>Ga0265293_10003949_pt1 | contig 26835 bp, 22 predicted proteins | sample Munlanlewell138R_FD_192505 | JGI IMG/M metagenome (GOLD analysis project Ga0265293, IMG submission 192505) | Leachate microbial communities from a municipal landfill in Southern Ontario, Canada - Leachate well 138R | ecosystem: Engineered > Solid waste > Landfill > Unclassified | place: Canada...
CGAAACCTTTCTGAAAATGCTAACGGTTCAGATGGAAAACCAGGATCCGCTTAACCCGATCGAAGCGTCGGATTATTCGGTTCAATTGGCGACATTTTCCGGAGTCGAACAGCAGGTGCGCACCAACGCCCTGTTGGAAAGCCTGGTGGGCAGTTTCGGGGCCATGGGCATGTCCCAGCTTGCCGGTTGGGTAGGGATGGAGGCCCGCGCCGCCGCATCGGCCGAATTTGGCGGTGCGCCATTGACCATCTTTCCCAAAGCGGCGCCGGCCGGCGCGGAATCGGCGATTCTCGTGGTGCGCGATGCGACGGGAAACGTCGTGCAACGCGTTGATATCGCGCCAGATAGCGGACCGATCACCTGGGCTGGCGTGAATGAACATGGCATACCGTTTGCGCCTGGCCGTTATTCATTTCATGTCGAAAATTTTTCGGGCAAAACGAGCTTGGGAACAGAGCAGGCCGAGATTTATGCGCGCATAACCGAGGCGCGCAGTCAGGGAACGCAGACCATGCTGATCCTCGCCGGCGGGGCCGAGGTCGAAGCCGGCGCGGTCACCGCCCTGCGCGAGCCCGCAGCATGAGCTGTGCCATCCGGTTGCACCACGGGGCGCTTTCCCTTAGCATGAGCGGTCTGATTATCGGCGCGCTGCTTCATGTCCTTTTCCCGCGATATCAATGCATTACATGCGGCGCTTGTGCCGCGCTACGTCGCGAGTTCGTCACGCTGGGTTGCACTTGCGGGCGGGCGTTCGAACCGTTCGTGGTGCATCGACGGGCGGTTGGTGTGCAAGTTATTCCGGCCCGAACGTGCAACATCGCTATTCCCCAACGATTCCGTGGCCGAAGCACGCGTGTTGACAGCGCTGGCAGGCACGGGGCTGGCACCAAGGCTTGTTGGCGATGTTGAAACATATGTCGGGCATTGCTTGCTATATCACTATGTTCGTGGCGCGCCTTTGGCGGCCAGTCGTGACGCCTTTTTCCGCGCGGGTGCGGCGCTGCGCCGGCTGCATTGCCAACCGATTCCGGGCGGTTTGCGGGTTTTGCGGCGGGACGTCGCCGCGATTATCGAGCAGGCACAGGCATTATTGGCGGAATGCGAATCAAAGGCTGCCAGCGCCCTTATGCAAAACCCGCCGAGCGGCGGCTGCGCCGATGATCCGTCCGGTGTATTTCTCCACGGCGATCCGGTGCCCGCCAATATTATCGACAGCCCGGCGGGAATTGTTTTCATCGACTGGCAATGCCCCGCCGTCGGTGATGCTTGCGAGGATATTGCCATCTTTCTTTCGCCGGCGATGCAGTGTCTTTACGGTGCAGGGCCGGTCAGCGACAGCCTGGCAGACAGTTTTCTTGCCGGTTATGGGGCCGATGACATTATCGCGCGCTATCGCATCCGCGCGCCGTTTTATCACTACCGTCTGGCGGCCTATTGCCTGTGGCAGGCCGAACGCGGCGCGCCGGGATATGAGGCCGCCGCGCGGGCTGAATTGGCGAAACTACCGGGAATTTACGTTAAAACAGCGCGGCCAAGGCGACAGCGCCAGCCATGACCGCCGCTCCGCTGAGAAACAACCCAATCGCCGCGGGCAACGAAACCCCGCGCCGCGCCACGATGATCGGCGGCGCGCTTTGCCGGATCAGCGCATCTTCGGCCAATTGCGGCAACCGCGGCCCAAAGCGCGCCATGATGCGCGCGGCCTTGGCCAGATCGCGCAGCGCCGCTTTGGGGCCGATATTCGTCTTGATATAATCTTCGACGATCGGGCGCGACACTTCCCAGATATTGATATGCGGATCGAGCGAACGGGCCACGCCTTCGACAACGACCATCGTGCGCTGCAACAGGATCAGCTCGGTGCGGGTCTCCATGCCAAAACGTTCTGTAACTTCAAACAGATAACTCAGCAGCCGCGCCATCGAAATGCGCGTGGCATCCATGCCGAAAATCGGCTCGCCCACGGCACGCAGGGCGCGGGCGAATTCGTCGATATCGCGGTCGGCGGGCACATATCCGGCCTCAAAATGCACCTCGGCAACGCGGCGATAATCTTTGCGGATGAATCCATACAAAATTTCGGCGTAAACGCGGCGGGTATATTCCTCAAGCCGGCCCATGATCCCGAAATCAAGCGCGATAATGGTGCCGTCCGGCGCGATTTTAAGGTTACCCTGATGCATATCGGCGTGGAAAAACCCGTCGCGCAAGGCGTGGCTGAGAAACATTTGCAGCACGCGCGCACCCAACGCCGCACGATCATGTCCGGCGGCGTCAATCGCCGCCAGATCGTTGGCGGGAATTCCTTCGGCCCAGCCCAAGGCCATGACCCGCCGCGACGACAGATACCAATCGACAGCGGGCACGCGGAAACCAGGATCCTCGGCGGTATTTGCCGCAAATTCCGAGGCCGAGGCGCATTCCAGCCGGAGGTCAAGCTCACCCAACACCACGCTTTCGAAATGGGCGACCACATCATTCGGGCGCAGGCGGCGCGACGCGGGGGAAAGGGCTTCGACCATCCAGGCGGCAAGGTAAAATGCATCGAGATCGCGGCGAAACGCGCGTTCGATTCCCGGACGCAGCACTTTGACCGCCACATCCTGTCCGGTGGCGGCAACGCGGGCGCGGTGAACCTGCGCGATAGAGGCGGCGGCGACGGGCTCGGAAAATTCCTCGAACAGGGCGTCGATGGGCTGGCCAAGCTCGGTTTCGATCGTCTTGATTGCTAAGGCACGCGGAAAGGGGGGCAGTTTATCTTGTAAAACAGTCAGTTGCGTGGCCAGTTCGCTACCCACCACATCCGGACGGGTCGAAAGGATCTGGCCGAATTTGATATAAGCCGGCCCGAGCGCCGTCAGCGCCCGCGTGACCGGCGGCAGCGCCTGATCGCCCTTGATGCCAAGCCATTGAAACGGCCAAGCAACGGCGCGCGCGACCAGCCGCAACGGCATCGGCGCCTCCATCGCGTCAAGCACGACGCGCAGCGCGCCCGAGCGTTCCATGGTGGCGCCGGTGCGGATCAGACGCCAGAAATTATGGGGACCGCGCATTGTCCTAGATCTTCCAGCCGGAATGAAGCGCGGCAATACCCATGCTCAGGTTGCGATATTTAACCTGTTCGAAACCCGAATCGCGGATCATGGCTGCGAAACGGTCCTGATCGGGAAATTTGCGGATGGATTCGACCAGATATTGATAACTGTCACGGTCGCGGGCGATCAAATGGCCCATACGGGGGATAACATTAAACGAATACAGATCATAAAGTTTTTGCAGGCCTGCATTCGGAAGCTGGCTGAATTCAAGCACCATCAGCCGACCGCCCGGCCGCAAAACGCGGTAGGCCTCGGCCAGGGCGGCAGGGATTCGGGTCACGTTGCGGATGCCGAAGCTGATCGTATAGACGTCAAAGCTCGCATCGCCAAAGGGCAGGGCCATCGCATCGCCCGCGACCCAATTCAGCCTGTCGGCCAGCTTTTCCGCATCGGCGCGCTTGCGCCCGGCGACAAGCATGCTTTCGGTCATGTCACAAACAACGGCACCCGCACCCGGCGCGCGGCGCAGGAAGCGAAAGGCGATATCCCCGGTGCCGCCGGCGACATCCAGAAGTTGCTGGCCCGACCGCGGCGCCAGCCAATCCATCATGGCATCCTTCCAGACCCGGTGGATACCGACGGACATGACATCATTCATGATGTCATAACGCGACGCCACCGATGTGAAAACGCCATGCACCAGACCGGCTTTCTGATCTTCGGGAACCTCGGAAAAGCCGAAATGTGTGGTCGTGTCGGACATGGGGCGGCTCGCATTGATTTCTCTGCTTTATCGATACAGGGTGACGGGGCCGGATACAAACATCCAAGTTGTCACGCCGCGCGAAGGCGCGCCCGATCGATCAGAAAGACCTGCATTGCCCGAATTACCCGAAGTCGAGACCGTTCGCAGGGGCCTGGCGCCGGTCTTGGAAGGCGCGCGAATCGTGCGGGCCGATATCCGGCGGGCGAATTTGCGCTGGCCTTTCCCCCCGAATATGGCTGCGCGGCTGCAAGGGGCACGGGTGATCGCGCTGCGGCGGCGCTCGAAATATTTGCTCGGCGATCTGGATACCGGGGAAAGCCTGTTGATCCATCTGGGAATGTCGGGCCGGATTCTGATCGCGACCGCGGGGGCCGCACATGTTCCGCCTGGCAAACACGACCATGTGGTGCTGGATCTGATGGGTGGCGCGCGAATCACCTACAACGATCCCCGCCGGTTCGGGGCGATGGATCTGATGCCAACCGAGGCCGCGCCAACGCACCGGTTGCTCGCGGGGCTGGGGCCCGAGCCGTTGGGCAACGGGCTGAATACCCCTTATCTGGCCGACAAGCTTGCGGGGCGACGCACATCGATCAAGGCGGCGCTGCTGGATCAGCGGATCATCGCCGGTTTGGGCAATATCTATGTGTGCGAAGCGCTTTACCGCGCAGGAATCGCCCCCCAACGCGCAGCCGGCAGTCTGAGCGCCGCCGAGGTGGACACTTTGGTGCCGCTGATCCGCCGGGTCTTGGACGAGGCGATCAGTGCCGGGGGATCAAGCCTGCGCGATTATCGACAGGCCGATGGCAATCTGGGTTATTTCCAGCACGCATTCCGGGTATATGGGCGCGAAGGCGAGGCCTGTGTCACGCCGGGTTGCGCGGGGATAATCCAGCGCATCGTGCAATCGGGGCGGTCTACCTTTTATTGTCCGCGCTGCCAGAGCTGAAACTTTTACAGGACGGGCGGAAACATGTGCTAGCCTGTTGACTTGTGAGCGAGTCGGGCCTAGAAGCCCAACTTCAGATTTACACGAACCCAAAAGTGGGAATTCGAGATATGGCAAATTCGCCCCAAGCTATGAAACGCGCCCGCCAGATTGAACGGCGCACTGCAGTGAACAAAAACCGCCGCTCGCGGATTCGCACCTTTCTGCGTCGCGTAGAGGAAGCGATTGCATCGGGCGACAAGGCGGTTGCCACCGAAGCCCTGCGCAGCGCCCAGCCCGAGCTGATGCGTGGCGTGACCAAAGGCGTCGTTCACAAAAATACCGCCGCGCGCAAGATTTCGCGCCTGGCCGCACGCGTCAAGGCCATCGCCTGAGCGTTTGAAAACACCCGATTTTATCGGAACGAAAAGCGTGCCGTTCGGCGCGCTTTTTCGTTTTTTATCAAGGCATTAAAGGAACAAAACGGCATCCTTGCCAGTCGATGAGATTCGTTTCGGGAAAGACAGAGTCAAGATCGAAGATCAGTTGCGCAGCCCATGATCGGGGCGCTAGCTTAGAGCAGCGATTCACATCCGCTTGGGGGAAATGCAATGAATACCGGCCTTGGCTCGGTTGTCGGTAGGGGTGAGCCTGCCGCAACATGGACGATATTGACGATTGAAAATTTGGCGGTTCCTGCTGACCCGCGCCCGGCAAAAACCGGGGCGCTGCTGTCTTTTCCGCATTCCCCCAGCCCGACTGCATTGCGCGCACACCTGTCTGCCACAGGCACGCGCGCACGCGGCATTAACGCGGTTGAAGGGTTTCGCGACGATTTGGATATGCAGTGCCACCGGGGGGCCGATCGCGGCTGGAAAACCCGGGGTCTGGCTTCGCGCCAGGCCTGAATAACAACTATAAATCTGGGTTTATCTGAAATGACCAAAGAAACGTGGGGACACGTCCGTGACGAATTGTTGTTGGCCGTGGGCAAGAACAATTACACCAACTGGATCGAGCCCTTGGAATTTCATGAGGTTCAACAAGGGGTTGCAACCTTTCATGTGCCCACCAGCTTCATGGGCAACTGGGTGTCGCGCAATTTCGGCGAACAGATCCTGCAGCGGATGAATGCATCCGATGCGTCGATCAGCCGGATCGAATTCGTTGTGCCCAAGATGCGCAGCGCCGCCCCGAAACCGGCGCCCGCCGCCGCGCCCGAGCCCGTTCGGGCCGAGGGTGAATATATCGGTGCGCCGATTGACACGCGATTCACCTTTGACAGTTTCGTCGTCGGCAAACCAAATGAGCTGGCCCATGCCGCCGCGCGCCGTGTGGCCGAAGGTGGGCCGATTACCTTTAACCCGCTGTTTCTTTACGGTGGTGTCGGGCTGGGCAAAACCCACCTGATGCATGCGATCGCGAATGAAACCCGCGCGCGCAACCCCGATCTGAAAGTGGTCTATCTATCGGCCGAGCAATTCATGTATCGCTTTGTTCAGGCGCTGCGTGACCGGCAAATGATGGATTTCAAACAACTTTTTCGTTCGGTCGATGTCCTGATGGTCGATGATGTCCAATTCATCGCCGGCAAGGACAGCACCCAGGAAGAATTTTTCCACACATTCAACGCGCTGGTCGATCAGGGTAAACAGATCATCATTTCCGCCGACCGCGCCCCGGGCGAGATCAAGGAACTGGAAGACCGGATCAAAAGCCGCCTGCAATGCGGGCTGGTGGTCGATCTGCATCCGACCGATTACGAATTGCGGCTGGGGATTTTTCAAAACAAGGTCGATGCCTATCGCCACCAATATGCCGGGCTGGTGCTGGCCGATGGTGTGCTGGAATTTCTGGCGCATCGGATTTCGACCAACGTGCGGGTGCTCGAAGGCGCGCTGATGCGGCTTTTTGCCTTTGCCTCGCTGGTTGGGCGCGAAATCACGCTGGATCTGGCGCAAGATTGCCTCGCCGATATTCTGCGCGTGTCGGAACGCAAGGTCACGGTCGAGGAAATTCAGCGCCGCGTCGCCGAGCATTACAACATCCGGCTTAGCGATATGATCGGGCCCAAACGTGTGCGCGCGATTGCCCGGCCGCGTCAGATGGCGATGTATCTGGCCAAACAGATGACCTCGCGCAGCCTGCCGGAAATTGGCCGCCGCTTTGGCGGGCGTGATCACACGACGGTGATGCATGGCGTCAAGCGGATCGAAGAGCTGAAGGATCAGGATCACCAGATTGCCGAAGATCTGGAGCTTCTGCGCCGCGCGTTAGAGGTATAAGCCGGTTGCGCAAGCCTGCATTTGCGGGCAGAAATGGGCTTCCATCAGGGCAAAACCCCTGCGAATTGATCGAACGAGGATGGTATGAAGTTCAGCATCGAACGCGGCGCGCTACTTAGAGCGGTCGGCCAGGCACAATCCGTGGTCGAGCGGCGCAACACCATTCCCATCCTTGCCAATGTGCTGATCGAGGCCGAAGGCAACGAGATCAGTTTTCGCGCCACCGATCTGGATATCGAGGTGGTGGACCGCGCGCCGGGCCATGTCGAACGCGCCGGCGCCACAACGGTTTCGGCAGTGACCTTGCATGAAATCGTGCGCAAATTGCCCGATGGCGCGCTGGTGACGCTAAGCGATGATATGGTTAACGGCCGGCTGAGCGTCGAGGCCGGGCGGTCGCATTTCTCGCTTGCGACGCTGCCCAAGGAAGATTTCCCGGTCATGGCCTCGTCCGAATATGCGACGAATTTCACGGCCCCTGCGCCGGTGCTGCGACGGCTGTTCGATAAATCGAAATTCGCGATTTCCACCGAGGAAACGCGCTATTACCTTAACGGTGTCTATCTGCATATTGCCGAAGGCGAGGGCGGGCGGGTCTTGCGCGCGGTTGCAACCGATGGCCACCGTTTGGCGCGGATCGATGCGCCGATCCCCGATGCGGCCGAAACCATGGCGGGCGTGATCGTGCCGCGCAAAACCGTGGGTGAATTGCGCAAATTGCTGGATGATGACGATATGAGCATCGCCGTTTCCGTTTCGGAAACCAAAATCCGCTTTGCCACCCCCGCAATCACGTTGACATCTAAGGTGATCGACGGCACCTTTCCCGATTACACCCGCGTCATTCCGCAAAACAACACCCGCCGGTTGGAAGTGGACGCCGCCGAATTTGCTCGCGCCGTGGACCGCGTGGCGACCGTCAGTTCCGAACGCAGCCGGGCGGTCAAGCTGGCGCTTGACGAAGATCGGCTGGTTTTGTCGGTCAATTCCCCCGATTCGGGCGCGGCCGAAGAGGAATTGGCCGTAGCTTATGGGGATGAGCGGCTGGAAATCGGATTCAACGCCAAATATCTGTTGGAAATCGCCAGTCAGGTGGATCGTGAAAATGCGGTTTTCCTGTTCAATTCCTCCGGCGATCCGACGCTTATGCGTGAGGGCAACGATACCAGCGCGGTCTATGTCGTCATGCCGATGCGGGTGTGACGGCCCGCCACGCGCGGGGATAATCCCATGCCCGGGCTTGCGCTGCTCGAACTGCAACTGTCGCATTTTCGCTCGCACAAAGCGGCGCATATGGTGTTTGATGGGCGTCCGGTGGCCATATTTGGCCCCAATGGCGCGGGCAAGACGAATATACTTGAGGCCGTTTCCCTGCTGTCGCCCGGCCGTGGCCTGCGCCGCGCCACGGGGGATGAGCTGATCCGCCAGCCCGAGGCTTTGGGCTGGAAAATCCGCGCCATTTTACGCAGTGGCGCGAATCTGCATGAAATCGAAACATGGGCCGAACCGGGCGCCAGCCGTCAGGTGCGTATCGATGGCAAGGCTGCAGCGCAGGTCGCGCTGGGGCGGCTTGCGCCGATTCTGTGGCTGCAGCCTGCGATGGACCGGCTCTGGATCGAGGGGGCGGAAGGGCGGCGGCGATTTCTGGATCGGATGACGCTTAGTTTCACGCCCGGTCATGCGGATGCGACGCTTGCCTATGACAAGGCGATGCGCGAGCGTAACCGGCTGCTGCGCGATGATATCCGCGATGCGCATTGGTTCGGCGCGGTCGAGGCGCAGATGGCGCGCGAAGGCGCGGCGATCATCGCCAACCGGCGCGCGGCGCTTGATCGGGTGATGGCCGCGCAAGAGGACACGCGCTTTCCCGCCGCCGATCTGACGATCGATTGGCCCGATGGCGAAGCGCTGCCCGATGATGCCACCGCGCTGACCGATGCATTTGCCGCAGGCCGCAATCGCGACCGCGCCGCCGGGCGCACGCTGAGCGGGCCGCATCGCGCCGATCTGGGGGCCATCTATGCCGCCAAGAACATCGCCGCGCGACAATGTTCCACCGGCGAGCAAAAGGCCCTGCTGATTTCCGTCGTGCTGGCCAATGCCCGGGCGCTTGCGCATGGCATTGGCGCGCCGCCGATTTTGTTGCTCGATGAAGTGGCCGCCCATCTGGATACGGGGCGGCGCGCGGCGCTTTTCGATGAAATCTGCGCGCTTGGGGCGCAGGCCTGGATGACCGGCACCGGCCCCGAATTATTCGCGGAACTGGGGGCGCGCGCGATGCGCTTTGCGGTGCACGATGCCGGCGGCACGTCGCGGATTAACGCGGCGTGAATCTGGCCGCTGGCACGTGACATCCGCCCAGAAAACCCGTATAAAATCAGATAAATAACCAAGGATTGCATGAATGTCGGATACTGCGCAGCCCGCCGCCGAATATGGCGCCGATTCCATCAAGGTTCTCAAGGGGTTGGAGGCCGTTCGCAAGCGCCCGGGCATGTATATCGGCGATACGGATGACGGATCGGGCCTGCACCATATGGTCTATGAGGTGGTCGATAACGGCATCGACGAGGCGCTGGCCGGTCATGCCGATGCCGTGACCGTGACGATCCATGCCGATAGCTCTGTTTCGGTGCATGACAACGGGCGCGGGATTCCGGTCGGCATCCACGAAGGCGAGGGCGTTTCCGCCGCCGAGGTTATCATGACCCAGCTTCACGCCGGCGGCAAATTCGACAGCAATTCCTATAAGGTGTCGGGCGGTTTGCACGGGGTGGGGGTGTCGGTTGTCAACGCGCTGTCGGTCTGGCTGGAACTGCGGATCTGGCGCGATGGCAAGGAACATTACGTCCGTTTTGAACATGGCGAAACGGTCGAACATCTGCGCGTCGTGGGTGATGCCGATGGCCGCAAGGGGACCGAGGTGCGGTTTCTGGCCTCGACCGGCACGTTTTCCAACCTTGATTACAGCTTTGACACGCTGGAAAAACGCCTGCGCGAATTGGCGTTTTTGAATTCCGGCGTGCGGATCATTCTGCGCGACGAACGCCCGGTCGAGACGCTGGAAAGCGTGCTCTATTACGATGGCGGCGCGAAGGAATTCGTCCGCTATCTGGACCGGTCGAAAACACCGCTGCTGTCCGAGCCGATCTATATCCACGGCGAACGCGACGATGTGATCGTCGAAGTCGCGATGTGGTGGAATGACAGCTATCATGAAACGGTGCTGCCATTTACCAACAATATTCCCCAACGCGACGGCGGCACACATATGGCGGGCTTTCGCGGCGCGCTGACGCGTTCGATTAACAGCTATGCGCAAACCTCGGGCGTCGTGAAAAAGGAAAAAGTAACCTTTACCGGCGAAGATGCCCGCGAGGGCCTGACCTGTGTGCTGTCGGTCAAGGTGCCGGATCCGAAATTTTCCAGCCAGACCAAAGACAAGCTGGTCTCATCCGAGGTGCGGCCCGCGGTTGAAAGCCTTGTGAACGAAAAACTCGGCGAATGGCTTGAGGAAAACCCTGCGCAGGCGAAAATCATCATGGAAAAGGTCGCCACCGCTGCGCTGGCGCGCGAGGCCGCGCGCAAGGCCCGCGAAATTGTCCAAGGCGGCAAAAACAAGTTCGACGTGGCCAATCTGCCCGGAAAACTGGCCGATTGTCAGGAAAAAGACCCCGCGCTGGCCGAAGTTTTCATCGTCGAGGGTGATTCCGCGGGTGGTTCGGCCAAACAGGGGCGCGATCGGAAAAATCAGGCGATTCTGCCGCTGCGGGGTAAAATCCTGAACGTGGAACGGGTGCGGATGGATCGGATGCTGTCGTCCGATTCGATTGGCACGCTGATTACCGCGCTTGGCACCGGGATCGGCACGGATTATTTCGATATCGAGAAATTGCGCTATCACAAGGTGGTCATCATGACCGACGCCGATGTGGATGGGGCGCATATTCGCACGCTGCTGCTGACGTTTTTCTATCGCCAGATGCCGGAGCTGATCGAACGTGGTTACCTCTATATTGCGCAGCCGCCGCTTTACAAAGTGACGCGGGGCCGGTCCGAGGTCTACCTCAAAGACGAAGCCGCGCTTGAAGATTACCTGATCCAGATGGGAATCGACGGCACGGTTCTGCGCCTGCCTACGGGCGAAGAAATCGCCGGTGCCGATCTGCTGCGCGTGGTCGAAGGGGCGCGGCAATTCCGCCGCGTGCTCGATGCCTTTCCGACGCATTATCCGCGCCATATTCTGGAACAGGCCGCGCTTGCGGGTGCTTTTGACGCCGGGCGCGCCGATAGCGATCTACAAGATGTTGCGGATCAGGTGGCCAAACGGCTGGATCTTGTGGCCGCCGAATATGAACGCGGCTGGCAAGGGCGCGTGACGCAGGATCACGGTATCCGGCTCGCGCGCGTGCTGCGCGGGGTCGAAGAAATTCGCACGCTGGATGGCGCCGTGCTGCGTTCGGGCGAGGCGCGGCGTTTGTCGGAAATTTCCAAACAAACCCGCAGCAATTTTAGCGAACCCGGCGATCTGGTGCGCCGCGACCGTGCGCAGCGGGTGCATGGCCCGATCGAACTGCTCGAAGCCGTGTTGAAAGAGGGCGAAAAGGGCCTCAGTCTGCAGCGCTACAAGGGTTTGGGCGAAATGAACCCCAGCCAGTTGTGGGAAACCACGCTTGATCCCGAAGCCCGCACCCTGTTGCAGGTCAAGATCGACAATATCGCCGAGGCGGACGATCTGTTTACCAAGCTGATGGGCGATGTGGTCGAACCGCGGCGCGAATTCATCCAGCAAAACGCGCTGAGCGTCGAGCATCTGGATTTCTAAGGCGGCGCGCTAGTCGCGCGGCCCCAGATGCTTTTCGCCCCGGGTTTTGGCCAGCGCGATCTGGCGCTGGCGTTCGCGAAACCGCGCACGGCGGGTCTCGTCATGTTCGCCGTGGCATTGGTGGCAGCTTACGCCTTGTTCATATTCCGGGCGGGTCATATCGGCGGGCAACAGCGGCCTGCGGCAAGCATGGCACAGCTCATGCGGCCCTTCGGCCAGCCCGTGACCCACGGAAACCCGACCATCGAACACGAAACATTCGCCATCCCACATGCTTTGCTGGGCGGGCACCTGTTCGAGATATTTCAGGATGCCGCCGCGCAGGTGATAGACATCCTCAACCCCCTGACCCAGCAGGTAATTCGTGCTTTTTTCGCAGCGGATGCCGCCGGTGCAGAACATCGCGACGCGCTTGTTGTGAAAGCGGTCCTTGTTGGCCTCCCACCAGGCGGGGAATTCACCAAAAGCGCGGGTTTGCGGATCAATCGCGCCCTGAAACGTGCCGATTGCGACCTCATAATCGTTGCGGGTATCGATCACGACCACATCATCGGCGGCGATCAGCGCGTTCCATTCGGCGGGTTCGACATAATGCCCCACCCGCGCGCGCGGATCGACATCGGGCTGGCCCATCGTGACGATTTCGCGTTTCAGCCGCACTTTCATCCGGCCAAAGGGGGGATCGTCGGCTTGGCTTTCCTTCCAATCCAGATCGGCGCAGCCGGGCAGGGAGCGGATATGGGCCAGCATGGCATCGATCCCCGCGCGCGAACCGGCAATCGTGCCGTTGATCCCTTCGCGGGCCAGCAAAAGCGATCCGGTGATGCCATGCGCGCGCGCGTGCGCCAACAAAGGGCCACGCAGCGCGGCAGGGTCATCGAACCGGGTGAAATGATAGAGTGCGGCAATGGTAAACATGCCGCCCAATACGCGCGAATCACATCGCCCCGCAAGGGCGCGGCTTGACCCATGGCGGGGCCTTCCATTACCCATAATGGGCACCCTCAAAAGGATTTTTCCATGTATCCGGCCTCAACTGCCCTGCTTGTCATTGATATTCAGAATGATTTCTGCCCCGGCGGCGCGCTGGCCGTGGCGGGCGGGGATGATATCGTGCGGCCGATTTCCGCGCTGATGAATGATTTCCAAAGCGTGATCCTGACGCAAGATTGGCACCCGGCCGATCATCTTTCCTTTGCGGATCAACATGATGGAGCCCAGCCCTTTTCCCAGATCATGATGCCCTATGGCGCGCAGGTTCTGTGGCCCAGCCATTGCGTTCAGGGTACGCATGGCGCGGATTTCCACACTGATCTGAACACGAATCCCGCCGATCTGATCATCCGTAAGGGGTTTCGCCGCACGATCGATAGTTATTCGGCGTTTTATGAAAATGATCGCAGCACGCCCACCGGGCTGGATGGTTATCTGCGCAGCCGGGGCATCACCTCGCTGGTTCTGGTCGGGCTTGCGACCGATTTTTGCGTGCATTATTCGGCGCTTGATGCGATCCGGCTGGGGTTTGATGTGGAATTGCGCACCGATCTTTGCCGCGCGATCGATATCGAAGGCTCGCTTGCCCAGGCGATGGATGCGATGCGCGCCGCCGGCGTGCGGATGGTGTGATCGCATATGGCCGATATTGCGACCCGCGTTTACAATCATAAATGGCAGATTGATCCGATCATCCGGTCATTGATCGACACGGATTTCTATAAATTGCTGATGTGTCAATCGATCCTGCGCAATAGCCCCGATACGCAGGTGTGTTTTTCGCTGATCAATCGCAGCCTGACGGTGCCGCTCGCCGATATGATCGACGAAGGTGAATTGCGTGAACAACTGGATCATGTGCGCACATTGTCGTTAACGCGCGGTGAAAGCACATGGCTGCGCGGCAATATGTTTTACGGTAAACGCCAGATGTTCAGCCCCGAATTCATGGGCTGGTTCGAAGGGCTGCGCCTGCCGCCCTATCATCTGGAACGCCGCGGCAGCCAATATGAATTGACCTTCGAAGGCAACTGGCCCGAGGTCATGCTGTGGGAGGTTCCGGCGCTGGCCATCTTGATGGAATTGCGCGGCCGCGCCGTGCTGCATCAGATGGGGCGCTTTGAGCTACAGGTGCTTTATGCCCGCGCGATGACGAAACTCTGGTCGAAAATCGAAGAATTGCGCGCCCTTCCGGGGCTGAGCATCGCCGATTTCGGCACAAGGCGGCGCCATTCCTTTTTGTGGCAGGATTGGGCCGTGCAAGCGATGATCGAGGGGCTAGGGCCAAAGTTTACCGGCACGTCAAATTGCCTGATCGCCATGCGCCGCGATATCGAGGCCATCGGCACCAATGCCCATGAATTGCCCATGATCCGCGCTGCGCTGACCGATAATGACGATGCGCTGCGCGCCGCGCCCTATCAGGTGCTGGCCGATTGGCAGGAAGAACATTCGGGCAATCTGCGCATCATCCTGCCCGATACCTATGGAACCGAAGGCTTTTTGCGCAATGCCCCCGATTGGCTGGCCGGCTGGACGGGAATGCGCATCGATTCCGGCGATCCCGCCACCGGCGCGGAACTGGCGATCCGATGGTGGCAGGAACGGGGCGAAGATCCGCGTGGCAAGCTGGTGATTTTCTCGGACGGGTTGGATACCGACACGATCGTGGCCCTGCATCGGCAATTCAGCGGGCGGGTGCGGGTATCCTTTGGTTGGGGCACGTTGCTGACGAATGATTTCCGCGGGCTTGTGCCGGGGGATCGGCTGGCGCCGTTTTCGCTGGTCTGCAAGGCGGTGAGCGCGAATGGCCGACCCACGGTGAAACTGTCGGATAACCCGAACAAGGCCACGGGCCCTGCCGATGAAATTGCGCGTTATCGGCGGGTGTTTGGCACCGGCGCGCAGGCGGCACAAGATGTGATCGTGTGATCATTCATTACTGACAGAACCGCGCAAAGCCTTGATTTCGCTGCGCTGTTTCTTGGCCTTGATGCGGCGCAGCTTGCTGCCCAGCGTGGGTTTGGTGGCGATCCGCCGCTTGGGTGCAATGGTTGCGGCGGCCACCAGCGCCGCCAGCCGGTCGCGCGCGATTTCGCGGTTGCGGGCCTGGCTGCGGGTGTCATCGACATGGATCACAACCGCGCCATCCTTGGTCCAGCGCCGCCCGGCCAGGCCGCGAAGCCGGCGTTTGACCGCATCGGGCAGCGACGGCGAACGCTCGGCCTCAAACCGCAATTCGACGGCGGTAGAGACTTTGTTCACATTCTGCCCCCCGGGGCCGGATGCGCGGCTGAATTGCTCGGTCAATTCCCAATCTTGCAGGGTGATCTGGTCGTTGATGCGCATAGCGGCCTTTGATGACAGACGAAAAGGGCTGCCAGTGTGGCAGCCCTTCGAGATCGTGGAAGATGGGCCAGTTAGGTCGCCCAATCAGGGATGTTCTGCCTTAGGGGCTGCCCTCAGGCAACGGCCTCCCCGACTGTCCCGACTCCGATTTCCAATACCACTCTAGACACTGGACCACCTCCTTTCAAAAATTGCCGTTACGCAGAAGGTGGCACATATTTGGTGTATGTCAAAGAAATTCACGCAATTTGTGTGATTAATCGCTTCACGATCAGGCGAAATGGCACCAGCGCGATGAAAGCGATCGATATTTTAACCATCCAATCCGCGACCGCCAGCGTCATCCAAAGCGGAATTTCCGGTCCGATCAACAAGAACGGCGCCGCCTCGGCGGCCCATGCGACCTCGGCATCGGCCTGCGCGCCAAAGCTGAGCGTGCCGGAAAAGGCGATGCCGAAAAACAGCACCGTGTCCAGGATCGACGCCGCGATCCCCGAACCCAGCGGCGCGCGCCACCATGCGCCCTGTCGCAACAGGTTGAACACCATCACATCCAGCAATTGCGACGCCAAAAATGCCGTGGCCGATGCGATCGCCACCCGCAAGGCCACCGCCGATCCGGTGACGCCGGGGGCGAATTCCACCGTGATCTGCGTGCCGATCAGCGAACAGATGATGCCGGTGACCAGCCCCGCGAAAATCACCTTGCGCGCCGCAGATGTGCCGTAAACACGGTTCATCACATCGGTAACCAGAAAGGCAAAAGGCAGGGTAAAGGCGCCCCATGTCAGCAATCCGTCAAGGATCAGAAACTGCACAAGGATGTTCGAGGCCACGACGATGATGGCCATGGCGATCACGCCGGGAAGGATACGCGTCATTTGATTTGATCCGTTTTTGCAAGGTAGCGGAGACTTGGCCCCATCGGGCGCGCCCTGTCTAATGCCTTGCGGTGGCGGATACAAGCTAATCCTTAAGCCGGTATTCCACGAATTCGGTGCGCTGGAACGGGTGAAAATTATCGTCTGAAATCATGGTGATACGGATTGCGCCATCCGGGTCGCGCCAGACGGCGATCCCTTCGAGATTGTCATGCGCCCCTGTGCCGGTTTGCAGCAGGGTTTCTTCGGACAGCACGGCATCGCCCTCGATCACAAAGCGGCGAACGCGGGTTTGAAAGCCGAAAAAGGCCAGGTGGCGTTCCAGCAGGTAAAGTTTGCCATCCGGGCCGAAATCGGCCCCCACGGCCAGAAATTTGCCATCGCGGCGCAGCGAAAACGGCTGTTCCCACCCGTCACCGTCAAAGCGATATACCGGAAAAGGCCGCGTCCATTCGCCCGAACGTTCGGGCAGGGTATAAAGCCGGCCCTGATCGTCGATCGCCAAGGCTTCCAACGACGAATTAAGCTGCATTTGTGCAAAATCGTCATGTTGGGGCAGCCGTTCCGCCGGGCCCGTGGCATCGGCATAGGCCCAGACGCGATGCAGCCCTTCAAACGATACGAAAATCCGGCCGTCGGCGCTGCGGGCGACGCCCTCGGCATCGGTTTCAAATTCGCGCAAGGGTTCCCCCCCGGGGCGCAGCAGCGGATTCAGCGCCAGATCGGCGACACCGCTGATCTGGCCATCCTGGCGCAGCAACCGGCCGGTCGCAATCGCGCCCCGGTCGCTGACGGCGACGAAATCGCTGCCATCGGGGGCCAGATCCAGCCCCGACATCCCGCCAAACAGCGGCGAAGGATCGCGCCAGGTATATTGCCCGACCAGTTCCGCGCGCAGCGTCGGCCCGGCCACCGGGGCCGTTCCGTGCAGCGCGATGGTGCCGCAGATCAGCGCGACGAAAGAACGGCGGAGCATTGTGCAGGCAGATCGGCAAGCGTCAGATCGCGCGTCGGGGCGGGGCGCGGTGCGGATGGGTCGGGCGGCGGCGGGCTGATGATATTGCGCACCCAGTCGCGGGCATCATCGCAGCCATCGCCGGGCGGGGGCGGTTCCTGATCCACGCAGCCGCGCGCGCCGGGCGGGCAGGCCAGCCGGACATGAAAATGCGTGTGATGCCCGGCCCATGGCCGCACCTTGCGCAGCCATGCTCGCTCGCCCACGGCATCATTGCACATCTGCACCTTGGCGCCGGGAAAGATGAAAATCCGCGCCACGGCCGGGTCTTGGGCGGCGGCTTTGATAATTTCGTGATGGGCCCGGCTCCAGTTGCCATTGACATAGGCCCCGCTGGCGCGGCGGGTAGAGATCGAAGAAATACGCTCGCGCTCAGCCACGGTCAGGTTCAGCCGCTCGGGCGGCAGCATCCAGATATCGGCATCTAGCCCCATCTGGTGGCTGGCATGGCCGGTCAGCATCGGCCCGCCGCGCGCCTGCGACAGATCGCCGACATAAAGCCCCGCCCAGCCGGGTTGGGCCGCGGCCGTCTGGCCAAGCCGTTCGATAAAGGAAATCAGCGCCGGATGGCCCCAGTTGCGATCACGCGACAGCCGCATGGCCTGCCAGGTCGGGCCGGTTTGCGGCAGCGCCACCGCACCGGCCAGACAGCCGTTGGCATAGCTGCCGATCGGCGCGGGCGCTTGGGCCGAGGCGCCATTTGCGGCGGCGAACAGGGTTTTCGCCGGCTGCATATTGCTTTGCGATACGGCGACCTGATCCGCAGGCTGCGGTGCGCAGGCGGCCAGTAGCAGCCCGATCAAGAGGGCTCGGGCGATGCGGACCATGATGGTTCCTGTGCTCCTTCGGGTTCGACCCAGATTAACAGGATAAGCCCGGCAAGGAACAGCACAATCAACGGCGTGATCCCGAGGCGCTGGCTTCCGCTTATATCCGTGGCCAAGGCGATGGCGGCGGGGGCGAGAAATGACGTGGCTTTGCCCGAAAGTGCATAAAGCCCAAAGGCTTCGGTCATGCGGTGCGGGTTGGCTTGGCGCACCATCATCGTGCGGCTGGCCGCCTGCAGCGCCCCACCCGCGGCCCCGATCAGACATCCGCAAAGGTAAAAGGCAATATCAGGCGCCATTGAACCCGCGGCCACGGGCACGAACAGCACCGCATCACGCGAAATCAGGATGATCGCGACGGATACGCCCAGCAAAACCACAATTGCGGTCATGATCACCGGTTTCGGCCCCCGCCGCCCATCGGCCCGCCCGCCGACATAGGCAAAGATCGCCCCGGTAATTGCCGCCACGATGCCAAAAATCCCGATATCCACAACGCTCCATCCCAATGTGCCCAATGCGTATATCCCACCAAAGGTATACATCCCGTTAAGCGCATCGCGATAAAACATCGACGACAGCAAATAGGTCGACAGGCTGGCCTGCCCCGGCAAGCGGCGGATCGTGGCCGCCAGGTCCGTTAGCCCGCGGCGCAGCGATGGCCGGGCGCGCGCAGCCTCGGGGCGGTCGCGCACCCAGAGGAAAAACGGGATCATGAACACGATATACCACAGCCCCGCCAGCGGCCCGACCGCGCGCGTGCCTTCGCGCATGTCCGGGTCCAACCCGAATACCGGCGCGATGCCCAGAAACGTCACGCCCGCCGCGTTTTCGGCCAGAAACAGCAGCACCAGCGCCAGTGCGATGATGCCGCCGACATAGCCCCAGGCCCAGCCGGAACCGGAAATCCGCCCGATCTCGCCGCGCGCACCCAGATCGGGCAGCATGGCATTGGTAAAAATCGTCGCAAATTCGGCACCAATCAGCCCGAATGCGAAAAAAGCCAGCACCAGCGGGATGTCAAGCGTGCCCGGCACCGCCAGCCACAGGCCAAAACAGCCCAGCACATAAAGCCCCGAAAACCCCCAGATCCATGGCAGCCGCCGCCCGGTGCCATCGGCCATTGCGCCCAAAACCGGCGCAAGCACGGCGATGATCACCCCGGCGGCGGTCAGCCCGTAACCCCAATAGGCCTGCGCACTGGCCTGCGCGGCAGCGGGGGCCATGCCGTTCGCAGTCAGTTTGATGATCACCGCTTCGGCAAAGAACGGGCCAAAGATAAAGGTCAGCAGCACCGTCGCATAGGGCTGGCTGGCCCAATCGAACATCATCCAGCCCCAGATGCGTTTCCGCTGATCGCTCATCTTGATGCGCCTTTGTGGTTCGGGCGGATAGAACAGGGAAAGTCTGCGCGTTGCAAGCGGCTCAACGGGTCATTTGCGGGGGCCAGGGCCGGGCATCTTCGGCGCGGCTCCACAGTTCGATCCATTCGTCCAGCGGGGGGCTGTCGGGGCCCAGGCCGATTGCCTCGGCCACGCGCGGGGCGGGCACGATGCCGTTGCGATCGGTCACGGCGACGCGGTAAACGGCGTGGTTGGCGCAGATTTCGCCCGCTTTCCACATGGATTGCTCCATATAAAGAAAGCGCTGGTCCCAGCCCACCAGACGGCTGCGCATTTCAAACCGCTGCATGTTCTTGATCCGCTGGCGATAGCGCACGACCACGCCGGCCATCGCCGCGCCCCAGCGGTGTTCGCGCATCGCCTCCAGCATGCCAAGCCGGATCATCAGCGGCACCCGCCCCAGATCAAGCAGGCTGAGCGTGCGCCCGTTGTTGAGCTCGGCCGCCATGTCCAGATCCCATGGCCAACAGATGTGGTTGGAAAAATGGGTCTCATGCAGCCCAAGCCGCGGCGCCTTGCGATAAAGCGCGATTTCTTTGAATAGACGTATGAAGGGAAACATATATGAAGCCTTGCCAGTGATGACGGATACCTTGCGCCGCCGCATCACAGGCCATAGATGTTCGGCATAGCAAAAATCAAGCAGGACGTGGCGCATGCTCTCACTCATCCAGATTATCCTGATGATCCTTGGCGTCGCCAAATTCGTGATGATCGTGCATATCATCATGAGCTGGCTGATCAATTTTCAGGTGCTGAACCTGCGTCAACAATTGGTGGCGCAGATCTGGTTCGGGCTGAACCGCCTGTTAGAGCCGGTTTACGGCCCGATCCGGCGGGTGCTTCCGCAGATGTCGGGGCTGGATCTGGCGCCGCTGGTGGCGTTTTTGGCGATTTATGCGCTGGAAATCATCATCCGCAACAACGCGGTCTATTTCCTGTAGCGCGGGGATTGGCCTTGTTCCACCTGCCCCCCTGTGGAATGAGGGGGGTGGAACCCGATCAACCCCTGCAGGCCCATGACTTCGTCTGACGCGCTTTTGTCCTCTGTGTTTGGCTTTGATGCCTTTCGGCCCGGCCAGCGCGAGATTGTCGATTCCGTGGCGCGGGGCGATAACGTGCTGGCGATCATGCCGACGGGCGGGGGGAAATCGCTTTGTTTTCAACTGCCTGCACTGATGCGCGATGGGGTCACGGTGGTGATATCGCCGCTGATTGCCTTGATGCGCGATCAGGTCCGCGCGTTGAACGAGGCAGGCGTTGCCGCCGCCGCGCTGCATTCGGGTAATACCGATGCGGAAACCGATGCCATCCTTGATGCGCTGCACGCGGGGCAGATCAAGCTGCTTTACATGGCGCCCGAACGGCTGGCCTCGGGGGCGACGCTGTCGCTGTTGCGGCGGATCAACACCAGCCTGATCGCCGTGGACGAGGCACATTGCGTATCGCAATGGGGCCATGATTTCCGGCCCGATTATCTGCGGATCGGGGCGCTTCGGGCCGCGCTTGACGTGCCATTGGCGGCATTTACCGCCACCGCCGATGAACAGACCCGCCCCGAAATCATCGCGCGGCTGTTTGGCGGTGCCGAACCGCAGATATTCCTGCATGGGTTTGATCGGCCCAATATCCACCTGCGCTTTGCGGTCAAGGACAGCCCGCGCCGGCAGATTCTGGATTTTGCCCGCGCGCGCACGGGGCAATCGGGCATCGTCTATTGCGGCACCCGCGCGCGCACCGAAACCCTTGCCCGTGCGTTGGCCGAGGATGGCCATGCCGCGGTGGCCTATCACGCCGGGCTCGATTCCGATATCAGGCGCGCGGTCGAACACCGTTTTCAGCAAGAAGACGGGCTGATCGTGGTCGCGACCGTGGCCTTTGGCATGGGGATCGACAAACCCGATATCCGCTGGGTGGCGCATTCCGATCTGCCGAAAACGATCGAAGGCTATTATCAGGAAATCGGCCGCGCGGGCCGCGACGGGGCGCCTGCAGATACGCTGACGCTGTTTGGCGCCGAAGATCTGCGGTTCCGGCGCGGTCAGATCGACGAAAGCGCCGCGCCCCCCGAACGGCGGGCCGCCGATCACACCCGGCTGAACGCGCTGCTGGGTCTGGCCGAGGCCCAGACCTGTCGGCGGATCGCCCTGCTGGGGTATTTTGGCGAAACGGATATCGCGCCTTGCGGGAATTGCGACAATTGCGACACGCCCCCGCAGGTGTTTGACGCCACCACCGCGGTGCGCAAGGCCCTGTCGGCGATATTGCGCACCGGGGAATATTTCGGCGCGGGGCATCTGATCGATATTCTGACCGGTAATACCACCGACAAGGTGCGCGAACGCGGGCATGAATCGCTGCCGACCTTTGGGGTGGGGCGCGAATATAACCGCCGGCAATGGCAGGCGATTTTTCGCCAGATGATGGGCCGCGACCTGGTGCGCCCCGATCCTGCCCGCCACGGCGCCCTGTTCATGACCGAACCCGCGCGCACCGTGTTGCGCGGCGAAGAAAACGTGACGTTGCGCGCCGATACGCTGGATGCCAGCGCGCGTGGCACGCCGAATGTGGTCCGCGCGCTGGTGGCCGAAGAAGATGCGCCGCTTTTGTCCGCGCTCAAGGCCAAGCGGCGGGCGCTGGCAGAGGATGCGCGTGTCCCGGCCTATGTGATTTTCGCCGACCGCACCTTGATCGAAATGGCCGAAAAGCGCCCAGCCGATTTTGATGAAATGGCGCGGATTTCGGGCGTGGGTGCGAAAAAGCTGGAACGCTACGGCGCGCTTTTCCTTGAGGTGATCACCGGCGCCGCGCCTGAATTGCCACATCCCAGCCGGCGCAAACTGGCCGGGCGCGATGATGCCGACCTTTATGATCAGTTGTTTACCACCCAGGCCGAGCTTGTGCGTGGCCGTTGCGGCACGAAAAAGCCATTGTCGTGCAGCACGGCCCAGATCGCGCGGCTTGTGGCGCAAAAACCGCGCGATCTGGCGGCGATCACGCGGATTCTGGATGCGCCCCGCGCCGAACGCTTTGGCCCGGCATTTCTGGATATATTGCACGGTGACTGACCTCATTCCTCGGGCCAGAGCGGGGCGCAGGCGGCGGGATGTTCCTGCTCGATCCGTTCAATAATCGCGGCCTTTTGCAGCGGTTTGGTAAGATAATGATCGAGCCCGGCCGCAAGAATTTCCTGTTCATCGCCCACCAGCGCATGCGCCGTCAGCGCCACGATCGGCACATGCGCGCCCGAGGCCGCCTCGGCCGCGCGGATCTGGCGCGTGGCCTCTTTGCCATCGAGATCGGGCATGGAAATATCCATAAACACCAGATCAGGGGCAAAACTGTGATAAAGCGTCACGGCCTCGGTGCCATTGCTGGCAAATTTCAGGTCGATGTTCAGCCCGGCCAGGAATTTGGCAAAAATGAACTGGTTCGTCATGTTATCTTCGGCCGCCAGAATCCGCATGGGCCGGGGGGCCGCATCCGGGGCGATCCGGGCCAGCGCCTGAAACAGATCGCGCCGCAGCAGGGGCTTTTGCAGCGTGATCACACCGGCGGGGCTGGGCCGGGGCCGGCCAGTGGCCATCACCACGATCGGCGCATCGGTTTTGGCCCGGATGTCTTGCACCAATCGGGCGGGATCGACACCGGACATGGCCTGATCCAGCAGATAGACATCGGCCGGCGCGCCGTCATCCAGAAAGGCGGCAGCATTCTTGAAACTGCGGACATCGATCCCAAGCTGGCGCAACTGCTTGGCCAGAACCGTGCGATGGGCCTGTTGGCTGTCAACCAACGCCGCCCGCCGCAGCCATTGCGGCAATTCATGTTCCGCCGTCACCAGTGGTTCGGCCACCGGCACGGTGATATCGATGCCGAAACACGATCCAACCCCTTCGGTCGAATCCACCCAAAGATCGCCGCCCATCAGCCGCACCAGCCGACGCACGATCGCAAGCCCGAGCCCGGTGCCCTCATAGGCGCGGCTGGGTTTATCTTCGACCTGATTGAATTCGCCGAAAATATGTTCAACCATATCGGGCTTGATGCCGATGCCGGTATCCTCGACCGAAATATGTATCCGCTGGCTGCCCGCATCCGCGCCCGGCAGGCCGATGGCGCGGATCAGCACATGGCCGCGCTGGGTAAATTTCAGCGCATTGCCGATCAGATTGGTTAACACCTGACGAATGCGCAGGGCGTCGGCGATATAGCGCGTGGGCAGGAACATATCGAAATCGACAATCAGTTCGATATTCTTGTCAAAGGCCGTGGGCTGCAACAAAATCACGGTTTCATGAATACATCGTTCCAGATCAAAGGGTTCGGGATGCAGCGTCAGCCTCTCTGCCTCGATCTTTGAAAAATCCAGAACGTCATTGATCAGCCCCAACAGCGCCTTGGCCGAACCGGTGATCGTGTTCACAAAAAGCCTCTGTTCCTCGCTGAGCGCGGTTTCCGCCAACAGATCGGCCGTGCCCAGCACACCATTCAGCGGCGTGCGGATTTCATGGCTCATATTCGCCAGAAAGGTCGATTTGGCGCGGCTTGCGGCCTCGGCCTTGTCGCGGGCCTCGGTCAGCTCGTTCCGGTGGCGGATGGTTTCGGTAATATCATGGGCAACCGACACGATACCGCCATCACGCATCCGCCGGTCGAGACATTTGACATAGGTGCCATTCCAAAGCCGCAGCACGACGGGCGCGATTTCGGGCGTGGCCCAGCGAAAAAGCGCGCGCCCGGTCCATTCATCGGGCGTATAGGGCGCGGTATCGACGATTCCTTCCTGTGTCAAAAGCAACAAGATATCGTGATAGGAAATGCCGGGGCCAACCTGTTCCAGCCCGTCAAACACCGCAAGCCACGCGGTATTCGCCGCGATCAGCAGGTTATTGGGGTCAAAAACCGCAAATCCGTCCTGAATGGTTTCGACCGAATCCCACAGCCGGCGTTCGGCCGTGGTGATTGCCGCGTGCGCGCGGGCAAGTTCCTGTAATGTCTGGTCATTTTGGCCTTTCAGGGCCTCGCTTTCTTCGCGTTTGACGGTGATTTCATCGGAAAGCTGGCGCGCATGTTGCGCAAGCCGTTGATTTGTGGCAAAAAGTTCGGCCTGCTTTTGTTCCAATAGGCGTTCGGCCGCCAACCGGGCGCGACGTTCCTTGGCAAAGGCGTCACTGTCAATCATCGATAACTCCGCAATTTTCGGGCGGCATGGCCCCTTGGGCGTATATTTTGTGATTCCCGTAAACATGTTCTTAACCGCCGATGTGAAACATGCGACCATGCCCGCAAGACGGAGGATCCCATGCGAGCACTGATCGCCGGCCTGTGCGCCCTGTTTCTTAGCCTTCCTGCCTTTGCCCAGACGGAGGGGGCGATGGATGCGCGCCGTGTGATCGTCACGAACGATGTGGATTTCTATGGCTTTGATATCCAGAACATTTTCGGCACCAGCCTGCAGGGATGCGAGGCCGCATGTCTTGGTGATCCCGATTGCCTGGCCTTTACGTTCAACAGCCGCACGAATGCCTGTTTCCCGAAATCGCAGGCGGGCGCGCCGCAGCCCTATGCCGGTGCCATTTCGGGCCGGATCGTCGAAATTGCGCCCGCGATTCTGGCGCGTGCCGAATCGCGCGCGGGTGAACTGGGGTTTCTGGGCGCGGGTGATTTTGCCGATGCGCGCGCCGATGCCCGGCGGGTGGCGCGCGACCATCCGGCGGGTGCCAATACGCTGGCGGAATTGCTGGCCGCTGCCGATACTGCGCGTGCCCAGGGCGATCCGCGCGCCGCGCGCGGCTATATCGGCGCGGCGCTGTCGCTGGATGATTCGACGGCATTATGGCACGAATATGCCCGGATCAGTCTGGGGCTGATGTCCGATAATTACGAAACGCAGCAGCGATTCCACCGCAACGCGCTAAGCGCCGCGATCAATGCCTATCTGCGTGCCGAAGGTGCGGCCGATCGCGCGGGCGCGCTGCGGGTCATGGCCGATGCGCTGGAAATTCGGGGTCGTGGCCGCGATATGATCCCGGCGCTGCGGTTGGCCCAGACGCTTGCCCCGGGGGCGGATGTCGATGCCGCACTTGATCGTGCCCTTGCGCGCCACGGGTTTCGCGTGATCGAACATCGCGTAGATAATGAAACCGCCGCCCCCCGCATTTGTGCCGAGTTTTCCGAACCATTGGCTCAGGGCGGCGTGGATTACGACAGTTTTATTCAAACTGCAGCGACCGGGCTTAGCGCCGATGCCAGCGGTAACCAGCTTTGCCTCGATGGGGTGCGCCATGGCGAAAGCTATTCGGTCACCTTTCGCGCCGGGCTGCCGGCGGCGTCGGGCGAAACCCTGCCGCGCCCCGTGACGCTTGATCTTTATATCCGCGACCGCGCGCCGCGTGTGTGGTTTGCCGGGCGCGCCTATATCTTGCCCGCCCATGGTCAGGCCGCGCTGCCGATAACTTCGGTTAACCTTGAACAGGCCGATCTGCGGCTGTCGCGCGTGTCTGATCGCAACCTTATCCGCAGCATGCAGCAGGATTTCTTTGCCGAGCCGCTCTATTTCTGGCAGCGCGAGGAATTCGATGCCGATATGGCCGAACTGATCTGGCAGGGCAGCGGCGATCTGGACATGGCGCTGAACGTGGATACGACCACCAGCCTGCCCATCGGCCAGATTCTGGGCGATGCGCCCGAGCCGGGGGTTTACGTATTGCAAGCGGCTGTGCCCGGCGCCGATCCCTATGGCGATCCGGTGGCGGCGCAATGGTTTATCGTGTCGGATCTGGGGCTTGCCAGTATGGACGGGGCCGATGGGCTGCATGTTTTCGCACGCAGCCTGCGCAGCGCCGCGCCGGTGGGCGACGCGCAGGTCCGCCTGTTGTCGCGCGCCAATGCGGTGCTGGGCGAATCGGTCACCGATGCGCAGGGCTATGCCCATTTCCCGCCCGGCCTGATGCGTGGCCAAGGCGGCGCGGCGCCCGCGATGATCACCCTCGGGCGGGGCGATGATATGGCGTTTCTATCGCTCATCGATCCCGAATTCGACCTGTCGGATCGCGGCGTCGAAGGCCGCGCGCCCGCCGGGCCGGTCGATGTGTTTCTTGCCACCGATCGCGGCGCTTATCGCGGCGGCGAGGTGATCCACGCCACCGCCCTTGCCCGCGATGACCGGGTGCGCGCCATCGATGGCCTGCCGCTGACGGCGATTCTGACCCGCCCGGATGGGGTGGAATATCTGCGCCACCTGTCCACCGGCGATCTGGCGGGCGGGCATGTATTTTCGCTGTCGATTGCCGAAAACGCCCCGCGCGGCACCTGGCGGCTTGCGGTTCACAGCGATCCGACCGCGCCCCCCCTGGCCGAACGCGCCGTTCTGGTCGAGGATTTCCTGCCCGAGCGGATCGATGTTACCCTGGCCCTGCCCGATGGCGATCTGAGCGGCCCGGTCTCGGTCGGGGTGCAGGCGGATTATCTGTTTGGTGTGCCGGGCGCCGATCTCCCGATCGAGGGGGAATTGCGCCTGCAT
>Ga0265293_10003950_pt1 | contig 26826 bp, 21 predicted proteins | sample Munlanlewell138R_FD_192505 | JGI IMG/M metagenome (GOLD analysis project Ga0265293, IMG submission 192505) | Leachate microbial communities from a municipal landfill in Southern Ontario, Canada - Leachate well 138R | ecosystem: Engineered > Solid waste > Landfill > Unclassified | place: Canada...
CCGCAGGTGCGCCAGCTCGATGCCCACGCTGAGGTGGCCGCGCCGCGCGTTGCGCAGCAGGCGCGCGACATCGTTCGGCAGCCGCTCGAGCACCGTCAGCGCGTGCCGCAAGGTCTTGAAGGTGCGCCTGGCCATGACCGCAGGCTGGTAGCGCGCACGGATGACCTGGCGCAGCATCGGCAGCGCCTCGGTGGTCATGTGGAAGTCCGGGTCCAGCCCGCGGCCCATGCCCTCGAGGGTGATGAAGGTCTTGATCAGCAAGGCCATGTCCGAGGGCAGGCTGAGGCGGTGCTCGCGCAGGATGGCGGTGACGTCAGCCAGCATGTCGCCCAGGCTCAACTGAGCCAGGGGCACGCCGTGGTACGCATCCACGAAGGCCTCGATTTCGCTCTCAAGCTGGTCCAGGTTCGCCTGGTGGCGGTCGCCGGCCCAGTCGAGCAGCACGTCGGCCACCGCCTGCGGCTCACGCTGGACCAGCCCCATCAGCAGTTGCAGCAGCTCCTCGCGCCGCCGCTCGGTGAGGCGGCCCACCATGCCGAAATCGATGAAGGCAATGCGGTTGTCCGCCAGATAGAAGACGTTGCCCGGGTGGGGATCGGCATGGAAGATGCCGTCCTCGATGATCATCTTGAGCACCGCCCGGGCGCCGCGACGTGCCAGCTCCTGGCGATCCAGACCCTCCGCGTCCAGGCGCTGCAGGTCATCGCCCGGTATGCCCTCGATGTGGTCCTGCACGTTGACGCGCTCACGCGTCCAGTCCCAATACACCCGGGGCACCACGATCCAGGGCAGCACCGCCATGTTGGCGCCAATGCGCTCGGCGTTGCGGCATTCGCTGGCCAGGTCCAGCTCGCGTCGCAGGGAACGCGAGAACTCGCGCACCAGTTGCTGGGGGCGGTACGGGCGCAGCGGCGGCAGCTCGGCTTCGGCCAGCGCCGCCAGCCGAGTCAGCAGCCGCAGATCGGCCTCGATCACCTCGGTGATGCCGGGCCGGCGCACCTTGACGACCACCTCGGTGCCGTCGTGCAGGCGCGCCCGGTGCACTTGCGCGATCGAGGCGGCGGCCAGCGGTTCGGCATCGAAATGGGCAAACACCCGCTCGGGCTCATCGCCCAGGTCCTCGCGCAGTTGGGGTCGCAACTGCTCGAACGGCACGGGCGGCACATGGTTGTGCAGTTTTTCGAACTCGACGATGTACTCGGGACCGAACAGATCGGCCCGGCCGGCCAGGATCTGGCCGAGCTTGACGAAGGTCGGCCCCAGTTCCTCGAGCACCAGGCGCCACTGCACCGGCGGCGACAGGCGGGCCAGTTCGGCCGCGTTGTCCCAGCGCAGTGCATGGCCGGCGCGCTCCAGCGAGTCGGCCAGCCCCAGGCGACGAACGACGTCGCCGAAACCGTGACGGATGAGAACGCCCAGGATGGTGTTCAGGCGTCCCATGTCGCGGGCGGCGCCGAGGGTTTCGATCAGCATGACGGGATCATAGTGCCGCGCGCCCGTGGCGCGGCAGCCGGATCAGCGGCCGGCGACCACCGTCTTGACCCGTTGCCCGGCGGCCGGCTCACGGCCGCCGCCATAGACACCGTTGAGCAGGCGCAACTGCTCCACCGACACCACCGACTGGCGCTGCAGCTCGGCGAAACCGCCGCGCGGCATGGGCACCACCCGGATCTGCCAGGGGCGCGCCGCCTGCCGGTCTTCCGCCGTCATCGGGCGAAAGGTCTGTTCCGCCGCCGCCAGGTTGCCCGCGTGCCGCTGGCGGGCCGAGGCATCGGCGGCCAGGACCACCAGCAGGTAATGCGCGTTCTTCGGTCCGCTCACCAGCGTGAATTCGGCCTGTTGCTGGCGGCCGTTGCGGTCGGCCACCACGCCCTGGAAGCGGGTGGCCTCCATGCCGTTGATGCGGCCCCGCGTGATGCGGCCCTGGAGGTTGGCAAAGAGCTGGCGCAGGATCTGGTCGTGACTGCCGACAACCGCCTGGGCGGGCACCGGCAGCAGACGCAGCGCCGCTTCGCGTCCGGGCTGCATCAGCGTCAGGCTGTCTTCGGCGTTGACGATGCGCCAGCCCGCCGGTGCGGTGATCGCGAAGTCCAGTGCCGGGTGGTAGAAGTGCTGACCGCGTGTGAGCCCCTGTTCGGGGCTTTCGCCGAAGCGCATGCCGTCGATGGCGGCCAGGAAGCGCTCGCGCCCGTCGTCACCGAAACCGCCGGCCGCCGCATAGCGCGCCGCGTGCTCGCGGATCTCGCGCAGGCGCTGTTCGTTGCTCGGGTGCGAGGCCAGCCAGCTGCTGCCCTCCGCGGGTTTTTCGCCGCGGGCCCGGGCCTGGTCGGCCGCGAAGGCCTCCTGCGAGCGCAGCACACCAATCACGTTCACCATGTTCGCCGGGTCGTAGCGGTTGCGCGACAGGTACTCGGCACCCAACTGATCGGCCTGCAGTTCCTGTTCGCGGCTGTACCTGGCCACATAGCCGGCCGCCACGCCCTGGGCCGCCTGGCCGATCAGCTCGGTGCTGCCACCGATGCCGGTGGTGCCCTCGAGCACGGCCCCGAGGATGGTGGCCGCCAGCACACCCAGGCCGGCATGCTGCTGGCGCGTCGCCCGCTGCGCACCGTGGCGCGCCGTGACATGACCGATCTCGTGCCCGACCACACCGGCCATGTCGGCCTCGCTCTCCATGTAGGCCAGGATGCCGCGCGTCACATAGACATAGCCGCCGGGCAACGCGAACGCATTGACCTCGGGGCTGTCGAGCACCGTGAAGGTCCAGGGCAGATGGGCACGGTGCGAGTTGGCGGCGAGCCGGCGCCCCACACCATCGACATAGGCCTGCAGTTTCGCGTCCGGGTAGGCGCCGCCATCGGCCTTGAGCAGTTCCTCGTGCGCCTGGCGGCCCTGGGCGATCTCCATCGGCTCGTCCATGACCGTGCGCTCGGTCTGCCCGGTGACCGGATTGACGACCTGCGTGCCGCAGCCGGCGAGCAGGCCGGCCGAGAGAACCAGTACGGGCCAAAGCTTGTGACGCACAGACACCTCCATGACGGGGATCGACACGCGCGCGCAGCGTATTGCGGTCAACCGTACCACGGAACCGGCCCGGCCGGGGCCACCGGAGCGGACCTGCGCGGGAAAACGGTTCAGTTCCTTTCGGGCAGCTCGATCTTGACCTCGAGCACCTCCAGGTCGTCCTGACGCTCGAGCTGGACCTTGATGTCGTCCGGATCGATCTTGATGTACTTGCCGATCACCGCCACCAGTTCTTTCTGCAGCGCGGGCAGGTAGTCCGGCTCGGCGGCGTTGCGGCCGCTGCGTTCATGGGCCAGGATGATCTGCAGCCGCTCCTTGGCAACACTGGCGGTCTTCTTTTTCTCGCCCAGGAAGAAGGACAGGAAGGACATGGCTCACTTGCTCCCGAACAGGCGCTTGAAGAAGCCGGGCTTCTCGGCGTCGGTGAAGCGCATGGGTTTGTCGGCGCCCAGGAAGCGGTCGATGACATCGCTGTAGGCCTCGGCCACGTCGGTGCCCTTGAGGTGGATCGCCGGCGTGCCCTGGTTGGATGCCTGCAGCACGCTCTCGCTCTCGGGGATCACGCCGATGAGCTTGATGCGCAGGATGTCCTGGATGTCCTCGAGGCTGAGCATCTGGCCATCGGCCACGCGGTTCGGGTTGTAGCGCGTGATCAGCAGGTGCTCCCTGATCGGATCGGCCCCTTCGATGGCACGCTTGGTCTTGCTGCTGAGCATGCCCAGGATGCGGTCGGAGTCGCGCACCGACGACACCTCGGGGTTGGTGACCACCAGCGCCTCGTCGGCGTAGTGCATGGCCATCAGCGCGCCGGTCTCGATCCCCGCCGGCGAATCGCAGACGATGTACTCGAAATCCATGGCCTTGAGGCCTTCAAGCACTTTTTCCACACCCTCCTGCGTCAACGCGTCCTTGTCGCGCGTCTGGCTGGCGGCGAGGATGAACAGGTTGTCGCAGGTCTTGTCCTTGATCAGGGCCTGGTTCAGGTTGGCCTCGCCCTGGATCACGTTGACCAGGTCATAGACCACGCGCCGCTCGCAGCCCATGATCAGGTCGAGGTTGCGCAGGCCGACGTCGAAGTCGATGACGGCCGTCTTGTGGCCGCGCAGCGCAAGACCGGCGGCGAAGCTGGCGCTGGTGGTGGTCTTGCCCACGCCGCCCTTGCCGGAAGTGACGACAACGATCTTGGTCATGATGCAGGTCTTTCTCGCTCGGTTTCGGTTGCTGTATCGGGGTCAGGAACAAAAGTCGGGTCAGGCGGCAATGGCATCGATGACCAGCCGGTCCTCGCCATCGGGGCCGGCCGTCAGCCGCACCTGGGCGGCGCGCCCGATCACGCTGTCGGGCAGGGGCTTGTCGGAGGTGCGGTAGATGCCGGCGATGGAGATGAGCTCGGGGTCCATGGCCAGGGCAAAAATGCGCGCTTCGGGGTTGCCGCGCGCGCCGGCAATGGCCTTGCCGCGCAGCGGAGCATAGACGTGGATGCTGCCATCGGCAATGACCTCGGCACCGGGGTTGACCATGGCCATCACCACCAGATCGCGGCCGCGCGCATAGACCTGCTGGCCCGAGCGCAACGGACGGTCCACGATCAGGGCCCCGGGCTGGGCCGGCGGCGCCACAGGCACCTGCTCGGGCTGGGCCGCCCGGGGTGCTGCCGGCGACGCCGCCACCCGCTGCACCACGGCATCGTCCGCCGGCACCAGACCGGCCTGCACGGCCGCCGCCATCTGGGCCGGGCTGCCACCGCGCACGGCCAGTGGCCGCAGACGGTACCCGGCCAGCAGGCTCAGCAGGCCCGGGAAATCGACGGGTGCCTCGGCCTCAGCCGAGGCCGTCAGTGGCGACAGGTCGATCAGCAGCGGGTCCTGATCAAAGAAATCGGGCATGTCGCCAAAGTGCTGCTTCAACTCGTCGGCCAATCGGGCCAGATCGGCCGATTTGAGCAACAGGGCCACCAGGGGCAGGTTGGCACTCTTGATTTCGAAGCTCGCCGGAGCGCTGGCACTGAGGACGGTGGACATGAAAGCGCTGAAAAGGACTGGACCGGCCTGATGCCGGCAAATCTGCGGGCAGTGTACCAGCCGGGCCGGTGGTCCCGGGGCCGACCTGGTGACCACCGGTATCCGCGCCACCGGGCCATTTCCTGCCCCGTCTGGCACAACGCTGTGGATAGTTTTTGAACAAGCCATGCGTTATCCACAAGGTAGTGGAAAACCGCCATCTTGTCCCCGCTGGCCGACACCGCGGACCCGCCCGCTCCCCACAGGGTTGACCGGCGCGCAAGCCCATGATTTCGCAACGGAAAACCCCCTTGTCCACAGCGGAAGCCGCTCTTCTACTATTCCTACTAATTTGAAATAGAAGATTTAGAAGGATAGTCAGAAGAGAAAAAATCCCGAAAAACCTGGCGCTGGCCTTCCACGCAAGAAAAAAAACCGTCGCGTGCGACGGGTTTTTTGGCAGCGATGACCCAAGGGCCCTGCCTGTGACGCCTCGGCGACGTTCTTCCGGGCCGCTTTCGACAAGCGACACGCCAAGGTTCGGTGGCATGTCCGTGTTTCAGGCCAGTGGCTTGCTCGATCTGAACGCAGGCAGCGCCAGGCGCCAGATCCTGGTGGCCGGGGCTCTGCCTGGACATCCACGGCTTCAAGCTCGTCTGTCAACGTCTTCGGGACTGCCTGGCGACCTCAGGCATTTGCGCCACCGGGCCGTTTCCTGCCCCGTCTGGCACAACGTTGTGGATAGTTTTTGAACAAGCCATGCGTTATCCACAAGGTAGTGGAAAACTGCCATCTTGTCCCCGCTGGCCGACACCACGGACCCGCCTGCTCCCCACAGGGTTGACCGGCACGCAAGCCCATGATCTGTCGGCGGAAAACCCCTTTGTCCACAGCGGAAGCGGCTCCTCTACTACTTCTACTAATTTGAAATAGAAGATCTAGAAGAATAGTCAGAGAGGAAAAAACGCCGGAAAACGCGGTCTTGGCCCGCTGCCCCGGGAATAAAAAAACCCGTCGCATGCGACGGGCCTTCCACTGTTGCCTGGGGGTTGTGGGTTGTGTCAGTGCCGCAGCGGAGTCGTCACCAGCTTGAAATCCGGGTCCTCCGGGAAGGTTTTGATGGCAAAACCCAGGCCACGCATGAGCCTGAGCATGTCCGGGTTGTTCGCCAGCACCAGGCCCTCGATCTCCTCCAGGCCTTTGTCACGCGCTTCCTCCATGATGCTGAGCATCAGGCGCGACCCCAGACCCTTGCCCTTGAAGTCGTCGGCCACCAGCAGGGAGAACTCGCAGCTGGCCTTGTCGGGATTGGTGATGTAGCGCGAGACACCGATGATGCGTTCCGTTTCCACGATGGCTCCATCTTCACCCGCCTTGCGCTCCTTGAGCACGGCGACCAGGGCCATTTCGCGGTCGTAATCGATCAGGGTCAGGCGCGCCAGCATGGGACCGGACAGTTCGCTCATGGCCGAGACGAAGCGGAAGTAGCGGCTCTCGGGCGACAGGCCCTGCACCAGCTCCTGCAACATCCTCGCGTCGTCCGGCTGTATGGGGCGGATGGTGTATTCGCCACCGCCGCGCATGGGCCAGACCTGTTCGTAGCGTGCCGGGTAGGGCAGGATGGACAGGTGGTCGTAATTGCGGGCGGTGGCCGGCGCGCTTTCGACCACGACACGTGCATCCACCGCCACGGCGCCCTTGTCGTCGACGATGATGGGGTTGATGTCCATTTCCCGCAACTGGGGCAGTTCACAGACCATCTCCGAGACGCGCAGCAGTACCTGCTCCAGCGCCTGCATGTCGATGGCCGCCGCACCGCGCCAGGCGCCCAGGGTGCCGGCCACGCGCGAGCGCTCGACCAGGCGGCGGGCCAGAAACTGGTTCAGCGGCGGCAGTTCCATGGCGCCATCGTCGAACAGCTCGATCATGGTGCCGCCGGCACCAAAGGCGATCACCGGGCCGAACGGTTCGTCGGCCTTGACACCGATGTACAGCTCGCGGCCGCGCTTGGCATGGGCCATTTTCTGGATGGTCACGCCGTTGATGCGGGCGTCCGGTCGCAGGCGGCTGACGGTCTGGATCATGGTCTGGTAGACGTCGCGCACCGCGCTGGCGTTGCGCACGTTCAGTGCCACGCCGCCGACGTCGCTCTTGTGGCTGATGTCGGGCGAGTCGATCTTGAGTGCCACAGGGTAGCCCAGCTGGGTGGCGATCATCATGGCCTCGTTCGGGTTGCGCGCCAGCAGGGTTTGTGTGACCGGGATGTGGAAGGCCGAAAGCAGTGCCTTGGATTCGACCTCGGTCAGGATCTTGCGGCGCTCGGCCAGCACGTTCTCGATGATCAGCCGGGCGCCTTCGATGTCCGGATCGGCCATGTCCGACAGCGGTGGCGGCGTCTGTTGCAGCAGTTGCTGGTTCTGGTAGAAGCTGGCGATGCTGCCGAAGGCGCCGACACCGGCCTCGGGTGTGCGGAAGCTCGGGATATTGGCCTCGGCCAATACGCTGCGGGCCGGTCCCACGGTGGCATCGCCCATCCAGCAGCACAACAGGGGTTTGCCCAGGCGGGGGGCGGCGCCGGCCACGGCGCGGGCCACCTCGGTGGCATCGACGCCGGTCTTGGGCGAGTGGATCACGAGCACACCGTCGATGCCGCGGTCCTGACTGGCGGCTTCCAGGGCCAGCCGGTAGTGCTCCGGTGCGGCTTCTTCGGAAAGATCGATCAGGTCGGACAGGGTGGCCAGCGGCGGCAGTTGTGCCTGCAGGGCGTGGACGGCGGTGCCATCCGGGGAGAGTCGGCCCAGCTCCAGGCCGATTTCGTCGGCCCAGTCGGCCGCCAGCACGCCCGGGCCGCCACCGTTGGTGATCACAGCCAGGTGACGGCCCACCGGGCGGTAGCGTGAGGCCAGGCATTTGGCGGCCGAGAACAGTTGCACGAAGGAGCGGACCCGGACGGCGCCGGCGCGGCGCAGCGCGGCATCGAACACGTCGTCGCTGCCCACGATGGCGCCGCTGTGCGTCTGTGCGGCCTGGTTGCCGGCCGGTTTGCGCCCGGCCTTGAGGACCACCACCGGTTTGGCGTTGGCGGCGGCGCGCAGCGCGCTCATGAAGCGGCGCGCGTTGGAAATGCCTTCCATGTAGACCACGATGCTGTGCGTTTGTGCATCGTTGGCCAGGTAGTCGAGCACCTGGGCCATGTCGACCGAAGCACTGGGCCCGAGCGAGACCACGGTCGAGAAGCCGACGCCGTTGTGCCGTGCCCAGTCGAGAATGGAGGCGGTCAGCGCACCCGACTGCGAGACCAGGGCCAGCGGACCCTTGGCGGCCAGCGGTCCGGCGATGCTGGCGTTCAGGCCCTGCGATGGGCGTTGCAGGCCCAGGCTGTTGGGACCCAGCAGGTGGATGCCGTGGTGCCGGGCCACCTGGTGCATCCGGGCCGCCGTATCGGCCGGCACACCACTGTCGATCACCAGCGCGGCGCGGCATTTGATGCGGCCGGCCACCTCCAGCGCCTCGATCACCTCGGCCGGTGGCAGCGCGATGACGGCCAGGTCGGCGCGGGTCTGGGCCAGGTCGGCCAACGTTCCCGTGGTGTGGATGTCCATGACGACCAGCCGCCCCTGGAAGCGTTGCGCGGTCAGGGCCGCGACCAGGGCCTTGGCTTGCGCCGTTTGCTGTTCGGGGTCCTGGCCGCCGGCAAACACGGCGATGGATTCGGGCTGGAACAGGGGGGTCAGGTAGTGCTTGTCCATGGGGGTCCGAAGAAAGGAATGCCGCTGGATGGTGACACGTTGGCCCTTGCCAATCAACACGGACCGCGCCTGTGCGCCGCAGCCCGGAACGCCGGCGTTCTCAGGCGATCCCGGTCAGGCTGGCCGCGACGACCCGCTTGAACGGTGTCAGGCGCTCGCCCAGCCCGAGCATGGTCCGGCGCAGCAGGCGTGCGACGGGATCCTCGCGGGTGTAGAGCGTGGCCACGGCATGGGTTGCCATGAACAGGCCCCGGCTGGTGCTCTGATGGGTGCGTTCGTAGCGGCGCAGCATGGTGGCATCGGCGATGTCCAGGCCACGTTGACGGGCGCGCAGGATGCCTTCGGACAAGGCATCGATGCTGCGCAGGCCGAGATTGAATCCGTGGGCCGTGACCGGGTGCATGCCGACCGCCGCGTCGCCCACCGCGGCGAAGCGTGGTGCGACCAGCCGCCTGGGCCAGACGCCGACCAGGGGGTAGACGTGGCGCGTGCTGGCCAGGCGCATGGGGCCGAGCTGATGGCTGAAACGTGCGCCGATGGCCTGCTCGAACTCGGCCTCGGACTGGGCCGCCAGGGCCTCGACGTCGCGATGCGGCAGGGTCAGCACCACGCTGGCGCGTGGCCGGCCACTGACCGGGCAGGGGTTCATCGGCAGCAGTGCCAGGGTCTGTCCGTGGTCGAACCATTCCCAGGCAGCGTGGTCGTGCGGCTGTTCGTGTGTCATGGCGCAGAGCAGCATGCTGCGGCCGTAGTCGTGCAGGTCGGCCGCGATGCCCATGGCACGGCGGGTGAGGGAGTGCCGGCTGTCGGCGGCGACCAGCAGGCGGGCGCGCAGGTGGCGCCCGTCCTTGAGTTCGGCCTCGGCCCATGAGCTGTCCGGACCGGCCGTGCCCACGCGCACCATCTGGCAGGCATCGAACAGCTCCGGTGGACGGCCGTCGGCGTCGGCGGCAGCCATGGCAGCGGCAAACGCCGCGCGGCGGATCTGCCAGTTGCCCACCAGGAAGCCGAGCTGGGGTTCGCCCCCGTGTTCGTGGCCGATGCGCATGCGTGTCTGCGCGGGACCGGGGGCACCGTTCATCACCAGCGCATCGCGCAAGGGAGCGATGTGCTCGTCCGGGATCCGGTCCCAGATGCCCAGGCGCTGCAGGATGGCACGGCTGTGATGGGTCAGCGCGATCTCGCGACCGTCGAAGGCCGCGTCGGCCAGTGCTTCGCGTGCTTGTGTGTCCACCAGGGCCACGCGCAGGCCACTGCCGCGCAGTGCGCGGGCCAGACACAGGCCGGCGGGGCCGGCCCCGGTGACGAGAATGTCGAATTCCATGGCGCCGCCACTGTAACGGGGCGACCATGTCCGGGGCCTTGACCTGTGTCAAGACCCCGGAGCGCAGGACCTTCAGCGGTTTTGTGGTGCCGGTGCCGTACCCTTCTGGAGGCGCTTGTCATGGCGGTGCTTGAACATGCCATGGTGCATGCCGTGCCCGTCATGTCGCTGAGCTTTCATGTGGCGTACCGGGCGCGGGCCGGAGAAGCCGCGCTCATCGAATACCTTCTGCTGCTCGGGCGTCAGGCTGGCATAGAGGCTGCGGATAGCGTCATGCCGCTTGGCCTGCCGTGCGTCGCGCTGCGCCTTGGCGGCTTCCAGGCGATCCAGCCGTTCGGGGGTGCTGAGCTGGCGCCATTCATCGCGTTTGGCGCGGATCTCTTCGCGGGTGGGCGCCTTCACGTCGGGCGTGGTGCGGGCGACGAAGGCACTCCAGGCCGCTTCCTGCTCGGGTGCGATCCCGAGCGTCTCCTTCAGCTTCGCCAGGCGGGCCTCGCGGTACTTCGCCATGCGTTCGCCCATGCCGGCGTAGCGGGCGCCGTGCATGTGAGGCGCCGGGGTACCGGCTTGCGCGGCACGCTGGGCGGCGTGCTGCGCCAGCAGTTGCGGCTCCACGCTGGTATTGGCCATGACGGCCACCGACATGCCGGTGAGGGTGGTGGCCAGGGCTGTGACCATCAGGGCTTTCTTGAACTTGGACATCGTCTCTCTCCTGGACAGTGGTTGAGGAAACCTGGATGAGGCCCTTGCCTTGCATCCATGGCTCCAGTGTCGAAGGGCGATATGTCGCGGATATGCCTGTGCGTTGGCGTTTTGTAAAGTTTTGTGGCTGTACCTTTCAGATGCGGCCGGCATCGGCCAGATCGTCGAGGATGGGGCAGTCGGGCCGGCCATCGCCCGGACAGCAGGCCAGCAGCGTTTCCAGACTGCGCTGCATGGCCTGCAGCGCCTGGATGCGCTGGGTCAGTTCATTGTGGTGCCGCTGCGCGATGCGTTTGACCTGGACGCTGCTGCGGCGCCGGTCATGCCAGAGGCTGACCAGCTCGGCGATGGCATCGAGGCCAAAGCCCATGTCGCGCGCGCGGCGGATGAAGCGCAGCGTGTGGACGTCCGCCTCGCCATACTGGCGGTAGTTGCTGTCGGTGCGGTGGACCTCACCCAGCAGGCCCATTGCCTCGTAGTGGCGCAGCATCTTGGGCGAGATGCCGCTGAGCCGCGCGGCCGAGCCGATGGACACCGGCCATGCCGCAGCGGGCTCGTCGCAGTTGACGGCGGCAGCCTTCATGCCACCGTGTAGCCTTCCTCGCGGATGGCCTCGGCCAGTTTCTCGCGGTCCTGGGTCGATTGCACTTCCACCAGGTTGCTGGCGCGGTCGATCCGCACCTCGGCCTGGGGGTCCACCTGCCGGATCGCGGCCTGCACCGCTTTTTCGCAATGACCGCAGGTCATGCCCTGTACCTGGAACTGTTGTGTGCTCATGTTGATCTCCTTAAGTTGGATGCCATGGTCTGCATGGTGCACCCTGACATCGTGTCAAGGTCAAGGCCCCCAACGAAGATACACCTTGTGGCTTGACCTTCCCATGGGGGGAAAGCTTATGCTCGATTCATCATGAATGCTGCCGTTGAACCTGAAATCACTTCCCTGAACGAGGCCGTTGCCGGCACGGACGACGAGGCGACCGGCCACATCGACCTGGGGGTCGGCGGCATGACCTGCGCGTCCTGCGTGTCGCGTGTCGAGCGGGTGCTCAAACGGGTGCCGGGTGTGATCGATGCCACGGTGAACCTGGCCACCGAATCGGCGCGTGTGCGGCTGGAGACGCCGGCCGACGCCGAGGCGCTGGCGCGCGTCAAGCGCGCGGTGCGCGATGCGGGCTACGAGCCGCGCGAGGCGAGCGCGCTCGACGAGCCGGAAGCGCCGAGCTGGCACGGCATTCCGCACGATTTCCTGCCGGTGCTGGCGGGCCTGCTGCTGTCGGCGCCACTGGCGCTGCCCATGCTGGGCGACCTGTTCGGCCAGCACTGGATGTTGCCGGCCTGGCTGCAGTTCCTGCTGGCCACGCCGGTGCAGTTCTGGCTCGGCGCGCGCTTTTACCGGGCCGGCTGGCACGCGCTCAAGGCCATGACCGGCAACATGGAACTGCTGGTGGCCATCGGCACCACGGCCGGCTGGGCGCTGTCAACCTGGCTGTGGTGGCGTGCCGCACCCGGCGAGATGCCGCACCTGTACTACGAGGGTTCGGCCGTTGTCATCACCCTGGTGCTGCTGGGCAAGTGGCTGGAGGCGCGCGCCAAGCGCCAGACCACGGATGCCATCCGTGCCCTGCACGCGCTGCGACCCGAGCGGGCGCATCTGCTGCCCGATGGCGTGCGACGGCTCGATCCGCTGGATGTGGCGGTGGACGAGTTGCTGCCCGGCGACGAGGTGCGCGTGCTGCCCGGCGAGCGTTTTCCGGCCGACGGCGAGGTGCTTGAAGGGCACTCGCAGGCCGACGAGTCGATGCTGACGGGTGAGTCCATGCCGGTGGCCAAGACCGTGGGCGATGCCGTCACGGGCGGTGCGCTCAATGGCGAGGGCCCGTTGCGCGTGCGCGTGACCGCGGTGGGCGCGCAGAGCGTGCTCTCGCGCATCATCGCGCTGGTCCAGGATGCGCAGGCCGGCAAGGCGCCGGTGCAGCGGCTGGTGGACCGGGTGGCCGCGGTGTTCGTGCCGGCCGTGCTGCTGATCGCGCTGGCGACGCTGGCCGGCTGGCTCTGGGTCGGGCACCCCTGGGAGGATGCTCTGCTGAACGCGGTGTCGGTGCTGGTGATTGCCTGTCCCTGTGCGCTGGGTCTGGCCACGCCGACGGCCATCATGGCGGGCACGGGTGTGGCGGCGCGGCATGGCATCCTGATCAAGGATGCCGAGGCGCTGGAGATTGCGCACCGCGTGGACACGGTCGCCTTCGACAAGACGGGCACGCTGACCGAAGGGCACCCACGCCTGCTTTCGATCGAGAGCGCGGCCGGCGTGGACGAGCTGGCCGTGCTGGGTGCGGCGGCGGCCCTGCAGGCACAGAGCGCGCACCCGCTTGCGCAGGCGGTGCGCGACGCGATGCAGCAGCGTGGCGCTCCGGCACAGGAGGCCACCGAGGTGCAGTCGGTGCCCGGCAAGGGCATGCAGGGTCAGGTGCAGGGCACCGAACTGGCCCTGGGCAGCGTGCGCTGGATGGAAGAGCTGGGGGTGGACCTGTCGATGCTGGCCGATGCGCTCGCACAGCAGCAGACCCAGGGCGCCACGGTCTCGGTGCTGGTCACCCGCACATCGGCCGGTGGCTGGGTGCCGCTGGCCCTGCTGGCCTTCGGTGATGAACCCAAGGCCGGCAGTACCGAGGCGATGCGCGAACTGCGCGCACGCGGCCTGCGGCTGTTCATGGTCTCGGGCGACAACCGCGCCGCGGCCCGCGCGATGGCGGCGCGGCTCGGCTTGCGAGATGGCGAGGGCGAGGTGATCGCCGAGGTGCTGCCGGGGGACAAGGCGGCCGTCATCCAGCGCCTGAAGACAGGGGAGGCTGTGCAGCGTGAGGGCCAAGGATTCGGCGCCGGGCCGTCCCAAGCCGACTCCGCGCCCCCTCGGGGGGCAGCGACCCGGGCAGCGGCGGAGCGTGGGGGCCAAGCGGATCCCGCCGCCGGGCCGCCCCAAGGCGGGATCAGCCCCCTCGGGGGGCAGCGACCCGCGTCAGCGGCGGAGCGTGGGGGTCATGTCGTGGCCATGGTGGGAGATGGTGTCAACGACGCGCCGGCGCTGGCCGCGGCCGACGTCGGCATGGCGATGAGCCATGCGCGCGGTGGTGGGTCGGATGTGGCGATGCATGCGGCGGGCATCACGCTCATGCGCGGCGATCCGGCGCTGGTGGCGGCGGCGCTGGACATCTCGCGCCGGACCGTGGCCAAGATCCGGCAGAACCTGTTCTGGGCCTTTTTCTACAACGCGGTGGGCATTCCGCTGGCCGCGCTGGGTTTCCTCAGCCCTGTGGTGGCGGGCGCGGCCATGGCCATGAGTTCGGTCAGCGTGGTGACCAACGCGCTGCTGCTCAAGCGGTGGCGGCCCACACGCTGACACTGAAAGTGGGGAGGGACGTGACCGCGCCAGCGACTTGCCTTGATGCACGTCAAATCGATGGCGCGCGGGCGCCTCCATAGTTGGCGGCGGGGCTTGGCCGGGTGGCCAGCGGTTTGGCGTACCGTTCCATTTTCCAGAGACATATCACCATGATCCACGAATCTCTGCGCATCATCCGCGAGGAACACACCAGTCTGTCGGCCATGCTGCAATCGCTGATCCAGATGGTCCGGCGCGGGCCGATGCACGACGGCCAGGATGACGCGGCGGCGTATTTCGACGTGCTGCGGGCCATGCTGTTCTACATCGACGAATTTCCCGAGCAGCACCACCATCCCAAGGAGTCGACGCTGCTGTTCCCGCGCGTGGCCAAGGCGGCGCCACACACCCTGTCGGTCATCGACCAGCTCGAGCGCGATCATGCGCAGGGCGAATCCCGGGTGCGCCAACTGATGCACCGGCTGCTGGCCTGGGAGTTGCTGGGCGAGTCGCGCCGCCAGGCCTTTGTCGATGACGTCACGGATTACGTGGACTTCTATCTCGAACACATGCGGCTGGAAGAAACCGTGGTCCTGCCCGAGGCCGAGCGCCACATGAGCGAGGCCGACTGGCAGGCGCTGGACACCGCGTTCGCGGCCAACCCCGACCCGCTCAACCAGCGCCTCCCGCGCGACCCCCTGTTTGACCGCCTGTTCACGCGCATCGTGATGACGGCGCCGTCGCCGGTGGGGCTGGGCTAGAGAACCTCGATGCCCAGTTCGCCGATGAAGCCTTCGCGGCGCTCCAGCGCCTGCAGGGCGGCATCGCCGAGCTCGCGCGCCACCAGGTTCACCAGGCACTCGCAGAACACCAGGTAGGCGCCCATGCTGTTGCTGATGTAGCTGCTGTCGTGGGGGATGAAGAAGGCGTGGTGCGCCGGCGGCACCAGCGGGGAGGCACGAAAGTCCGTCAGCGCGATCACATCGATGCCAGCCTGTGCCGCCGCATGGGCCACCTCGACGACGCTGCGGGTGTAGGGCGCCACGCTGGCGACCACGAGCACATCATCCGGCTCGAGCTGCGCCAGGCCCTCGGCGACACCGAGCCCGGGGCCGTCCAGCAGGGAAACGTCAGCCCGGACCATGCCCAGCCCGTAGGTCAGGAAGCTCGCCAGCGAGTGGATCTGGCGCAGGCCGTGCACGCGCACGCGGCGTGCCGTTGCGAGCCGTTGCGCGGCGCTCCTGAGCTCGTCGGGCTCCAGTTGCGACAGGAACCCCTCGACGTTGTTGATGGACTCCTGCGCCAGCTTCACGACCACGTCCATCTCGGCCGTGGTCTCCCGTGCCAGCGGCCTGTCCATCAGTCGGTGGGCCTGTTGCGTGTAGAAGTGGCGCGAGTTGCGGCTGAGGCTGTCGCGGAACACGGCCTGGAAGTCGGCAAAACCGCTGAAACCCAGCCGTGTGGCCAGCCGCGTGAGCGTTGAGGGGTTGACGCCGAAGTCGTCCGACAGCTCGGTGATGGTGCGGAAGGCCACCGCCTCGGGTTGTGCCACGAGCCTGGCGAGCACGGCGTGCGCCTTGCTGCCGAGCGATACGGGGGCTTCGCCGCGGCCGATGGCCACGGCCAGTTCACGCAGGGCTTCGATGGAGCGGGGAACGTGGGAGCTGTCCTTGGGCATGTTGCGCGTGGTTCCAGGGTGTGTCCGTCATCGGCAGCTTACGACAGCGCTCCGTTCCTCAGGTGGTACAGCGGCCTGACCGAGCGTCCGGTGTGGATTTGCCAGTCGACCGCATCGCTGCCGATCCGGATGACGGCGGTTGCCAGCGTATTTTCGCGATCGCTGTCCGTGAGGTCGTTGCGGAAGATCGGAAAGCGCGCATCGCTCTGGTCGAACAGGATGGCCAGCGGATCGGGCGCGACCGCGCGTGCCGCGGCTTCGGCCAGCAGCGCCTCGCCCCGCAGCTGGCGGTGTCTCGAAGAGCCGGTGACGATCTGGGGCTGATGGGCCATGGCCGGGTGGATCATGTGGTTCGCATGCAGCGAGGGTTGCTCCAGGCGGCGAACCGAGCACTGGGCGGCATTGAACTCGATGCTGTACAGCTGTGCGAAACCAGCCTGACCGAGGGTGAAGTGAAAGCCGCCTGCACGCGGTGCCTCCTGCAGCAGGCGTATGCCGGCTTCGATCGACGGCTGGTCGAGGAGGGCACGCGCCAGCACCATGCGCGGCAGACCGTCGTTCGCGTGCAGGGTGCGCAGGTTGTTGACGGTGACGGCCAGGCCATGGCCGGTGACGGCGATGGTGTGGCCGGGCAGCGAGCCGGGGTAGACCACGGCGGCGAAGCGGGTGCCGCCGTGGACATGGATCTCGGCCAGCGCGCAGCGCCCGACCAGACCCGGATCGCCATCCTCGTTGTGCGCGAAGCGGGGCACCTCGCCGGGCAACTGCACGGTGGTGCAACCGTCGGGGGCCATGGCCCAGACGTCGCCCCGGCAGTTCCAGGCAAAAACCTCGTCCCAGGCCAGGCCGAGGCCGCTGGCCAGACCCTGCAGTTCCTGCCAGCAGGCGGGCTGAAGTGTGCGGGTGTGCTCGGCCATGCGGGTCAGGGCGGGGCTGTCGCGCCAGCGCATGACCTCGGCCCAGGCGGCACCGGGCCGCAGGACTTCGTGCACCGCCTGCGCGCCGAAGCGCCCGAGGGCGGCACCGACGTCGAAGGGCGTGCCCTGGATTGTCAGATAGGAAAGCATCCGATGCTATTCGACATGCTGCAGGAATTCCCGCAGACGGGGATTGGTGGGGTTGTTGGTCAGCTCGACGGGCGGCCCGTCGACGGTGATGTGGCCGTGTTCCATGAAGATCAGGCGCGTGCCGACCTGGCGCGCGAACGCGATCTCGTGCGTGACCACGACCATGGTCATGCCCTCCTCGGCCAGGGCCTGCATGACGCGCAGCACTTCCTGGCGTAGCTCGGGATCGAGGGCGGAGGTGGGCTCGTCGAACAGCATGAGCCGGGGCCTGACGGCCAGCGCCCGCGCGATCGCCACGCGCTGCTGCTGGCCACCCGAGAGCTGGCTCGGGTAGTGGTGCGCGCGCTCGGCCAGGCCGACCTTGCGCAGCAACTCGGTGGCCTGCTCGTGCGCCAGGGCCCTGGGCGTGCCGCGCACCTGTCGCGGGCCGAAGGCCACATTCTCCAGCGCGGTCATCTGCGGGAACAGGTTGAACTGCTGGAACACCATGCCCGCCTCCTGGCGAATCTCGCGCACCGTGGAGGGGCCCGCGCGCACGCTGCGGCCATCCACGATCAGGTCGCCGCCATCGATGGATTCCAGCGCGTTGATGCAGCGCAACAGGGTGGACTTGCCCGAGCCCGAGGGCCCGATCAGCACCACGACCTCGCCGGCGTGGATGCGCAGGTCCACGCCATCGAGCACCACGGTCTTGCCGAAGCACTTGCGCACCTGCCGGAACTCGACCATGGTCGGGGCGGCGTCGCTGGGTGGTCGAGGGACGGGGGAGGTCGGCGTCGTGCTCATAGGATGCGCATCCTCTTTTCCAGCGTCCTCAGCGCGAAGGTGAGCGCGCCGATCATGCACAGGTAAATGATGGCCACGGCGGTCCAGATCTCCACCGCGCGGAAGTTGGCGGCCATGATCTCCTGGCCTTGCCGCGTGAGCTCGCCGACGCCGATGACGATGAACAGCGAGGTGTCCTTGAGGCTGACGATGAACTGGTTGCCCAGTGGCGGTGTCATGCGGCGGAAGGCCACCGGGCCGACCACGAAGGCCAGCACGCGCCAGGTCGGCAGGCCCAGTGCCAGGCCGGCCTCGCGCAGACCGTTGGGCACCGAGATGAAGGCGCCGCGCACGATCTCGGCGATGTAGGCGCCGGAGTTCACGATGATGGCCGTGACGGCCGCGGTCATCGGGTCCACGCGGATGTCCGCCAGCACCGGCAGCGCGAAGTAGATGAACATCACCTGCACCACAATGGGTGTGCCCCGCACCAGTTCGATGTAGGCGAAGGCGATGAGGTCGAGCAGGCGGTTGCCATAGGCGCGCATCAGGCCGAACAGCAGGCCGACCGCGGTGCCGCCGAGCAGGCCGACCACCGTGATGAACACGGTGAGCTTGGCACCCTGCATGAGGGCCGGAAAGGCATCGACGATGACGGACCAGTCAAAATCCATGACAGGGTGCTCCGCTGGGCGCCGGGCGCGTCACTTCTTCGGCGGTTCGGTGTTGAACCACTTCCTGTAGATCGCGTCGTAGCGACCGTCGGCCTTGATCCTGGCCAGCGCCTCGTTGACGCGCGGCACGAGCGCACTGCCCTTGGGAAAGCCGATGCCGTACTCGTGCGCCATCATCTGCGAGCCCACCACCTTGCTCTTGCCCTTGCCGGCGGTCGCGGCGAAGTACAGCACGTTGGGCGTGTCGTGCATGACCGCGTCCACGCGACCGGTGGCCAGTTCGAGGTAGGCGTTGTCGATGTTCGGGAACAGGCGCAGCTCGGTGCCTGCGAAGTTGGCCTTGGCGTAGTCGGCGGCCGAGGTGCCGGTCTTGACGGCCAGTGTCTTGCCCTTGAGATCCTTCTCGCTGGCGATGGCGCTGGCCGTCGGCACCAGCAGCATGAAGCCGCTGTCGTAATAGCCGTCGGAAAAGTCGATCACCTTCTTGCGCTCGTCCTTGATCGTGATGCCCGCCAGCGCGACGTCCACGTTCTTGGTCTGCAGTGCCGGCAGGATGCCGTTGAAGTCCATCGGCTGCAGCTTGTAGGACAGGCCCAGCTCCTTGGCGATGGCGTCCCACAGATCGATGTCGAAGCCCACGTACTTGTCGCCCTGCTTGAACTCGAAGGGCACGAAGGCGGTGTCGGTGGCCACCACCAGGGTCTGTGCCTGTGCGGTGCCGAACAGCATGGAGGCGGCCGTCAGGGCCGCGGCGAGAGACCGGACGAGGAGGTGTTTCATGGCAGACCTTTCTGATGGAGAGATGGAGGGCGGTGCACCATCGTGGCGCTTTTGTGCCGGGGATGCACCAGCATGATGCAATGATTATTTGCATTTACATCATGAAAGCAAATATATTTGCACATGCGGCGTGGCGCAAGCTTTTTTTCGTCACGGCCGATGCGGCGCTTGCCTGACAATTGGTCGGCACGTGGCGACCCTGGCGGGTGTATCTTTCGTCCGGTGCTCGGCCGCCACGGCACCTGCAACGTCTACCACCCGCACCCATGTCTTCCCCGATCGGGCATTTCGCCTTTGCCAACCACAGCAACCGATTTCTGGCCTGCGCGCCCCTGGACCATCAGCCGTTCGCGGTGGCGGGCGTGCCTTACGACGGGGCGGTGACCCACCGACCGGGGGCACGCTTCGGCCCGCAGGCCATCCGCGCCGCCAGCCTGATGCTGTGTGACGGCATCCACCCGCATTTCGACGTTTCGCCGCTGGCGCACGTGGGCGATGCACTGGACATGCGCCTGCCCAACGCTTCGCCGCTGACCGAGGTACGCCGGCACATCGAGGCACAGGCTGCCGAGCTGATGGCGCGGCACCACTGCGTGTTCCTCGGTGGCGACCACTCGGTCACGCTGTCGCTGCTGCGCGCGGCGCAGGCCCGCTATGGCGGTGGCGAGCCGCTGGCCTGCGTGCATTTCGATGCCCACTGCGACACCTGGCAGGACCATTTCGGTGAACCCTCGGGCCACGGCACCTGGACCTACGAGGCGATCCGGGAGGGGTTGATCAGTGCGCCGCACACGGTGCAGATCGGCATCCGCTCCAGCGGCGAGCGCGCCGCGCGCGAGTACGTGGCCGACCAGGGCGGGCAGATTTTCACCGCGCGCGCCCTGCGCGGCCATGATGGCGCGGGCCTGGCGCCGGTGCTGGAGGCGATTCGCGGGCGCATCGGTCAGCGGCCGTGTTACCTGACGCTCGACATCGATGTGCTGGATCCGGCCTTTGCGCCCGGCACCGGCACGCCCGAGCCCGGCGGGCTGAGCAGCTCGCAGGTGTTGACCTTTCTGGAGGAGCTGGCCGACCTGAACTGGATCGGCATGGACTGCGTGGAGGTGGCGCCGGCCTACGACCACGCCGAGCTGACCAGCAACGCGGCAGCGACCTTCGTCTGGACCTACCTGTGCGGCCGTGTGGCCCGCATGGCCTGAGGGAGGGCGGTGCATGCTGACGCGTTCCCTGATCGGTTCGGACACCCAGCTCAATCTGCACAGCTATTACGAGGCCAGCGTCGTGCGGCCGGCGCCCAGGCCGCCGCTGCAGGGCGAGGTGACGGCCGATGTGGTGGTGATCGGCGGCGGCCTGGCCGGGCTGTCGGCCGCGCTGGAGATGGCGCGGCGCGGCCTGTCGGTGGTGCTGCTGGAGGCCGACCGCATCGGCGCCGGCGCCAGCGGCCGCAATGGCGGGCAGGTGATCGTCGGCTATGCGAGCGGGCAGGAGCTCCTCGAGCAGCAGCTTGGCGCCGACGATGCGCGCCTGGCGTGGGACATGTCGGTCGACGCGGTCGATCTGGTCGAGCGCCGGATCCGGGAGCATGACATCGACTGCGAATGGCAGCGCGGCTACCTGTATGTGGCCGATTCGGCGCGCAAGGCACGTGCCCTGCGCGAGGAGATCGGGAACCTGCAGCGGCACGGCGTGAGCTGCGAGGTGGCCGAAGGGGCCGGCCTGTGGCGCCTGATCGACAGCCCGCGCTACGTGATGGCCGCCTACGAAAACCGCTCCGGCCACCTGCATCCGCTCAAGTACACACTGGGCCTGGCGCAGGCGGCCGAGCGTGCGGGCGTGCGCCTGTGCGAACAGTCGCCGGTGACGGCGCTGGAGCGTGGCGCGCAACTGGTGGCGCATTCGCGCCATGGGCGGGTGCACGCGCGCTACGGTGTGCTGGCGGGCAACTGCATGCTGCCCGAGTACGGGCCGCGGGTGGCGCCGGAGATCGCCGCGCGCATCATGCCGGTGGGCACCTACATCGTGGCCACGGCGCCGATCGACCCGGCGTTGCGCCAGCGTCTGATCCCGAGCAACGCCGCGGTCTGCGACAACAACTTCGTGCTCGACTACTTCCGCTTCGGCGCCGATTCGCGGCTGCTGTTCGGTGGCCGTGTGAGCTACACGACCATGACACCGCCCGACCTCAAGGGCACGATGGAGCGGCGCATGGGACGGGTGTTCCCGGACCTCAAGGGGGTGCCGGTCGACTACGTCTGGGGTGGCTTCGTGGACATCAGCATGAACCGAGCGCCCGATTTCGGCCGCCTCGGTGACAACCTGTACTACCTGCAAGGGTTCAGCGGCCATGGCATGGCGCTGACCGGGCTGGCCGGTCAACTGGTGGCCGAGGCGGTGCTGGGCCAGGCCGGGCGCTTCGATGTCTTTGCGCGCCTGAAGCACCATCCCTTCCCGGGCGGGCGCTGGCTGCGCACGCCCAGCCTGGCCCTGGGCATGGCCTGGTACCGCCTGAAGGACCTGCTCGGCTAGCGCCGGGCGGGCGCCTCAGCGGCGCAGGGGCGCGATGCCGACCGTGGTGCCGACGTCCCGCGGCTGGCCCATGCCGCCGTGGACCAGCACGCGCGTGTCGACCAGCTGCACCGTGTAGAGGAAGTGGCTGCCGCGGAAGATGCACTCGGTCACGGTGCCCCGCACGGTGCTGGCGTCGTCGATGCACAGCTCCTCGGGACGCACCAGCACCTGGCGTTGGGTGCCGTCGTCGAAGCAGGGTGTATCGGTGGCGATCGCGCCCGCCGGTGTCTGCCAGCAGCCATTCGATCCGGCCTGCGCCGGCAGCAGCACCCCTTCGCCGATCAGGCGTGCGACCTCGGGCGTGGCGGGCCGGTGGTACACGTCATAGGCGCTGGCCCACTGGTGCAGGCGACCACCCACCATCACGCCGATGGCATCGGCCATGGCGAAGGCCTCGTGCTGGTCGTGGGTGACCATCAGTGCCGTGGCGCCGGCCTGGCGCAGGATCGCGCGGATCTCGCGTGCGATGGCCACGCGCAGGCCGGTGTCGAGGTTGGAGAACGGTTCGTCCAGCAGCAGCAGGGCCGGCTGCGGCGCCAGCGCGCGCGCCAGCGCCACACGCTGCTGCTGACCACCCGAGAGCTCGTGCGGCCAGCGCCGCTGCAGGCCGTCAAGCCCGACCAGCGCGAGCATCTCGGCCACGCGCCGCTTGCGCTCGACCAGCGTCAGCTTGCCCAGGCCGAAGGCGACGTTGTCCTGCACGTTCAGGTGCGGGAACAGTGCGTGATCCTGGAACACCATGCCGATGCCGCGCTCGCGCGCGGGCAGGGCGGCATGGGCGGTGGCCACGGTGCGGCCGTCCAGCGCGATGCGGCCGGCGCGCAGCGGCTCGAAGCCGCCGATGGCGCGCAGCAGGGTGGTCTTGCCGCAGCCCGAGGGGCCGAGCAGGCAGCCGATCTCGCCGCGCGCCAGCGTCAGCGAGATGTCGCGGACCACGTCGGTGTGGTCGTAGCCGAGGGTGACGTGGGCGACTTCAAGCATGGGTGTCGTCGTCATGATGGGCAGGGGTCGAGGTGGGCTGGCGCTCGGTCTGTGCCACCAGCAGGGCGACCGGCAGCAGGCCGACCAGCACGATGGCCAGCGCCGGCAGCGCGGCCTGGTCCCACAGGGATTCGCTGGTGAGTTGGAACACGCGCACGGCCAGGGTGTCCCAGTCGAACGAGCGCGTCATGAGGGTGATGGGCATTTCCTTCATCACGTCCACCAGGACCATGAGAAAGCCCGAGAGCAGGCCGGTGCGCAACAGCGGCAGGTGCAGCCGGCGCAGTGTCTGCCAGGTCGTCAGGCCGAGCGACGCGCAGGCGTCCTCCTGGCTGCGGCTGATGCGCTGCATGGCACTGTCGGTGGCCTGCCAGGCCACGGCCAGGAAGCGCGCCGACAGGGCCAGGAGCATGGTGGCGATCGTGCCCTTGAACAGCGTCAGGCCCTCGTAGCCCATGCCTTGCAGCACCGGCAGCAGCAGGTCGTCGAGCCAGGCGATCGGCACGAACACGCCCACCGCCAGGACCACGCCCGGTATGGCGTAACCCACCACCGCCAGCCGCACCAGCCAGGCGGTGCCGGCATCGGTGTGCAGGCGGCGCAACCACGACAGCAGCAGCGCCAGCGCGGTGGTGATGGCCGCCGTGGCCAGGGCCAGTTGCAGCGTGTTCCAGACGAAGCCCCAGTAGCGCTCGTCCAGGTCCTCGCGCCAGACGTCGAGCGACCAGGCCACGATCTGCAGCATGGGGATGACGAAGGCCACCGCGAGCACGACGGCGCAGGCGGCGAAGGCGAGCCAGCGTGCGCGCCCGCGCAGCGCGATACGGCCCTGGCGGCTGGCGGCGCTGTGGTAGCGCTGGGCCAGGCGCGAGCGCTGCTCGGCCGCGATCAGCACCACCACCACCAGGATCAGCAACGCCGCGAGCTGGGCGGCCGCGCCGAGGTTGTGCAGGTCGAACCAGGCCTTGTACAGCGCGGTCGTGAAGGTGTCGAAGTTGAACACCGCGACGGCGCCGAAGTCGGCCAGAACTTCCATCAGCACCAGCGCGAGACCGGCGGCGATCCAGGGGCGGGCCATGGGCACCGCCACGCGCAGCACGGCACCGGTAGGCGAGTAACCCAGCGACTGCGCGGCTTCCATGGCACGCCGGCCCTGGGTCAGGAAGGCGCTGCGCGCCAGCAGGTAGACGTAGGGGTAGAACGCGCACACCAGTACCAGCGTCAGCCCCCAGAGACTGCCCCGGATCTCGGGGAACCACTGGCTGGAGCCGGCCACGGCCCGGATCGCGCGCTGCACCGGCCCGGCGAACTCGAACAGGCCCATCTGCACGAAGGCCAGCACGTAGGCGGGAATGGCCAGTGGCAGTACCAGTGCCCAGGCGAACAGGCGCCGCCCGGGGAACTCGTACATCGTGGTCAGCCAGGCCAGCGGCACGCCCACCAGCAGCACGCCGACGGACACCAGCACCATGAGCAGTGCCGTGTTGGCCAGCACGCGCGGCAGCACGTGCTGCCACAGGTGCTGCCAGATATCGGGCTGAGGCGTGAGAGCGAGCCCGATCACCACGCCCAGCGGAATGAGCGTGAGCAGAGCGATCGGTCCGACAGCGACCATGCCCCGCCAGGGCCGACGGGACGGCCGAGGGAGGGGCACGACAGTGGCGCTGTTGGCCGTCAGTGTGGACGTATCAGCGGTAGCCAACGCGGTCCAGCAATCGGATGGCGGCCGGCTGGTGCGAGCCGATGTCGGCCGCGTTCAGCGGGCTGGGCACGAACTTGCCCCAGGCCTTCACGATGGGATCGGCCTCGGCCTTGGTGTTGATCGGGCTCTCGAAGGTGCCGTGCGTGTAGGCGGTCTGCACCTCCTGCGACGACAGCCACTCGAGCAGCTTGCGCGCGCCTTCGGGGTTCTTGGCGTGCGCCGTGACGCCGCCACCCGAGAGGTTGACGTGCGCGCCGCCTTCGTCCTTGCCCTGGTTGGCCCAGAAGAGCTTGACCTGCTGGTTGAAGTCGGGCTCCTTGGACAGGATGCGGCCGTAGTAGTAGGTGTTGGCGATGCCCACGTCGCACTGGCCGGCCGCGATGGCCTTGAGCAGGCTGGCGTCGTTGGTGAAGACGTCCGTCGCCAGGTTGGTGACCCAGCCGCGCACGATCTCCTCGGCCTTGGCCTCGCCGTGCTTGGCGATCATCATGGCCGTGAGCGACTGCGTGTAGGTCTGCTTGCTGGTGCGCAGGCACAGCTTGCCCTTCCACTTCGGCAGCGCCAGGTCTTCATAGGTGGACAGGTTCTTCGGATCGACGCGGCCGGCGGCGTAGAAGATGGTGCGCTCGCGCTGCGACAGACCCCACCAGCGGTTGCCCGGGTCGCGGAAGTTGGCCGGCACGTTGGCATTGAGCGCGGGGGAGTCGACCTTGCGCAGCAGGCCGCGCTCGGCCGCGTTCCACAGCACGCCCATGTCGACGGTGATCAACACGTCGGCCGGGGAACTGGCGCCTTCGGAGGCCAGGCGCTCGGTGAGCGAGCCGCCGCGGTCGGTCAGCAGGTTGATCTTGACGCCGGTTTCCTTGGTGTAGCGGTCCAGTGTCGGCTTGAGCAGCTGTTCGATGCGCGAGGAGTAGACCGTGACGGCCTGCGGTGCGGCCTGGGCGAGCACTTGCGTACCGGCGGCCAGCATGGCCAGACCGAGGGCGGCCCGGAGGAATCCTTGTTTTTTCATGCGAGATGTTCCTTGAGGTAAGGCGGGATGATCAGAAATTGACGTTGGCGGTCAGCCAGAAGGTGCGGCCGCTGAGTGCCGAACCCTTGGTGCCGGAGGTGGTCTTGGAGTAGGGGCTGCCGAGCACCGTTTCGCCGGCACCGTTGGTCCAGGCGGTGAACTGGGTGAAGTCCTTGTCGAACAGGTTGTAGACCGTGGCGCCCAGCGTCACGTTCTTGCTCAGCTTGTACGAGGCGCCCAGGTGGAACAGCGCGAAGCCTTTGAGGTCGCCCAGCGCCTGGTACTCGCGCAGGTTGTCGCCCGTCAGTTGGGCGGGATCGCCGTCGAAGCGGCGGCTCTTGCCGCGGTAATCGCCGCGCAGCCACAGGTTCCAGCGCTCGCTCACGTCGTAGCGCAACTGGGCCGAGGCCATGTGCTCGGCGGTGTCGCTGAGCTTGCCGCTCTTGGCGCCGTTGACGACGGCCTCGCTGTCACTCCAGGTGTAGCTCACGTTCAGCGACAGGGCTTCGGTAAGCCGGGTGCGGTTGCTCAGCTCCAGGCCCCAGGTCTTGCCCTCGTCGATGTTGATCGAATAGGTGGCCGTCGGGTTGGCCGCGCAGCTGGAGATCCACGCCAGCGTGCAGTTGCCGCCGCTGCTGATGCGGTCCTTGACGCGGTTGTGGAACAGCATGGCCGAGGTCGTCGAGCCGCTGAGCGTGTCATAGCTGACGCCGAGTTCGGCGCTGGTGCTGGTCTCGGGCTTGAGCGTCGGGTTGCCGATGCTGACGACGGTGCCCTGGCTGGTGACGCCACTCATGCCATCGATGAGCTGGTTCAGGCGCGGGGCCCTGAAGCCGCCGCTGACGCCGCCCTTGACGGTCAGGTGGGGGTTCGTGTTCCACACCAGGTAGGCGCGCGGCGAAAACTCGCCGCCGAAGGCGTCGTGGTGGTTGTAGCGGCCGCCCAGGGTGGCGGTGAGGCTGTCGGCGAGCTTCCATTCGTCCTCGGCGAACAGGGCCCACATGGTCTGCCCGTGCTTGCCGGCGAGCAGACCGTCGGTGAGCTCGGCATCCCACCATTGGGCACCCGTGGTCAGCACGTGCTGTTCACCCAGCGGCGCGACCAGCTTGGTGTCCACCACCGTGTTGACGGTCTTGAGTTCGCGCGGCGTGCCCAGGCGCGGGTGGCCGGCCGGCAGGGCGGCGCCGGGGATGGTGCGGCCCACGGTCTCGGTCTCGCTGCGCATCACGCTGGACTCGAGGGTGCCGAAGCCCAGGCGCGCGGTGTGGCCGATGCTGAACTGGTCGCGGTTGAATTCGAGCTCGTCGGCGTAGCCGGACGGGTTGGACGGGGTGAGCGCGTCGCGCGTGCCCAGGCGGCCGTCGCGGTTGTCGTATTCGGAGCGGGCCTGCTCCACGTCCAGCCAGACCTCGTGCG
>Ga0265293_10003951_pt1 | contig 26826 bp, 21 predicted proteins | sample Munlanlewell138R_FD_192505 | JGI IMG/M metagenome (GOLD analysis project Ga0265293, IMG submission 192505) | Leachate microbial communities from a municipal landfill in Southern Ontario, Canada - Leachate well 138R | ecosystem: Engineered > Solid waste > Landfill > Unclassified | place: Canada...
TCCGGCCAAACTCGCAAGTCATTGAAAATAAACGTGTTAAATGTCTGCTTCGGCTGTTCTTCTACTTGATTTGTGTCCGGAAAGAAGCATTCATTACATGGTGTAAACGGAGGCTGAAAAGCCTTGCCAGACAACGACTTAGAAGCGCCACGAACGACGGAGGCACGCATGAACCTGAAAGAGATCCACTACGGGATCGAGATCGAGACCGTAAAACGTACCCGGGAGCAGATCGCCTGGGCCATTCACTCGGTGGTGGGCGGCACGGTCCGCCATGTCGGCATTCCCAGCAGCTATGACCCCTGGGAGGTCGAGGACCTGCGCGGTCGCGTCTGGAAGGTGGTGGGGGACGCTTCCCTGACCAGCGTCCCGGCCCATCTGCGGGCCGAGGTGGTCAGCCCGGTGCTCGGCTACGACGACATCCCGCAACTGCAGGAGGTGGTCCGGGCCATCCGTCGCGCCGGAGGCAAGATCAACAGCCAGTGTGGCATTCACATCCATATCGACGCCGCACCCTTCGACGGCAGACACCTGGGTAACCTGGCCAAGATCATCTACAAGCAGGAGCCGCTGATCCTCCACGCCCTCGGCATCAGCCGCGACCGGCTCAACCGCTACACCCGGCCGGTCAGCGACGAGCTGATCCAACGCATCGAACAGCATCGCCCGCGCACCAAGGACCAGCTCAACCGCATCTGGTACGGCTACCACAACCGCCAGCCCCAGCACTACGACAACAGCCGCTACCACGGGGTCAACCTGCACAACGTCTGGTACCGGGGCACGGTGGAGTTCCGCTGGTTCGAGGCGACCCTTCACGCGGGGCGGATCAAGGCCTACCTGCAATTCTGCCTCGCCGTCGCCGCCAAGGCGCTCAATGGCCGGGCCGCCTCCAGCCGCAAGCGGGACTTCGATCCCCAGAGCGCCAAGTACGACTTCCGGGTCTTCCTGCTCCACCTCGGCCTGATCGGCGACGAGTTCAAGACCGCTCGCAAGCATCTGATGGCCAACATGCCCGGCGACGCCGCCTTCAAAAACGGACGGCCCAAACCGGAGGACGTCCTTCCGGACAAAACCGAAACCACCACTCTCACCAACGAGGCCGGGCAAGTTCCCGGCCTCACTGTTTAAGGAGGTGCCCCATGAAGATTCTGATCCGCTCCACCACGCTGGACGGCGAACCGATCCCCGACAGCGGGGAAACCCTGCAAGCCGCAGACTGCCTCGAAGTTGTCGAGCTGATGCGCGGCCAGACACCGTTCACCGCCAGCCGAGCGCCCCGGGACTACATGACCGAGGTGCTCTCAGGCATCGAAGGCGGGCCGACCCAACCGTTACCGGAGGACGCTGCCGCTGCGGCCGCCGAGTTTCTCACCCGTCTGGCCCGGCACGGCCTGATCGAGTTCCTGCCCGACGACAAGGCCTGCGACCCCTGGCCTGAACGCTTCCTCGAAGCCCTGGAGACGGTGCGGCTCTCCGGGCTCACCAACATGCTCGACCACCCGGAGGTGACCAGGCTGACCGCCGAGATGGGCTACCCGGAGGTGGCCGAGTGGCTGGCTGACCACCGGCGCGAATACGCGGCCTTCGTTCTCGAAGGGACGAGACCGCTCGGCAAGAACTTCGGCGGCAAGGAGGACCCGGCTCCATGTGCGGACAAGTAGGCATCATCTTCGGCCGCAAGCGCAGACGGCCCGACGAGCAGGATTACCTGCGCGAGCTCTTCATCCGCATGCTGCTGCACAGCGAGGAGCGCGGCCCGCACGCCTCCGGTCTGGCCTGGCTCAAGACCGACGGCAACCACCGCATCTTCAAGCGGCCGATGCGGGCGCACGAGCTGGTCCACGAGAAGCCGTTCCAGGAGCTGCTCGGGCAGGTCGACAACGAGACCACCATCCTCATGGGGCATACCCGCTGGCGTACCCGGGGCAACGAGTTCAACAACCGCAACAACCATCCCATCCGGGCCGGGATCGTCATCGGCACTCACAACGGCACCATCTACAACGCCGATTATCTGTTCCGCCGTCTGAGGCTACCGCGCTACGCCGAGGTGGACAGCGAGCTGATCTTCCGCTTGGCCGACCGCTTCGCGCCCGAAGGCCCCATCGACCAGGACGGCCTGAAGAAGGCGCTTGCCCTTTGTCGCGGCCAGATGAGCGCCGTGATGGCCTCGAGGCTCGACCCGGGCACCATCACCGTGCTCAAGGGCAACAAGCCGCTCTGCCTGCGCATCCACCGCCAGCACCGGGTGGTGCTCTACGCTTCGGAGCCCGCCTTCATCGACTTTGCCGTGGACAACGAGAAGGGTTGGCGCGAACTGGAGGTGCCGTCCATGACCATGCTCACCATCCGTCACGAGGATGTGCGGGCCATCGAAAACAGCGAATTCCGCTTCATACCCCAGGAGCGCAAAGGGACACTGCCCGAAGGAGTGAATGCATGAACATTGGAGACACCGCGAAGCTGAACACAAACCCGGAAGACAGTCCCGAGACCATCCTCCGGCTCTTCGTTTACGGCACACTGAAACGGGGCTACTGGAACCATCAACGCTTCTGCGCCCAGGCCCGAAGCATCGAACCGGCCGTGGTCTGGGGCAGGCTCTACCATCTCCACGCCGGGTCCCCGGCCATCGAGGTGCCGGAAGGCCTGATCCTGGCCCGGGGCACCGCCGATCCGATGGCCGACGCCCGCAGGCAGCGGGAGATCGTCACGCCGCGCTTCGGCCGCCCGACCGGCGACTGGGATCTGATCCATGGGGAACTGGTGACCTTCACCGACCCGCAGCGCGATCTTCCGCCCATCGACCGGCTGGAAGGATTTCGGCCCGGGGGGCACAGCATGTACCAGCGGGTGATGGTGGCGGCGCTGTGCGGGCGCACTTCGGTTCCAGCCTGGACCTACTGGATGCCATGCCCTGCTTACGGGGAAAGAGTGACAGAGGGTCAATGGATATATCCTTGAGTCGCCTTTTGCGGTCTTATGCCGGTAAAACCATTTGACAATCGGCCCCTGCCTAAATATATTAGAGGATGTTTTAAGTTGGGGAAGCTGTGCCCGCATCCCTTTTATCGCCTCTGGCGTGGCTATTAACCCAATCGCCCATGAGGAGCTAGAGAAATGGCCGAGATGGAAAACCGTTGGTTATCAGTAGACGAGATAGGCAAGTATCTCGGTGTCAGCAGTGACACCGTGTACCGCTGGATAGACAAGCACGGCATGCCCGCTCATCGAGTAGGCCGACTCTGGAAGTTTAAAAAAGAACAGGTCGATGCTTGGGTCGAGGCTGGCGGTGCTGCAGCAGACAAAAACAAAAACAATGAGGACTAAATGACAGGCGGCAATTTCAATGGATAAGCAGTTTTCAACTATCGGATACGGATTCCTTCTGGAAGAGACTCTCATGCTGCTCGACGCCGCATTGGAGAGCAATGACGCGCAAGCTGTGCGTGGCTCCTGTATCCAACGTTGGCCTCAGAAGTCCGAGTCCAACAAGGAAAAGCTGTGGCAACACATGAAATATCGCTTCCTGGAAATCGAGAACAACTCGATCAAAAACACTTCATTCCTGAAGATGTTTCGAAAGATTCGCAGCAATGATGAAGCGGTTCAGGATCTGGTGTTTTTCCAGCTATGCATTACTACTCCGATTCTTTTTGAAACCCTTTCACTTTTGGTTACAGACAGCTTCCTGAATACCGGCGAGGCCGTTTTCTCTCGCTACCACCTCGACCAGCTCCTGGAACGCAAATACGAGCGCATGCCTCAGTCAACTCGAGATCGAGTGCGGTCGATCCTCGTTAAGGCAGGACGCCTGAAGCTTTCGAAATCCAATTACTCGGTGACCACATACTGCCCAACCGAGGCCGTTTTGGGCTACGCGCTCTATCACGACGCATCAAAAAACGGTTGGCGGGCACCATCAACAGCCACGGTCATCAACGAAGGGACCATAGCTCCCATCTTCATGTGCAACCGCGCCTTGCTGATTGCCGGAGTCAACAAGCTCGCAACCAAAGGGCACTGTGAATATCACCGGCATGGAAGCACGGACCAAGTTCAACTGATTCATCAATCGCTGGAGGAGTATGTCGATGCCTGGAGATAACAAAACGACTCCAGCTCAGGCCAAGGCGCTCAATGAGCTTATAGGATTGGTCGGCGAAAGCCACGTTGGCGGCCGGACTCTTTGCTGCCTGATAGGCGGTCAAGGTTCCGGAAAAACATGGCTTGCGGAACACATGGCATCGCTGGGCGATTTCGGGCAGGTCCGATATGTGAGCGTGAATGACATCATTCTCGACCTGCTGGCCAAAGATCCCATGTTTTCCGAAGTGTTTGAATTCAATGCTACGACCATCACAGCGGATCTTAAACGCTACGGGAACAGACTTCGGAAGGCGGTACACGACCTTGTAGCCGAACAGCTATTACCAGAGGGACTGACCATCCTCGATCACCTGGAACTGGTTTTCGCGCTCGGCATGGACCCCATGACCACTTGGTACAACGATGCCGTGGGAAAAAGAAGAATTTTACTGGTGCTGACAGGACGAATGGCTGGTCAGCTTTGCCGCTGCGGGCAGTACACCCTGACTCGCGGAGATCAACCAATTGTGGAGCTGGAGGCCTGATATGCCACTCATGAAGGATATGTTTGATTTCACGCCCGTTAGTAGCTGGGTGGAAAACTTCAACGAGTCGACTCACGATTCGGCCAGCCGGACGCGGATTTTCGAAAGCTTCGTCATGCTGCCCGAGGTTGAGGAGTCGGCCCGAATTATCCTGGACCGAATTCACCGCAAGCAAGGTCGTGGCTTCTTCATCACCGGTCTATACGGTTCCGGTAAGACCATCTTCATGGCATGGTTATCCGCCATTCTGACCGAACCGACGCTGCGCAAACAGTTCCTCGATACCAAGCCCGAATGGGGCATGGATGCGCTCGCACCACGAAAATTCCTCACGATCAACTTTACTGCCATTGAGGTGCCTGACGAGACCCTCGAGCAGGCCTTTTGGAACTCGGTTACTGACCACTTGCGCCACCTCTCGCCGCCAGTAACGGCGACCTTGTCCAACACCGATGCCTATCTGGATACCTTTTTCAATCACACAGCCAGCGGAACGCGCAGCGATGTGGAGAACTGGATTCGTGATAACCGGAGTCTCTCCGTCGATCAGCTTCGCACCTATGACAAGGAATACCAGAAGACCATCATTGAGCAGGCTGTTGCCGCTCTGAACATTCAACTTGTCCAGGACCGCACTACGGTCACGGAGAAGGTCAAGAAGCTGGTCGAGATTGCCAAAGAGCGCGGATACGAGGGTGTCCAAGTCTTTATTGACGAGTTGTATCTTCACCTAATCCAGAGCGACGAACACTTCAACCGGGGCACTGCATTCCTTGGACAACTGGCCGAGGCAGGACTGGCCGGGGATCAACCGTTCTGGATTTTCGGCGCGGTTCAGGAAGAAATTCAGGCCATCGCCCGCCAAGCCGGGCGCAATTACGATACAGAGTTGATGGGCAAGCTTTCCGGGCAATCCGGCCGCTTCCAATCCATTAACATCCCGGTTACGCAATTTCATCGCATTTACAACCACCGGCTATTCCGTGAAAACTCCAAATGCGTTCACAAGCTCGCCGACGCCTTCAAGGCTGAAATCCAGCCTCATTTCCGGGGGGCTTTTGCCGACTTTCTGAAGCGTTACTTCCGCGAACGCGAACCCATCACCGACGAGGCAAAACACTTTGCCGACGTTTATCCGATGCACCCTTTCGGGTTGTACTGCCTCACCGCGATTACCAACCGGGGCGGCAGATCCCGTGGCGCACTGGGATTTGTCCAGGAGTTCATTGAAAGACGCCTGCAGGATACCAGCGACTGGAAACGAATCGCGGTGCTCGACGACGTGTTCGACTACGAGGATCTGCGCAACAAGATCATCCAGGATGATCCCGAGATGGCCAAGTATTACGGGATGTTCGAGCGATTCTGCAGCACGGCCAGGGACGAAGTCCTATCCCGCGTGCCCTACAAACGCTGGTCGGACGCCGATCAGGCTGCCGCCAAGTTAGCGAGCGAGCGTCTGATAAAAGCCTTGATCGTCCTCTCCATGGTCAAGGAAGAACTCACCGTTTCCAAGCTAAATGACGCGCTCTTGCTGCGATGGCCCGGCAAGGAAAGTGACCCCGCTGGGAGCGACCAGGAAACGGCCAGAATTCTGGAGAAGATTACCCAAACATTTCCGCCCCTTCGTCAGAAAGGTAGCGGGGAGAATCTAAGCTTTTTCCTCTCTGTTGAAGGAGACGGGGGGGAACGCGAAGAGCTGTTGGTTGAAGTCGAGCGGGTCAAGAATGGCTTCGCACCGGATATTCAGCTTGAGAGCGCCTACCGCTCCCATCTTGAACTGTTCCTCCGCTTCCCGGGCAGTCCGCTGGGCGGCACTGTTCCGCCACAACACGGCTTCTCGACCCAGGTGGATGTGGATTGGCAGCGAACTCGCCGCTCCCTGGACTATCGGCTTGAGCCTGTCACGGCGCTGACCAACGATCATGCTGTCATCGGTTTTGTTAAAGACGTGCCCGCCACCAAGGCGTTACACCTGGCTGTGCTCTACCCGTCAGCCTCGCCGCTCGATGTCGAGATGGATGCAGTCCGTCATGGCAACGGACGGACCCTCGTATGGCTACCGGCCACATTGCCAGCCCAGGATATCGATGAGCTCAAGCGTAGCATGGCTTTGGTCAAACTCTTTGGCGACTACCAGTCCCAGGTTAACGCGGGCGGTGCTTCGCAATCCGTCCGGCGCAAGCTGGAGCTGCTGGGCGAATGGATTGACCTTCCCGCCGGAACCAAATCGGCCCAGCCTGCCCGCAAGTCCACGGAGATTTTGCTCGAGTCCTTTGTGAACGGCGAAATCCGCCAGTGGAACACCAAGGACCAAGCCTGGGAAATCCTCTGCGAGCCAGCAGAATTGCTCTCCCTCTACCAGAACATTCCGCAGAGTGAACGCTCTCTGGAGCGGCTCCTGGAAAAGGTCGCGACCAAGGCTTTAGCCAAGGTTTTCCACTTCCATCCGGATTTCCGGGAGGCCTATTCCTTTAGCGCGGATTTGAGCAACCAGATGCGGAAACGCATCCTCGAAGCCATATGGAAAGGCCGAGTGACCGATGGGGATGGGACTGCCAAGGCCGATCTTGAAAAGCACCTTGCACCGCTTGGCCTACTTAACACCAGCGTGCCCGGAGAGGTCTCGGTAACGCTGGCGGCCAGCAGCGTGGAAGCCTTCAAAAAGGCGAAGGAGCGGATTCGGGACAATATCCGCAAGGCAAACCCGCCTGCCACAAGCATCGCGGAAACCCGCAAACGGCTGAAAACCACGGACCTGGGATTGACCGACACCTGGGTGGATATCCTGATCACGCTGCTCATCAGCACTGGGGAGATCAGCGGCTTCACCATTCACGGCAAGACGGTCTCCCAGGATGATCGCACCATTGGCAGCCCGGTTGACTGGCTCCAGGAGCTGGATGAACTGCGTCCCGGGACGCGTCCGGATGAAACCCTGTGGCACGACCTGACCGAGTCGCTTCACGCCCTTGGCCTCTGGAAAGAAGGCACCGGTTACAGCCCGGCAGCCGCCGAGCGCCTCCTTGACCTCTTGAAAGAGACGGAAACCCGTGCCCGGCACGAGTTCCGCCAGGCCGAACAGGCATTGCAAACCTGGACCGGAGCCTCGGTTCCCGACCCCATTTCCGAATGGGCCGACATCTTTGCGCTGCCCGAGGATGGTAGAGAAAGCCGGGCTGCCTGTTATGCCTCGGTGCGTGGTGCCCTGCGCGACATGCTGGGGCTTGCCGAGGACGACGATATCGAGGCGGCCAATCGTTACACCTGTGTTGAAGAATTCGCTCACCGCGTGCGGGAAGCCCGCGATTTCCTGGACCGCATTTCCGAACTGGCGAGTCTTACCGGCAAACTTCGTGAGCTCAAAGCGCTGGGCGTCCCTTCCACCATTGAAAAGCCATGCCAGGAGCTACTCGACAGCATCGAGACCTACGTCAAATTCGCTGGCGCGTCCGGGGAAATGAGCCGTATTACCGCCGAATGGAAGGATCTGCACGAGCTCTATCTCAACCAGTACCTGAGTGAACACGCGGGCCTGCACAAAGATCTGAAAGCCCTCCGTGATGCCGTGCTCGGCAGCCCAAGCTATCAGGTGCTGAAGGACCTCTCACGGGTGGAAGGGCTTAGCGCCCATTTCAGCCCGACCTTTATCGAAGCCCAACTGACCGACCTGTTGACCCAGGTCGGCGTGCAGCAGGTTTGCGAACAGAGCCTGGAAGACGTGAAGAACGACCTGTCCCACGGCTGGGTGTGTTCCACCTGTGGCTATAAACCCGGCAAGCGTCTGGAACTCAAGCCGGACCATTTCCTGGAATTGGTCGAGCGCGGCATCAAGGAATACCTGGATCATGTGCGGGGCTGCGAAGCCGAACTCCGGGATTACGTCAGTGACACGCCCGCCGCAAATCCTTTGCTGGGGTTGCTCAGCGATCCCGCAGAGCAAAGCGCCCTCGATGCGCTGCAAGACGCCACCATGCGCGAGCACCTGACGGAGGCCCTGGCCGAGGCGGAAGCCGTAAAAGTGAATGTCGATCAATTGCTGGACCAACTCAAGCCGCGCCTGCTTGGTTTCTTCAAGGGCGGGCGGCGCGAATTCGAGCAGTATGTGCAGGGCGCACTGGGTGAGCTGCTGAAAAAGAACGATTCGGAAGAAGAACAGCCTTGGAAGGTGGAATGACCATGTCACATTACATTTCAAAAAATCCAATGATCGCTGTAGTTCCGCCAGAATCTCAAAAAGAAAGGCTTGATACCTTTTATTACCACCATCTATTCGCTGATTTGGATGATAGGCTTGAGGCTGCAAGTAAGGAGCTAACCCCTGCTGAAAATGCATCTGTCCTGATAACGGATGGAACACATCAGACGCCTACCTATACAGAAAAAGAAAATGGAGTGCTCTTTCTCAGCTCCACAAATATTGCTGAGTACGGTGTCGATTTATCAGAATGCAAATACATAATTCCCGAGCTACACAAGCGACTAAAAAATTGCCAACCAAAGCCTGGGGACGTCCTAATTGCAAAGAGCGGATCAGTTGGTACAGCCTGCGTTTTTCCTGAGGGACTACCAGAGTGTTCGGTATATGAAAGTGTTGCCATTTTTAGACCGACTGAGGAATGGAGCCCAAACTACATTGCGGCATTCATTAATTCGGATCTCGGTATCAAACAAATACAGAGATCACAAAAAGGAATAGCAATCAAGCATCTGCACTTGGGTGACCTCAAGGAACTGTGGCTTCCAAAGCTTGATGAAGATGCGCAGAAAACACTCGTGTCTCGTATTGATTCTGTAGCAAACCTCTACAAAAGACTGACATCGGAATGCAATAAGCTGATTCAAAACGAACATGAGATAACGAGAGAAAAGATCGACTTGGCTTTTGCACAGGAGCTTTCACTTGAGCATTTTATACAGCGCAAATCTGCCCTTGTTTTCCTGCGGGATTTTTCCACGGCAGAACGGCTCGACATTTCGGCAAATCATCCAGATTACACAAGATTGATCGGGCAGATAAGGCAATCTTCCGCGTCTAGCTCTCTCTCGGATTTGGTAGAAGTCTCAGATGATCGGTTTAACCCCGATGAATGTATAGGACAAGAGCTCAATTACCTGGCCATAGGTGACATTGATGGTATTTCAGGAAATATTATCGAACCACAGAAAATGATAGCGGAGGATCTGCCCTCACGCGCCAGACGTTTAATTCATGCTGGCGACATCCTGGTTGGGATAGCAGGTGCATCCACTGGCACAGAAAATATGGTGGTTTTTCCTGTTACGCGTGAGCAGGAAGGCTGGGTCGCGACGACTGGATTTTTGGTGCTGCGTCCGAGAGACGGGGTTGATATTCATTATGTCTGCTCATTGCTAAAAGCTCCCTTCGTTCTTCGGCAAATCAGGGCATTGCTAACAAGTCCCGCAATGCCAACGATCAGCGACACTGATTTTATGCAACTAGCCGTCCCGGTTACGAATTCAGATGCTCGCAAAACAACCTTGATTGAGATAAACAGGGTTTTGAATGAAGAGCGGCAGCTAACCATTCAGTTGGAACAGATATCCGAACAGACCGAACAACTACTATCTGAAGCGAAATCAAACATCTTCGATTTGCTCGATGATGACAAGTTTTCGGCTATTTCCGCCAGGGCTATGGGCATAGAAAACGCCATGGGGAAGATTGAGGAGGAGCTGCAATGACGGCCATGGAACAAGCCCTGGCTGGCATGTGGCGCAGCCGTGATCTGAAGAAATTCTATCTGCTAGTCAATGACGTGCGCGGCTACTTTTTCGATGCGCCCGACGAACTGCTGGTCGATGGCCAGGCCATCCCCGTGCATGTATGTGCCAATGAGTTTGGATTGCGCCGCCATACCGAACCCGAACGACGGCAATCGAATCCACCCGCTCGTATCATCATTTCGCGTCAGCAGCTTCAGCCGGATCATCTGCCGGACTTGCAGGCCCGCTCCAGCGTATCGCCCCGCACGGTAACGGGTTGCGACATCGCCAAGGCGCTTGGCGTGCAGAACCCCCGGGCCTTGCTTGACAGGCTTCCCATCCCCGCATTCTGGAACCTGGCCCCGTACCTGCGGCACCTCGGTACTTACAGCCTAGAGCGCATCGTACTCACTTCCCTGTTAGATGACCCCAGCTTGTTATCAGCAGGTTGGTCTTCCGATCAAACATTAGACAAGCTCTGGTACGAAGGAGCGCTTTATCGTGTTCGTGAAGTTCTTGCTTCTGTAGACAGTGATGAACGCCGGGCGTTGGAGCAGGAGTTTTTGGATGTGGTGCGCACCTGGCTTGGTGATGCGCCTCGTTTCGCACTGGTCGAAGCCGCCGTACTGGAAAGCGACCCGCCGCCGGTGCTGCCGATCTGCCTGCTCGCCTCCATTCTGGATGGCTGGAAGATGCTTACGCCGGAACGGATGCGTACCTTCCTCGATGGCAGCGAACTGGGCGACCTGTTTGTTGACGTGCTCAAGGACGGGCAAAGCCTGCATGGTCTTGCCGACTGGGGACGCCGCATCACCCTCAAAGACGATGCGCCCTGCAAACAGGCGCTGCACTACCTGCAGCACGAAGTCTTTCCGAAGCACCCCAGTGCCCTCACCGAGTCCCTTGCGACAGTGGTCAAGGGTGTGGGCGGCAAAGGCTCGGAGCGCTTGCTGAATCAGCTTATCCAGGTGCTGGAAGCCGATGGTGGCATCCTTGCCCAGGGTCTGGCAGTCACCCTGCACGCGTTGCTCGATGTGGTTGTCAACGGCGAGCGGGCCGACACGCTTCCGCTTGAAAAGGCTCCCTGCAAGCTGACCGATGCGTTGGAAACACCGGATGCCCCGGAATGGGAAGAACTCCTGGAAGCCCTGCGCCGACATCAGGCTCGCGAGCAGTACGAGGACCACGTATCGCTGCTGGAAGCGATGGTCACGATTCACCGGCTTACGGACAAGGCCGAGGCGGCGGTTAAGAATCTCGCCAGCCTAGATTGGAAGGCTTGGCTGACGCTGGTGGATTCGGTGTATCTACCGCTCTCCACGATGGCGCTGGAGGCGGAACGGCGGTCCAGCCAGTTGCCGGAAAAGGTCAATGTCTTTCGTATCACCCAGCGGGCGAAAAAGGCATGCGACTCTATTCGCATCGCCTGGGCGGATTTCTATGTGCAGCCGAGCCGTGGACTGCCGAAGTGGTTGAACGAACGCAAGTTCGCAGCAGGCACCTGCAGACCTTGGCTGAATAGCGATGTCATGGATTCTGCGGTCAAACCACTGCTGCAGGATTCCGAGATCAAGCAGGTTTATCTGCTGGTCTTTGACGGGATGAGCGTGGCCAACTGGACGTTGCTGCGTGACCGCTTCCTGATGATGCCGGGGCGTGAGCTGTTTCGCCCTTACCAGTCGCTGGGGCCTGAGTTCCGCGCCTGCACTTATCTTCCCAGCATTACCGAATATTGCCGACAGGCCATTTTTGCCGGAGCGCCTCCGGCGGAGTTCCGGAGCTGGCCGAATGGGAAAAGTGAACCCCATCTGCTCGAGCGTTGCCTGGACAACCTGGGGCTTTCGCCTTCCTCCTGGTGGGATCGGGACAAGAACTATCTCTGTTACAACGAGAAGGACGCCAACGCCGATACCCTCAACCGGAAAATGCGCGACCTGGTGGATGCACCCGGGCGCTTCAAGGCGGTGGTGTTCAACCTCCAGGATCGACTTCTGCAGAAGGGCATGTCGAGTCTCCAGGAGATCATGCTGGCCTATGTGAAGGAGGTGGCGCTGCCCCACCTGCGAAGGATCGCCGCCCAGGACAAGACGGCCGTTGTCATCACGGCCGACCACGGCTTCACCTGGTACAACACTCAATACGTCATTGACGATTTGAAATCGGACAGCGGACCCGGACGGGATGTCTTCATCCATAACCGCTGCCTGGAATACAAGACAACCAACCGCACCACCGTTGGCCCTACGGATGTAAAACGGATCGAGCCGGTTGCCGACTACGGCCTTCCAGCAAGCCTAAATGCCGTTGAGCTGCCCTTGGGGCACGACAGCTATGGCTGGCCTGGAGCCAAGCAGACATCGGCAGGCAACCCCTACAAGGTTCAGGGCAACGACCATGGTGGATTGACCCCGGAAGAAACAGTCATCCCGGTTGCTGTGTACATAACACGAGGAGCGAAATAACAGATGGCAACTCTTGATCAATTCAAAGAATTTCTAATCTCTGACCTGAAATTCAAAGCCCACCAGATAAATGACGGTGATGGTTCTGGCGTTGCCACGACAGTTGAAGGACTAGACGAAAAGGCGACCTTGCTGGTGTCAACCAGCGTCGGCAACTGCTATGCCGCCTTCAAACATGAAGGCTCGGCAACACTGAGTGAATCCGAGGCCAACCGATACAAAGCCCTCAGCATTCTCATGCCCAATGGTCCAGCAGCCTATTGCGTCATCGAGGTGGCAGGCCACTTACGCATCTATCTCGTCGAAAAGGGGAATGAGATTCATGACGAGATGAAGGACTGGGACGACGTTCGCGATGCCGAAGACATGGTGCGCGAATTCAAACCAGACGTAGTCAAGGGCCTGCAGCAGTGGGCGCAGAAAACCCTCCATACGGAAAACAGCCTCTCCCGCTTTGTGCAGCTCATGAAAGGCTGTTGGCAGGACATCTGGGATATCGAGAACAAGCGCAACGACTGGATATTCGACGAGTTCACGCGCTTCCTGTTTATCAAGCTCAATGAAGACGCAAAACCCAGCGGAAGTTTTACCACCGCAAAGCTGAAATCGTATTGCGAGCAAAACAAACACATGGGCGACAAGGCCGCCCAGAACTTCATCAACAACCTGTTCGATAACCTGAAGGGGCACCACCCCGAAGTCTTTACTGACGAGAACGAACGTGTGCTCAGCAAGGCGGCAACCGTTGAGCGGGTCATTGCCCGTCTTGAAGGGATCAACCTGAAAGACACCCAGGGCGATGTGCTTGGCCGTGCCTTCGAAATCATGCTGTCCGATACCTTCAAGGGTAAAGACCTCGGCCAGTTCTTCACGCCACGAGAAATCGTCGCCTTTATGCTGGACCTTGCCCGGGACAATCCAGACGGCCCGGCCTTAGACATCGAAAAAAGCGAACGCTTTCTGGATGCCTGTGCAGGGTCAGGTGGTTTTCTGATCGCCACTTACGAGGACGTGTACAAACATGCACTCTCCAACGGTGTGGAGCCACGCAAGAAAGATCAGCTCCTAAAACGCCTCGGCCAGGAGACCTTCTTCGCGTGCGAAATTGAAGAGAAAGCGGCTCGCCTTGGAAAACTGAACATGATCGTTCATGCCGTCAACGCGCAGAACGCTCAGTGGCTTCACCAGAACTACCTCTACAACGAGGAATACGGCGGCTTGAAGCCGTCAGTTGAATACGAGGTCGACTTCGGCGACGGCAAGAAAAAGCGCCGCATAGGACCGGACAGCATCGATCTGGTACTGACCAATCCGCCATTCGGCAAGTCCGTCAAGACCGAGGGCATCCTGCTGGACTATCAGTTCGGACATGAGGTCAAGGTCTTCAAGTCCAAGGGCCGTCCACCGGAAAAACGGCCGAAAAACAGTCAGGACAGCGAGGTCCTCTTCATTGAGCACTATCTTCGGGTGTTGAAGCCGGGCGGCAAACTGCTCATCGTTCTTCCCGACGGTGTGTTGTCGAATGCCACCGCGAAGCCCGTTCGGGATTACATGCGTGAGCACGCCATCATCAAGGCCGTGATTTCTCTGCCCAGCGAAACCTTCGCATCAACCGGAACCTCCATTCCGACCAATGTGGTGTATCTGCAGAAGAAGCGCCCGGGAGATGTTCAGGGCGATATCTTCATGGCGCGGGCGGACTATGTCGGCCGCCGGGCCAATGGCGACCCACTCAAAGAAAACGACCTCCCGTTCATTCTTGAAAAATTCCGTGAATGGCAAACAGGAACACTTGAACTCCCGGAGGAGGATAACGAGTGAGCGAGCTTTATATAGGAAAACATCTCGATCCCAATGGGATGCCGGGAGAGCTGTACCGCCACAAGCTGAGTGACCTGATCACTCATACCTTTATTTGTGGCGGCTCAGGCTCCGGCAAGACGGTAATGGGCAAAGCCATCATTGAGGAAGCAGCCCTCAAAGGGGTTCCCTCGATTATCGTGGATCTCAAGGGCGATTTGTCTTCCTTGGCGCTTGCTTTCGGAGAACTGGCAGCACCGGCCGTAGCGCCATGGGTCGAGGTGGAAGACAAATCTACGCTCGGCCGCGCCGCCCTGGCAGAAGCCAACACCTTCCGGAAAAGGCTATGGGATTGGGGGCTTGCCGAAACCAACGTGCGGGAGTTTTCTAATCAGGTAGCCATTGAAGTTTTCACCCCCCGCAGCGAACTCGGCCGCCGGGTATCCATTCCGCTCATTTCTTCCCCGCCGCCGGACATCAATAAGCTATTTGACGAGGACCCGGATACGGCTTCGGTCATGGTGACCAGCATGGCGGAAGCACTGGTACGCCGGGTGATTCCCTCGGGACAGCGGGACCGGGAAACGGATTTTGTTACCGCTCTTATCGAGCACGCCTGGCGCACGGGTGTTGATCTGACTGGCGAGGCAGGTCTTGGGCAATTGGTCTCCATGATTTTGGAACCGCCCTTTGCCACCATTGGTGTGCTGGGGATCGATGACCATATTCCCGAGAACCGGCGTCAAAAGCTTGCACAGGCGGTAAACGGACAGCTCGTCGGCGCGGCCGCCAACTGGGTCCGTGGCGAAGAGATGAGCATCGACAAGCTGGTGGGAGCCAACCGTGTCGACGGCAAGACCCAGATCAGCGTTATCAGCCTCGCTCACATCACCGACTTTGAGGATCAGAGCTTCGTTGTCGCCCAAATTGCCTTTGCAATCAACGCCTGGATGCGTAAGCAAGGTAGCGCTCCTGGTGGAAACAGACCGCGCCTGCTGTTCTTCCTGGATGAGATCGGCGGTGGCGGTGGAAAGACCGCCTTCTATCCCACTTACCCCTATACAAGCACCTGCAAACCCGCACTGAATATCCTGGTCAAGCAAGGACGCGCCTTTGGTGTCGGCTGCATTCTGGCAACGCAAAACCCCGGGGATATTGACTATAAGGGCCTTTCGAACTGCGCCACCTGGATCGTTGGCAAGCTGCAGACCAAAAGAGATCGGGACAAGATTCGTGAGGGTTTGACCGACGCGGAATTTTCACCTTCCGACTTGGCGAAGAAGCTCGCACGGCCCAAGACTGGCGAGTTTATGCTCCTGAACAAGGAAGGCGATGTCCATTTCATCAAGGAACGCTGGCTGCTGACCTATCACTGCACGATGAGTCCGGAGCAGCTTCGCCGCTATAAAGCCAAGGGGTTGGCTCCCTATGAAGGCTCACTGAATACAGACATTGCCTTCGAGGACTTCGAGGAGACCATCAAGTCCGACGAGCAGGAAGAAATCCAATCGCTTTGGAACGATGCCAAGGACGCTATCGGGCAAGCCTGCAACCTGCTCGAAAAGATTCTCGATCACGACATCAACTCCGAGAAAGCACGCCTTTGGATATCCATCCTGCGTGACCCGGATGGATTCAATCGCCGCCTCCAGGAAGCCCAAAGGCAGCTTGCCGAGTATGCAGAAGCGGCTCCCAGCCCCAAGGCTGGCAAAGGCCACGAACCCAGCGGCCTGATGACCTTGCTCTCTGAAAAGAAGAGTGCGAGCCAAGGTCCTTCGTTCAACGACACACGCCCGGTGACGAGTCCTGCTTCCACGCCGCCACCGGGCGATAGCGTCCTTGTAGAGGATGATGGCAGCGTCACCTACAAGGGGCGAACATTCCAGCTTTACCGGAGATATGCTGGCAAATCGGTTGCGTTCATTGAGGAAGATGGCGAACTGAAATTTTCCATCGAAGGCAAGGTTCTCTCGAAGAGCTTCAAGCTGTAGGGAAAATGGAGGCTGACATGCAAGACAGATCACAATATTCGGCGGCAGCATCTCTGCTCGGGTATATCTACCAGTGCCGTCTTGCCTTGTTGGAATCTCTAAAACGCTTGAAGTCCGACCCGGATATTGCGGTTGCAATCGAGACACTTGACGACGTTGTTTTCGAAAAGGACGGCAGTCCCACTGAAGTCATTCAGGTCAAACATCACATTGCCCGGAAGGCCAGTCTCACAAATGCGAGCACCGACCTCTGGAAAACAATCCGGATTTGGTGCGATTTGTTTTCTGGAGGGTTGTCTGAGGAAAATTCAATACTGTGTCTGATGACAACAGAGGAAGCGGCGAACAATTCCGCTGCCCGTCATCTGCGCATCGAAGGAAGGAATATATCGGAGGCTGAGAATCTGCTGTTGCAGACGAGCCAAACGTCATCGAACGAATCGAACAAGGAAGGGTATCAGAAGTTCAATTCGCTCACGCCAGAGCAACGAAGGGCTCTTCTGGAGCGGGTTTATATCCTGGACAACTGTCCATTAAGCAGGGATCTCCAGTCCAATCTGAGCGAGGAGCTGTGGGGCCATTGCGAGCGCCAGCATTCGGATCAATTTCTCACGTATTTGGAAGGCTGGTGGCTCCAGCGGGTCGTGGCCGGGCTTGATGGCAGCGAGCTAACTGACATAGCTGATATTGAGATCGACTCCGAGACCTTCACGCGCAAGAAGCACACGATCCTCAAAATTACTGGCAGAGAAATAGACGCCCAGCTTGTTGATCTCAGAGAACGATTCAAATCGGATTCCTTGCCGATCCATCCCGAGATCCAGTCAGCGAAACCCGACGTCACCCCATTTTCAAACTGGGTGTTCATCAAGCAACTACGTCTGATAAACGTTTCCGAGAGCCGAATTAAGCGAGCAGTAACGAATTTCTACAAGGCGTCGGAGCAGCGGTCTCGTTGGGTCAGAGAATCCCTCATCATCGATGACGATCTGGAGCGGTATGACGATCTTCTTAAGGAAGAATGGGGTATCCACTTTGATCAGTCAAAAGATGCAATGCCCTTGAGTCCAACTGATGCCGACCGTATCGCATCAGGTCAGAAAGTCTACCAGTGGGCAGAGGCCGAGGCGCATATCCCGATTCGTCCCTCATGTCAGGATCGCTTTATAACCAGGGGGTCGTACCAGATGCTCGCGAACCATTTACGTGTCGGCTGGCATCCTGAGTTTGAATCACGCATGGTCTCTTATTCAACGGAGGAAAGCTCATGAAGGATTGGGCGAATAGGCCTCCAGAGATTGCAGCACTTCTGAACCCGGCGTTTTGCGGATTTCTGATATCAACCGGCCTGGATGCGTACACCAAGAACGTCGACGAGGGTGCGCCGTATGCTTTCCCTTTCGTGATATTGCCCCTGGTCCTGCACAAGCCGACAAGACAGGCATTCCCACGGTCATCTCGCACGGCATTTTCCGCATGGATCACCAATGCAGATACCGCAATTGCCAAAGTAGGCTTTGCAGAACGCGCAAAGAACATGGCTCCCTACGTCAAGGAAGCACTGGCCTTTGCCATGCAGCACAACAGTATTTATGTCACAGAGTCCGGGCGGCTCAAGACCTCAAATCCAGCTCCGAAGTCCTTTCCTAATGCGACCCAGGAGGTCAATGATTGTGCCCGTGCCGCTTTGATGTGCGGAAAGTGGTTTTCCATGGTCGGTGACTTTAAGACTGCAATGGCGCTACTGGGAGTAAAGCCATGAAATTTCAGATTCTTAACATTCTTGTCTATGGGGCGAACGGCCAAATCCGTTCCATTGAACTCAAACCAGATGCTGTCAATGTCATCACCGGACAATCTAAAACGGGCAAATCGGCTCTTATTCACATCGTTGATTACTGCCTTGGTCGGAGGGAATGCAACGTTCCTGCTGGCGTCATTCGTAAGCATGTTGAGTGGTACGCAGTAAAACTCCAAACCTCTTCAGGTGAGGTCTTTATTGCCAGGCGCAATCCTGAGCCTGGTAAGGAATCTTCCGAAGACATCTACATCGAGCGCGGAACCTCCCTGAGTTTTCCAGAAGTACGCAACCTGACCAAGAATGCAAACTTAGAAACGCTTGCATCAATACTCAATCAGATCCTGGGAATTGGAGAATACGCTCACGAACCCAAGGCAGGCCAGACCCGTAAAACCGGCACTGCCGATATCGGCAAGGCTCTTTTTTATTGCTTTCAAGAGCAAAGCGAAATCGATGATCAGAAGTTTCTGTTTCATCGTCAGGGAGAGCAATGGATTCCGCAAAGCATCAAGGACTACCTTCCTTACTTCCTCGGCGCAATCACGGATGAGGTCATACAGAACAAGGAAGAGCTGCGGAAGCTGAATCGCAAGTTAAAGCAGGTCGAGTCAAGAATCGCCGAAAGCAACAGACTGAAAGGTCAGAATTTCGAACGTGCTTTTGCTCTGCTGAATGAGGCCAAGAGCGTTGACCTGATTGCTGCTGACGTGCCTCTTCAGTCTTCCTGGGACAATGTGCGACAACTGATCGAGACAGCGCTCGCCAGGAATATTGATAACGATCCGGCGGAACCTAATGTCGATGTCCTTAATGACTTGCTTGATCGCCAACAACAGATCAGGGAGTCATACAGGATCGCTGATGCCGAGCTCAAGGCACTGAAGGATCTGAAACGTTCGTCAAACGGATTTGGTTCTGAAATGGAAGAGCAAAAGTCTCGACTGGAATCAATCAATATCTTTAGCCACACCGGTGACCCAAAGGCCTGCCCGCTTTGTTCATCAACGTTACCTAGCGCAGTTCCGTCTGCGGAAGCCATTCGAGCATCATTGACCGAAATCGATTCTCAGCTCGAAGCAGTCACCAACGACACCCCGCATTTAGATACGATGATAGGCAAGGCTGAGGATCGGTTGGTGATGGTCAGAAGGCAACTCGATGAAGTCAAGACGTCGATCACTTCTCTTCAGACTACGAACCAGCGTATCTCAGAACTGCGGGACTTCAATTCCAGGCGAGCCATGGTAAAAGGCCGACTCAGCCTTTACCTGGAGAATATGCCTGCGAAAGATGTCGATGACTCGGATGACAAATTGGAAGCAGAGAAGCTTGCCGAACAAATCCGTGCTATAGAAGTCTTGCTTGACGATGAGACCCTCGCTGGGCGCATAGAATCCATCCTTTCTCTTGTTTCCGCTCAAATTACTTCGCTAGCAAGAAAACTTGAGATTGAGCACTCGGACTCTCCGATGCGCCTGGATCTAAAAAAACTAACCATCGTCGCAGACCATGCTGACGACGGACCGATCCCCATGCCTAAAATGGGCAGCGGCGAAACCTGGGTTGGCCTACATCTCGTGACCCATTTGGCTCTGCACAACTGGTTCTTCAAGAAACAGCGACCAGTGCCGCAGTTTCTGTTTCTTGACCAGCCATCTCAGGCGTATTTTCCGCCCGATACCTCGGCCGAAACAGTTCGCGAGCAGACCGAAGCAACGAATCCAGACCGTCAATCGGTAATCCGCATGTTCAAGTTGATTGTCGAGGAAACCAAGAATTTCCAGGTGATCGTTACCGAGCACGCAGACATCAGGGAGGATTGGTATCAGGCATTGGTCCGTGAAAACTGGTGGGATGGCAAGCAAAAGCTCGTACCCGTTGAATGGATTGAGGTGGAATCATGAGTGTGCTTTCAGCGGCAATTCAAATTCTGAAAAAGTCCGGGTCGCCCTTGCATGCGAAAGATTTAGCAAGTCAGATGATCGCTGAAGGCCTTTGGAAATCAGACGGAAAAACTCCGGCGGCCACTGTCAGTGCTCGACTCTACTCCGATATCAAGAATAACGGTGACAAGTCTCCCTTTGAAAAGGTCGGTCCACAGATTTTTACGCTTAGGGATTCTGCCGTAATCCAGAACGACAGCGATGGGACTACTCCGGAGGTTAAACAAGCACCAACGCCGCCATCTGTAAATGCGGGCTTTTCCTTCACCGATTGTGCTCAGAAGGTGCTTGAGGAGTTCGGCGGCAAGAAGCCGATGCACTACAAGGAGATTACCGAGAAGGCCCTGGAAAAAGGTTGGCTGGTGACGGGCGGCAAAACGCCCGAGGCCACCATGTACGCTCAGGTGATCACCGAGATCAAACGCCAACAGAAACGAGGTGAGCGTCCTCGCTTTGTCCAACACGGCCGTGGCTATGTGGGCCTGAGCCAATGGATGGGACGCGGTCTCGCATTCCAAATCGAGCAGCATAACCACCAGGTTCGAAAAGCGCTGCGTGAGCGCCTGCTGGCCATGAAGCCTGGCGAATTCGAGGAACTCATCTCGCAGTTGCTGGCAGAGATGGGCTTCGAAATGGTCGAGGTAACAAAACTCAGTGGCGACGGCGGCATTGATGTCCGGGGCACCCTGGTGGTCGGTGACGTGGTCCGCATCAAGATGGCCGTGCAGGTCAAGAAGTGGAAGCTCAAGAACAACATCCTGGCCCCGGTGGTTCAGCAGGTGCGCGGCAGCCTCGGAGCACACGAACAAGGCCTGATAATAACCACCAGCGACTTCAGTGCCGGAGCCATCAAGGAAGCAGCTCAGCCCGACAAAACTCCCATCGCCCTAATGAATGGAGAACAGCTCGTGATGCTGTTGATGGAACATGGCATCGGCGTCCATCGTTCCACACCGGATTTGTTCGAGATCGATGAGGATTTTGCTCTGGGAGGGAACGTGAAATGAAGGCTGCGAAAGGTTCTCAAAAATACGATAACAGCTCGAAATGCGCGGCACAAAAATCAAAGGTGAGAGCGTAATGAGGGGAAATCTGCCAAAGCCTATCAAGAAGCAGCGCGAGGTGCTGTACATGCCTTCAGCAGGGCACACTGCCGTACTCGGAACTGCTGGAAGCGGTAAAACGACACTCGCGCTCTATCGGGCTGCCTATCTGTCCGAGCCGTCGATGCCACATGCTGGAAGGACGCTGCTCCTGACATTTAATAAAACACTTGTCACCTATCTTAAGTATCTCAAGCCCATTGAGCTACAGAATGTCCAAGTTGAAACCTACCATACATTCGCACGAGGTTATCTCAACAACCGTGGAAAAATGAGTAGGAATTGCATTTGCGATCCTGACTACAGAAACGCGTTCATTTCCCAAGCAGTCAAAGCAGTCGAATCCGGCTACGAACCGTCAAAATTCTTTAAGAGGCCCCTCGAATTCTTCTCGGACGAAATCCAGTGGATTTTCAGCCATGGGATCACTTCCCAAGAGGAATATGTGGAAGTGGAGCGCGTTGGGCGTATCGGCACAAATCTTTCCCGCAAGCTTAGGCCAGTCATGTACGAGATTCTCAACAAGTATCTCGAGATTCGAACTGCCGCCGGAAAATTGTATGACTGGGATGACATCGCTATTGCTGTGCGAAAAGAGTTCGAAGAGGATTCTTCGGCCCGTTTTTATAAACACATAATCGTTGATGAAGGGCAAGATTTCTCCCCAGAGATGATTCGCTCGCTGGCGGCAGCAATCCCTGAAGACGGTTCACTCTCGTTTTTCGGAGATGTTGCTCAACAAATCTATGGACAACGGATGAGCTGGCGCTCTGCAGGACTGAATATCCCTCAACAGTGGTTCTTCAAAGAAAACTACCGAAATACAAAACAGATCGCTCAGTTGGGGCTGGCCATTTCCAGGATGCCTTTTTTCCAGGATATTCCCGATTTGGTTGAACCCACATCACCAAGGGCCGACGGTGCGTTGCCTACCTTAGTCGACTGCACAGACAAGAATCAACAAGTTGAAATCGCACTTCGGGCAGCACGAGGTGCTGGGAAAACTCAGAGTGTTGCCATCCTCGTAAAAGATAGAGCCCAGGAAAAGATTTTTAGCTCCGCCCTGGGAGCAAACGCTACACGATTACACCGCGACCTACAGGTATGGAATGACGGCCCCGGCATTTACCATGGCACCTATCACGCGGCTAAGGGGCTTGAATTTGACGTTGTGATACTTCCTTTCTTGGATGCGGACAATCTTCCCGATCCGGACTACATAGCCTCTCACGGGGAAGAGGATGGTCTTACGCATGATGGCAGACTTCTCTATGTGGCTGTAACGAGAGCAAAAACGAGCTTGATCCTGCTATACACCAAGGAGCTCACGTCACTGCTGCCTGTTGACGAATCACTCTACCAGAGGGTCAAGCCATGAACTTGATTCAACAGGAGTGCGTCAATCGTGGGATCACTCGGATCTGCCATTTTACGCAGTCGAGAAACCTCGCTCATATTTTTGATGATCCTCTCGGGCTTTGTTCGAAGCGGACGCTTCAGCAGTATGATATGCCGCATAATCCGACCGACCCAGACCGATATGACGGGCGGGATGATCTGATTTGCTGCTCTATCGAATATCCGAACACCTACTACTTCGCGAAAGTCCGCGAACAAGACCACTTGTTCAAGGATTGGGTAGTGTTGATGATCGATGCCAGCTATCTGTGGCAGCCTGAGACTTGCTTTTGCCCGTGCAATGCCGCTCGGTCTCGTGGTGCTTATATCCAAACAGGGATAGTCGGGTTTCGATCACTTTACGCGGACACATCCCCTGGGATTACTTTTTCCCGTCCTGGCAGACATCTTCCCGCTGCACCAACCGATATTCAGGCGGAAGTTCTCCTTAAAGACCCGATTCCACTTGATTCAATTACCGGTATTGCAGTTCATACAGAAGAACAGGCTCTTCGGGAAATATGCAGATTGGAGCTCCAGGGAATAACACTCGACAAACAAATTTACATCGCTCCGGACTTTTTCAATAAGGCATCGCTTTCGCGGTTGATTCAACGCGGAGTCCGAGCGACGGAAACGATATATGAAAACGGAGGTCTACATGGCCGATAACAACACAATAAGGCTAAAAACAAGCAAAGGCGTAGGAGCCATGCTTGGGGCTGCTTTTGGTGACGCACTGGGTTGGCCCAATGAGCGAATTGCCAAATCAAACGCCTCTAAACAAACCCAAGGCCGTCTGCATGATTTTAAGAGATGGACTCGACGCTCCGGCGGCCGCTTTTTTCCTCATGAAGAGATTATTGAGGCAGGTGAGTACAGCGACGACACCCAACTTATACTGTGTCTCAGTCGGTCTTTGCAGAAAGGTGAAACGTGGTGGGAACACTTCACACAGGTGGAGTTACCCTTTTGGTCCGTTTATGAACGTGGTGGTGGCGGAGCAACTAAAAGAGCTGTGGAGTCATGGCTGGATGGTGTCATGCCATGGAGTTCTAACCGGAAGCCACAGGATGTGAAGCGATATTACGACGCAGGCGGAAACGGTGTCGCGATGCGCGTTCTCCCTCACGTCTTGCTTCTGGGCGAAAAGGAATTTCCCAAAATAGCCACTAACATTTTCCTTGATGGTATAGCGACACATGGACACCCCCGGGCGCTGTTAGGCGCTTTGGCTTACGGTTTCGCGCTTTGGGCGGCTTTTCGCAAGGATTCGAAACTGGCTTATGGTGAATTGGTGGAAGAATTGATCAAGAACGTCGATCTCTGGTCTGCGCTTCCGGCCACACCAAGCATCCCGCCAGAATGGCGGAGCCAAGCGGAAAAAAGCCTTCAGAACTACATGAAACTTTGGGAGTCGGCCAAAGCTGAGGTCATGGAGTATCTTGAAGTCTGCCGAGCTGAACTCTCGAAAGGGGCTTTGAGTCTCGATGACGATGTACTAAAAAAACTCCAATGCTTCAACAGTAAGATAAGCGGAGCCGGAACCGTTGCCGCGATAGCCTCAGTGTACCTGGCATCCCGCCACGCTGCCGATCCAATTAATGGCGTGGTAAAAGCCGCATTCGCCATTGGTTCAGACACCGATACAATCGCCTCAATGACGGGTGGTTTGCTCGGCTGCATTAATGGCTCCGACTGGCTATCTCCTGTGAAGCAAGGCATTCAAGACGCTGCCTACATCGAGAAAAATGCATTTCGATTAGCAAACGGACATATTGATGACAAGCCTACTCATGAGGTTGTTAAGAGATCCTTGCTCAAGAATTGGGTTGATGACGTTGTAATTGCACCTGATTCGAGCGAGGTCAGTCTCCCTGATCGAAGAAAGGCCAAGGTAAATCGGGGGCGTGATTACATCGGACGCAGCGGGAAGTTCAAAGTCGAATTCCGACGTTTGACCACCGACGACGGCCAAATCATCTACCTGAACAAGATTTCAAAGGGCGATTTTGAGCCAATAGCCGATAGCCCGAAGCAAACCACCTTACCTCACCAGCAGCCTTCTAAAAGTCGTGGATGCGGTTCAAAGATACCTGTTGCCTCATTCGAAAAAGCCATTTGGTTCTATCGTGACTGCCTCGGCTTAACTGTGAAGAAACAAAGCTCGGATGTGGTTGTTTTCGACCAAGGACTCGTTTTGGTTCCATTGAGCTACACGAACAATGTTCCTCAAGGGATTCAACTTCGAGCGATGCTCTACATTCAGGCAACGAACATTGCTGAGCGCTTTCGGTTGGTTAAAGAGAGCGAATTGCAGATAGTCACGGCGTTGGGTCCGTGGGGAAAATCCGGAATGCTTTTTTTCAGAAGCCTTGACCCGGATGGCAATGTCGTCGAGGTCTTTTCGGCCGATGGTCAGTGACTTGATAATTAATCGTGCCCAGGGCTGCCTCCTTGGACAGCTCATCGGTGACGCCCTTGGCAGCCTGGTCGAGTTCCAGTCGCCAGAGGAGATCCGCCGCAGCTACCCGGAAGGCGTGCGGGAACTGGCCGATGGCGGCACATGGAACACCATTGCCGGTCAGCCGACCGATGACTCGGAGATGGCGCTGCTGCTGGCCCGGATGCTGACAGAGCTTGGAGCCTATGATCCCAATGCCGCGCTTCAGGCCTATCAATTCTGGCTCGACTCCGATCCCTTTGACTGCGGTATGACCATCGCCACTGGATTGCGGGGATGTCCGAACCCCGACAGTCAGGCCAACGGGGCCATGATGCGGATCAGCCCCTTGGGCATCTTCGGAGCCAACTACCCATTGGAAACTGTGTGCGACTGGGCCAAGCAGGACGCCGCCCTGACGCATCCAAATCCGGTGTGCCTTCAGGCGAACTCGCTTTTCACCATGGCGATTGCCCACGCCATTGCCTCGGGCTGCGAGGCCGGGAAGCTCTACCAGAATATCAAACAGTGGGCTGCCGACCTGGCAGTCGACCCGGCTCTTATGGACGCTATCCAAGGAGCCGCCGAAGCTCCACCTGCTGACTACGTCCAGCAACAGGGCTGGGTGTTGATCGCGTTTCGCAATGCCCTGTGGCACCTGCTCAATGCCCCGAGCTTTGAAGCGGGCGTCGTCGATACGGTCATGCGGGGTGGCGACACCGATACCAACGCAGCCATTTGTGGGGCGCTACTGGGCGCGGTGTACGGCCTGGACGCCATACCTGCCCAATGGGTCGACCGGGTCCTGAACTGCCGCCCCCAGGCCGGACATCCCGGCGTCAACCGCCCGCGACCAGAGTGCTTCTGGCCGGTGGATGCTTTGGAACTGGCAACGCTGCTCATTTCAACGGAAACCAAGTAAACAGGAGGCGACCATGCCAAAGAAACCAGGATCACATCATGTCGTGCCCAACGCGGGCGGCGGTTGGGATGTAAAAAAAGATGGAGCGACCCGTAGCAGCGGCCACTTCGATAAGAAGCAGGCGGCCGTTGATGCCGGGCGTAAGATCAGCCAGAACCAAGGCACCGAGTTCTACATCCACGGCAAGGACGGGAAGATCCAGAATAAGGACAGCCACGGGAACGATCCATATCCGCCGAAGGGGTGATGCCCGGGCCAATTCGATTCCCATTTTGGGAACCGAACCGACGTCCGAAAACCGGATTCGAAGTTGTTGCGGCTCAACGCCAGGTATCCGGTTTTACTGCAAACCCGTCACCCTCGTCCGGTGCCTGGAAATCAGGGGAGAAAATCGTTTCTCTGGTCGGGTTGGCGGGAAGTGGTTGTGTGAGATGACTTCGGCGTTTATTATCAAGGAGTTACGAGGAGCGCTGGCTTTGAGACTGTTTTGCGGTAGGTCGTCGTTCCCTCCGATTTTGCCGGTCTGAGAGCTAACGCAAATCGGACTCACCTCGAAAACGCAAAAATTATTCACCCGGATTTCCCGCGTTTCCGACTTC
>Ga0265293_10003952_pt1 | contig 26826 bp, 21 predicted proteins | sample Munlanlewell138R_FD_192505 | JGI IMG/M metagenome (GOLD analysis project Ga0265293, IMG submission 192505) | Leachate microbial communities from a municipal landfill in Southern Ontario, Canada - Leachate well 138R | ecosystem: Engineered > Solid waste > Landfill > Unclassified | place: Canada...
AGTCTTTTAATGCTAAAATCAAATTATTTAGAGCAAATTTAAGAGGCGTGACAGATACATCTTTTTTCCTGTTTAGGTTAGAGAAATTATTTGCTTAATCCCCTTAAATTTAATGTGACCCTAAATTTGTTAACCGTTTGATTTTTAATTAAAAAAAAATAGCTTTTGAAAAAGTTCTATTTACTTATATGTTTTGTTTTCCTTTTGTTTAACGCAAATAGTCAATTCACTTACATTAATGCTAGTGGAGGTTATGAAGGGCTTTCTTTAAATTCCAATCCTGGAAAAACATTAACTGGTCTAAAGTCAATTACTACATCAGTTTCAGTAATTAGTCGTTTTAAGAGACACTTTGGTGTTGGTGCTAAATTCTCAATCCCAGTAAATCAGAAATTCGAATTCTCTTTTCGAAATTCCGAAACCTATCTCAACGGTATTTTCACTGATGATTACATCACTAATCCTACTAGTCGATACTACGCACAAGAGTATGATTACAACGTTGACTACAAGAATATAATTTCTCTTTTCGGAAGGGTTTATTTTGATAAATATGTAAACTTTTATTCCGATATAAGTATTTCATTTCTCAAAATGAATGAATCTTTTAGTTTTTATAGAGCTTACGTACCTCCCGTTTTCGGAGATTATTCTGTTGATTTCAAACCATCAATACCTGAACAAAGTTTCGAATTCGATAAAGAATACACCCTCTTTTCGCCCGGATTAAGAATCGGATTGTCACCGCATATCACAGACAATATTTATATAGATTTTAATTTTGGTTGGGATCTTTTATTCTTTGGAGAAAAGAATTTCGAATTTTCTACTCCTTTCGAGTATAGTTATGGTTCGAATAATAAACCACCTAATGTTGTAAAGCTTGAAAGCCAAGCAAGCGGAACAAAAGCGTTGTTTTCCACCAACTTAGGTGTAGGATTTTACTTTTAAACACTATTATGAAGTACATATTAACTTTTATTCTAATCCTAAGCTTTACTGGAGAATACTTCTCTCAATTTAGATATACTTTCGAAACATTTCCTTCAAACGCTTCGGTGAAAATGAACAATGTAGAGATTTGTAAGACTCCTTGTCAATATGATTTTTATTGGAGAGAAGCGAAAAACAATCAAATGGTGTTTTCTGTTGAAAAAGAAGGCTTTTATCCTTGGAGTGATACACTGACAAAGAAGCCAAGAGAATTCGACTTTCGATACAACAGTAATTTAAAAAGAGTTTATCCGCATTTAGAATTTGATACACTAACTCCTTTAGTGGTTTTTGATAAACTTACTGTCACATTTAAAGATGGACAAGAACTGGGAAGTTATAAAGGTAGAAATGATAAATCTCAGTCGATTAATTGGACTGGATCCACTAAAATTGGATCAGACAAAGTTGAAGAACTGTTCTACGAAATAGCTAACAATGCTGGAATAAACACTCCAATTCATCAAGTTTCAAAGCTTTTTAATGAACAAAACAAAAGACTCAATCCTCGATTTTTGGTCGGCGTAGAAATTATTAATTTGGATATTAAAATAATTAATAAAGAAAATTTTTACGATAATAACATTGCTATTGAGTTCAATTGGAAAGTAAAAGATAGAGCGACAGATAAAATTGTACTGGACTATAAAAACACAGGAACAATTGAAAGTAGAAACAAATACTTTTCGATAAGCAAGGAAAACCAAGCTGCTTTAGAAGATGCAATGGTTGATTTCATTAGCAATAAAGAATTCTATGAACTACTAAAAAACACCAAACATGAAAAGCAAATCATAGATGTTTTAGGGGAATTAACAATTGATTCGATAGCTTCAAAAAACTTCTCAAGCTTTTCTGAAATGATAAAATACGCTAGTGAATCTTGCGTTACAATTGAAACAGAAAATGGGCATGGAAGCGGATTCTTCTTTGATAAATCAGGGTTAATAATGACTTCTTTTCATGTTATTGAAAATGCCAACAAACTAAAGATTCATCTAAAAAACGGAATGACTTTCGATGCCGAGGTGATTTCTAAAGATGAACCGTTTGATCTTGCAGTAATCAAAATTCCGGGAAGCGGATATCAGCCCTTAAAGCTAAATAGTTTGCCTATCGAATTAGGTCAGGATGTTTCAACAATTGGAACACCAACCAACATTGAACTAGGACAAAGTTTATCAAAAGGTGTGGTGAGCGGATTAAGAGAAATAGATGGGAAAATTTTCAATCAGCTCAATTTATCTGTGAGTCCGGGGAATAGCGGCGGACCTTTGCTCAATGAAAACGGAGAAGTTACTGGCATCATTTCATCAAAATTAATTGGTGAAGGAATTGAAGGAATTGCATTTGCGGTTCCTACAGGGAAGATTGTGGAAGTTTTAAAGATCGTTTATTAAACATTAGGAATGGATTCAACCTTCAACACAGTTAATTACAAGTTTATACGATTAAATACTATAGGGTTACCAAGATAAGTCGTAACTATTAAAAGAGAGATTCCTCATCCCGATTATTTCATCGGGATAGGAATGACACTTGGTTGCTCTGTTTTTGAGGAATTGAAGGGTTAAGAATTTATTCTATATTTACTTCAATCTAAAGAACGGAAATTCTTATAAAACAAAACTGATGAAAGCAAAACATATATTTCCCCTGATTTTACTTATGATAATTGGTTCTTCGTGTGCTACTTTAACCCAAAAAGAGAAAGTGGCTTTTAAAGTGTATTCGCAAGAGGAAAAGAAAATCATAAAGGTGAAAAGAAGTGGAGCCGTAAGTATTGAAGGCGAAAAAGTAGGTGTTTTAAGAGAAGATGGAGTTTTAACAAACCTTAAAAATGATACTTTGGCCTATAATACTTCTGCAGGCTTAGTTTATTCCAAAAATCATAAGCCTATTGGTAAGATAGATAAAAATGGTGCTATTGAAATAGACGCTTCAACAAAATTAGTATGGACAGCTGATGGAAAACTTCAAGTTACTGAAGAGAAATATATCCGTGTGGAACCGAATTTCCAGACATTCTACAACAAAACTGCTTTCCTTTTTATTGTGTATGTTTCAATGAACTCGTCGGATGAGCTTGAGGGAAATGAAAAATGATTAATTAAAAATTAGAACTAGAAATTATCTTTTTTAGAAGTCCTCTCCCTTAATCCCTCTCCTAAAAATAGGGAAACATCTACCAATCAATTATAATTTGCTTTTCTACTTTAATATTAATTAAATCATGAGTTTTTGATATTAAAAAAAGCCAGCTGCAAAGAAACACTTCACAACTGGCTAATTACAAATGAATATTTTGAATTATCGAGAACCAATAATTAGTAATTCTCTAATTCGTATTCCGATAACCACCGGAACGTAATACCCTGAAATCCTCTCCCTTAATCCCTTTTAAGAGGGAAACATCTACCAAATCATTTTAAATTACTTTTATACTCTAACAAAAAAAGCCAGATGCAAAGCGAACTCCACAACTGGCTAGTTTTAAAAACTAAAATGAATATCCGAATATCATCGGATTTTAATTTTTCATTTTTAATTCCTTCACCCCCATATTATACAAAGTAAATCCAAATATATCAGCATACTGTTCAATGGTTTTACTCACTGGAGTTCCTGCACCGTGACCAGCGTTTACTTCAATTCTAATCATCACTGGGGTTTCTCCTGCGTGTTTCTTTTGTAGTTCTGCTGCAAACTTATAAGAATGCGCTGGTACTACTCTATCGTCATGGTCTCCTGTTGTAATAAGTGTTGCAGGGTAACTCACTCCTTCTTTCACATTGTGAACTGGAGAATAGCCTAATAAATAATCTAACATTTCTGGAGAATCTTCAGCTGTTCCGTAGTCATACGCCCAGCCTGCACCTGCAGTGAACGTGTGGTAACGAATCATGTCTAAAACCCCAACTGCTGGCAAAGCAACTTTAGCTAATTCTGGCTTCTGTGTCATTACAGCACCAACTAACAAACCTCCGTTTGATCCTCCGCGCAATGCTAAATAATCGGACGAAGTATATTTGTTGTCGATTAAGTAATTTGCAGCGCTAATGAAGTCATCGAATACATTTTGTTTTTGCATTTTCGTTCCTGCATTGTGCCATTTCTTACCGTACTCTCCACCACCACGAAGATTTGGTACAGCGTAAATTCCGCCATTCTCCATCCAAACAACGTTAGCAACTGAAAACGAAGGTGTAAGGCTTATATTAAATCCACCATAACCATATAGAATTGTTGGATTATTGCCATCCTTTTTCAATCCCTTTTTATGTGTAATAATCATCGGAACTTTTGTTCCATCTTTTGAAGTAAAGAATATTTGTTCAGAAACGAAATCTTCTGGATTATAGTCAATTTCTGGTTTCCAGTAATCTTCTGAAGCTCCAGTTTTTGGATTAAACTCAAAGATACTTGATGGCACAACATAGTTTGTGAAAGAGTAATACAAAACTTCGTCCTCGTCTTTACCACCAAAGCCACCTGCCGTTCCAATTCCTGGAAGGTCGATTGAACGAATTAATTTCCCGTTGTAATCGTATTGTTTTACTTCTGAAATCGCATCAACCATATATTGTGCGAAGAAATACCCAGAACCTTTAGAAATTGAAAGAACATTTTCCGTTTCTGGAATTACATCTACCCAATTGTCAGTAGTTGGTTTGTCAAATGTTGTTTTTACTAAACGCTTGTTGGGTGCGTTTAAGTTCGTACTAATGTAGAATGTTTTGTCTTTTGTTGTTACCACTCCAGCATCTTGATCAAAACCTGTGACCAATGGTTTAATTTTCGCATTTTCGTTTGTTAAATCTAAAACGCTCAACTCATTCCCTGATGTTGAAATAGCTCCAGTGATGAATAAGTATTTTCCGTCTTTAGAAACACTTCCACCAACATATCTTCTTTTTTCTTCTGCTGTTGCTCCATAAATTACCTTGTCCTCTTTCTGAGTTGTTCCTAATTTATGGTAGTATAATTTGTGCTGATCTGTTTTAGCAGACAATTCACTTCCTTTAGGTTTATCGTAGCTACTGTAGAAAAATCCTTCATTGTTTTTCCAAGAAAGTCCAGAGAATTTCACATCAATTAAAGTGTCTTCAAGAATCACTTTTTTCACCGCATCCATCACGATTACTTTTCTCCAATCGCTACCTCCTTCAGAGATTGCATAAGCTGCTAAAGTTCCATCTTCTGTAAAAGATAAATCTCCTAAAGATGTTGTTCCATCCTCTGAAAATGTGTTTGGATCTAAGAAAACCTCCTCATTTCCAGCGCTGTCTTTTCTGTATACAACATATTGATTTTGTAAACCATCATTTTTATAATAGTAAACGAAATCTCCTTTTTTTGTTGGAGCTGAAACCTTCTCGTAATTCCAAATTTCTGACAATCGTTCTTTTAACTGTTCTCTATAAGGAATGTCTTTCAAATAGTCAAAAGTCACTTTATTTTGTGCTTTCACCCATTCTGCAGTCTCATCACTCATATCGTCCTCCAACCAACGGTAGGGATCGGCGATGATTTTATCAAAAATAGTATCAGCATCACTACGTTCCTCCGTTTCTGGATAAATTAACTTCGTCTTCATTTCTTCTTTTTCTTGACTACCTTGACTACAGCCGATGAGCATACTTCCAAGGATTGGAATAACTAATAGTTTTTTTAACATGGTGTTTTGTATTTTGAATTGGATAAATATAAGGAAAAAGTAGGAACCGAATTTAATTCGATATTTCAAATTGAATTAAATTTGGTAGAGAGAGGATGCACTGAAGCGCCGGGAGAGATTAGAGAAAGTGAAAACAGTGGGAATGAGACGGAGTTAGAAGCATTCGATTGATTATTAAATCGAGTCACCTCCTCAAAACTCTCCCTCATCATTCTCCCTGCAAAACCGAGAACTTTATATTTTAAAAATATACAGTACTAGGTATTGCATAGTACTATATTCTTTTTATATTTGTCGGGAATATAACTATCAATTATGAAAGTAGAGAATACACAAGCGCAAATGAGGAAGGGAATTCTGGAGTATTGTGTTTTGTCAATTCTTTCAAAAAAGGAATGCTACCCTTCGGAAATCATTGAGCAATTAAAGGAAGCTGAATTGATTGTTGTGGAGGGGACACTTTATCCTTTATTGACAAGATTGAAAAATGCTGATTTACTGGATTACCGTTGGGAAGAATCCAGCGCTGGACCGCCCAGAAAATATTATGAATTAACAAAATCTGGACTTACATTTTTAGGTCAGTTAAAAACAACATGGAATACATTAAACAAAGCAGTTAACCAATTAGAAAACAAAGCACTATGAAAAAGACAACAACAATAAATCTTGCTGGTATGGTGTACCATATCGAGGAGGACGCTTATCAAATCTTAAAACAATATATCAGTGATATAAAGCGCGTATTTTCTTCCCAAGAAGGAGTTGAGGAAATGGTTGCAGATATTGAACTTCGGATTGCTGAATTATTTCAAGAGCGATTAAATAAAAACAAAGAAGTAATCACTTCTAACGATGTTGAACATGTCATGTTGATTATGGGTTCTCCAAATCAATTTGATGAAGACTTCGAAGAAAGCGAGGAAAAATATTACTACCAAGCGTCTTCAAAACAAGAAAGAACCAAGCGTTTATATAGAGATACAGATGAAGGAATGCTTGGAGGTGTTTCATCAGGATTAGCGCATTATCTAGGAATTGATCCAGTGATTATTCGTGTTTTGTGGATTGTCTTAGTGCTAGCAGGAGGATCTGGAATCCTAATTTACATCATTGCTTGGATTGCAATTCCAGAAGCAAAAACAACCGCTCAGAAATTGCAAATGAGAGGTCAGTCTGCCAATCTCGACAATATAAAAGCCTTTGCTGAATCCGTGAAAGAGGAAGCCAAAACAGGATTTAATCGTGCGTCTCAATCTGTAAAAAGATCGATGAATAAAAGCAGTGGAGCTTTTGCTAATCTTGTAAGAGCACTTGGACGGGTATTTGGCTTCGTGATATTTATAGCAGGAATTTTAGGAGTTATTTTCACTGTTCTTTTTTTTTGGGCTGATTTCAATCTCTTTTACATAAATAATGAGATTGTTAATGCAGATTTGGGAACAATTATAGAATTGTTCTTTACCAATACTACCCTGGCTTCCTGGATGATTTTTACAACAGCAATTGTTCCTTTGATTTTTTTAATTATTGCTGGCTCAATGTTCTTATTTAGACAAAAACCAAAATCTAGAACATTTGTCTTAACCCTGTTAATTCTATGGTTTGTTGCAATTGTTGGATTGGCTTTTTTAAGCGTTCAAACCGGACTTGATTTTAAAGAAACCTATAAATCTCAAGAGGAAACTTTCATTTCGGGAGATTATCAAGAACTGCAAATCAATTTGTTTGAAGAAGATTTAATGATTACCAACGCCATGGATTATGACTTTGATAGCTACCTTACAATTTATGAAAACCAAGTGAAGTTGGGATATGCTAGAATTGAGGTTTTGACAGCATCAGATTCTCTTTTTTATTATTCAGTGGAGAAAAGAAGCAGCGGAGGTTCATTAAAATCTGCCAAAGAAAGGTCAGAAGAAATTGTTTTCGACATTCAACAAACTGGAAATGTTCTAGATATTCCAGCGCGATATGGCTTTCCCAAGAAGAGTAAGATCCGAGGACAAAAAGTAAACTTAAAAATTTATGTACCAATAGGAAAGCAAATCATCCTCAATGGAAACCTAGAGCAATATCCCTTGAAAATTCAAACGAGAACACGCTTTTCTAGTGATTTCCTAGAACGAACATCAATTTGGGAGGCAACACAGTTAGGAATGGAGTTTAAAGGTTTTTTGAAATAAAAGGGCTAGGGAGTTTTGAAGAGATGATTTAGTGATGAGAAAAATTACCAATTGAATAAATGAGACTATTCAAATTCACCTTGTTAAGAAATACTTGCAAGGTGTTTTTGATTTTTAGAGTTTGAAAAACTTGGTAACTCACTCTAAATTCTCATTTTATTTCAACAAAGACTTATATATAAATGCCAAAAAGCAGATTTTTAAATGTTTTTTACATTTGGCGAATAACTTCATATAAAATTTTAAAACAACAAAAATTCTATTACTTTTAACATTAATAACCGTGTTAACAAATTAAAGTCTAACCAACTATGTTAAGAAGTATACCCAAATCAAAACAAGAGTGCATGTCATTTTTTGCAATCTTATTTTTCAGTTTTAGTGGATTCTCCCAAGAATTATGTAGTAAAATAATTGATTGGGAGGGTAAACCAATTCCTTATGTGAAAGTCATGAATCAAAAATCTCAGACTGGTGTATATTCAGATAGATACGGTAATTTTTGTATCGATTATTTAAAGTTAAACGATTCAATAGTGATTTATTCTGGAGGGGAATATGAAACTTTAAATCTTATTGTGAATGAACTACAGATGGATGAAGTCATACTAGCTAAAGCTAACGAAAACATCAATTATGAACAGGTCTCACTTGTTTCCTCAAAAAGCTTTGAATTGAATAATTTTTCAGATAGTAAAGGCATTTCTTTAACTTTAAGTGAAGGAGGAGCAATAAGTAGCTATATCCATAAAAGTGAGAATTATTCTGGTAGAATTCAAAGTGTTTCCTTTTTTTTAAACGATTACGCCGAAGATTATATAGTTATTCCTGCTTTTTATGAATACGATATTGTGACAGCAACAATAGGAAATAAGATTTCACTTAAGAATTTTCGTTTAGACTCCATCAAAAAGAATGACTGGAATGAAATGGAGATTCTGGATACAATTTTCATTCCTCAACATGGACTTTGTGTGGGTTTTGAATGTATTCCCCGTAATCGAAAGATCAATCTGTATGATTCAAATCACAAACCTTCAATAAGTTTTGGTGCCTATTATCAAAGCAATAAAGACGGTAGGAGAACTTACTTTTTATCCTCAAAAGACCATAACAAATGGCTTCAACTCCCACAAAATATTGATGATAAAAAGAATGTTTTGAATTTGGCTGTGAAAATTAAACTTGATGGAAAAATGTCTAATCTACCCTCTACTCCTCGGAAGTTTATAAAACAAAAAAAGGTGAAAAAACTATTAGTAAAAAGCAAGCCAGCCAATCCAGAGTTTTCTCAAGAAACAATAAAAGATTTGTACTCATCCGTCGTTAAGTTGCTAGAATATAATGATGTCTTAAGACTATGTACTCTTATAAAAATCGAAAAGGAAAATTTAGAAACATTAGAAAGGTTCTTAGCTCAAAACGAAAATAATGTGGTTTTTAAACTAGATCAATTGTCAACTTGGAAGAATTATTTGAAGGAACTTAAAACCTCAGAAGTTGTCAGAATTGAAAAGGACTATTATTCCATCACGTTTAAAAACTCGGAAACACATTATTTAATTCATGAAAATGGCAAATGGTACCTCACTGAAACAAAGGTCAATGTGTTGATCCCGAGATGATTGGCTTAAGTTTTTTTTCAATATAAATCCACTTAAATACTAATCGTTAAAAATATTACAAGGACACTCTGCGTATTTGCTCTTTTGCTGGATCTGTATTGAGAATTGCAATGATAGAAGTCTCTAGCGTTTTGGAGGAGCAATTATGGTAGTCGTTGGAATCTTGCAAACCATGTTAGGTTTTAACGAGGAAATGATGGTATTGATGATTGCATTTTATTTGACAAATGACAGTTTTGGAACCGCTTGTAACGTTACAGGAGACGGAGCAATTTCTTTGGTGGTGGATAGGATTACGAGAGAGAAGGTTGGGGTTTGATTTTTTGTTGATGAGGTTTTAGTGAAATTGGTCAACAAGCTGACCAATTGATAAATTGAATTGGTCAGTCAATGACTAACCTATTGGATAATTGATGAATTCATAAATTAATATAATGAATAAAAATTGAATAGAATATCAGCTAGGACGGAGCTATTCCTAGTTCACAATATTACAATTGGTTAGTGATATGCAATTCTGTTTCTAAATTAGTTCATGTCTAATAATCTGAGATATAATGAATATATTTGTACTATCTTATTCCCGTTAGTCCCTGATTTAAGTCAAACTTTCGGGTTTCGAATTTCATAGCTAAAATGCTTTTCACGGCTTTGTGCCAAACATTGCCATTACAATCTCTTACTATTTGCTCATTTTACCGACCACAATAGGTAAACCAATAAAATCAAAAGTAAATTTAAGTAGGGGTAAAATGCGAACTTGATGTTTTTCTTATAAAGAAACAATAGCAGTGATACGATGATGGTTATTGGATAAACTGTGGTAGAAATAATGAAAACATAAGGAATAAAAACATCATAAAATGAAGTGTCAGGTGCTTTATGGCCTGCCAAACTCATAGCATTTGCAATTAGAATAAATGGATAGAAGAGTAGTGGAATAGCAGATATTCCAATGAGAATAAATCCTTTGAGTTTTGTTCTTTTATTGTTCATCCTTTAAAATATTTTGTTCAATTTCTTCAATGGTCGGTAATGAAGATTTAAGGTCTTCTGGAAGCATATCGGTTAATTCAAATTCGCTAACGCCCATTGGCTTGTTAATGTCTCGTAATGCAAATTCAGCTTCTATATTGTTTTTTTCTCGACAAAGTAGAATTCCAATTGTTGGTTTGTCATCAGCTTCCTTTAAAGTACTATCTACTGCTGACAAATAGAAATTTAACTTACCAGCATATTCGGGTATGAAAGCCGTGTTTTTTAATTCTATAACCACATAGCACTTGAGCTTGATATGGTAGAAAAGTAAATCCATATAATAATCTTTATTGGCAATTTCTAAGTGATATTGTTGACCAACAAAAGCGAATCCTTTGCCCAGTTCTAATAGGAATTTCTTGATGTGATTAACCAATTGATTTTCTAAATCCTTTTCTTTAAATCCTTCTGTCAATTGCATAAAATCAAAGACATAAGGATCTTTTAAAGTTTGCTGGGCTAAGTCGGAAAATGGTTCAGGTAGGGTGTTTGAGAAATTAGTTATTGCAGCACCATTTCTTTGAAACAGTTGAGATTTAATTTGCAAAGCTAAAGTGTCCCTACTCCAATTGTTTTCTTTCGTTTTTTCTAAATAGAAGACGGCTTCTTTTATATTTTTCGACTTTGAGAAAATTATGATGTTGTGTCCCCATGGTATTTGGGCAACAGCTTGTTGCCCAAATACAAAAATGTCTGAATCCTTGGAAGATTGGGCAACAACTTGTTGCCTAATTGGAATAGAGTAAAACTCATAAAACCTACGGCAATATTTTAAATTTCTTTCTGAAAAACCTTTCATTTCAGGAAATTCATTTTTTAATTCCTTGGAAACATTTTTGAGAACCTTGTCACCCCAATTACTTGACTTTATCTTTTCAGAAAGCATCATCCCTAAATCCCAATAAAAAAGAATGAGTTCCCTGTTTACAGCAATAGCGGCTTTAATCTGAGCGGATCGAACCTTTTTTTTAAGCTCTGAAATCCAAGTTAAGTAATCTTTATCTTTAATTAGTTCCATTTAAATATAGAATTATGAAAAAGTAATTTGATTTTATCAAAATAGAGTTTTTCGATGTTTTTCTCTTCCACAATACAACAACATTCCCCAAAACCTCCAATACCTAAAACATTTATTCACCCCAACCCACTGCCATTTAATAGCGTTTAATTGTCGTGTTTTAATTTTACAACCACATAGCATTTGAGTTTGATATTTTGCGCCTTATAATTGGGCAACAACTTGTTGACTAATTGACCAATTGGGTAGACCTCAGCTGACTGTACTTCTACCGAACCTTCATTCAAAGCAAAATAATAAAAATTCGCTTTAATCCGCGTTGCTTGCAGTTCTGCTGAGTTCGCGGTGACTGCGATGCACTTAGTCTGCCGAATGTGAGCCTAGTCCACGTCCCGTCATCCCAACCTTACGTCTCACCATTATCCAAATCCACGTTCCCAAAAACCGTATGTCATAATTGATCCAAAACATTTATTCACCCCAACCCACCACCATTTCCTAGCGTTTAATTATCTTTGTGTCAAACAAGAAAATAAGCATGGAAATTCCTAAAACATACGAGTCACAGAAGTCTGAAGAAAAATGGTACAAACACTGGATGGAGAAAAATTATTTCCACAGTGAGCCAGATGACAGAGAACCATACACAATTGTAATTCCACCGCCGAATGTGACGGGAGTTTTGCACATGGGACACATGTTGAACAACACAATTCAAGATGTTTTGATTCGCCGTGCACGTATGCAAGGAAAAAACGCTTGTTGGGTACCAGGAACAGACCACGCATCTATTGCTACTGAAGCAAAAGTGGTGAATAAATTACGTGCTGAAGGGATTAAAAAATCCGACTTAACGCGTGATGAATTCATGGAGCACGCTTGGGAATGGAAAGAAAAACACGGTGGAATCATTTTGGACCAATTGAAGAAATTGGGTGCATCATGTGACTGGGAGCGTACAACTTTCACGATGGATGAAAAATATGCTGAATCTGTTGAGGATATTTTCATTGATTTATACAAAAAAGGAAAAATATACCGTGGAGTGAGAATGGTGAATTGGGATCCATCTGCAAAAACGGCGCTTTCTGATGAGGAGGTAATCCACAAAGAAGTGAATTCCAAATTATACAATGTTCGTTACCAAATCGAAGGAACGGATGAATGGTTGACTGTTGCTACAACACGTCCTGAAACTATTTTGGGAGATACCGCAATTTGTGTGAATCCAAATGATGTGCGTTATGTAAACTTGATTGGTAAAAACGCAATTGTTCCTATCGCAAACCGTGCAATTCCTATTATTCAAGATGAATATGTAGACATGGAATTTGGAACAGGTTGTTTGAAAATTACTCCAGCCCATGACATCAATGACCATGAAATTGGGCAGCGTCACAACTTGGAAGTAATCGATATCTTAAATTCTGACGGTTCTTTAAATGAAAAAGGATTGCATTATGAGGGAATGGATCGTTTCGAAGCACGAAAAGCAATCGTTGTAGAATTGGAAGAAAAAGGGTTCATGGCGAAGGTGGAAGACCACATCAATAAACTAGGTTTTTCTGAAAGAACGGATGCGGTAATTGAGCCACGTCTTTCTTTGCAATGGTTTGTGGATATGAAAAATCTTTCAGAACCAGCATTGGAACATGTAATGAATGGAGACATTAAATTCTATCCAGACAACATGAAAAACACCTACCGCCACTGGATGGAGAACATCAAAGATTGGTGTATTTCTAGACAATTGTGGTGGGGACACAGAATTCCGGCTTGGTATTTTGGTGAAGGAGAAGAGGATTTCGTTGTTGCAAAAACAAAGGAAGAAGCTATTCAATTAGCGACTGAAAAAACAGGAAGAACAATCACAGATGTTGAGTTGAATCAAGACGAAGATGTTTTGGATACATGGTTCTCAAGTTGGTTATGGCCAATCTCTGTTTTCGACGGATTAACGAATCCAAAGAATAAGGAAATAGAATATTATTATCCAACGAACGATATCGTTACAGCACCAGAAATTATGTTCTTCTGGGTAGCGAGAATGATTATCGCAGGATATGAATGGATGGGCGAAAAGCCATTCAAAAATGTATATTATACTGGAATTGTTCGTGATAAATTAGGCCGTAAAATGTCTAAATCATTGGGGAATTCACCAGATCCGATTAAATTAATTGAAGATTTCGGAGCAGATGGAGTAAGAATCGGAATGTTGGTTTCATCACCAGCAGGAAATGATTTACCGTTTGATACAAGCCAATGTGAGCAAGGAAGAAATTTCACCAATAAAATATGGAATGCATTCCGTTTGGTGAGTTCTTGGGAAGTTGCTGAAATTGAACAACCAAAATCTTCTGCAATTGCAGTTGAATGGTTCGAAAGTAAATTGAACGAAACCTTGATTCACATCAATGATCAATTCGATAAATTTAGAATTTCTGATGCCTTAATGGCGTCTTACAAATTGGTTTGGGATGATTTCTGTTCTTGGTATTTAGAAATGATCAAGCCAGCATATCAACAACCAATTGATGCTAAAACGAAAGCGCAAACAATTGCTTTCTTTGAGAAATTGATGAAAATCATTCACCCATTCACACCATTTATTTCTGAAGAAATCTGGCATTTGCTAGGAGACAGAAAAGAAGGAGAGGACATTATCGTTGCGACTTGGCCAGAAGCTGGAAAAGTGGATGAAAAGTTAATGGATAATTTCAAGATTACATCAGAAGTAATTTCTAACATCAGAAATATCCGTAAGCAAAACAATATTGCCAACAAGATTGAAATTGATTTAGGAATTGTAAAAAGCGGTAATCATCCAGTTGAAATGGACCCTGTTCTTGTTAAAATGGGGAACGTTGCAGCACTTTCTTACATCGAAGATAAAATGGCGAATTCATTCTCTTTTATCGTAAAAAACTCATCATTCTACATTCCATTTGGAGATACTGTAGATATTGAAGGAGAAATTGAGAAAGTAAAAGAAGAATTAGAATACACGAAAGGATTTATGAAATCAGTTCAAAAGAAATTAGGTAACGAAAGATTTGTAAACAATGCACCAGAAGCAGTTGTAAACATTGAAAAGAAAAAGTTAGCTGATGCCCAAGAAAAGATTAATATCCTTGAGGAAAAAATGAAGAATTTGGGGTAACAGAGATTCCTCGTCGTTTTAATTCCTTGTTCCGACAATTGTACGGAACAGAATTAAAACGAGGAGGAAACTGATTTTTTAATGGAAATGATTAAAAACAATCTGAAGGGATGACATGTGTTAGCCAAGGATGCAAATCCTTGGTTTATATTAATGAAAGTCATTCAAACCCTGAAGGGGTGACATATAATTATTAAACAATAGAATAAAACAAAAAGACATGATTTTAGAAGATATTCAAAAAGACATTCAGGAAGGAATCCCATCAACGATTCCACCTGCTAAACCGTATGATTCATCTGTAAATCATGCGCCAAAAAGAAAAAAAATTCTTTCGAAAGAGGAAGAGAAATTAGCATTGCAGAATGCTTTACGCTATTTCCCTTCTGAACACCATGCAGAATTGTTGCCTGAATTTAGAAAAGAATTAGAGACTTACGGTAGAATTTATATGTACCGTTACCGTCCGAATTATAAATTGCATGCAAGAGATATCAAAGAATATCCTGGGAAATGTGACCAAGCAAAAGCAATCATGTTGATGATCCATAATAACTTGGATTATGCAGTAGCACAGCATCCACATGAGTTAATTACTTATGGAGGAAATGGTGCAGTTTTCCAAAACTGGGCGCAATACCGTTTAACGATGAAGTATTTATCTGAAATGACAGATGAACAAACTCTGGCAATATATTCTGGTCACCCAATGGGACTTTTCCCTTCGCATAAAGACGCTCCACGTGTTGTTGTTACCAATGGAATGATGATTCCTAATTACTCGAAGCAAGACGATTGGGAAAAGTACAATGCACTTGGCGTAACGCAATATGGACAAATGACGGCAGGTTCTTTTATGTACATCGGACCGCAAGGGATTGTACATGGAACTACAATTACTGTTTTGAATGCAGGAAGAAAAATCGCTGTTGATGGAGAAGATTTATCGGGTAAACTTTTCTTAACAGCAGGATTAGGTGGAATGTCAGGAGCACAACCTAAAGCAGGAAATATTGCAGGTTGTATTACTGTTTGTGCTGAAATCAATGAAAAAGCTACAAATACGCGTCATTCTCAAGGTTGGGTGGATGAAGTGGTAACAGATTTAGATGAATTGGTTACCCGAGTAAAAGTAGCCAAAGCGAATAAAGAAGTGGTTTCGATTGCTTATCAAGGAAATATCGTAGACGTTTGGGAAAAATTCGATCAAGAAAATGTAAAAGTGGATTTAGGTTCTGACCAAACATCATTACATAATCCATGGGCAGGAGGATATTATCCTGTTGGATTTACTTTAGAAGAATCAAACAAAATGATGGCTGAGAATCCTGAACAATTCAAAAAAGAAGTTCAGAAAACTTTGATTCGTCATGCCGATTCAATTAATAAACATACTGCAAAAGGGACTTATTTCTTTGATTACGGAAACGCATTTTTATTAGAAGCATCGAGAGCTGGAGCGGATATCATGGCAGAAAACGGAATTGATTTCAAATATCCATCGTATGTTCAAGACATTATGGGACCTATGTGTTTCGATTTTGGATTTGGACCTTTCCGTTGGGTTTGTGCATCAAACGACCCAGCAGATTTATTGAAAACTGACGAAATCGCTTGTCAAGTTTTAGAAGAATTACAAAAAGAAAGTCCAGCTGAAATTCAGCAACAAATGGCAGACAATATCCAATGGATTAAAGGAGCACAAGAGAATAAATTGGTTGTGGGTTCACAAGCGAGAATCTTGTATGCTGATGCATTGGGAAGAATGAAAATAGCTGAAGCATTCAACAATGCAATTGAAAAGGGAGAAATCGGACCAGTTATCTTAGGACGAGATCACCACGATGTTTCAGGAACAGATTCACCATTTAGAGAGACTTCAAATATTTATGACGGTTCACAATTCACTGCCGACATGGCAATCCAAAACGTAATCGGAGATTCTTTCCGCGGTGCAACTTGGGTTTCCATTCACAATGGTGGTGGAGTAGGTTGGGGAGAAGTAATCAACGGAGGTTTCGGAATGTTACTCGACGGTTCTAAAGATGCCGACAGAAGATTGAAATCAATGTTACATTGGGACGTAAACAACGGAATCGCAAGAAGAAACTGGGCAAGAAACGAAGGAGCAATGTTTGCAATAAAACGCGCCATGGAAATGGAACCTTTGTTAAAAGTTACGGTACCGAATTTGGTGGACGACGATTTATTTGGTGAATAAATTAAAACCAAACAAAAATAAAATTTAAAAATGGAATACGTAGGGACGGCTCGCAACCGTCCTTTTTCTTTTCCATTTTAATTTAAATTGTATGTTTTTAATCCACCGAAACACACATTTTTTTGAAAAATAAATTCATGATTTTTCCAATGTTTTAGAATTGGGCAATGCCATTTTTCGGGTGAGGGATAGCAGTGGCATCCTCTGACGTTTCAGTCAGAGATATAACGGGAAGCCCGACCCTGATATTCTTGATCAATTTATTGTCAAGAATCGTCAGGGGCACCCCCAAAGAAAGATGTCTCTGATGTAGACTTTATTGATTTTAGAAACTCAAACTTTATGGTTTCGTCATAGAAGTCAAAACAGAAGATCCCATAGATTTTCCTTTATTATTAAAGCTTTCAGATTTTACAACTCCAAATCCAGGAAGAAACCAAGATGTTGAGGATATTTCCCTCTTAATAAAACCTATTTCCAATAGAGTTTTTTGGTTGATTTTTAAACATTTAAAACTTCCAGCGGATGTCTCAATTGTTTCGACACCCTCAATAACTCTATCTTTAATCGTCATGTCCATGCTCATAATCTTAATACCGGAAGAGAATGTGGTGACATTAATCGTACCGTCCTCTAATTTGGAATCCATATTAAAGTTGTTTGGAAAATTGAGGTTTGTAGATTTCATTTCAACTTCCATATCTTTGAATCCTTCCTTGGTTTCATTAGGGATAAATTCCGTCATATCTATTTTAAATATTCCGTTTTCACAAGTTAAGGTTGTTACGGATTCAGCCATTGTTTCCTCTCCTTTATCATCAAGGCTTTTAAACTTTAATTCCCAAACGTAATTTCCACCCGAATGATTTTCACTAAGAGTTTGATAATTTGTGACTCCTGTGTATTTACCTTTCTTATCATAATTCGAAACTTCCCACTTTGTTCCTTCCTTGAGAAATTCAGTATTCAAACAATCTTGGGCATTGCCAAAGAAAAAAAACTGTGTAAATGTTAAGAGTAAAATTAATTTTTTCATGATGTGGTCCATTAAATTGTTAGCACAAACCTATGAAAATTTTAACAGATAAAAGAATAGTTTTGAAATATGAATATCGATCTTAATCTGAGGATCAATCTTAAAACCCATCGAAATCATTTTTCATGTCTTCCCCAGTTTAACAAATCATCATCTCGCATATTTTATTCCTCAACCCTCTCCCCCTAAACTCTCCCTGCGCTTCAGCGCATCCTCTCCCTTGATTTTGTTTTTATTATGAAAAAAAACTTTTTTTCATAATAAAAACAAAATCATTACTTTAGCGCAAAAATTAATAATATGAAAAAGAAACACTTATTGATCGGTTTGCTTACAGCAGGTTTTTTTGCTAGCTGTACAAATCCTTCTCAAACTGACGAAGCGCCTACTAGCGATGTTGACACAATTGAAGTTGTATCAGAGGAAACAGAAGAAACTGTTGACCCAAACCAAACTTCATTTGGACCAAACAAAGTAGACACTACAAAAGCAATTTCTACTGCTGAGTTATTGGCTCAGTTTAAAGGAAAAAAAGAATTAGAAGCTACTTTTAAAGCGGAAATTAATGAAACATGTTCGAAAGCGGGATGTTGGGTAAACATCGAAAAAGAAGATGGTGAAACTTTCATGGTACGTTTTAAAGACCACTTTACAATTCCTGTGGACACTAAAGTGGGAACAATTGCTTACATTTCAGGCAAAGCAGTTCAAGACACGGTTTCTGTTGACATGCAAAAGCACTTTTTAGAAGATGCAAATGCACCTCAAGAGGAAATTGATGCGATTACTAAAGTAAAGTATACAATGACTTTTATTGCTGACGGTATTGAATTAGTTAGATAAGATTAATTTTAAAAAAAAATGAACAAAGGGCGCAAATTGCGCCCTTTGTTGTTTCAATTATTTTCATTCTAATACGATTATTCTGTTAGGCATGCCTACTAGAAATTATATTTTCCTTCCTCAATCACACGCAATGCAATTTGCTGACGTGCTTCTTTAGAATTGAATCCATCAATTTTCGTAAATCGACGTAATCCCATTAACATCATTTTAGCTTCGTCTCCTCCTGCGAATGCATTAATAGCATCTTTTGCCGACTTGTTGATTTTGTCTGCAACATCATAGAAATATGTTTTCACGATTGCAATTTCATCTTTACAAGCTTCTTCACCTCTTATAGAAATCAATTTATCAACACGTAATAAAACTGATTCTGCTAAATAAGTATCGATTGATAAATCTGCAATATTCATTAATACTTCTTGCTCTTTTGCTAAACTTTGCATTAATTTCTGAACAGCTGAACCTGCAACCATTAAAATTGCTTTTTTAAACCCTTGCAATGCTTTGTATTCATTTGCAAAAACTCCTTCTGGCTCATCTCCGAAATCTGGAATACTCATTAATTCGTTCGCTACTTCTTGAGCAGGTCCCATCAAATCAAGTTCTCCTTTCATCGCTCTTTTTAGCACTAAATCTACTGTCAACATTCGATTGATTTCGTTCGTCCCTTCGAAGATTCTATTAATTCGTGCATCACGGTATGCTCTTTCAACTGGTGATTCTGCAGAATATCCCATTCCTCCATTGATTTGAACTGCCTCATCAACAACATAATCTAATGCTTCTGAACCCGCTACTTTTAAGATTGCACATTCTGGAGCAAACAACTCAATTCCTTTAAGTGTCGCTTCTTCTTTATCCATTCCTCCTTCGATGTAAGAAAGAATTGCATCATCGATATTTTGTCCAGCACGGTAAGTAGCCGATTCTACAACGTAGCATTTAATTACTTGTTCAGCGATTTTATGACGAATCGCTCCATATTTAGAAATCTGGCGACCAAACTGCTCACGCTCATTTGCATATTTAATTGAATAATCAATAGCAGCTTTGGCACCACCTAAAACAGCACCCGCTAATTTAATACGACCAATATTTAAAATGTTTAAAGCAATTTTGAATCCATTCTCACGTTCTGAAAGCATGTTTTCAACAGGTACTTTTACATTATTAAAGAACACTTGGCGCGTAGAAGATCCTTTAATCCCCATTTTCTTTTCCTCAGCGTTCAATGTGATTCCTTCAGATTCAGCGTCAACAATAAATGCAGTTAAGTTTTTATCATCACCAATTTTAGCAAAAACAGTCAACACCTTTGCAAAACCAGCATTGGTAATCCACATTTTCTGTCCATTAATAAGATAATGTTTTCCGTCTTCTGTTAATTCAGCCTTAGTTTTTCCAGAGTTCGCATCAGATCCAGCAGATGGTTCTGTCAAACAATAAGAAGCTTTCCATTCTCCAGAAGCCAATTTCGGAATGTATTTTTCCTTTTGCTCTTGTGTTCCATAATAAAGAATTGGCAAAGTTCCGATTCCTGTATGTGCACCATAAGCAACAGAGAAAGAATAGCCCTTTCCTAATCTTTCAGTTGCAAGAAGTGTTGTTTTAAAGTCAACTCCCATTCCTCCTAAATCTTCTGGAACAGATAAGCTCAATAAACCAAGTTCTCCTGCTTTTTCGAGGATAGACTGCATTAAGCCTTCTTCCATTTCATCAATTCTATCCAAATATGGTTCAACTTCAGTGGCAATAAAATCATCACACATTTTGGCGATCATGATTTGCTCTTCCGTCCATTCTTCTGGAATGAAAATATCCTCTGGTTTAGTATCACGAATGATAAACTCCCCTCCTTTAATTGCTGTATTTTCTGACATTTTAATATGATTTTATGATTTTCTATTACAATTCGATATTGTAAATATATAAGAATATTCTTTATTATGCAAGCATACAAATGTTTGAGTTCATCTTTTTTAAATTCTTTTCATTTCTTTGCATGAAAAGTTACAAATAAAACCGCCATCGTTCATGATTTCTTTATCTTTGAAAAAAAAGCAAATCAGAAGTGAAGGTTTTTCAAGGATTTAATGAAATGGCTAAAATTCCACACCCTGTTCTAACAATCGGAACATTTGATGGAGTTCACCTGGGTCACCAAAAAATAATTAAACAACTCAACGAGGTAGCCGAAAAGAATGGCGGTGAGTCTGTACTTTTTACATTTTATCCACATCCAAGAATGGTTTTGTTTCCAGAAACTCATGGATTGAAACTGATTCAAACCCAAGTGGAAAAACTGGAAAAACTAGAAAGAATGGGCCTGCAGAACATTATTGTTCATCCGTTTACTAAAGAATTCTCGCGTTTAACTGCAATAGAATTTGTGAGAGATTATTTAGTTAGCAAACTCAATATCAAGACAATTGTTATTGGATACGACCATCAATTTGGAAAAAACAGAGAAGGCAGTTTAGAGCTTTTAAAAGATTTGGCTCCCATTTATGATTTTGAAGTTATTGAAATAGGTGCAAAAGACATCAATGAAGTAAATATTAGTTCTACGAAAATCCGTGAAGCTTTAAAACATGGAGATGTAAGTTTAGCAAACACCTATTTAGGTGAAGAATTTGAAATAAACGGCACTGTTGGTCACGGTCAAAAACTTGGTACTAAATTAGGTTTTCCTACAGCAAATATTGAACTAAACACAGATGTTAAACTCATTCCTAAAAATGGGGTTTATGCAACACGTGTTGTGAGGGAAAACAATTCAGAGTATTTTGGACTGGTAAGTATTGGTGAGCGCCCAACTGTAGATGATTCTGGGAAAATCACGATAGAAGCTTATTTAATTGACTTTGATGGAGACTTATATGGCGAAGAATTGTGCTTAAAACTCCTAAAAAGGGTTCGTGATGAAAAAAAGTTTGATAGTCTAGAGGAGTTAATAACAGAAATGAAAAAAGATGAAGAATGTCTACGCAATTGGATTGTTGATTATAATTGGTAGTTCTGCTTGGAGTCAAATCTCAAAAGATGAATTACACTATTATGCCTTATCAGTAGCTAAAAATGCTTTTGCCGATACAATTTATGCAATTGATTTAAGCAAAAACAATCTCAATGATTTACCAGAAGAATTAAAGCAATTCGAAAATCTGCGTGGATTAAAATTGACGAAAAACAAATTAGAAAACTTACCAGACTTCTTTGCTTCATTCCATCAATTAGAGTTCTTATATATTGATAAAAATAGGCTCACTCATTTCCCACCTCAAATTTTCCATCTATCGAATCTCAATTATTTAGATATAAGTAGAAATAAAATAGAATCTATCCCTGCAGGAATTAAGAATTTATCCAACTTAAAATATTTAGATATTTGGGACAATAGATTCACAAGCATAGATAATTCGTTTGCAGAACTGCAACAATTGGAATTCATTGACTTTAGAGGAACTACATTTGCCGTTTCTTTTGTTGAAAAATGGACCCTTGCCTTTCCAAATACAGAAGTGAAATTCGACAAGCCCTGCAGCTGTTTAGACTGAAATAATTATGAAGACACCCTTATTAGAGAAGTATTGCTTTTGACTGGACGACAATGAATGATGAATTATCAACGGCAAAACTCACAACGCGGTGCAGTGAACTTGTCGAACTGGAGTTAATCTTTAAATCTTTGAATAATAAGCTGTAAGCTATATGCTTTATCTACCTTTTAATACAATCAATTTCTTTCCAATTTAAAGGCTTAGTTCTTGAACGGAGAAACCCACAACGCGGTGCAGTAAGCTTGTCGAACTGGAGTTAACCTTTAAATTTTTGAACGGCGAAGCCCTCAACGAAGTTAATTTTTCAACGGCTTTAGCCCTCAACGAAGTTAATTATCAATTATCTCAGCGTATCTAGTGTCTTTACTTATATAAAATCCAATTTGCAGTAATTCAAACAATTGTTCTGTTTTTGGTTTTGTGATTTTATCAACTCGAATATTTACTTCATAGTTGTCAAGGTCAGCAAGGGCATCATCAATATCTCCTGCTAGTGTCAAATCTATATCTCCATCATAAGTTTTGATGACTAAAGTTCTGAGTTCTCCTTCAACGACTTTACATACTGTAAGTGTATCTTTCCTTCTAAATTCAACAAGTTCAGTTTTCCGCAAAATCCCTTCCCAAACTGCATCACTAAATTGATCTATAATTCCTTCAACTTTCTCGAGGTCATTTTTCTTCATTTTCTCCCAATCTTCAGCTGGAATTCCATTAAGAACTAAAAACTCAACAAATTCCTTTTCGAGGTCTTTTAAATCTTGTAAATTGAGACGGGCGTATTTCATGATATAAATTTTAAAAATACAAATATCCGAATTTTATATCAGAAGACATGATTTAGGTAATTCAATATACTAATTACACGACTTTTTACTTAATTTATTAGGTGTCGATATTTTATTGCCATAACTTTGCACTATTAAGTACTAAAACCCTTTATCCTTTGAGAAATTATCTTCAATTTATCTTTTTGACGTCTGTTATTATGACATTCAGTATGTCAGCTGTTTTGGCACAATCACCATGAGGTGTAACAATCTCTAACCTAAAAGCATGGTTTAAAGCAGATGAATATTCTCAAGGAAATAAACACTGGAAGAATTCAGCGACAGATAATAATAAGTTACAAAAACTAACTTCAGATAACACTCCAGTATATGAAACAGATAATCCAAGGTGGAACTACAACACAAGTTTGACATTTGAAGGCAAATCAAAAAATCAAGGTTTTAGAACAACAATAAACAACATAAGTGACATTTTAGACCCAAATCAAGGAACGATTATAGCAATTGCAAGTTATAATGGAAACACAGTAGACAGAGGAGTTTGTGGATATCGCTCGGATAATTATTATAAAAATGAACTTTCGATACTCTATAATGAAACATGGTTTAGGGGAGATATATATTCTTCTGGTGTTTCACTTGGGTGGACAAATCCAATTAATAACACACCTTCTATTCGATCGTCAAGGTTTATTCGAACTGATAATGTCATCTGGAAAAAAGTAACAATTTCATCTTTTTACAATTCTAATACTGATAATGAAAATATTAACCCTCAAGTTTCATCATCAGCTGGAGATTTATCTAATTTTGGAAACAAAAGTTTTTCAATAGGTGAAATCTATGATGTACACTTCTACAAAGGTTCAATTGCTGAAGTTATTGTTTTAAACACAGCTGCCTCTGATGCAGAAAGACTAAAAGTAGAGTCCTATCTGGCCATAAAACATGGTGTAACGCTAGGAACAATAGCAAATCCAGCAAGCTATACTTCTTCCACAGGTTCAGAAATTTGACGAAAAGACCCTAATTACCAAAGTAATATTATTGGCATAGGCAGGGATGATAAATCTGACTTACTTCAAAAACAATCACATCAGTTAGATGATAGTGTAAGGATATACGGACACTCCGTAAAGCCAACCAATAAAGATAACACTAGTACCTTCTCAAAAGATGTGTCTTTTGTTGTAATGGGATCCAATGGTAAAAAATTTTACGCTGCAGGCAACTCAAATACTGAAATGCAAAATGGAATACCTAATAATGGAGCTTGTAATTTATTTTCAAGAATAGAAAGAAAATGGAAAGTTGTACGCACCAACATGACAGAGGATTTTAACATAGATCTTAAGCTGAGTCCTTTCGCACTTGAAAACGGATTTAATGTTAATGACTTAAGATTTATCATTGATAAGGACAATAACTTATCTGATGGTTGGGAACACTGCCTTAAATCTGGAGCATCTCCAAACTTTAGTATTACCTATAATATCAACGATGGTACTGTTTCAATTAGAGGTATTAACACTTCTCAAATCCCCAACAACTCAGTGAGATACATTACAATTGGCTCTGTTAACGCAGGTACTCCCCGCCCAGTTGGCTTGATTGATTTTACAGCAAGTTGTAAAACCAAAAAAGTTGAGTTAGATTGGACAACAGCCACAGAAACGAACAATGATTATTTCACAATTGAAAAATCTATTGATGGTGAGCGTTTTGAAGTCATTGCGAAAATAGATGGACAAGGAACTAAAACTACAGATTCAGAATATTCATTTACAGATTATGGAAGCTATGTTGGAATAAGCTATTATAGAATATCACAAACAGATTTCGATGGAAAAGAAACAATGCTGAAAACAATTTCATCTAACTGTTCAAGTAATGAAGAAATTAGTTTCCATCCTAACCCAACAAAAGACGGAGTGTACGTAACTTTCAATGCTGAAAAAAATAAAACAATAGAGATCAGGGTAAGCGATTTACTTGGAAAAACAATCTCTACACATGAAATAAACAGTTCTTCATGGATACCTCTACCTTCTGTAAGTGGTATTTACTTATTGAAATACAACATTAACTCAAGTACAAAAGTTGAAAAAATCATTAAGCAGTAAAGAATAAAAAAGAGAGTTTATTAATGACCGATAGGATGTATTCTGTCGGTCATTTTTATTTGTTGCATCTATATATGATTGTGATAGAGCAAATAAAATATAAATAGTTAAGAATATAAAGTAAGCTTTCGCTGGAAAATTAATTTGAGATAATCAATTTTAGCAGAAGACTATCGTTATTGTTAAAAGTCATTTATAACAAAAGTCTGAAGAGAATTATCTTTGTTATCTTTATCTAAAATAATTTTAATTATGGCAATCACTATTCCTAAAAAAGCATTTACATTTTTAAAGAAACTTGAACAGAACAACGACAGGGACTGGTTTAATGAAAACAAGCCAGAATATAAAGACATTGAAGGCGAAGTAAAACAATTTTTCAATGAGCTAGCTATAAGAATGCAGGAACATGATAAAATTGAGAAACATAGGATGTATCGTATTTATAGGGATGTCCGATTTTCCAAAAACAAAACACCTTATAAAACTCATTTTGGGGGAGCACTCACGAGAAACAAACCAGAATTAAGAGGTGGTTATTATATTCACATCGCTCCAGGAAAAACATTTATAGGAACAGGATTTTGGAATCCAGAAAAAGAAGACCTACTGAGGATTCGTCAAGAATTTGAATTGGACGGTTCCGAAATAAGAGAGGTTTTAAAAGACAAAAAGCTTAAATCGATTTGGGGAGAATTACAAGGTGAAGAATTAAAAACTGCTCCTAAAGGATTCAGCAAGGAGCACGAAAACATAGATTTAATACGTAAAAAGCAATACGTTTTCACAAAGAATTTTACCGATGAAGAAGTACTATCTCCAAACTTCATCACCAAAGTAAATGATGCATTCAAAGCAATACGACCATTCTTCGACTACATGACAGAAGTATTGACAACTGATATCAATGGAGTTTCACTAATTGAAAATTAAAGAAAATTACAAATTACGACCAGTGTAGTTCGAAATTGAAATTTAGATACTTATTGGAACGTAATTGCTAATTGATTAATTAAACCAAACCGCATACTTTTGTCTACGTAAATCCATAGCCAATTGCTCTTCCATTTTCAAAGCTTCTGCTTGCGTTTTCATCGGATTCAAATGATTGTACAAGCTTGGTCGCAAATACTTACCATATTTCTCTACAATACTTGATGAGAGCTTATGCCCTTTTTTATTTATATAGCCGTTTTTATGCTGTTCAAATCGCTCAGTTGGAGTTTTACTCGTCATTCCGACATAAACACACTGCATGACCCCATTATACTGCGGATTGGCATTTCTAAACTTTGCATTATCTGTAAAAACACGCCTTGATAGCTCTATAACGTATACTGAATATTCCGATTTTGCCATTTTAACAGCTTAAGATTTATCATTGAAAGATAATGAATTTGATAAGAATTAGGCTTAAACAAAGTAAGCCCCCGACCAACCACATCTTTCATTAGCCGCACCAATTTCTGAAATTTGTCAGAAAAAAATGGCAGTAAAAGACAAAATGTATAAAGAAGTCCAATTATGGAAGTCAAGTGGTAAGAGCAA
>Ga0265293_10003955_pt1 | contig 26803 bp, 25 predicted proteins | sample Munlanlewell138R_FD_192505 | JGI IMG/M metagenome (GOLD analysis project Ga0265293, IMG submission 192505) | Leachate microbial communities from a municipal landfill in Southern Ontario, Canada - Leachate well 138R | ecosystem: Engineered > Solid waste > Landfill > Unclassified | place: Canada...
TTCTCGCGGGAGGTACTGCCGCGTCCAGATCCAGAAGGATTCTGGCACGCTGTGCCAGGCGCTGATCGAGTGTCGTCTTGCGCAGCCACGCCTGAAGTTCTGTCCGATCCGTGGCCGGCAAGGTGAATGGGGCGGCAGGCTTGCTCATGGCGGATATCCTGTGGGAATGGATAACCATCATTTTATTCCAAATCCCCATTTAAATGAACAAATTAATCAGACAATGCACTAGCAATCGATCCCCCAACTTGTCGATTGCGTTGCAATGGCTCTTGATGTCGTTTTTTCGTTTTGTCGTGGCAAGCATGGGCGGGATCCGTCGATGCGGTCTATTTCCCTAAACAAAGAGCGTTAGCGGGTAGAGGTTGATGTGCGTAGGCACGAGAATTGCGCACATAATCAACTCCTATCCTGGATAGCCAAATCTAGAGTATCCGACAACTTCTTAGCTAACAAATTAAAGTCATGATTAAGTTCAACATATCGACGTCCAGATATGGCCATTTTTTGTCTAATACATAATGGCATTTTGGATAGTTTTAAAATAGCATTCGCTAACGCTTGCGGGTTATTGGGTTCTACAGTTAAACCTGCTTTCGCATCCGCGACTGGATTATTTACTGCAGCAGATGCAATGATGATTGGCCTCATGGCAGCTAAATAATCAAATAATTTATTCATACTAATCCCATATCGATAAAGGCCTGGCAGATCAAGAACAGATATAATAAATCCATCTGCTTGGGCTGCCAGAGTAGGCACTTTTTTTTTGGGGACAGCGGGCTCAAACACTACATTATTCAGTGCTAACTTATCTGAGAGCTCAATTAACGATGGTTTAAGAACACCATTACCAATAAGTCTTAGTTTAATATTCTTTCCATATGGACATTTATTCACTATATCCATAGCGTAAATTATATTATCCAAGTCGTTAGCTTGTCCGTGCGCGCCAAAGTACATAAGCGTGAATTCACTATTTTTAGACTCGCTTGGCAGGGTCACCTCTCTAAAAAGGGACAAATCGACACCATTTGGAATCCAAATTATTTTACTTCTTGAGATGCCAAATGGAACAATGTATTCCCATGCCTTAGGTAGTAAAACCACAATATAATCAGCATTACGGTACAGCCAACCCTCTAGCATACGCAATAGCTTCGTAACAATTGAATTATTCTTCAATCTACCCATATCTATCAAAGTTTGTGGCCACAAGTCACGCACCTCGAATACAAACGGAACATCATATCGTCGAGAAAGGATTACGCCAGCCATCGCAGCGAATGGATGAACGCTGGATCCAATAATGACATCGGGCTGCGGGATCTTACTTGTTGTTTTTTTCTTAAGAACTCTAAATGTGTAAGTAAACATATTAAATATTCGGCGTACTCCATTACCGGTATAGCTCGGTACTTTTAGCCAAAGAAATGATATGTTATCGACGATCTTGCAACAGCTCCCCTCATTATTTTCCATATACATATTTGATTCAGAATTAGCAAGGCTAGCGGCAATAATAGTAGCCTCCCAACCATGCTTCTTTAATCCTTCGGCCAAATGATAATGTCTAGTTCCGCCTGACTCACCAGGAACCTTAGCATAATGATTAAGAATCCAGACATGTTTCATGCGATTATCTTGACTCAAGTGAAGGCATACAAATCGCGACCCCAACTTTCGTACATCTTGAATGGTCACAATTTCCAGCAGGAATTGGGCGATAAGATCGCTCGAAGCCGCTTTCAATGTAGATCTAGTGTAATGTTTGATTAATTTATTTATGTATCGATCTGGGATAAAATGAGCATTGGCTATTTTGATCGGATAATTACCATGAGTAAGCCAGCTGAAGCGTTCACTTTGGCCGCGTCGGACTGTATGGCGCTGCAGGGCTGGTTGCGCAAGACGACGTTGGGCCAGCCGCGCAAGCTCTCGGACAAGAAGGTGCGCGAGATTCTCACACTGATGACACAGCGCATCCCAGCCGAGGCCACGCACTGGAGCCTGCGGCTCATGGCCCGATATGCCGACACCACGGTCCACCAGGTGCGGCAGGTCTGGCAGGCGGCAGGTCTGAAGCCCTCCACCGGCTGCAGAGTTTCAAGATCAGCAACGACCCCCACTTTGCCGACAAGGTGGCCGATGTCGTTGGGCTTCACATGAATCCGCCCGAGAACGCCGTGGTGCTCTCGGTCGATGAGAAGACACAGATCCAAGCGCCGGATCGCACGCAGCCCCAATTGCCGCTGGGCCTCGGGCAGGTAGAGCGGCGCTCGCATGACTACAAACGCCACGGCACGGCACGGCCAGCCTTTACGCCGCCTTTGACATCCTTGCGGGCAACGTCATGGGGCGCATTACCCAGCGGCATCGGGCGCGAGAGGTTTTGGACTTCATGCGCCAGATCGACAAGGCCACGAACCCGAACCTGGATCTGCACGTCATTCTGGACAATAGCTCCACGCACAAGACGGCGGCAGTCAAGAACTGGCTGGCCAAGCACCCGCACGTGAAGCTGCACTTCACACCCACAAGCGCCTTGTGGCTGAACGCCGTGGAGCGCTGGCTTGCGAGCCTTGAGCGTCGGGCACTGTACCGTAGTGCTGTTGGCAGCGTGCAGGAATTGCGCGAAGTTATCCGTCAATTTATTATGCTCACAATGCCCATAGCGCGAAACCCTTTCGGTGAGCAAAATCCGCCGACACAATTCTTGCCAAGGTCAAGCGGGCGGGTTCAGCTTTGGCCCTAAATAAATAATCTAATTAATCAAACACTACACTAGACGCGGCGGGCCCATGCGCGCAGACAAAAGCAAGATGTCCCCCGGTTCGAGGGACAGTACGAGTGCGTGAATTCATCCAGACGGCTCGACGGATAGTGACAACCAAGTACAAGATCCGTCAAGCCACAGGCACGTACAAAACCCTGGTGATCAGCCAGCGACCAACGGGCACTCACTATCCTGATACGCCTTGAAGGCTTCGCCTGCAGGCACGGCTGTCACGGTTTCGAACAAATCCCATTCTTCACTGGGATTGTCCTTGACCCGCACAAGATACATTTCATGGAAATTGAGACCGTTGGGCATGATCTTTCCGCCCTTCATGTACATGTCATTGATTTCCATTTCACCCAGGACTTTCCGCACGGCTTCGGGTTCATTCGTACCCGCCTGCTCAACGGCCTTCAGATACGAACTGACGGCGGAATATACACCACCCTGGATGAATGTCGGCATGGCCCCATGTTTGTCGTAGAACCTGCGTGACCACTGCTCGGCCTCGTCTGTGATGTTCCAGTACCATGGGCTTGTAAAGGTCAGGCCGGATGCGATTTCTTTGCCGAGGGATTTCGCATCTGTAATGAAGACCACTGTCCCAACCAGTTGCTGACCCTTGTCGATCTGGAATTCTTTCGCCTGTTTCAGCGAATTCACGAAATCCTGGCCGCCATTGGCCAGGGCCACGACCTTTGCACCGGACGCTTGGGCCTGCAGGAGATAGGACGAAAAATCGGTCGTACCCAATGGCACCTTGACGCTTCCCACGACATGGCCACCGGATTTTTCGATGATGTTGCGGGCGTCCTGCTCCATCGATTTTCCGTACGCATAATCTGCCGTAATGAAAAACCACGTATCGCCACCTGTCTTCATGACCCCGGATGCCAGGCCGGAGGCGATGGCGTAGGTATTGTAGGCATACTGAATACCGTATTTGGTGCAGTCGATCTCGGCAAGCTTGGTGGTACCCGAGCCCACATTGATGGTAATCGTGTCCTTATCAGATGCGAGCTTCTGCACGCCGATGCCGACCGCCGAGTTACTGAGCGAGGTCATCATGTCGACCTTGTCCAGGTCTATCCATCTCCGGGCGATGGATAATGCAACTTCGGGCTTGTTCTGATAATCGGCAGAAATCAGCTTGATCGGCACGTCCAGAACCTTGCCGCCAAAGTCATCAATGGCCATTTGCGCCGCAACAACGGTGCCCGGGCCTTCGAAATCCTTGTAGATGCCGGACATTTCAGCCATCACCCCGATGGTGATGACTTCGGGTGCAACGGCCTGCGCGCCGTTTTCTGATTCATTGGCAGCATGTGCCAAGCCAGTGGCCAGAAGCAGGCTGCTCAGCATGCCCGCTGTAATCAATTTGTTCATCATCTCACTCCATGAATCTTGCATGACGCCTGAGAATTCAGGCATTTTTCAGAAGTTCGACGACTTCCGCAAACCCTCTGACGACCAGATCCGGCTTTGGTCCGAAGATTCTCGGTATTTCATCTTTCCGGTTCATCCAGATGCCCTGCATGCCGGCCTGTTGCGCCCCGGCGAAATCGAACCAACCGGCACTGATGTGCACGATGTTCTCGGGTGCCGTGGCGGCGCGCTTTGCGCCATGCAGGTAGAGTTCCTTGGCTGGCTTGTATTGATGTATTTCTTCTACGCTGATGTAATCGTTGATGATGTCGTCGATGCGGGCAATTTTCACCAGTGACTTCAGCATGGCCGGGTCGCCGTTCGACAGGACGTACACCGGGTATCCAAGGTCCCGCAGCGCCTTCACGCCATCTCTGACATCATCGAATACCTTCAGATCGTGGTAGATCGAAAGAATGTCATTGATTTCCTCTTCTGGCAGGTCGATCTGATGCACCTTGAGCGAATATCTCAGGGCGTGGCGATTCAGCTCGTAGAAGCTTTCATACGTACCGTAGAAATTGCACAACATGCCATAGACGAGCGACTCGTACCGCCACAGCTTTGCAACCTCGTCGGCATTGTCGATCTTTTCTCGCAGCGGCCCGGCTGCGCTATCGACATCCAGCAATGTGCTGTACGAGTCTATGGTAATGGTCTTGATTCTTGAAACATCTAATGACATGGCGCTTTCCTTCTGCAGCGAATTTAACGATGTGAGGCATGGTACGACACCCAAACGGTTTGATATATTCGAATGTATTTTGTTTCATCCAGATATATTCATTATCCATCAGCGGGCCGAAATCCATACGCCGTAACATCTTATACCAGCCACTGGAAAATGAGCTGCCGACATGCGCCATGCGTTTTTCTGAATTGAATACGAAGTGCTTCTTTTTCGTATATTTTCAGCATTTTCAACTGCGACCCCCAAGCCATATGCACGGGTGGGCGGATGCGAAGGCGCACACAAGCACCTCCTTTACAGATCAGGAAGTGCTGCCCCCAAACCCATACAATTCCGCAGGATTGTCCACCAGCACCTGGTGCCACAGTTCATCGTCATCATCCACCCAGCGGCGCAGTTCATCCACCAGCATTCCGTCATCTGGTACGAACTGGCCCACCCTGACATGCGGCCAGTCGGTGCCGAACACCACGCGGTTGGGGGCCACGGCCAGCAGGTGGTACGCGATCGGTACCACATCCACGAAGGGCGGCATCGGGTAGGCCGAGATGCGTTTGGGGCCGCTGAGCTTGACCCAGCAGCGGCCTTCCTGCATCAGGGCGAGCAGTTCACGAAATGACGGGTGCTCGACGCCCAGCCAGGCGCCGAAGTGCCCCATGTGATCGAACACCACGTCCACCGGCAGTTCGGCCAGCGTGTCGGCAAAGTGTTCGACACTGCTGATGTCCATCAGGATCTGCAGGTGCCAGCCCAGGTGCGAGATGCGGTCGGCCAGGTCGCTGATCTGTTCGAAGTCCACGTCGGCGCCGCGAAACAGCAGGTTCAGGCGCAGGCCGCGCACGCCCAGGGTGTGCCAGGTAAGCAGTTCTTCATCGGTGACCGAGTGATCGGCCACGGCGATGCCGCGCCACGTGATGCCCAGGGGGTCTTCATTCGCGGCCGCCAGGGCGGTGAGCATGCAGCGGTTGTCGGTGCCGTACACGCTGGGCTGCACCAGCACGGCGCGCTGGAAGCCCAGGTGGTGCAGCAGGCTCGCGTAGCGCACGCGCGAGACATCGTGCGGAGTGTAGTCGCGCGTGCGGCTGTAGGGAAAGCGGCCGGCCGGCCCGAAGATGTGCGCGTGGGCATCGCAGCTGCCGGCGGGCAGCCGGAGTCGGGGGCGGCTGGGTTCGTCCATCGGGCCGGGGATATCCGGCAATTCGATGTCGAATTCAGGGTCGTCGGGGTCGGGGATATCGGGCTCGTCGGCTGGGTCGGGGGTGGACATGGGCGGCGCTCTTTGGTGGCGGGGTGGATGAACTGGCGGCTCAGCCCATGAGGCCGGGCAACCAGGTGGTGACGGCGGGCACGTACGTGACCAGCAGGATGACGGCAACGAACACCAGCATGAAGGGCCCGAGCCGCCGGGCGATGTCCTCGATCTTCAGGTGGCTGATGGCCGAGGCGACGAAGATGGAATAGCCCACGGGCGGGGTGACCATGCCCACGGCGAAGTTGATCACCACCATGGCGCCCAGCTGGATGGGGTCCATGCCGATCATCTGGCCGATGCCGGTCAGCACGCCGCTCAGGATCACCATGGCCGACACGTTGTCCATCACGGCGCCCAGGATCAGCAGAAAGACGTTGATGAGCAGCAGGATCACGATGGGATTGTGCGTGAGCGCAAGCAGGCTGTCGACGATCTGCTGCGGGATCTGCTCATCGGCGATCAGGTAGGCGTAGCCGTAGGCGGTGGCGATGATGAAGACGATCATGCCGCTCATCTTCAGGCTGCGCAGCACGGCCTCGTACAGGGTAGGCCAGTTCAGCTCGCGGTAGATGAAGACCCCGGCCACCAAGCCGTACACCACCCCCACCATCGAGGCTTCGGTGGGGGTGAACACGCCGCCATAGATGCCGCCCAGGATGATGACCGGCGCCATCAGGGCCCAGAAGCCGTCGCGCGTGGCGCGCAGCAGCTCGCGCCCGGTGGCGCGCCGGTGGGGCTTGATGCCGTTGCGCCGGGCATGATGGATACTGACCAGGATGAAGCCGGCCGAGGCGATCAGCCCGGGCACCACGCCGGCCAGAAACAGTTTGGCGATGGATTGCTCGGCCAGCACGCCCCAGATGACCATGGGGATGGACGGCGGGATCATCTGGCCCAGGGGCCCCACGGCGGTGGACAGCGCGGCGGCGTAGTCGCGCCGGTAGCCTTCTTTTTCGAGCTCGTCGATCATGATCGAGCCCACCGCCGCCGTAGTGGCCGGGGCCGAGCCCGAGATGGCGCCAAAGAACGTGCCCGCCAGCACCGTGGCGATGCTCAGCCCGCCGGTCAGGTGGCCAAAGAGCGCCGAGGCAAAGCGCACCAGGCGGCGCGACAGGCCGCCCGCCCCCATCAGGTCGCCCGCCAGGATGAACCCTGGGATGGCCAGCAGGCTGTTCACGTCCGTGCCGGCCATCAGCTGCTGGGCAAAAATGATCGGGTTGGTATCGGTGATGTACAGCCCGCCCAGCGTGAGGATGGACAGCGTGAAGGCGATGGGCACACCCAGGACCAGCAGGATCACCAGCCCCAGCCCGAGAAAGAGCGCCAGAAAACTCACGATGGGGCCCGATCGCTCATGGCGTGGATGGCCGCTGCGGCCACAGGGTGCTGCGCAGGTTGAGCAGGCTGAAGACCACGATCAGCGCCCCGGCCACCGGCAGCGCCAGGTTGCGCACCCAGATGGGATAGCGCGTGGCCGGCGCCGTCTGCCCCACCGTCATCTGCATGAAATCCCAGCCTGTCCAGACCATGTACGCGCCCGTGACCAGGATCAGGACCTGGATCAGCGCGCGCAGCAGACGCAAGGCGGGCGGCGGCAGGCAGGCCTCGATCAGCTCGACGCGCACGTGGCCCGACTCGTGCACCAGCAGCGCGGCCGCCAGCAGCACCGTCCAGGAAAAGCAGAACATCGCCACCTCGTCCGTCCACGACAGAGCGCTCTGCACCACATAGCGAAAGAACACCCCGGTGATCAGGCTGGCCACGATGACCGCGCCCCCCAGCACGGTGAGCGCCGCGACTGCCTGCACCAGCCTGCGCGTGAGGGTGGCCATCATGCGCGCCGACCTTCGGAACTCGGCGGGCGTGGACGGATCCAGCATGACATGGCCCGGCGCGGCATGACCCGATGCGGCATGGTCCGGCGTTTACTGGCCCAGTGCGGCATCCAGCACCGGCGCGCCGATGGCGTCGCGATACTTGTCGTACACCGCGCCTTCCTTGTCGCGGAAGATGCCCAGGTCTGGTACCTCGTTCACCTGCATGCCGGCCGCCCGGATCTTGTCCAGGATCTCGGCATCACTGACCGCCATGGTGGCCCGCTGGCGCTCGATCGCCGCCCGCGCCGCCGCGCGCACCAGGTCCTGCGTGGCCGCATCCAGCTTGCCCAGGCTGCGGTCGGACATGAGCAGCGCCAGCGCGTTGTAGCTGTGCCGCGTAAGCGACAGATGCTTGGTGACCTCGGGGAACTTGTTGGCGTAGATCACCGCCAGCGGGATCTCCAGGCCATCGATGGTGCCCTGCTGCACGGCAGTGAAGGCATCGCCCCAGGGCAGCGGCACCGGATTGGCCCCCAGCGCGCGAAAGCTGTCGATGAACATGTCGCTGGGCTGCACGCGCAGGCGGATGCCCTTCAGGTCATCCGGTGTTTCAATCGGCCGCGTATTGTTGATCACGTGCCGGAAGCCCGCCTCGGCAAAGCCCAGGTTGGTCACCTTCTTGGCCTTGAGGTCCTCGGCCATGATCTCGCCCGCCTTGCCGTCCAGCACCTGGTGCGCCTGCTCGTTCGAGGCATACAGGAACGGCAGGTCATTGAGCTGGTACGACGGCAGGATATTGCCGATCACCGTGCCGGTGATCACGCCCATGTCCAGCGTACCCAGCTGCAGGCCCTGCAACATTTGCATCTCGTCACCCAGCTGGTGACCGCCATAGAACTGCACCTTGAACTGCCCCGGTGCTGCCTTTTCCAGCTCTTCGGCAAAATAATGCGCCGTGATTGCATACGGATCCGACGGGCTGTCGGCCGTCGTCCAGCCGATCTTGATCACCTGCGGCGCGGCGTGGGCCGCGGCGCCAACGCCCAGTGAAACGGCCAGGCCCAGCGCCAGGGCCGGTAGTACACGCCCAAAGCGTGCGGGGATGCGGGAAGGGAACATGAGATGTCTCCGTATGGTGTTTTTAGCTGGTTGTGGTGGTGATGTGGAACGCCATCTTGCGCTTGCAATAAGTCAATTCATGGCAGATTAAGCCGTTCGCCATGATGCCACAAGCCTCATCAGGGTTCCGAGGCCTTGCTGCCGATTGACCGATCAGAATTTGCCGTAATTTTCGCAATATGGAACAAAACGTCCGAAACTCAGCCGCTTCACCTAGATTTCATCTGCCTGGGCAGCCTTTGGGTGCATTTTCGGGCGCACCTATCCTGCCATTCGCATCAGAGCTCGGCGCGCCATCCACAGTAGCGTACCTTGGTATAGCCAAACTGACACCGGGTACACCGGTTCGAGCAACCTCATGAGCCTGCGCCGAGATACGACCTTGCCCATCTCTTCGAGAAATACCTCGCAGCGCGTACGCTTGCGCTGGCTGGCAAACTCCACATCGGAGAAACTGATCCGGTGTATGGTACCGATCCGAAGACGGCGACAAATGAGCAATAGGGTCTATTTTACCGAAACGAGAACTTGATCAGAGTATCCATAGCAGCATCATCAAAGTATGAAATAGCCATCACATTAAAGCAAACGACGTGAGCATCATTCTTTTGCGAAGCCAGTAATTAATTTCACAATCTGTTTATTATAGGCCGCATGAGCAACATTCATTGGAATACGCAGAACATACACTTGATCTGGAAATATATTTTTATATATTCCACGCCATTTCTTAAGAATATCAGCCATCCTAAGAACTGGCACTAAACCAGCAGCCTGAGAATTATATTCCTCCCAATTAATATATTTATGGAAAACCTGATACTCAGCTAGCATGACATGACATGCCATATCTACCGCCGTCTCACGCGACACTACATCAAGCTCAAAATCGGAAACATTTGTCCTGAATAGGAAACAAATATTAGACAAACTATTACCACCCGCATGCCAGTTTTGAAATAAAGCGTTTGGTTTGATTTTACGTCTTACGCTCGACGGATCAATTTTATTCTTTAGCCAAAAATGAGCAACATCAAAAATCCCTCGATTCTTTAAAACCCGGCTTTTCATATCATTCGCGACGCAATTGTAACCGTAGATTTTTGGCCACGCCATATTCCCATAAACAAGCCCTGAATCACTCACAATGGCAATATCATCAGAAATAAATGAAAATCCATCCATCCCTGCAACGGCAATCATCGCAGAAGACTTCCCAACTCCTCCTGTTCCAGTTAACAAAATACAGCCGCCATCGTACCCAATCGATGCCGCGTGCATAGTCGCTAGTTCAGGGAAAAAATACGATGTAGGTACCAACACGAGTTCGTGCAGAACTTGCACAAACCACTCAACACCTCGAGAAAACTCCATTGACCTTAGCTTGCGTACAAATCCAACAGGCCCACTATAATTTAAATCCCTTACATGAACATCCACCTGTAGCGGAGAATTTGTAATTTTACGCCAGGCAACCGTAGCCGGACCGAAATTCGCCTGAAACCCGTCAACTATTTTTTCATATATTTTTGGGTTGTTCGCGACAACATTATCAGGAAAGCTCTGTTCAACGAAATTAACAACCACACTAACGTCATTTGCACACCCCGAAGGATATAGAAGCAGCGACTCCTCCAGATACGGACCATATTCTCCATAAGAATTAAAACTAAATGTCCTGCCGAAGATTTGCTTTATTATATTCCGTGCCGACATGGCAATTCCTTCAACTTAGACACGAAGTTCGAATAATTTCTGGTAGCATTGAAATTAGAAGAAATATGCTCTCGCGCCTTAAGCCTCAATCCCTCTTGATTATCTCCCAAGAGCATCTCCTCCAACGCACAAGTCATTTCCTTGATAGACGGCGTAGTCGTTAACAATTTGCCGTTTTCATGAGTAATAAGATTCGCCATGCCACCAATGTTGGGTGCGATAGCGGGCACTCCAGCCGCCATTGCTTCCATTATGGAAACCGGCATTCCTTCAGATTCACTTGCGTTTATGAAAACATCAACAGGTTGCATGGAGTAAAAATTCTTCACGTAAGAATTTGACTTAAGCCCCAACAACTCTATATTCAAACGTGGACGACTAAAAACCTCCGCGGCACATTTATTTTTTAGTTCACAGAGCAACGGTCCATCGCCGATATGTGTCCATTTCACTTGAATTTCTGGATGCCAGTCCGAAAACAAGGAAACCGCAGCTAATATTTTATCTAATCTCTTTATTGCCACACAAAAGGAAACTGATACGATATGAGCTTCCCCGGCACGACTTCTAGCTGATACCTTGGACGGTAAAGGAACACCGAGAGGCGCTATCCCTAATATACCCGCCGCCGTTCCATAGGTCTGTTCAAAGTAGGACTTAGCTTCTTCTGAAAGAAGGAATATTTTATCGAAATCTGCAATAAACTGGCGCTTTAATGCCATATAATGAGTTTTCCTGCGGCTCTCATACAGATCGAATCCATGTGCACGACTAATCACACTGCCTACTTTGCCATGCCGCTTCAAAAGGCATGCAGCATAAGCCAAAGATTCATTCCAGTAGCTATATACAATATCAATACATCCTTCTTTAGAAATATATTTATTCAATTTCTTTTGAAAAATGAGGACATTTGCGCAAGCTTGTAACGCATACAGCACATTCTTCAGGGATAACCTATTCGATGATAACAAATATCTAATTTCACAAATAAAAAGCCTTGAAGTTACTGCTGGAGGCAGCCACAGCATCTTCATTAGTCGATGGCGCGAAAGAGGGCTACTGCCAACAAGTGATAGATTAATTTCAATATCCTCTGGAATATCTCTGACAGCCCCAGATGCAGTCGCTGGCATAAGTATTACTTCAACCCCCTCTGCTTCTGACCAATATGGTATTTCATCTTCCAGAAACTGCTCACCCGGTAAATATGGAAATGCCGAAGTAAGAATCACCACCTTTCGCACGCGATCATCTCAAAATGATATAAACCTGGATCGTCGATTGCGCTGGCTCAACGTTCAATTTCGTCACAACACCGCCGCCACACGCGCCTGCTGTTCCTCATCCATATACGGATGCATGGGCAAGCTCAACACCCGCTGCGCCAGGGCATCGCCCACGGGCAGCGTGGCGTTAGGGTCGGCCACGGCGGGCTGACGGTTCAGCGGGATGGGGTAATGCACGGCGGTGGGGATGCCGGCAGCTTTCAGGCGCGCCTGCACAGCATCGCGCTCGGCCAGCTGTATGGTGTACTGCGCCCAGGCGCTCTGGTTGTGGGGCAGCACGGTGGGCGGAACGATGCCGGGCACGTCGGCCAGCAGGCGGGCGTAGGTGTCGGCCACGCGCTGGCGGGCAGCGATCTCGTCATCCAGAATGGCCAGCTTGGGCAGCAGGATGGCGGCCTGCAGGGTGTCCAGGCGGCTGTTCATGCCCACCCGGATGTGGTGATAGCGGCGGTCCTGGCCGTGGCGCGCGATCTGGCGCAGGCGGGTGGCCAGGGCGTCATCGTCGGTAAACAGGGCCCCACCGTCGCCGTAGGCGCCCAGGGGTTTGCTGGGGAAGAAGCTGGTGCAGGCCAGGGTGCTGAGGCTGCCGCTCTTGCGGCCCTTGTAGCGCGCGCCGAAGCTCTGGGCGGCGTCTTCGATCACCGGGATGCCGTGGCGCGCGGCAATGGCGTTGATGGCGTCGAAATCGGCGCACTGGCCATAGAGCGACACCGGGATGATAGCGCGCGTGCGCGGGGTGATGGCGGCTTCCAGCGCAGCCGGATCCAGGTTGCAGGTGGCGGGATCCACGTCCACATAGACGGGCCGCGCGCCCAGTACGGCCACGGTTTCGGCGGTGGCGATGTAGGTGAAACCTGGGGTGATGACTTCGTCACCCGGGCCGATGTCCAGCGCCATCTGCGCGATCTGCAGGGCGTCGGTGCCATTGGCGCAGCTGATGCAGTGGCGCGCGCCGGTGTATTCGGCCAGGCATTCTTCCAGTTCGGCCACTTCGGGGCCCAGGATGTACTGGCCGTGGGCCAGCACGCGGGCGATGGCGGCGTCGATTTCGGTTTTCAGGCGCGCCTGCTGGGCGCCCAGGTCTACGAACTTCATGGCTGGCGCTCCACGTGTTTCAGAAAGGGATGGTAGTCGCCCCGCAGGGGGGCGACAGGCGCCTGGCGTATGGCTGATACGGTGGCGATCGCACAGCGGTTCTCTGCCAGCCCGAAACCGCGCCCGGCCAGGATTTCTTCGTAGCTGCGCGTGTGCAGGTCGGTGAAACCGCCCGAGAACTCGATCTCCTGGCCATCCACGGTGATCGAGCGGTAGGTGCGCTGGCCCTGTTCGCGCTGGGCCGGCGGCAGGTGCGCCTGGTCCACCGACAGAAACCAGCGCACGCGCGCCTGTTCGTATTCCAGGTAGCCCGCCGCACAGGTGTCCCGGCTGGCGTGCACCACGTTGGCCTGCAGTTCGCCGAACAGATGGTGCAGCATGTCGAAGAAGTGCACGCCGATGTTGCTGGCGATGCCGCCCGATTTCTTGCTGTCGCCCTTCCACGATTGCAGGTACCAGTGCCCGCGCGAGGTGATGTAGGTCAGGTCCACCTCGTACTTGTGCGGCCTGTGCGGCTGGCTGCGCACCTGCTGGCGCAGGGCGATGATGGCCGGATGCAGGCGCAGCTGCAGGATGGTGCTGACGCGGTGGCCGCTGTCGCGCTCGATTTCGAGCAGGCCGTCGATGTTCCACGGGTTGAGCACCAGGGGCTTTTCGCAGATCACGTCGGCGCCCGAGCGCAGGCCAAAGCGCATGTGCGAGTCGTGCAGGTAATTGGGCGAGCAGATGGCGACGTAATCGATGTTGGCGCGCTCGGGGGCGCGGCGCAGTTTGTCGATGTGGCGATCGAAGCGCTCGAACTCGGTGAAGAATTCCGTCTCGGGAAAATAGCTGTCCAGAATGCCCACCGAATCGTTGGGGTCCAGCGCGGCCACCAGGCGGTGGCCGGTGTCCTTGATGGCTTTCATGTGGCGCGGGGCGATGTAGCCGGCCGCGCCGATCAGGGCGAAGTTCTTTATTGGATTCTGCATGGGTTGTTTCTGGGCGGTTGGTTGGGCTGATGCCGTATCAGCGGCGCTGACAGTGGCCGTCGACCAGTTCGTACACGGCACCGGTATGGGCGCAGGTGGCGCTGCCGCTGCCCTCCAGGGGCAGGTCCAGGGCCTCGCCGTATGTGCTCATCCAGCCCACCTGGCGCGCCGGCACGCCCACCATCAGGGCGTAGGGCTTGACGTCCCGGTGCACGACGGCACCGGCGCCTATGAAGGCGTATTCGCCTATGGTGACCCCGCAGACGATGGTGCAGTTGGCCCCCAGGGTGGCCCCCTTGCGCACCCGCGTGGGGCGGTATTCGGCCTTGCGCTCGATCAGCGCGCGCGGGTTGTAGACGTTGGTGAACACCATGCTGGGGCCGCAGAACACGCCCTCTTCCAGGGTCACGCCATCGTACACGCTGACGTTGTTCTGGATCTTGCAGTGGTCGCCGATGCGCACGTCGTTGCCCACGAACACGTTCTGGCCCAGCGACACGCCCTGGCCGATGCGCGCGCCGGCGCACACGTGCACGAAGTGCCAGATGCGCGAACCGGCGCCGATCTGGGCGCCAGGGTCGACGATGGCGGTGGGGTGCTGGTAGTGGGTCATGAAGGTACGCGCCGCGTCACGCCACCTGTACCAGTTCATCGTACGTGCCCACGCGCTTGATTCGGCCGTGCTGCAGTTCGACGATCTGGTCGCAGCGGCGCAGGGTGGTCAGGCGGTGGGCGATCATGAGGATGGTGAGATCGGTGCCCAGGCCGTCGATGGCGTCCATCACGGCGCGTTCAGTGGCGTTGTCCAGCGCGCTGGTGGCTTCGTCGAAGATGATCACGTCGGCCTGGCGATACAGGGCGCGGGCGATGCCGATGCGCTGGCGCTGGCCGCCCGAGAGGCGGATGCCGCGCTCGCCCACGGGGGTGTCGTAGCCCTGGGGCAGGCTTTCGATGTGCTCGGCGATCTGCGCCTGGCGCGCGGCCTGGCGTACGCGCACGCGGTCGATGTGCTCGGGCGGGTGGCCCAGGGCGATGTTTTCGGCGATGCTGGCATCCGACAGGTAAATGCTTTGCGGCACGTGCGCGATGCGCCGCTGCCAGGCGCGCCGGGTGGTGGCATCCAGTACCTGGCCATCGATGCAGATGCGCCCGCCGGTGGGCGCGAGCAGGCCCATGATCAGGTCGAGCAGGGTGCTCTTGCCGCTGCCCGTGGCGCCCATGAAGCCGGTGCGGCTGCCCTTGGCGATGACCAGGTCCAGGCCATGCAGCACGGGGGCCCCATGCGGGGCGTAGGCAAAATCCAGGTGCTGCAGTTCGATGGCGCGCACAAACGGCAATGGCGTGGGTGTGGGCACCAGCAGGTTCTCGTCTATGGGCTGGCTGAGCAGTTCCAGGGCGTCGAAGACGTTGTCGCGGTTACTGCGCAGCAGCACAAAGGATTGGTAGGCCTGCTGCAGCACGGGCAGCAGGCGCTGGGCGCCCAGGGCCAGGGCACCCAGCAGGGTGATGGCCTGGCTGATGCCCGCCTCCTGGCGCGCCATGGCGTAGGCCAGGATGGCGATGAAGGCCATGCCCAGGGCCTCGGCCCCGAAGCGCGGGGCGCCGCCCAGGATCTGGCTATTGGCCTGGGCGTGGCGCAGGGGGATGTCGGCATGGCGGTACAGCTGGCTGTAGGTTTCCTGCGTGCCGTCGATGAGCACGTCGCGGATGCCGCCCAGGCCTTCCTGCAGCACCTTGACCACTTGCGTGCTGTTTTCGGCGATGCGCTCGCTGTAGATTTCCAGGCGCCGGCGGCTGGCCACGGTGATCACGCCGTAGATGAGGCCAAAGCCCGCGAAAGCCGCCAGCGACATGAGCGGGTCCACCGCCAGCAGGGCGAGCAGAATGGCCAGCATGATGATGAGGCTGCTCAGCATGAGCAGCAGCGGGCTCAGGAACTGGCCGATCATGGCCTGCACCTTGCTGGTCACGCCGCTGATCACTTCGCTGCTGTTGCGCGCCACGTGTACGGCGTAGGGCTGGTACAGCGTGCGGCGATAGATCTGGAAACTGAAGTCGGCGCCGATGGCGAATGACAGTTTGGTCTGCGCATACAGCAGCAGCAGGCGCATGAGCCCGGCCAGCAGGGCGGCGGCGATGAAGCCCAGGGTGATAGGCAGCAGCAGGGCATGCGCGCTGTCTATGCCCAGGGCCTGCCACAGGGGCTGCAACAAGGCGTGGCCGTACACCGTCTCGGGCTGGGTGAGCACGCCCAGAAAGGGCAGCACGGCGCCCAGGCTGAGCACTTCGGCAAACGATGCGCCCACCATCAGGATGAGCAGCAGGCCCAGCTGGCGCTTGCGCCGGGGCTCCAGGTGGTGCCAGAAGCCGCGCACCAGCTGCGGCAGGCGGCTGCCGGGGGGGGGCGCCCAGTCGGCGCTGGCGTGGCCGTCGGCCTGCGCGCTGCTTTCGGCCTGGGTGCTTGCGTCGGCCGTCTGCGGGCTCATGCCTGCTGCCCGTCCACTTCGCGGCGCAGGGCGGCGATTTCGTATTTCAGGGTTTCGTACTCCGCCTGCTTCTGGTGCAGGAAGGCGCGGGTGAGTTCGGCCTTGGCGCACAGGCCGGCCGGGGTGAGCAGGTAGGCGTAGCCGCGCTTGTTGTTGCTGTGCGTGAAGTCGTGCATCTTGATCAGGCCCTTGTCGAGCAGGGCGCGCACGCAGTAGTGCGTCTTGCCCAGGCTGAGGCCCAGCGCGCGGGCCAGTTCGCGCTGCGACAGATCGGGGTGTTCCTGCAGCAGGCGCAGGAGCTTGAGTGAATGTTCGGGGTGTATCTTGCCCAGGGTGGCTGTAGGATCAGTCAAGTGGGATGTCATGTGGCGCCAGCGCGAGCTTATGAAATGAGCCGGGTGAGGGGCCGCCGGCAGGGAATGCTGATGATAAGGCATTTTTGGCACGCTACCGCCGTGCCGTGCAACGATCGGCGACGCGCAAGAGCCTGGTTTTCCGGCTGGCACCGGGGCATCGACCGCGGCACGCCGCCCGACACCCCCGGGGATTGCATCTCATGGCTGTTCAGGCCATGAACAGAAAATAATACACCCGTGGCACGGGTTCGATGGCCTGAACTGTCGGGTATCAACGTGGAAATCTGCGGCAATGAACGCCAACGGATGTGCATGGAGGCTCTGCACCATCCATCGTTATTAGACCGGTGCGCCTGGATCGGTGTCGCCTGCGTCGGCCACCTCGGCGCCGGCCACGCGATTGCGCCCGCCGGCCTTGGCACGATAAAGGGCCTGGTCGGCGGCCTCGAGCACGCCCGCCGGGGTGCCGGCGGCCCACAGGGCCACGCCGGCCGACACGGTGATTCTGTCATCCGGCAGAATATCGGCGTCTGCGATGCTGCGGGCAATGCGCTGGGCCACGTCGGCCAGTACGGCGGGGTCGATGCCCGGCAACAGGATCAGGAACTCATCGCCCCCCGTGCGCAAGACCAGGTCCATGCTGCGCGCGTGGCGGCGCAGTTCATCGGCCACCCGGCGGATGGCGCGGTCGCCCTGGGCGTGGCCATGGCAATCGTTGATACGCTTGAAATGGTCGATATCCAGCGCGATGACGCCAAAGGGCTCGGCTGTGGCGGCCAGGCTGTCCAGTGCCTCGGCCAGGGCACGGCGGTTGCCCAGCTGGGTGAGCGCATCCGTATTGGCGGCGGTGCGCAGGGTCTGGATGCTGCCATGCACCATGTCAATGCGGCGCAGCAGGGCCTGCTTGATCAGCCAGGCTTCCTGGTACCAGCCAGAGAGGCTGTGCAGGCGGCGCAACAGCACCGCGTGCCGTGCACGGCTGGTTGGCCGTCCGTCGAGGGGGTCGGTGACGTCGATGAGGCTGGCCAGCTCACGCAGGGGCACGGAGATTTCCCGGAGGAACATGACCGAGAGGAACAGCACGAAGCCAAAGGGCAGCGCAACGATCAGAAGGACCTGCTGCACCCACTGCAGGCGCTGTGCCTGCAGGGGCGCCAGCGGCCGTTGCACGGTGATGCGCCAGCCCAGGCCGGCCACCGTATCATGGCCGCTCTGGACGACGTCGCGGCCTGTTTCGGGGGGCATGCCCGAGTCGAACCGGTACAGGATGCTGCCATCTGCAGCGCTCACCCGGATCCGGATGCCGTCCTCGAACAGCGGGCTCAAACGCATCCATTCGTGCAAGCGGGCCAGCAAGGGCGCGGCAGACGCAGCGGCCCGCGAAGCCCCGGTCAGACCCTGCAGATTGCGTGCCTCGCGGGCCAGCGACTCGTGCATGAGATCGGCCAGCCCTTCGATTTCCTCGGCAATCGCTTCGGCCAGCACCGTGTTCGTGGCCGCGGCGGCGTCCTCTTGCCAGGCCTGCAGGGCAGCGTAGGCGCTGGCAAGCGCGATCAGCAGCATGGCGGTGATCGAAAGCACGGACTGCAGGATGATGAGCTGGGCCAGACGGGGGCGGTATTTCACATGGTCTCGTAGCGGGGTCATGGAAATGGCAGGCAGAATAATTGCAGGCAGAATATATGAGCCCGGCGGGCCGGGCTCGGGTCTGAATCATCCAAAATGGCGCGCTGCCCAGGGCCGGCCAGGCCGGCGCGGGCACCGCGAACGATCAGGGCTCAGAATTCGGTCCATTCTGGTGAATGGCCGTTGACCCTCGTACCATCGGCATCGGACGCGTCTTCGGTGCCGGCCAGGCCGTGCCTGTAGGCCATGCCATTGGCCCGCACGGCGCCATTGGTATGCGCCGCACCACGGGTACGCAGCGCCGCGCTGTGGTGCACAGCGCCCGGTGCGCGGGCGCTGCCGTTCGTACCCGTTGCCTGATGCGCGCCGGGCATGCCGCGCACCCCGGCCGGGTTGTGCCCGTGGCTGGCCGCAGCCCCGTGCCCAGCGCCATTGCGGCCGGCAAAGTGGTCGGCATTGCGGCCGACCGTGTCTGCGATGCTCTTGCGCGCCGCCTGGCCGGCATCCCGAGGGTCGGGCTCGGCGCCTGTGTGGCGCGCGGCCTGCCGGGTGGCCTGGTGGGTGGCCTGGCTCCCCAGTTCGAACGTGTCCACCAGGCGCGCCAGGGTGTCGGCCTGCTCTTGCAGGCTGGCCGCGGCAGCAGCGGATTCCTGCACCAGGCTGGCGTTCTGCTGGGTGACGTCCTCCATTTGCGTGACGGCGACATTGATCTGCTCGATGCCCGCCGTCTGCTCGTGGCTGGAGGCGCTGATTTCACGCACGATTTCGGTGACGCGGCTGATTTCCTGCACGATGTCCTGCATGCTGGTGCCCGCTTCCACTGCCTTCTCGTTGCCTGCGGTCACGCTGCTGACGGCGGCTTCGATCAGGGCCTTGATTTCTTTGGCCGATGCGGCACTGCGCTGGGCCAGGGCACGCACCTCGCTGGCCACCACAGCAAAGCCACGGCCCTGCTCGCCGGCCCGGGCCGCCTCTACGGCGGCGTTCAGGGCCAGGATGTTGGTCTGGAAGGCGATCGAGTCGATCACGCCGACGATCTCGGCCATCTGCCGGGACTTGGCATTGATCTCGGCCATGGTCTGCACCAGCGTGCCGACGATGTCACCGCCCTGGCTGGCCGATTCGGCCGCGGTCACCGCCAGGCCATTGGCCTGCTGGGCATTTTCTTCGTTCTGGCGCACCGTGGCGGTCATTTCTTCCATGGACGAGGCGGTCTCGGTCAGCGAGGCGGCCTGCTCTTCGGTGCGCGAGGCGAGATCCGTATTGCCCGCCGTGATTTGCGCAGCGGCCAGGGCGATGGACTGCGAGCCCTCGTGCACCTGGGTCATGGCGCCTTGCAGCCCGCTGACCATCTGCTGCAGGGCCTGTTCAAGCTGCGCCACCTCATCGCGCCCGCGCGGCTCGATCCTGACCGCCAGGTTGCGCCGCGCGACCTGCCCGGCCAGCGCCACGGCCTGGGCCAGCGGGCGCGTGATCGAGCGCGTCAGGCCCCAGGCGAACCAGGGCGAGAACAGCAGGGCCAGCAGGGTGGCGATACCCATCACATACAGCCAGGTGGTGATCTTGGCATCGGCATCGAGCAGCGTGCCGTCGATCACCTGACCCTGGTAGGTCACCAGGGCATTGACCTGCTCGGTATAGGCCTTGACCAGCGGCGGCATCTCTTCGGTGAAAAAGCGCCGGGCGCTGGCCAGGTCGCCTTGCGCCTGGGCCTCGAAGGCCAGGGTGCGGCCGTCGATGAATGCCGAGCGCAGCTCGATGGCCTTCTGCAGCATCTCGACCGCGCGCGGATCGGTGGCGGCGCCCTGCAGCTGCTGCACCAGCGCCGCGGCCTCGGTGGTGGTGCGGGCCATCTGCGCGTCATAATCGACGCGAATGTCCGCGTCGCGATCCTGGGCCACCATCGCCGTCAGAACGGTGTTTTTTTCAACCGCACCCTTGAGCTGCAGGGCCATTGCGCCAATATCCTGTCGGCGTATGATGTTACCGTTGTCTTCTTTGGAATCGTACATGCGCAAGCCGCCGATGCCTGCCAGAAACAGCATCAGGGCAATGATGACACCAAAGCCCAATGCAAGGCGGGCACGGATCGTTAGGCTGCGCATGTATGTATCACCTGGTTCTGTATGACTGGATGGCAACCGCGATCGGTCGTCACCCGGGGTTGGGTAAATGCTGCATCATGAAAATAAATTGTTATGTGACGTTAATCCGCGCAAATTTGTGTAACAAGGTCGCTTCCGGACAAGAATCGGATATCAGCGGTCATTCTGGCGCACAACGATCGGTCACCTTGCGGTCTGTTTCTTTTTCATAGACCACACGCCCCACGGAATCAACTTCATCTGACAATCCGGTCAATCCGGTTGCTGCCGCCTGCGGCAGGGTTCTGTGCATTCAACTGGCCGTCCAGTTGTTCGTCCAGTCAAGTTGTTCGTTCAGTCATTCATTCAGTCGTCCATCATGTCTGCAAGTCTCTCGTTACATCCGGCGGGACAAGCGCGCGCCGCCGCACCCATCGTGGCCATGGTCGTCAGCGAAGGCCTCGGCCCGTTCCACCTGGCGGGCCCGCTGATGGTCATGAGCCGAAATTATTCCAATGAGTCGCCGGTCGATCTGCGCATCTGCACGGTGACCCCCGGCATGGTGCGCACGACGATCGAGTTCGACATCAGCCGCGCCCAGGACCTGGAAATCTGCGACCGGGCCCAGGCGATCATCATCCCGGGCTGGCCGGGCACCGACGCGCCCGTGCCCCAGGCGCTCGAGGCTGCGCTGCTGCGCGCCCATGCCCGCGGCGCACAGATCGTGAGCCTGTGCCGGGGGGTCTTCGCCCTGGCGAGCACGGGCCTGCTCGATGGCCGGCGTGCCACCACCCACTGGCGGCGCACACAAGAGCTGGCCGAAAAATTCCCGCGCATCCGCGTCGAACCCGAAGTGCTCTATGTGCACGAAGACAATGTGTGGACCTCGGCCGGCGGGGCGGCGGCCATCGACACCTGCCTGTTTCTGGTGCAGGCGCTGTGCGGCGCCGAGGCGGCGGCACGCCTGTCACGCCAGCTGGTCAGCTTTCCGCGCCGCGAGGGCCGCTGGCAGCAGGTCGTGGAGCGCCCTCTGGCCGAAGCCGGCACGGATCGGCGCATCCTGCAGACGATGGATTTCGTGCGCGCCAATCTGTCCATGATGCACAGCGTGAACGATCTGGCCCGCCGGGTGCATGTCAGCCCGCGCACGTTCAGCCGCCGATTCGGCAAGATCGCCGGAACGAGTTTTTCGCAATGGCTGCTCGCGCAGCGCCTGGGCTACGCCAAGACCCTGCTGGAGATGCCCGATGTGAGTATCGAGAAGGTCGCCCAGGAATCCGGCTTCGGTTCGCCGCGGCTGCTGCTGCGCCACCTGCGCAGCGATTGCGACATGACGCCGACGGAATACCGCCGCAGCCGGCTCGAGGCCCGCGCCGAGGCGCGCGCCGAGACACAGATGAGCGCCATGTAATTGGCGGCACGCCGGGCTGTCAGGAAATGTCCGAATCTTGTCCCGCGCAATACTTGTTCACCATTCTGTTGAACAATTACATTCAGGTTACCCCAGCCTGAGCTGCTGGCCCGAGCGATCGGCCCGGGCCAGCTACCCTGAGCAACCGGCCCGAACGGGCCAGGTTCAGTCAGGCACAGCCAGGCACGCGACAGGCAAATCGTCCGACAGAAGACGCAGCCCTGATCTCCATCCACTTCGGTAACCCAAGCCATCGCAACGGCACGTGCATCATGTATCAACACAATCACGCTGTATTGCAGGACGTCTACGAAATTAATCTTTCCTATCTGATGCTGGCGCAGAAGCTGCTGGGCGAGAATCTCGCCGCAGGCACGTATCGCCTGGGCATCGACCAGGAGACGGCCCGGGTCCTGCTGGGCCTGTCGCCCGCCCAGGTGGTGCGGCTGGCGCATTCCAATGCGCTGGTCTGCGGTTTTCGGCTGGACGACGCCGAGGTATTGCAGACGCTGTGCAGCAGCACGCTGGGCGGCATTCTGCAGCAGGCGCACACGGCCATACGGCTGGCCGAACCCGCGACCGAGCTGGCCAAATGAGCCGGGTGGAGGTGGCACAGGAGGCCACCGACATTCTCCTGGCCAGCGAGATGATCCGGCTGGGCGCGCGCCTGCAGGTGCTGCAGGCCGAGACCCGCCTGAGCTACGAGCGGCTGGCACGGTTGTACCGGGACATCCGCGGGCATTCGGCGCCCAAGGGCATGCTGCCCTATTCGCTGGACTGGTACATGACCTGGATGCCCAATCTGCACAGCAGCGTGTTCTTCAACGTGTATCGCTATCTGCGCCTGAAGGCCGGTGCCTCGCGCACCGAGGCGCTGGTCGAGGCCTACAAGCTGTATCTGGAGCAGGTGCAGGCCGACTTGCTGCCCGTCTCGCACGCCTCGAGCCACACGCTGCTCAGTTTTACGCGCGCCTGGATGATGCTGCGCTTTTTCGACAGCGGCCAGTTGCAGGGCTCGCGCTGCGTACGCTGCCATGGCCTGTTCGTGGCCCACGCACACGACCCGGATGCCGATTACGTGTGCGGCCTGTGCAAGCCGCCGCCGCGGGCCGGCAAGTCGGGCAGGAAGGCGCGCGCGGTGCCCGCCTGAAATCCGTGAGCCCTGCCCGCCTGAACGCCCCGGAGCTTGCCAGTCCGAACCCCCAGAGCATCGCCCGCTTCAAACCCAGGGCCGCGTCCATCTGAAACCCAGGGCATCGCCCGCCTGAAATCCAATACGCCCGGAGGCCCACGTGCCCAGAGAAACGACTTCCCGAAAAATGTCCCTGCGCGCCCAGCTGACGCTGATCGTGGTGGCCATCGTACTGGCAGGCTTTGCGCTGACCATCACCATCCTGACCCGCCAGGCGGCCGGCTATCAGATGAACAGCGCGATGCAGCACGCCGCTGAACTGGCCACGCGCCAGGGTACCGAGGCGACCGCAATCCTGCGCCAGGGGCTGGAGACCGCGCGCACGCTGGCCGGCGCGTTGCAGGCACTGAGCCATTCGGGGCAGTTCAGCCGCGCGGCAGCCGATGCCATGCTGCGCGAGACTCTGCAGCAGAACCCGGGCTACGTGGGCGTCTGGTCGGCCTGGGAGCCCGATGCGTTCGATGGCCGCGACGCCGACTATGCCGCAACGCCCCGGTCGGACGCCAGCGGGCGCTACCTGGCGCAGTTCAACTGGGATGCCCGGCGCACCACGATCACCCAGGGGGTGCTGGCCGACTATGACAAACCCGGCGCGGGGGACTACTACCAGATCCCGAAGAAAACGCTGAAGAACGCGCTGCTCGAACCGTACACCTATGATTTCGAGGGCAATTCGGTGCTGCTGACGACGATTTCGGTGCCCATCGTGGATCAGGGGCGCTTTGTGGGCGCCGCAGGGGTGGACATCAGCCTGGAGAGCCTGCAGGACACGATCCAGGGGATCCATCTGTATGACCACGGCTACGCGAGCCTGCTGTCGGGCCAGGGCATGTACGTGGGTGACCGCGACCCTGCGCTGGTGGGCCAGACGCTGAGTGGGCAATCGGGCCTGGACGCCGGCCAGCTCGAAGCCGCCCTGCGCACGATCGCCGCCGGCGAGAAGCAGACCTATACGCTGGACGATCCGGCCACGCATGCGGAATCCACGGTCATCCAGGTGCCGATCGTGATCCCCGGCATCCAGACGCCCTGGGCGTTTGCCGTCACGCTGCCGAATGCCGAAGTGCTGCACGATATCCGCACGCTGGAGTGGACTGCGGCCGGCCTGGGCCTGCTGAGCATCATCCTCACCAGCCTGGTGCTGGCCTGGGCCCTCAGCCGCCTCGTGCTGCGCCCGCTGGGCGGCGAACCGGCCGACGCCGCCGCCCTGGCGGCACGGGTCGCCCAGGGGGATCTGAGCCAGGCCATCCACCTGCGGCCCCGCGACGATTTCAGCCTGATGTACCGCCTGCACGGCATGCAGGAGAGCCTGACGCAGATCATCGGCCGCGTGCGCGAGGGTGCCGACAGCGTGGCCCAGGCATCCAGCCAGATTTCTGCCGGCAATCTCGACCTGTCGTCGCGCACCGAGCAGCAGTCCAGCTCGCTGGCCGAGACGGCGGCCTCGATGGAAGAGATCACGGCCACCGTGCGCCACAGCGCGGACAGTGCCGAGCAGGCCAGCAAGCTGGCCGAGGCCTCGACCCGCGCAGCCGGTGCGGGTGGCGAGATCGTCGGCCAGCTGACCCGGACCATGGCCGAGATCAACGAGAAATCGCAACAAATCGCGGAGATCACCGGGGTGATCGACTCGATCGCCTTCCAGACCAATATCCTGGCCCTGAACGCCGCCGTAGAGGCGGCCCGGGCCGGCGAGCAGGGCCGCGGCTTTGCCGTGGTGGCCAGCGAGGTGCGCGCGCTCGCGCAACGCAGCGCGACATCTGCGCAGGAAATCCGCGACTTAATTCAATCGTCCATCGGTGTCATGACCACGGGCAATGAGCAGGCCGCGCAGGCGAGCATCAGCATGCAGGGCATCGTCGCGGACATCAGCCAGGTGACGGACATCATCGGCGAGATCAGCGCCGCCAGCCGCGAGCAGACCGCCGGCATCGAGCAGATCAATGTCGCCATTACCCAGATGGACGACGTCACGCGCCAGAATGCCAGCCTGGTCGAGGAATCGGCCACCGCCGCCGCCAGCCTGAAGGAACAGGCCGACGGGCTGTCGAAACTGGTGGCCACCTTCCGCCTGCAGGCGGGGTCCGCCACAGCCAAGGGCTGAGTGTGGGGTGAATGGGGTGTGTATCTGACGGAGTGTGTATCTGAGTGTGGCGAGAACGGAGTGTGTATAATTGATGGCGACAAGACCCGCCAAGGCTATGCACGAAAGTGTATCCTCAAACCGGCGGGTTACTTATTTTGGGCTACTGCGCAAGCCCTTCGGGCGCCTGAAACCGCACTAAATTATTTTTTGCCTGTTGCCATAGTTGTGCCCGGATGCTCTTGCCCTTTTGGGTGCCGGATACGAGCTGACATAGTCAAAGGTGCCGGGGTCGTTCTGGTGTCTCATGGTCGTGTCTCCGGTTCTATTGCAACCACCGGGCATTGCGCGACTAGAACATGGAACACGACAACGCCAGGGAAAACGGGGAAAGCCATAGTGTTGCATAACTTAGGACTTATGCGACACCGCAAGACAATTTCAGCGTGCTTAATACTGACCTGGTATATACTGGGTAAATAAATATTTGGAGGTTTCGACATGAGCACGAAAGCCGTTTTCACCATGAAACTGGAACCGGAGCTGCGCGACGAGTTCATGGCAGCAACGGCAGAAGATGATCGGCCAGCGTCCCAGGTTGTGCGTGAGTTGATGCGCGACTACATCAAACAGCGCCGCCAAGCACGTGAATATGACGACTATTTGCGACGTAAGGTTGAGGCTGCACGCCGACAACGTGATGCTGGCCTGCATTTCTCGAATGAGGAAGTAGAAGCCGAAGCAGCTGCGCGCCGCGTTGAGCTACTGCGCCGCATAGGCGGCGAGGCTGGACTGTGAAAGTTCGCTGGACAGCAGACGCGAAGCAGGACAGGGCCGATATTGTCGATTACATAGCGATTGAGAACCCACGGGCGGCGCTCAAGATGGATGAGCTTTTCGGCGAAGCCGCCGACACGCTGTCCGAGTTCCCTAAACTCGGACGGATGGGGAAAATTCCTGGCACACGCGAACTGATACCGCATGAAAGCTATCGTCTGGTCTACGAAGTGGACGAAACCGCCGATACGGTTTGGGTGATGACCTTGATACATACAGCCCGGCAGTGGCCACCAGTAAGGGAATGAGGTCGTGGAGTTCATAGACCGAATGATTGTTGCGTGCGCTCACGGCCTCGGTCGTATCGGCATGTTCCTGGTCACCCTGTGGGTGCGCCTGGTCTTTGTCGTGATCTGTTTGGCTGTCCTGGGTGTCGTGGGCTTACTTGGCGTGTGGGCATTCAATTGAAGAAGGCATGGCATGTGCGTATTCCGATGATCGTGACCGCTGATTCCGGTATCGTGACCAGCCATTCCGGCATCGTGACCACCGATTCCGGTGATCGTGACCAGGGCATTCCAGCGAGGTTGATCAACGACGCGTTGTCATCAACTCTGCGGTAGTGTGATGGGCT
>Ga0265293_10003956_pt1 | contig 26801 bp, 26 predicted proteins | sample Munlanlewell138R_FD_192505 | JGI IMG/M metagenome (GOLD analysis project Ga0265293, IMG submission 192505) | Leachate microbial communities from a municipal landfill in Southern Ontario, Canada - Leachate well 138R | ecosystem: Engineered > Solid waste > Landfill > Unclassified | place: Canada...
TATATCCCTTGAATCGTTTGAAATGCCAGAGACACCTAGATAGCCAGAATGCTTATTCAAGTCGTTTAAAACTGATTCAACTGAGCGGTTTTCTTTTTTCGCAACCAGCAACAATAAAGCAGGATCAACATTTCCGCTTCTAGTTCCCATTGGTACACCTTCAAGGGGAGTTAATCCCATTGATGTCTCAACTGATCTACCTGAATCGACTGCACAAATCGATGCGCCATTTCCTAAATGACAAACAACAATTTTGGCATCTGGCTTGTTCATTAATTCGATAGCTCTTAATGAAACAAAATGATGACTTGTACCATGGAATCCATATTTACGTACACCATACTTTTCATACCACTCATAAGGGGTTGCGTATAGATACGCATCTTCTTTCATCGTTTGATGGAAGGTGGTATCAAAAACAGCAATATGAGGCACATTGGGAATTGCTTTCACAAATTCTTCAATTCCAATAATATTAGCAGGGTTATGAAGAGGCGCTAAGTCATTTAGACTTCTAATGTCTTCAACTACTTGCTTGGTAATAATAGCAGAATCTTTAAATAACTCTCCGCCTTGAACAACTCGATGTCCAACACCTTTGATTTCATCAAGCGATTCAATGATCTCAAATTGAAGTAATGACTTCAATGCTAATTGAACTGCTTCTTGATGGTTTTTAATCGGCATTGTTTCTTTTTGCTTTGCGCCATTAAATTTAATTGTCACTACAGCATTGTCATAGCCAATCCGCTCGATTAGACCTGCTGCAATCTCATGCTCTTCAGGCATCGTTAATAATTGGAATTTTAAAGATGAACTTCCCGCATTCACAGCCATAATTTTCATAAATTTATTCGCTCCTTTATTTTATAATACCTTATTTTTCTACCGTTTTCAAGTCATATATGAATATTTATTCACATTAATAAATAAAGCCATAAATTGCGATAAACTGCAAGATTGTTCCAGCTGCTGTGAATAGATGCCAAATGAAGTGAAAATACTTAATTTGGGATAGTGCATAAAAGATAACACCGATTGAATAAGCAATACCACCAGATAAGACAAGCCAAAACGCCCGTGGATCATAAGCAAACAACGATTGTACAAAGACTAAACCACTCCAACCCATTGCTAAATATAAAAAGACATGTAATTTTGCAAACTTTTTAATCCAAATTGATTTAAAAACAACACCAATCGTTATTAATACCCATTGAATGATAAATAATGTCAAACCGATGCCAGGCATACCATCAATGTTGAACAGCGGTCTTTGTAAATCAAGTAATAACAGTAATGGTGGTGCGAATGTTCCCCCAATTAAGATATAAATTGACAAATGATCAAAACGCTTAAATATTCCTTTAGCCTTTGGATGAGCCAGCGAATGATAAATTGTACTCATTGTATATAGCAAAATCATTGACATACCAAAAATGATTGCGGCAATAACCTCGACGGTTGTATCACTTTTAATCAATAATATGATTAGACCAACAATACCAAAGACTGCCATTAATCCGTGTGAAATAGCGTTTGCAATTTCTTCGCCAAGTGTTTGTTTATCTGTTTTCTTCATCATCATTCTCCTTAAACTGATCTAAAAAATCGCGACCTTTATGTGCATCCGGTTCTTCCTTCGAAAGGTTTCCGTAGTCAAACTGCCTTAATACTTCATAACTGACAATTGCAACCGCATTTGCTAGATTCAATGATCGAACTTTATCTGTTGTTGGAATTCGGTAACAGTCGTCTAAATGTTGTGCAAGTAAATTTCGATCAACACCAGTTGATTCTTTACCAAAGATTAAATATATTTTTTGTGCAATGCTTTTATAATCGATGTCTGCATAATTTTTTTTGCCGTATCGAGATAAAAACAAATATTTACCTGGATTCTTCTGTTTGAAAGTTTCAAAATCAGGATAAATGTGCATTTTTAAACTCTCGTAATAATCAAGCGCACTTCTTCGAAGTCTAGCTTCATCAATTCTAAATCCCAAAGGCTCAATCAAATGCAAGGTTGCTCCAATCGCCACACATGTCCGCATAATATTACCGGTATTTTGCGGAATCTCTGGTTCATATAAGACAATATCAAACATCCATCTTCACCTGCAATTCAAACTTAACTTCGTTTTTCAATTTATGTCCAAAAAAGAGAATTATTATATTGCTTAAAATCATTGCCCACCAAATGCCACTATAATTATCCTTTGGCAAAATCCACATAAAGATTAAAATCATTGGAATTCTTAAAAACCAAAGGCGAATAATGGAAAGGCGCAAGGTAAACTTACTGTGTCCACTTCCATTGAATAAGCCAATGTAACATTGGAACAAAGCCATAAATGGCTGTGTTAACAGTAACCAAAGCGTATACTCCACCGCAATATCATAACTGGTTGTTGTAGTTGTTCCTAATACTAGGGCGACAATGGATCGCCTAAACAAAATAAACGAGATAACCCCTACGACCATTATGCCAAAGGATAGATTTCTTGCGACCCGATAACTTTCCTTAGCCCTTTCGGGTTGATTATGACCGATGTTCAAACCAACATATGCCGCCAAGATCGTGCTGACTGCGACAACAGGATTCAAGAGCAGCGATGAAATTCGATTTCCAACTGAAAAACCGGCAGATACCTGATCACCATACCTTAGTACAGCACTTTGAATAAAGACGAACCCTAATGAACTAATTGCCTGTCCCAGTGTTGCAGGTACTGCAAAACGGCTCATATCTTTAACCGTTTTAAGATCAATTCCCATATGCTTCAAACTGATATTGAGATGTTTTTTACTAAAAAATAAATCAAAAATAATGAAAGGTATCATTATTCCCTGGGCAATCAAAGTCGAATATCCGGCTCCGGCTACGCCCATTTCAAATTTTGAAACAAATAGATAGGTCAAGAAAATATTGAGGATAATTGCTCCAGTGTTTAATAATACCGGTTTTAAAGTCTCGCCGGTCGCTTGCCTTATAGCTTGATAAATAATGAAAATAAAGACAAAGACTACTTCATAGCTTCGAATTCGAAAGTATTGTCCCGCAAAGAAAAGTGCTTCTCCTCTTGCTCCCATTATATGAGCTAATAAATTATATCCTAAGACTCTGTCTGAAGTAAAAAAGTAAATAAAAAAGACTATCAATGCCAAAATAATACCTAGAATAACTAGCTTACTGGCATATTTTTGGGCTAAGTCACGTCTGTTTGCTCCGACATATTGGCTGACGATTGAAACAGTCGCGATGCCTAACCCTGTCCCTAAAGCTAACAACACTCCGTTAATCGGCCAGTGGATGTTTAAAGAAACCAAGGCTGCATCGATGGTGCTTTCTGAATAACCTGGCATTCTTGCAACAAAAATCGCATCAATCATATCATGAAGCGATTTTAATAAATTGTTCAGAAAAACCGGGATGGATAATAAAATCAGCCCTTTGATTAATGGTTTCTCATGTAATATTCTTTCTGTGTTTTCTTGCTTAAGTGTTCTTGCCACGCTGACTTACCTCTATTTTCGCTCTTCATTAATCATTTTTCGTCTTAAATCATATAGTTTTTGTGATAAGTCGACATAATACTGATGTGGGTTTTCCTGTCTTAAAACTTCCTCCCACAAGGTTTGTAAATTTGTTTGTGAATGTTTTCTAATCTCACTTAAATTGGGCTTTTTATAGATTAAAGTTCCTTTATCAAAAATCTTTGTTAAAAGTGGTACTGCTTTATAGTTTTCAATGATTTTATCTTTCCAAGGAAAGAGCGGATCAAAAAGACGATAAGGCTTTGATTCGTCAATAACTTCATCATGTAACGTAATTACATCAGCAATCGCTTTATTGTTTTGGTCCATCATCCGATAGACTTGCTTAAAACCAGGGATTGTTGTTTTTTGAACATTTTCACTAATCTTAATTTTAGGAACAATTTTTCCGTCCTCTTCCATTGCTGTTAGTTTAAAGACACCACCAAAAACAGACTCACTACGAGCAGTAATTAAGCGTTCACCAACACCAAATGAATCAATTTTTGCACCTTGATGCAGCAATTCGCGGATCAAGTATTCATCAAGCGCATTCGAAACAGTAATCTTTGTTGTTGTTAAACCAGCTTCATCTAACATTTCCCGTGCTTTTTTCGTTAGATAAGTCAAATCGCCACTGTCTAAACGAATTCCCCTTAAAGCATGTCCTCTTGGTTTTAAATACTCATTATGAATTCTAATTGCGTTAGGAATACCTTCGTTTAAGGTGTTATATGTGTCAACTAGCAACACCGTATTTTCAGGATATACCTGTGCATATGATAAGAACGCTTCATATTCTGTCTTATAGCTTTGAACATAACTATGGGCCATTGTTCCCAAAGCTGGAATTCCAAATTGATAGTCAACAATAGTGTTGGATGAACCCATGACACCACCGATATAGGCTGCTCTTGCACCATAGACAGCAGCATCATAGCCCTGTGCTCTTCTCGCACCAAATTCCATCACTGCTCTGCCCTTGGCTGCACGAACGATTCGAGCTGACTTTGTTGCAATCAAACTTTGATGATTGATTGTTAACAAAATCATTGTCTCAATCAATTGACATTCAATAATTGGTCCTTTGACAATGATGATTGGTTCATGCGGAAAGATTGGTGTTCCTTCCTTCATTGCGTATACATCTGATGAAAACCTAAAGCTTTTTAAGTATTGCAAAAAGGCTTCGCTAAACATTTTTTTATTGCGCAAAAATGCAACTTCCTCATCAGAAAAAGATAATGATTCAATATATTCAATAACTTGTTCAAGACCAGCAAAAATAGCATAGCCGCCTCGATCAGGTACGTTTCGGAAAAATACATCAAAGACAGCAACTTCTAAATGTCTATTTTGTTCAAAATAGCCGTGAGCCATTGTTAATTCATAAAAATCCATTAATAGATTTAATTTACGTTGTTCAATCATAGGCTTACCTCCATGTTGTATATTACTATTTTAGCACTTATTGGCTGTATTTGGTATAATAAAATATACAAACACCTAAGTCTGAAAAAGAATAAGGTCTTTCCTGTTAAAATATTGTCTATGGGGGCTATTTATGAAAAGAATTATTCGGATGCTTTTAAGTAGAACAACTTTAATTTTAGTTTTACTATTGATTCAGCTTGCTTTTTTCTTTTGGCTAATCTTTTTCGTTTCACGAAATGGTTATGTTCAATTAGCCTTCAACTTAATCAGCATCTTAATTGTTTTATATTTGATTACAAAAGAAGAAAACCCGATGTATAAGATAAGTTGGATTGTACCAATCCTGATTTTTCCACTTTTTGGTGGTTTGTTTTACTTGTTTTATCGCCAAGTCAGCTTTAACCCACGCGTTATTAATCGCTTTTTAGCTTTTGAAAAAAGCCGCAAGGATTATTTGCCTATTGAAAAAGATCACTTGGAAACCAGAATCTCAAAATACTTAGGTAAACTCAATTGGCCCACTTATCAAGAGACAGAAACAAAGTTCTTCCCTTCAGGCGAAAGTGTTTTTCAAAGCATCTTGGAGGATTTAAGAAAAGCAGAAAAATATATCTTTTTAGAGTTTTTTATTATTAATAAAAGTAACATGTGGGATCAAATCCTAGACGTCTTAAAAGAAAAGGCTAGTCAAGGTATTGAAGTAAAACTGCTTTACGACGATTTTGGTAGTGTTGATTTGCCAAGAAGTTATCCCAAACGCTTAAAGAAATTTGGCATTGAATCTGTTCCGTTTAACAGAATGCGGTTTCATATTAATTTTGCGATGAACTATCGTGATCACCGTAAAATTGTTGTAATCGATGGTAAAGTCGGTTATACAGGCGGAATCAATGTTGGTGATGAATATATCAACGAAATTAATCCTTATGGTCATTGGCATGATGTCGGAATTAGAATTGAAGGTGCGGCTGTTTGGTCCTTAGTAATGATTTTCCTGGAAAACTATGCGTTCTCAACTAATCATAAAATTGATTTCAAAAGTTATTATGCAGATCACAAAAAACCTTCCAACGGAACACTAATCCCTTTTTCTGATACACCCTTGGATAATGAACTTACAACAAAAAACGTCTTGCTGTCCTTGATTTCACAAGCAAAAAAATCAATTTTGATTACATCGCCTTATTTAATTATTGACAATGAATTACTTACTGTCCTAAAACTAGCTGCTAAATCAAATATTAAGGTACAGATCATCATTCCGCAAATTCCAGATAAAAAGTTAATTCTAATGGTGAGTGAATCATATGTCCCTGAATTAATTGAATCAGGAGTCGAAATCTATCGTTATCAACCAGGCTTTATTCACGCCAAAATGACGATTGTCGATGAAGAAAAAGCCTTAATTGGATCAACCAATTTGGACTTTAGAAGTTTATACTTACACTTTGAAAATAGCATTTACATGGAAAACGATCCTTCAATTGCAGAAATGGTTGCATTTTTTGAAAAGACCGTTAGTAACTCTGTTTTAGATAGTGAACTAAAACGAAGAAATATCTTCTATCGTATTATCCAAGCGTTGCTAAGAGGGTTCTCTCCGCTCTTATAGATGAGAGTCAATTGCTAGTCTGGCTTCCTCAAACACTTGATCTTCCGTTTTGTTGCTTGTGTTTATAATAACGTATTTAATATCGTATACTGCACATTGCGCAGAAATCTTTTTAACATAATCCTTTAATAGACTTGAGAAATATTCTCTGTTACTATCAAAGTTGTCAATCTCTTGATCACGACCACGTGTTAAAACACGATTTTCAAAATTTTGCCAGTCTACATCTAAAATGATATATAGGTCTGGCTTTTTTATTTGGTTCATATAAGCATGAAAAACACCATTATACATATTCATAATTGTTGGCATCGATTTTAAGTTATGATGAGCAAACAGCCAGTGTTCAATTAAATCGCGGTCAACGATAAAGCTTTCGCCATACTTTTGCTGATTAAGCCAATGATTGTGAATGAAATAGATTTGCAAAAGCATCTCAACGTTATTCTTTTGTTCATAAAGCCAGCGTAATAAGGTGTTAAATACCTCATCATCACGTTCAAATTCTTGCATCACAGGTAAATTATAGTGTTTACCAATTTTATCAACTAAGGTTGATTTTCCTGATGCGATCATTCCGCCTACTGAAATTTTCATTCTTTGTCCCCCCCCTTTTTTATTTTTCTGTTGTTAAATAGTCAATTCCTAATTTCGCGAATTTATTTAATTCATCCTGACGATTGACCGTCCAGACACCAAGCTTGAAATTTGATTTGCGTAGTTTTTTAATTGCTTTTTCATCCGCTATTTTCGCTTTTAACGATAAATCCAATTCATTGACCCGTGCTTCATAAATAACTTCGTTTGTTACTTTTTCAATTAAATATTGAAGCTCGATCGAACTGATCGCACGAATAAACTTCAAGTAGTCAATATTAAATGAAATGATTATCGCCTGCAAATTTTCATATTGATCAATCAAGTTGACCAAGTCAATTAGCTGGGTAATATTGTGGACTGCTTTTACTTCGATTACAGCTATCTTACTAGCCTTATGACAGATATCTAAGAATTCGCTTAGTTTGGGAATCTTCAAATCAGGAAACTTGCTGATATTTTTACCAGACTTCAAAGTAAATGCGCTTATCTCTTCGTAAGTCAGGTCCATTATCTGTTTTTTTCTGCCGACCATTCGGTTTAAGGACAAATCATGAAAAACAACAAATTCACCGTCTTTTGTCGTATAAATATCACATTCTATACCGGCAAATTTAGGTTCCTTTGCTGCTAGTTCAAATGCTTTAATTGAATTTTCAGGTGCCAATTTCGCAGACCCGCGATGGGCGATTAATTTCATAATGACCTCTAATGTAATATTCTGTGATTATAATTCTATCGTATTATTGTTCTTTGTACAAGTGCTAAAAGCAAAAGTAGAAAAATTATAATTTTTCTGTTATTTCTTTCCTCTGACATACGCTTTTGGCCAAGGGAAATCAATCCCTAAAGCTGCGGTTTCATTTAGGATAAAATAGGGTTCACGTAAAAGTTTTCGTCCATAAAAAACTAAATCACATTGATCATCAATAATGACTTCATTACCAAATTGCAAATCTTCAATTAAGCCGCCACCAATAATTGTAAATGAAGTTTTTTCTTTTAATAAAGCTGCATGACTTAGCTGATACCCTGGAAACAGTTTAATTTCAGTGCTTATGTTTCCACCAGTACTAACATCAACAAAAGCAAAAATATCTTTGTATGACTTTAAGATTTCAATCCAATCCTCCACGTTTAAACCATTCGGATGATATTCAGTCGCACTGATTCGAATTCCAAATGGTTTTTCTTTGGGCCAGACTGAAGTGATAGCGTCAACCACTTCTTTTAAGAAGATTTTTCCATCTTTATATTTATCATTCCTTTGATTTGATAAAGGTGATAAAAACTGATGAATCAAATATCCATGCGCTCCATGTAGTTCCAAGACATCATAACCGGCTTCATCAGCTCTTCTTGCTGCCTGCAAAAAAGCATTGACTGTTTCTTTAATTTCAAAAATTGTCATTTCATGTGGTACATCATATCCTTCATAGGCAATTGCCGAAGGTCCAACCACATTATCAACTCGAGCCTTTCGTCCAGCATGGTTTAACTGAATTCCGATTTTTGATTCCATTTCATGAGCACCGGCAACAATTTTGCTAAAGCCTTCAATGTGATCATCACTCCAAATTCCTAAATCTGCATTCGTAATTCTTCCATTTGGTAAAATAGCGGTTGCTTCTTGAATGATTAAACCCACTCCACCAACGGCACGAGTAAGGTAATGAACTTCATGAAATAGATTTGCTTTCCCAGAATCATCTGCCATGTACATACACATCGGTGGCATCACAACTCTGTTCTTCAACTCCAAGTTTTTTAAATAAAACTGATTTAATAGCATAATAAAACCACCCCCATAGCCATAATAATATTTTAGCATAAAAGTGGTGGCTTTGTTAAACATACTAAGCAAACATTAAGATAAAATGTATATGTTTGTCTTATATGTCCTGCTTATTCAAAAGATTGGATCCTATGATTGTTGATCCGACCAACATTACAATACCAGAGATAAAGCCACCGATAATATGTTTTGTTTCCGGATTAGAAAGTAAAATATAAGATAGCTGATTCGTCGGGAAGTAGACGAGAATATCAAAGAAAATTTGGTTTTTCAAATAACTAAAAATCATGGTAACAATTTCAATTACAAATCCTGACCCTAAAACAATCAAAATTATATTAACCTTATTCTTTAATAAAATAACTAACATCATAAAGAGCGCTACCAATCCCCACATTACGAAGAATAGTGAGATTGCAGCTAAAACAACTTTGCTTGTATCAGCAAAAACAATATTGGAAAATCCGATTATGAAGCCATAAATCAAATAAAACGAAAGCAGTGTTACAATAGTGTACACAATGAATATAATGCTTAAGACCATCATCTTAACATAATAGTATTGCTTGCGATCGGATACCGAAATCAAGGTTTGTCTCAATGTTGTTTGATATTCCTTACCAACATAGGCAGAGACAATTGCGGAATATAAAACTGTGAAGATGCCTGTTGATCCCGCTGCATAGAAAGACATAATTATAGTAGGCGACAATACTTGATAATCTTCAACAAGAGGATTACCGGAATCCATGCCTGGAGGTATGGTTGAAGCTAAATAATCAAAGGCCAAGATAGTTCCGAAATATAACACGAGAGTACTTATAAAAACAATAATAACTACTCTTAGCATTTTTGAGTACTGAAGTTTTTTTAGCTCCGATAAGAACATTGCTTTAAACATTGTTTTTACCTCCTGTTATTGATAGAAAATAGTCTTCAAGGGTTCTTTCAATTACGCTTGCGCTTCTAACTTCAATATCGCCTAGTACAAGCGCTTTGTTTATTTTATTCAATAGTTCGACTTGCTCGTTAATCTCAAGTACATTTGCATTTTTAACTCTATACTTGGCAATCTTAAATTTATCTTTTAGTATCTCAACTGCTTTATTGACATCCGAAACTTCAAAGACCATTGAGTTTTGATTTTTCTTTTGAAGTTCAATAGCAGAGATTTGCTCAATCATTCTACCATTGTCCATGAATCCGTATTGCGTAGCAAACGTTGACAGTTCACTGAGGATATGGGAAGATATTAAAACCGTAATACCTTTGTTTTCAACTAAATCAAGCAAAATATCACGCACTTCTTTGACGCCTTCTGGGTCAAGTCCGTTGACGGGTTCATCTAAAATCAAAAGTTCCGGTTTGTTTAATAAAGCTAAAGCAATTCCTAGTCTTTGTTTCATTCCAAGCGAAAAAGCTTTTGCCTTTTTTTTACCGGTATCTTCTAGTTTTACAAGTTTTAATACTTCATCAATTACACTTTTGTCTTTGATGTCTAACAAGATTCGATGGACATCTAAATTTTGCCTTGCAGTTAAATTCTCATAAAAAACAGGCTGTTCAATTAATACTCCGAGACGATGTTTCTCTTTGTAACGCAAATCATCTTTTGCACCAAAAAGGCTTATCTCACCTTGATCGGGAAATGCAAGACCAACGATTAATCGCATTAATGTCGTTTTACCTGCACCGTTTTTGCCAATAAGACCATAGATGTTTCCTTTTCTAATTGTCAAATCCACTTGATCAACAGCTAATGTTTCTTTAAAGCTCTTACTAACGTTTTTTGTTTGAACAACAATCATTTTATCTCCTCCTGTTGCTTATTTCCCGTTAAATTATCTACTTTGAGAAATTCAACAATTGAAGTTATTGTTTCGTTTGAAAGTAATACTACAACTTGTTTTGCTGAATCTACTACATATAATAATGGTTCCAATTCCTCTTTTGCCTTGACCGCCACTCGATGCTCAACGCGAATAACATTATAGTCCAACTGGGGTTGTAAAACTGCTTCTGCAAATTCAATATAGTAGGCATTATTCAAATGCTGATGTTTATCCATGTGATAATCATAAATTTTAAATGGTTCACACTTAACTGGCTTTGTTGCCGGAATCAATACTTTTCGTGGATAATCAAGTAAATTATGATCATTTTCATAATTTTCAATACCATCAAGTGTCTCTTTGCTCAATCTAGCATTCTTCAATGTTTTAACTTGAACATATGCTCCCATTGACTTTGAAGCCACTACAACTTCGTTTTGCTCATTATAAATGATTGTATTACGATAGCCATAAAAAGCTTTTGTTTCAGTTGGAAAAGTCTTTATGATTAAATTATCACGATAAACAGGGCGACTGTAAATTTGAATTTGACGATAATTCAGAAATACACCGGCATTTTGCTTAACCAGATCTTGATTAAGCTGTGTTAGTGAATCAATATGCAGACTTTCACAATCTTGAATCAGATTAATTAATGAGATTGTCTTTGTCTTTAAGGATTGTCCGATTTCACTACTAGCTACTTGTTGTTTTTTTAAATACATTAAATCCTCCTTATGCTGCAAACGCTTCAATCAATAATGAAAACTTTACCATTATTTCAGCCAAGAAATGGGCAATAATCAAAGAAAGTAAAAAATATGCTGCCTTTATCTCCCAAATCTTCATTTTTTCAAACTTTCTTTCAATATGCAGTGCCTGTAATATTCGTAATGTTAAACCAAAAAAAACGATTAAAGATCCAAAATAGACATAAATTCCCAAAATAATCAACTCCTTAAAAGCCATTTATAGTTCTACTGAGAACAATCTTATTTTATCATATTTGATGATGATATTGAAATCGTGAAATTTGATTGCAAAAATATAGTGTTTTTATGTTAGAATAAATATAAGTGGAGGAACTGAAAATGAATAAAAGTATCTTAAAAGCAGCTGCAATCGTTGGTTACATTACCGCAGCACTAACTATTCTTTCCGTCGTTGTTTTAGATATTTTCGCTATCATAGTTCAGAATCTGGATCTTTCTGGACTCACTATTGAGGAACATGAGGCAATGATTGTTTTAATCACTTTCTTGGCTGTTTTTTTAACAATTATTAGTATTCCAATTTTGATTGCTACGTTCATTGGATCTAACAAACTCTTAACCTATTCAAAATTAGGGGATGAAGAACTAGCTACTAAGCAAAACTCAGTCATTGGTTGGTCGATTTTCTTTATTTTAACAAATTTTATCGTTGGTGTCTTAGGATTTATTGCAGTTTTTACTGGCAATAAAGTTAAATCATTTAGTCTTGAAAACAGATTAAAAGAACTGCAAAATCTTTACGATAAAGGTATCATCTCCAAAGAAGAGTATCAAGAACGAAGATCAGCACTGATTACAAAAACACCCTAATTAACACTTATCTGCTACTCGTACTGGACCATAAAGCAGTAATACTAATTAAAAGAATAACATAAAAGTCAAGCACTCCTTTAGAAAGTAGCGTTTGACTTTATTTTTTTAGTTTATCAATTGCTGTTTTCAATTGCGTGAAAGCTCGTTTGACAGTAGTCATGCAACAACCAATATTCATTCGCATAAATCCATTTCCTTGTGCGCCAAAATCAAGTCCATCACTAAGCCAAAGCTTCGCTTCATGAATCAAAAAATGCACTAATTCTTGATGTGGTAAACCTAAACTTCTAAAGTCTAGCCAAATTAAAAAGGTTCCTTCTGATTTATTCATTCTTACTTCTGGCAACTCTTCTTTTAAAAATTTTCTAACCCACATAATGTTACTCTTATAATATTCGATTGATTCATCTAGCCATTTTTCGCCGTGTTGATAGGCAGCTTTATTGCCAATAATGCCAGCCAGATTTGCTCCATGGATGCCTGTTCGCTCACTTTCAAGCTTAAATAATTGCCGTTTCCGTTTGTTTGGAATATAGATGTTTGAAATTTGCAACCCGGCAATGTTAAAGGTTTTACTTGGTGCGGTGCAAATAATACAGTTCGCTTTTGCGTATTCACTAATTTCTGCATAAACAGTGTGTTTGTGCTCAAAGGTTATGTCAGCGTGAATTTCATCAGAGACGACAAACACTTGATTTCTTGTACAGATCTCATCGATTCTTTTCAGTTCTTCATATGTCCAAACACGTCCGATGGGATTATGAGGGCTACAAAGAATAAACATTTTTACATTGAATGTTTTAATTTTTGCTTCAAAATCAGCAAAATCAATTTCATATCGATCATCGATATTGACTAAATCAGAAATAACAAGTTTTCTTTTATTCTGTCTAACAACAGAATGAAACGGAGGATAAACAGGAGAACAAATCAAAATAGCATCATTTTCTTTTGTCAAAGCCCGGACTGCATTGCTTAAGGCGAAGATTACAGAAGGAGTACTAATTAGCCACTCATTTTCAATCCGCCAATCATGACGTTTTAAGAACCACTCTGCCATAATTTTGTTATAATCTGAATCCAAAGCTGAGTAACCAAAAATTCCGTGCTGAATCCGTTCAGTTAATGCTTCAATGATTTTAGATTCAACTTTAAAATCAGTATCTGCTACCCACATTGGTATGACGTCCTCTGGTATTTTATACACTTCCTTATAGTCATATTTGACACTGTTTGTATTCAATCTATCAACAATCTGATCAAAATCATACATTTCTCTATTTTTCTCCAATCGCGATTTTTTTTGCTTATGCATCGATTTTTCTTCTTCTTTGATCATCTGCCAAACTTGCTTAATTTTGAATGGTCTAGATTTATCAAACAAAAGATATCTTTGGATGATAAAAGCAGTTACGAATATTAATGGAATCAACGGAGTAAAAGGACCTAGCCAAAAAAGAACAACGGTTGTTCCAATTGTTACTAAGACCAAGTTATCCGTAATCGTCCCAAAAACAATAAAAACAACAGCCCAGCCGTGAAAGATTAGATATGACAAGAAGAGGGCAAGTATTCCTCGACCTGTTTTCATGCTTAAAATAAGTTTATAGCAAAACAGAAAAAAAACTTTCCAAAACACTAGAAATTTAGTGAAAATACTTGGCTTATTTTTTGATTCCATCAACAATTATTTTTTGTTGTTCGATTGCTTCTGGATATGGATATGCTTCTTCGCGCATTCTTTTATATAAAACATAAATCAAACCGCGGTCAACATCAATGCGGGTGATTACACCTGGATTTTTTTCGCCTTCAACTTTAACTTTTTCACCAATCAAATAAGTTTCATTTCCCCATGCCATAAAAACACCTCTATTCTATTTACTATTATACCACCATTTCGGCTATTTCTTGCGGTATGAACGAAAAACTGACCCCAATAAATAAACTTTTTCTTCTTCAGCAAGTGACTTCATCCAATCTAAAACCTTTTTAACTTTTAAACTGGGGTTTAAATCATATAACGATTCAAGATCACTTTGATAAAGGGGATGATAAAGATCGTGGATGTTTTCTAATAATGGCAATGCTCCTTCTTCATTCTTGCGAATAAACTTAAAAAACGAAACTAGAATACGGGGCAATTTAGTATACAATTCCTGCTTTTCTCTTTTTTCTAAAGCTAAAGCAATCTCATATAATTTTGCAGCCTGAATACGACTCATATAGACAATTAAATCTTTTCGGTCAAGATCATCTTCTTGCCAGTTGATTAATGTTCTTAATAAACTTGTTCGCCATAAAAAACGGTGGTTTGAGTCTTTTGTCAATGAATGCTCGTCAATAAAGGCAGCTTCAACTTTATCTAGCAACGAAAGACTTAAAGTTTCATATAGTAAATGAAGATCTTCTGGTATTGATGTTTTTTGAATTTCTTTGACTAAATAATCATATAATTCATTTAGTAATTTTTCCTTTTCTTTTAAGTACGCTGTAATTAACTCATCAAAATAAATTGTTCTTTCTTTTCGCTCAAATTTATTTCTTTGATACGTAAATGTTTCATATGTCATCTTTTCAGTTGAAATGAATGAACCAATGATTGAAAAGCCTGTTCCACCATTTGGATAGGTGCGATGCGTTGGATGACCAACGATGTCATTTCGAACGTATTTCAGTTCATGAAGAATTGGATTTCGGTTGATATTGATATGATATTTATATTTTGTTAAACCGATCGCAAGATCATATAATGCATCAATTCCAACGAAAAACCCTTGCAAAAGACCAAAAACACGCAACAAGGCATTACCGTTTGTTCCGTTACTTTGAGCTTGATAAGCCTCAATCATTTTATCGACATTTTTTAGCATCAAAAAGGATGAAATAGCACGATGACTGTGACTATTTGACCCATCAATCGGTAAACGATTGATGTAGGTTTCCAATCCATGTGGCATTAATAAATGCTCTCCTTAATCTTTTGAATGAGTGATTCCGCTGTCAAGTCTTTATATAATGGACCTTCTATATACGTTACACCAGTTAATTCAAGCTTTTCCTTTTGTTCTTTAGTCTGAACATTTCTTAAAACCAATGCGATACTCATCTCATCAAACATTTTTTTCAACATCTTAATATAGCTGAACCATTTAGCGTCATCTTTATTGAAGTTTAAATGAACAGCATGAAATGGATAACTAATAGCCATTTCAACTTCGGTTGTATCAAGGCTAATACCGTGTTGAGCTAATTCATGAATTTGCGGTATGTATTGCGTAATACGTGTATCCATTTCGCATTTCAAACGAATAAATTCCGGTGGAATGCCATAGTTTTTTAAAGTTGAAACTAAAAATGAATTAAAGGTTGGATCTAAAAATGTTTCTTTTGAAACAGGAATTGTCAAACGAATCAAGCGTTCAGTTTCAGTTTCTAGCTTATTTAGGAAACTGCATACATGCTCGATATGAAATCGTTCTAAGTGCACTAAACGTAAACGCTTTTTAGCGATTGCGAACAAATATTTACTATCAATTGCTAGGTTGGGCAAAAATAAATCACTTTCATATTGCCAAATACGGTGTTTATTTAAATCAATAATCTGTCGAAAAACCAAAGTCAACTGTTTTGACTCAATCGCTAAATTTAAGTGATCAATTACTTGTTGTTCAAACAATTCATCTTCATAATCACGATGCACGAAGAAATTATAGTCGGAATGTTTGTCTTTTTTAGCGTTTTCAATGGAAACATCTAAATAGCGCAATAGTTTATCCATATTTCTTTCAACCGTAACGACCGGATAACGTAAAACACCAAGCTTGAAATTAAATGTTTCAAATGGCAATATCAACGATTTATAGCTTCTGATGTAACGAGTAAAATCCTTAAGTTTTTTTGTAACTGTACGGATATCGTTATAAGGTAAAATCACTAATAGCTTATAAAAATCAATTCTAAATATTCGGCCGTCATCAAAATGCTTTTTAGCGTTTTGCGTAAATTCCTTAAAATAGTTTGCGAATTGATCAGGAGCATAAATTGATTTTAACTGTTGATTGAATTCAATTGCGATCAAGCTTGCTTTATCCGTTAGCAATGTTTGAAAATCATTGCTTAAGGCATGCAGGTTTTCAATTCCAGTTTCTAAATCAAGTGTCGCTTTTTCAACAAGCTCTTTCATTTTTTCAACTTCTTTAGTTTGATCGATAAAAGTACTCATGATAAAAACTTCATCATCTTGCTTGAAAGAGACAAACTTTTCTAAAATTGATTTATTTTGATAATTGTAAAGCAATTCAGCTTTTCGATTTGGTGCTTGCAGTAGTTTGGCAATGATTTCCTTATATTGATGGATTGAGTCATAAGAAACATCTTTTAAAAATATTTCTAAGTGTTCGTGTTCAGAAATTGATAACAATTCCTGTGCTTTCTCATTATATGTCTGGCTATAATTATTTAATATACGAATAGCCATTAAGGGTGAGTTTAACTGCTTTTTATAAAAACTATTTTGCTTCTTATATTTTTTAAATCTGTCTTCATCAATTAAGTGTGCATGAATGATTGTACTTAAAAGTTTAAGCAAATCATAATAGATGCCAGGATCTTTCATTTGTTCGCTCATTCTAATTTCTATTACACCACGGTCTGCAAGCGAAAATGCGTATATAAAGCCGATATCACCTTCATATTCCTTTTGCGTTATGACATTTTTTGTCCATTTTAAAGTGGTTGTGCTTTCAGCTAAATCTTCGCCAGAGCGTAATAGTTTTTCAATTAATGTGTGTTCAATCAAATGTGGTAAAATCGTTTTATCATACAGTCTTTCTTTTTTATAATGAAACAGATTCGGTGATTCATTATCCAAATATAACACGTACTCTTTGATTGGAAGTTGATTATCAATATTCATAAACAGGGTTCTTAAATATTCTCTTAAAGGTAATTGATCATCAATCAAATGTGAAAACAGAAGCCAATCTGTTGCCAAATCCAAGTGCTCGGAAAAACGCTTATACACAATATTTTTGGGTGATGCTTTTTCAATGATTATAACATCTTTATCATCTTTATCAACGACGGTTTTGTCTTTATCTTTTTTATCAATTTGTCTTGTCAATGCTTTAAGCTTTTTTTGATACATTGAATATGATAATTTATTTTGGGTTTGATCATAAACATCCATAATCAGGTTGTATGCATAAATGCGTTCAGCTTCAGGCAGCAAATCAATTTCAGCTTCAAAATCCGCTTCAAGTGTTTCTGCTTTTTGGAAATCACTGTTCTTTAAATAGATTTCAATCAATACCAAAGCTGCATCTACGTTTTTCTTATCTTCAGTCAGTGCATCCAGTGCTTTTGCTTGAGCAAGCTGATCTTGTCCTGATTTTAAAAGTAATTTTAACTCATACCCCAAATATTTATTCTTTAAATCAAAGCCATATAATTCATTGACTGTTGATAGTGCATTTTCGAATTCATTATTGTTGTAATACAGCTTAAATAGCTCCTCTAGACAATAAATACGGACTGCAGTTGGTACTGTATCCTGTTTTATTTTTAACAATAAATCGAAAAAGTCCTCACCAATCGCTTGTTTAAATTTAATTTCATCAAGAATTGATAAATACTGATTCATTACTGTCAAAGTCTGTCTTCGCTTATGAATTAGATCACGAGCCAGATCAAAATGCTTTAATTCGATACTAGCATCAATTAAATGCTTTAGGATTTTTTCGTAATATGGTGTATCTTGTTGATTTGATAACTCCTTTAAGACATTATTCCCTTCTTCAAAAACTAGTGCGTATAACTTTAAGTGAATGGCAATTTCAAAATAGCGACTAAAAGCCGCTTGGTAGTCATGGTGACTTAATGGTTTTTCTAAAAACTCCTTAATAATCGCTAAGCTATGCGATTCTTTTGGTAATTTTAAGCAATCATCTAAGCGCACTATTTCATCCCATTTCCTGATATAGACTTTCTGCTAATGCCAAATACTTATTTGCTAATAACGCGAAGTCAAACTTCAATACTTCACTTAATCCGATTTGCTCTTTATATAACGCGACTTGGTGCCACTGAAGTGCTTGAAACATCCGATAAAAGCGGACATGATCTTGTTCTTCTTTTGTTGCTTTACGCTCTAAATAGACATCTAGCAACTGTAATGCATCGTCAAAATTGACGTTGCCGAAACTTGCAATGTCATAATAGAACTCATTTAATCCTGCATACTCCCAGTCTAATAGGTATAAACGATCTTTCGCGATAACCATATTTGATCTTTGAGCATCATTGTGACAAAACACTTTTGGATTCTGTTCATATTTTTCACTGTATAGTTTAATCCACTTATCTTTTAAATTTAAATATAAAGGACTTCTATTATTGGTATAGCTTTCATAAAGACTCAGACGATCGATCAAGCCGTAATCATTTACTGGTTCAACATTGCCATAGTGTAATTTCTTTAATGTATCAGCCACTTCCTTTAAATGCGGAACAAAGTCAGTTTGCGTTAAGACCGTGCCTTCAATAAAAAGAGCCGCTTTTTCACCAGATTCAACATCAAAATAAACCGTGTCATTATTTAATTCTAACGGTTCGATTCGTTTAATATTTTCTAGTTCAATTGTTCGATCAACGTAAAGGTTTCCACCTTTACCAATAATTCTAAATGTATAATCAACATCATTGATTCTGATTCGATATGTCAAGTGACTCATTCCACCTAAAAGTCTTTCGACAACGACTACATCGTCTTTCTTGACATTGAATGCTTTTGCTGCCTGGGTTTGTATTAATAATTTATTTTCCATTTTCTTCATAGAAGGTAACCTGTCCGTTTTCATAGATGGCATAGCTATGTGGACTTTTACCTAACGCTCCTGGGTTTATGTATATTATATTACTTTCTGCCATTAGATATTTTTTATGTGTATGCCCAAAAATACAGACATCAACCTTTTCTTTTTTTGCTAATTCCTTTAATTTGGATAAACCAAGTTTTACATATTCGCGATGACCATGAGTCAACAAGACTTTTTTTGCATGCAATGTAACGATTCGAATTGTTGGATCATGATTCCCGAAATCATTGTTTCCCTTTACACCGATAGCGTGATAATTTCTTGCTAAAAAATCTTTTAGTCCCGAATCACCCGCATCAAGATGATAATCAACATCAGGATGTTTTTCAACAACACTTTTTAAACGTTCTAAATCGCCATGAATGTCACTAGTTATTAACCACTTCATAAAACAGCTCCTTTAATTTTTGCAAAGCTAAGGCTCGATGTGAAACTTTGTTTTTTAAGTCTGGGTGTAATTCGGCAAATGTTTTACCGTATGGCTCATGCAAAAAAATCGGATCATAACCAAACCCGTTGTTGCCGCGTGGTGAATATGTGATTAAACCTTCTACAACACCTTCAACGTGATACGTCTTCCCATCGGGAAGCATCAGTGCAATCACGCAGACAAAAGCAGCTTTTCGGTTTTTTTTACCTTCCATTAATTTTAAAACTTTTTCATTATTCTTTTTATCGCCTTTTCCACTATAGCGCGAAGAGTTAACGCCTGGGTCACCGTCTAAAGCTTCAATCACTAGGCCTGAATCATCAGCAATCGTAATTCTATGGTGTTTTTTGCAAAAATACTCAGCTTTTAACAGCGCATTTTCTAAAAATGTTTTCCCTGACTCGACAACTTCATCAAATTCATCAATATCTGATAAGGAAACAACATCGATGAGCATTGGTTCAAATAATTGTCTAAATTCTTTAATTTTGTGGTGATTATGGCTGGCAATCAAAATTTCCATTGACAATCCCCCCTAAATATCCTTCTATTAATATCTTATCACATTTTCTCTTCTTTCAATTGTTTCAAACAAAATTATTGTATAATATAAACGGTGATAATATGAACGAGGAAAATGGAATTAAAAGTTTTGAAGATTTGTTCAAGGAAGAAAAACCAAATAACCTCTCCCCAATTGATCGTACTAGATTTGGTTTAGCAATTGCAGTTTATTTTATTTTTCAATTTGTTGTCGGTCTTTTAATTGTCTTATCCTTATCTTCAGTCAAATCCTTAAGGCAAACATTTACTGAGGAAGAGGTTGTTTTAAAAGTGATTTTAGGCAATCAAGAAGCCTATACAGTTATGTTGGAATCAGAGTATGACAAATACAAAGATGTTTATGGACGTGTTTTAAATCATTATGCGTTTACCTATGACAACAATGATTATGTCTTTATCTATCATCCTACAATGCGACAATATGTCTTAGATTTATTGTTTATTCCGGTCGAAGATGAAATGGTCTTTGATATTGATACCTTTATTTCAATTCAAAAAGGTGAAGTTAAATACTGGGATTCTGATACTGAAAAACTGGAGTTTAAGTTTATATACGGACAAAATCAGCCTGTTTTACCTGAAGCTGCCTTAAATCCTAACTATAGCCGGAAAGAAACAGAAGGGTATGCACCGTTATTTAATATCTTAGTTAATTTTTTACTGTATATTTTAATGTTTCCCTTAATCTTGTATATTTTAAGGTTTGATATCCTTGTGGATTTCAAAACTTTTGTCGCTTTAAAAATAAATGCTGTTTCTTCGGTTGCTTTAGGCTATCTAGGCGTTATCGGTGGAAATGTATTTTCCCAATTTATAAGTCTTGTACTCAGTTATATTTTAGATGTTCCTCAAACAATTTCAGTCAATCAGGCAACAATCGAAATGTCACTTCATTCCAGTTATGCTTGGCTAATGATTATTCCGGTTATTTTCTTAGGGCCAATTGTCGAGGAGTTAATTTTCAGAAAATCCTTCTTTGCTCTATTTAAAAATGACTATGTCGCTTTGGCTGTTTCATCTATTGTGTTCGGCATCATTCATTTAACTTCAGAAACAAGTATTGCTAATGCATTAGTAAATGGCCCCAGTTACTTTATTATGGGTGTCGTCTTTGGCGGAATTTACTTACTGACTAAGAAAAACATTTGGATTGTTTCGCTTGTTCATATACTTGTTAATGGAATAAGTGTTTTAGGAATATTGTTTTTATAGTTTTTGCCTGTCTTAATTAAAAAACTATTGGTTCACAATAGTTTTTTTATTTTAGTTAAATTAAGTTTCTTAGAATATTGATACAAAGTGTAATTTGATATTCCTTTGCGTAATCTAGGGCGGTTAGATTTAATCTGTCTTTTGTCAACGCTTCCCCTTTTTCAACTAATGTTCTTAAAAGCCCATGATCGCGATTTAACACGGCGATTGCTAAGGATTGTTTTTTGACTAAATTTTCATAAGCTGGTGTCATTCGATATTCATCTAAGTAAACTCCAACATCTTCTTTATCATGTATTTTCGCCAAATCAATGATGCATTCATATCTTCTGTTATAAATATCCAAATAGGCGTCATAGCTGACTAATAGTTTAACGGTATCGAGTGTTCCATAGCGAACAGCATTAAAAAGTGGTGTCTCAAAGACGGCATTAAGATGATTGGGGTTTAGTCCTTCGTCTAACAACAGTTTTATGACTTGTAAGCTACTTGTTCTGGCCGCATAATGTAAGAGACTGTTACCTGATGAATCTATTTGTAGCCAAGATTGCTTTCCCTCTTTTAGTAAAAACTGGATAACATCCTTTTGTCCACCAAGGATTGCTTCATGAATAGGCAGACGTTCATCGTCAGCTTTTTTATTTGTAAAACTACCGTTTTCAATTAATAATTTAATTAAATCTATATTTCCTTTACGACTAGCTAAATGAATAGGCAATTCCCCTTGTCTGTTTTGAATATTAACTTGAGCAAAGTGATGAATCAACATTTTTGCAAGTTCTAGTTTTCCTTTTCTTGCACAATCAAACAATGGTGTTTCGCCGTAATGGTCTGGTTGATTTACCAAAGGCTCATTTGACAATAAAAAACGAACGACATCAGTTGCACTGCCCATAACAGCGTAATGGAGAACTGTTTTCCCGCGATCATCAGTTAATTTTAATTGATCTAAATTGCTTTTGACATATACTAAATCATTATTCATGGCTCTTAATAAAAAATCTGTCATCGCTTTCACCACCTAATCTCATTTTAACGCATTTTATCCTTTTTTGCTATAGAAAAAAGCACCTATCTTTCGACAAGTGCTTAATTATCTTATTTAACTGCTTGTTTTAACAATTTTCCTGCTCTAAATGCTGGAGATTTCTGCTCTGGAACAGTAATCAGCTCTCCAGTTCTTGGGTTTTTACCAGTTCTTTTAACACGATTACGAACTTCAAATGTTCCAAATCCAGTTACAACGACTTTTTCACCACGTCTTCCTAAAGTCTCAGAAACGGTGTCGGTAAAAGCTTTTAAGACATCTTCGGCAACTTTTTGAGTCACTCCGGCGCGATTTGCCATAATCGCGATTAGTTCCGTTTTATTCATTGTTTTCCTCCTTAAAAGATTGATGTTATTATATCAAAATTTTAATATAATTGCAAATATTTCTTAAAATAAAGTAACTTTATTTGGCTTTATTAAGTGTTTTTGTCAAATTTCTTCGGGTTTTAAGTTTCTAGATAGCAATTTTGACAGTCCTTCTTTAATTTCAAGATTATTGAATAAAATCTCATATGCGACGTTAATTATCGGTAATTCAATCCCTTTTTCTTTGGATAAATGATGCATTGCTTCAATTGTTCTTATACCCTCAATTGTTTGTTTTGCCTCACGATAAACTTGTTCCAAACTGTAGCCAAGACCAATTCTTTTACCAGCCTGGAAGTTTCTAGAATTCTCAGATGAGGCGGTCACGATTAAGTCACCAATCCCAGTTAATCCAAAGGCTGTTTCTCTTAATCCACCCATGATTTCAACAACACGAATGATTTCAACAATACCCCTTGTGATTAAAGCTGCGCGTGCATTTTCACCTAAATCAAGTCCAGTGCAAGCACCTGAGATAACTGCAATCGCATTTTTAACTGCACCACCAAACTCACAACCAATTAAATCCTGTGATGTATAAACACGTAAATATTTATCGTTTGAAAATAAATGTTGTACTTCAACCGCTAAGTCATGGTCTTCACTTGCACTTACTAATAAGGTTAACTTTCTTAAAATGACTTCTTCAGCATGTGATGGACCTGTTAAAACAACGAACCCTCGATAATACTGTTCACTAATTTCTTCCTTAACAATTTCACTGACACGTTTTAATGTGTCCGGTTCAATACCTTTAGAAACGTTAATAAAGACTTTTTTCTCGGTTAACTCTGCATTAATTGCAGCTAATACAATCCTTAGTGCTTTGGTTGGTACACTTAATAAAAAGTAATCTGAAAAAGCAACTGCCTCCTTAATATTGGTTGTAGCTTTAATTGAGTCTGGCAAAATCGTTTCAAAAAAGGGATGTCTTTTTTGATTAATTTTCGTAACAGCCTCTGGATTAATATCAAAAATTAATACTTCATGACCATTGTCAATTAATGTCTGTGCTAGAGTTGTGCCCCAAGCTCCGCCACCAAAAACACTTACCTTCATAAATTACGCCTTCTTTCTTAATATTAATTTAACCGGTGTTCCCGTAAAATCAATTGCTTGTCTAAACTGATTATTGATATACCTTAAATAGGAAAAATGGACAAAATCAGGATTGTTAACAAATAAAACGAATGTTGGGGGTTTAATCGCGACCTGCGTTACATAATTGAATTGTGCTTTCCCTCGATTGAAAAGTTTAGGTGGATTCATTGCGACTGCATCATGCATTACTTCGTTAATGATGCTTGTTGCCAGTTCTTTGCTATAGTTTGCGAATGCTTCTTGGATCGCTGGAAAAATTGTATTGATTCTTGCTTGATGCTTAGCTGAAACAAAAACAATTGGTGCATAATCAAGGAATTTAAATTCATCACGAATTTTTAATTCCATTTTTCGCATTGTTTTTTCGTCTTTTTCAACCGCATCCCATTTATTAACAACAATAACAACAGCCTTGCTAGCTTCAACAATATAACCAGCTACATGTTTATCTTGCTCAACAATACCTTCTTCGCCATCTAGTATTAACAGACTGACATCGCAACGCTCTAAAGCACTCAGTGCTCTTAAAACACTATACTTATCGGTATTTTCATATACTTTACCACGTTTCTTAATTCCTGCGGTATCAATCACAACGTATTGTTGTCGATCTTTTTTAAACATCGTATCAATTGAATCTCTTGTCGTTCCAGAAATATCAGATACAATGACCCTTTCTTCACCTAAAATTGCATTTGTCAATGATGATTTTCCAACATTGGGACGACCAACAATTGAGAAAGAAATGACATCATCTGGGTAACTAAGCTCATCACCTGGATGAAAGCTAATGATTTTATCAAGCAAATCACCAATACCAATACCATGGTGACTACTGATTGCAATCGGATCATCAAACCCTAAAGCGTAAAATTCATATATTTGTGGAACTTGAGCTAAGTCATCAATTTTATTGACAGCTAAAACAACCGGTTTATCTGTTTGGTATAATAGTTTAGCAATGTGATAATCCCCATCTTGTAAACCATTTTTGCCGTCAACAAGAAAAATAATCACATCTGCTTCTTCCATTGCGATTTGTGCTTGTGCTTTTATTTGGTTCAAAAAGGGCGCGTCGCCAATGTCGATGCCCCCTGTATCAATTACACTAAAGTTTTTAGTTAGCCATCCGGCTTGGGCATAGAGACGATCCCTTGTTACACCGGCTGCGTCATCAACAATCGACAATCTTGATCCAATCAATCGATTGAATAAACTTGATTTTCCAACATTAGGACGGCCGACGATTGCTACTTTAAATGGCATATTAAAACCTTCTTCTTATTTTTCTGCTAAATCTTCGTCAAATAAATCGCCAAGTTTAGTTGAATCTTGGTCATCATCTTCTAGATACTCTTCAAAGGATGCACGTTCAGCTTGTTCTAATACTCTTTTAATTGATAATTTTAAAACCCATTGATCCTTGTTTACTTCAGTAACAACAGCATCTACTTCATCATCAATCGCGAAATATTCTTCTGGACGACCAATTTTTTCATTTGAAAGTTCATTTAAGGGGATAAATCCATCAACACCTTGAACTTCAACGGTTAATCCATCTTTTGTAACTTCTTTAACTTTTGCTTTTACAACTTCACCACGTTTAACGGTTACGTTTTTCCACGGATTATCCTCAAGTGCTTTTCTACTTAAGGCAATTCGTTCTTTTTTAACATCCAACTGAATGATACTCAAAGTAACTTCATCACCGATTTTTACATAATTATCAAAGTTATCGTTTGGATTCCATGAGTATTCATTTCGATGTAATAATCCCCGAACATCTCTTGCAACTTCAACAATAATACCAAATGGTAGTTTTTGAAAAACAGTACCTGTTACATTATCACCGATTTTATGTTCTGCATAAAAGATCTCATAAGGTGTTTTTTGTAAAGCCTTCATTGATAAATCAAGACGATTTCCTTCTTTTTTAATAACCTTGACTTCAACTTCTTCACCTAAAACCAAAATATCATCAATTGTATCGATTCGATGGTGGCTTACTTGGGAAATACGTAACAATCCAACAACATGGTTAAATCGAATTGTTGCTGCATGAGGCTCAATCTTATCAACAGTACCTTTAATGACTGCCCCAGTTTGGATGCTGTCAAGTTCTTCTTGACGCAATGCTACTCTGGATTCATATGCTTCTTGTCTTTCACGTTCAAAAATAGCTTTTCTTGAGCCAACAATTCGACGATGTGAACCTTTTTGTGTTGCTTCAATGATTTCTATTTCTAATATTTTATTTTTTAAGGTTTCTTTATTCTTAACTAAATCATAGTCCAAAAGACTATATGGTAAAAAGACTTCATTTTCTAGGTATGTTAAAAGTAATCCTTTGTCTAATACTTGTTTTACTCTTGCCTTGACTGGTGCTCCGGTTGTAACAAAGCCTTTAATTCTTTCAAAATTCTCCTCAGCTAATAAAGGCAATCTTGATAGTAAAATTTGGGCCGGATCGTCTGTTCTTTTTTGAACACGAGCTCTTACCTTATCGCCAATGTTGACTAAACCGATAAAAGTTTCTGGTGCGGGTTTGCTGTAATTATCTAAGTGAATTTTTCCCTCAGTCATGTCTCTTACGTCTAAGTATATTGTGTTTTCTTCAATTTTTATGACCGTTCCTTCAACGATTTGGCCAACCTTTAACATCTTAATCTCCATGCTTGTTCTCCTTTTTGTCGATCAGTGCGATTATTTTATTAACCACTTCTTCAATGGTTAAGTGTGTCGTATCTAAGAGGATTGCGTCATCGGCAATCTTTAATGGTGATTCCTTTCTAGTGAAGAAGTGGTTA
>Ga0265293_10003957_pt1 | contig 26793 bp, 23 predicted proteins | sample Munlanlewell138R_FD_192505 | JGI IMG/M metagenome (GOLD analysis project Ga0265293, IMG submission 192505) | Leachate microbial communities from a municipal landfill in Southern Ontario, Canada - Leachate well 138R | ecosystem: Engineered > Solid waste > Landfill > Unclassified | place: Canada...
TTTTTGATGAAGTTCGTGCCGATGAAAATTTTGATGTTCGGCTGGGAATTTCCGCCGCATAATTCCGGCGGTTTGGGAGTGGCTTGCCAGGGATTGGCGGGCGGGTTGGTGTCGCTGGGCGCGGAGATTGTTTTTGTTTTACCCAAAAAAATCGACTGCCGCCAAAAAAATTGCGAGTTTGTTTTTGCCGATGAAGAAAAAGAAATCAAAAAAATTGAAATTAATTCCCCTCTATCGCCATATTTAAACGCCAAAAGCTATGAGGACATAATTCAAGGGTTGGGTGATTTTGGAATTTACCGCCGCGATTTGATTGCCGAAGTTTTGCGTTATTCGCGGCAGGCGGAAATAATTGCCTCGCGGCTTGCCGGCAATTTTGATGTGATTCACTGCCATGATTGGCTCAGTCTGCCCGCGGGTCTGGCGGCAAAAAAAGTGTCGCGCAAGCCCTTGGTGTTTCACGTTCATGCCACTGAATATGATCGGGTGGGGGCAGACGGGTTAAATCACGACATTTGCGTGATTGAAAAGCAGGGGATGGAGGCTGCTGACGCGGTGGCTGCGGTGAGCGATTATACCCGTCGCCGCATTATTGATTGCTATGGCGCAGACGTGGAAAAAATAAAAGTCGTGCCCAATGCCGTTAACCACGGCGAGTATTCCGCGGACACTTTTGATGATTTTTTGCGGCTGAAAAAAAACGGCAAAAAAATCGTGCTTTTTGTGGGCCGTTTAACTTTTCAAAAAGGTCCGGATTATTTTTTGGCGGCGGCAAAAAAAGTTGTCGCGGCCGATAAAGATGCGATTTTCGTGTTTTCCGGCTCCGGCGACATGGAGCGCTGGCTGATTGAAGAATCCGCGCGCGCGGGGATGGCTGATAAGGTCATTTTTTCCGGATTTTTGCGCGGCACGGATTTGAAGCGGCTTTACAAAGCGGCCGATTTATATGTGATGCCGTCGGTTTCCGAACCCTTTGGCTTGACTTCTCTTGAAGCGCTTGCCAGCGGCACACCCATATTGATTTCGCGGCAATCGGGCGCGGGAGAAATGGTGGCGCATTGCCTGAAAGTTGATTTTTGGGATACCGATCAAATGGCGGCAAAAATTCTGGCGGCATTGCGCTATAATGAACTGGGCGAAGAATTGAGGCGAAACGGGCTGGCCGAAGTTAAAAAATTTGACTGGATCGACTCGGCCAAAAAATGCATGAACATCTACCGCCAAATCCTTACTGCGTAAAATAATTTTCAATTATCAGTTATCAGTTTTCAATAAATTTTCAATGTTTCAATGTATCAAACCAATACTAATGCTAATTCGTATTTTGTTTGGAAATTGAAAATTGGAAATTGAAAATTGCGAAGCGAGCCTATGCCTCCTATTTGTTTGTATCTTCACACTCATCAGCCGCGGCGGTTGAAAAAATTTTCGGTCTTCGATATTGGCGCGCACAATGATTATTTCGACCATGACGCCAACCGGCTAATTTTGGACAAAGTGGCCAAAAAAAGCTATTTGCCGGCTAATCGAATGTTTTTGGATTTGATGCGCGAATCGCGCGGACGCTTTAAAATCAGCTTGAGCGTCACCGGTGTTTTGCTGGAACAATTGGAGGCGGAATTTCCCGAGGTTTTGCAAAGCTTCAAAGATTTGGTTGATACCGGGTGTTGTGAAATGATTTCGGAAACCTATTATCATTCGCTGGCTTCGGTTTATTCGCGCTCCGAATTTGAATTTCAGGTTTTAAAACAGCAAAAAACGATCAAAAAAATTTTTGGAATTGAACCGAAATTTTTTCGAAACACGGAATTGGTGTATAATAATAATATCGCCGATATTGTGAGCGAAATGGGATTTTTGGGAATGCTGGCCGAGGGCTGGGATGATATATTGGGCTGGCGGTCGCCAAACTTTTTATACAAGGCCAAGGGGAGTCCGTTGCGCTTGCTGGTGCGCAACTACAAGCTAAGTGACGACGTGGGGTTTCGATTTTCCAATCGCGAATGGAAAGAATGGCCGCTTACCGCGCAAAAGTATGCTGAATGGATAAATTTGCTCAATATTGATTCGAAAGCGCAAACGCTAAACCTTTTTATGGATTATGAAACGTTTGGCGAGCACCAGTGGGAGGAGACCGGGATTTTTGAATTTTTCAAAGATTTTTGCCGGAGGGCGCTTGACCATCCGCGAAATAAATTTACCACGCCCTCGCGGCTGGCCGATGAAATGGAGCCGGCCGGAGAACTTGATTTTTGGCGCTTGGTTTCGTGGGCGGATATGGAAAGAGATTTGAGCGCGTGGACGGGCAACAAAATGCAGCAGGCGGCGCTGGAAAAAATTTACGCGCTGGAGGGCAAAATAGTTGAGATCGGCGATGAGGAATTAACCGATATTTGGCGCAAACTGCAAACCAGCGATCATTTCTATTATATGTGCACCAAGTGGTTTTCCGACGGCGACGTGCACAAATATTTCAATCCCTACGAAAGCCCCTATGAATCGTTTATCGCGTTTATGAACATCTACAATGATTTGAAAATTAAAGTTGACAATCTTTTAAAAGAAAAAGCAAAGGTCGCATCATAAAAAATCAAAATTGAAAAATCAAAATGTAAAATGACAATTTAAAATTATAAAATCAAAATTCCGCAAGGGATTTTAGCTTAATTTTGACTTTTGATTTTTACATTTTTAACTTGAAACATGGTTTCAAAGACAACCGCAAAAACAAAAAGAATATCGTTAGCCGGCGATGTTGAGCCGGAAAAGGCGTTTTGGTCCAGCGACGGCCGGGTTTTTAAAAATCTGAAAGAATTGGCCGCGGCGCTGGAAAAAATGGACGGCAAGGTGTGGGATTTTCATGTGACTTGTGAGAAAAACGATTTTGCCAATTGGATAGAAGAAGTTTTCGGGCAAAAGCAATTGGGAGCGGCAATTCGCAAAGTGAAAAATCCAAAGACTGCCGCAAGGCGCGTGAAAAGCAAGCTTGAAGCGCCCAAATTTTGGTCATTTTTGATGTAATTGATTTGATCGCAAAAATTTTTTATGACAAAAGCAAAAAAAACATTGCGCGAGCCGCAAGCAGATTTGTTGTTGGAAATCTCTTGGGAAGTTTGCAATAAAATCGGCGGAATCAACACGGTTTTGGCCACAAAAGCCGCGCAAATGGTCAAACGCTATCATAAAGGGTATATATTGGTTGGTCCTTATTTTCCCAAAGCCGCCAAACATCAATTCGAAGAATTCTCTCCCAAAGGGTGGCTAAAAGATGCCTTTGACAATCTAAAGGCACAGGGAATTTTTTGCCACTGCGGAAAATGGCTTATTGCCGGCGAGCCGTTTGTTGTTTTAATTGATTTTCAATCTCTTTGGCCCAACATCAACCAATATAAATGGGAATTGTGGAACGATCACAAAATCGATTCGATGGAATCGGGGTTTGAGTTTGACGAACCGGTGGTTTGGGGATACGCGGCGGGCAAATTGGCCGAGCAAATCGCCTTGCGGTCGTCAAAAAAAACAGTCGTCCATTGCCACGAATGGCTTGCCGGCGTTGCCCTGCTGTTTGCCAAAAAAAATTATCAAAAAATCGGAACGGTTTTTACCACGCACGCGACAACCTTGGGAAGAAGCATGGCGTATGACGGGATTGATTTTTATTCAAACATTCAAAACATTGATCCTTGCCAAGAAGCCTATGTCCATCATGTCCAGGCAAAGCATTTGTTGGAAAAGGCCGCCGCGAACACAAGCGATGTTTTCACCACGGTAAGCGAAATCACCGGTATTGAATGCCGGCATTTCTTGGGGAGGGCGCCCGATTTGTTCTTGCCCAACGGGCTTGACGCGGGCGGATATTTGAGTTTTGAGGAAGCGGCCATCAAGCATCGTCTTCAGCGCGGGCGAATTCGCGAATTTTTGTTTTATAATTTTTTTGGACATTACACTTTTGATTTGGACGACACGCTGTTTTATTTTTTAATGGCGCGCTATGAATTTCGCGCCAAGGGAATTGATTCTTTTATCAATGCGCTGTCAGTTGCCAATGAGAAATTAAAAAAGCAAAAAAGCAAAAAAACCATTGTCGCGTTTTTTTGGGTGCCGGCAAAAACCAAAGGCATCCATCCCGATTTGACGGAAAGTCGCGGCAATTATTTTGACGTCAAGGAATTTATTGAAGAAAATTCCGGCGGGCTTGTTGAAAGGTTCACCTATTCGCTTTTCGCGCGAAAAGATTTGAAAAGTTCGGATATTTTTGACGAAGAGCCTCATCGCGAACTTGAATTGCGCCTCAAAAAAATGCGCCGCGCCGGCTTGCCCTTGATTTGCACTCACGAATTGGAATATCGCGACGATCAGATATTAAAGGCCTTTGCCGATGCCGGCCTGGATAATAAAGAAGAAGACCGCGTGAAAGTTGTTTTTTATCCGGCCTATCTGACGGGTACCGACAAAATCTTGAACCTGACGATGCAAGAAGCGATACAGGGATGCCATCTGGGAGTTTTTCCTTCCTATTATGAGCCTTGGGGCTACACGCCCTTGGAGGCGGCCGCCGAAGGGGTGCCCGCGATTACCAGCGATTCAAGCGGCTTGGGGCGGTTTTTGAAAACGATGTCTCGCGATGAGCAGAACCCGGGAATTTTTGTTTTGGATAATTTTGGAAAAGATAAAAAGGAAATTGGAAAACAGCTGGCCGATATACTCTATGATTTTGCGGTGATGCCGCGCTATCAGCGGGTGGAAAACAAAATCAACGCCCGCGATTTGGTGAATTGCTTTGATTGGGAAAATCTGGTTGACAACTACGTGGCGGCGCACAACCTCGCCCTAAAAAAATCAAAATCAAATTATAAATGATAAATTATAAACAAAATTTTAATTTCAAAATCAAATTTTAAAATAAAATACCATAATATCTATTTTGATTTATGATTTTAAATTTTGATTTGGTTTGACATTTATCATTGGATTTATTATTTTTTGTGGATATTATTCATAATCTCGTAAAATTTAATTCACTGCGCAAAAATGTTCAAGGCGGCGAGGCTTCGCTGATGCTGGCCGGCGGCGGAAGTTATTTGTGGATGGGAAGAAATTCCGCCAGCCGCTATCAGGGCTGGTTTTTTGAATCGGGTAAAGGCTTGGTAAAAATCATTGACAATATTTATGCAAAAAACGCGGGCGGGTTTTTGGCGCTGGAAAATAATTTTTGGCGGGCAAAAAGAATTTGGCAAAACAATGTTGAAAATTTTTTACTGTTGGGATCGGATTGTTTGAGCTACGAAATCAACAATCCCGCGGAAATTGAATTTTTTTTGGATGTTAAAGAAACCTATAAAAATCCGGAGTTTGGGCGGCATTATTCGGTTTGGCAAGAGAATGATTTGCTGATGATAAATTATCGGCAAGAAAAAGATTTTTGCCTGCCCGAAATTTTTGCGGCGGTTTGCGGCGATATGGGCGATATCCAAATTAAAAACAAGTGGATTTGCCGCGAATACGCTTTTGACAAAAAGCGGGATTCAAAACCTTTTAAAGGATGGGTATTTTTGCCGGCGGCTGTTTTTGCGTCAAAATTGATTTTTGTTGTTGGCACGGACAAGAAAAAAACAATGGCGCGGGCAAGGGAAATTTGGCGAAATTATGAAAAAATAAAAAAGGAAAAGCAAAGATCAATCCATGCACCGTCAATCTTCTTCGCGCCGGTGTTTGCCAGCGAAAACGAGAAGGAAAATTTGATGGCGCGAAATTGCGCGCGAAACGCGATAAATTCGCTTTTGTGCGCGCCAAACTCCAAGCCGGCATTGCGCGCGGGATTGCCCTGGTTTTTTCAAATCTGGCAAAGGGACGAGGCAATATCCCTGGCCGGGCTGGCAATTTTTGATTGGCAGTCCGCGCGAGAAATTTTTTGGCGGCAAATTGATGAATTGAAAAATAACGATTATCGTTTTAATACCGCCGACGGCATTGGCTGGCTGTTTCTTGCGGTCGGTGAATTTGTAAAACAAAATAAATTTAATCAAAAAGAAAAAAGAGAAGTTTTTGATTGCCTGCGAAAATCAATTGATTATCTTCTGGAAAATAACACCCAAAACGATTTGGCGATAAATGATGATTGCCAAAAAACATGGATGGATAGCCTAAACCGATCCGGCGCGGCGATTGAAATTCAAGCGTTGAGATTGAATATGTATTCATTGGCGGCTCGATTGGCAAATAACAAAAAAGAGAAGGGGTATTACGCGGGATTAAAAAAAGATTTAAAAGAAAAAATTTGTCAAAAGTTTTTGAACAAATTTCAATTGGCCGATAAATTTGATGTTGATAATAATCTTGCCGATTTTACCGCTCGCCCCAATATATTTTTGGCCGCCTATATCTATCCGGGTTTGTTTTCAAAATCCGAATGGGCAAAAATCTTTGATTGGGCGTTGCCAAAATTATGGCTTGATTGGGGAGGTTTGAGCACAATTGATAAAAACGATCCGCGCTTTTGCGCCAATGATACCGGCGAAGATCCCAAATCCTACCACAACGGCGATAGCTGGTTTTGGATAAACAACATCGCCGCCATTGTTTTGGCGCGAACCGACTACCAAAAATTTGAAGAATATATTGAAAAAATATTCAACGCAAGCAAAAATGACATATTATGGCACGGCGCCATCGGTTATGCCTCCGAAATCAGCTCGGCCCAAAATTACGAACCCCGCGGCTGCCCCAACCAAGCTTGGAGCGCGTCCGCCTTTTTGCAATTATTCCGCGAGTTAAGAAAATAAAATGATAAAAAATCAATGGTATGTGATTAGCGGGGGACCGTCGAGCGGCAAGACCACGCTTATCAATGAATTGGCGGCAAGGGGATATAAAACCGCGGGCGAGGCGGCGCGGTTTTTAATTGAACAAAAAATCGGGGAAGGCAAATCGGTTGAGGATATTCAAAACACGAATGAATTTCAAAAAGAGGTTTTGGATTTGCAGTTGCGAAACGAAAAAAACGCGCCCAAAGATAAAATTGTGTTTTTTGATCGCGCCATTCCCGATGGCTTGGCGTATTGCCAATTCCAAAAACTGAATGTGCCCGAATACGCAAGTTTGGATTTGCGCGGCCGCTACAAAAAGATATTTTTTTGCCAACAATTATCCGTTGATAAAGACGGCATTCGTATTGAAAGCGATAAATCCGCGCGCGAATTGAGCCGTCTTATTTGGCAAGCCTATGATGATTTGGGGTATGAGATTATCAACCTTCCCGCCGCCCCCACCCCCGATAACCGCATCAAAACCGTCATCTCCGAAATCAAGAATCATAAATTTGGGGAGGTTTGACCTTTTAGATGCCCGATGAGGTCAATCCTCAACAAATTTATACAAAAGGAAACATCGATTAGTCCAAATTTTGACAAAATTATAAAACGGGCATAATATCAAAATACAATTAAATATTGCCAAGAGGCGATTGGCGCGGCTACCAACCGCGCTATCCGATATTAAATCGGATAATCAAAAGATCTAAGTTTTTGCGGCAAAAAAGAGATGTTTTGAGTTTGCGGAATAATCCTTTGATAAGCTCAAGACGAGTTAGGTGGAACCGCGGGAGCAAAAAACCTCGCCCTAATGCTGAATTGAATAATTTAGCGTTGGGGCGAGGTTTTTGTAAATGTCAAAATCCCCAATTTTTTAAAATGGGTCGGACCCTTTTTAAAATGGGTCGGACCCTTCAAATAAAATTTTTAAAAATAAAAAATTATGAATAAACAATACGATATTGAAGTTGCGCGTCATTCGCTGGCGCATATGTTGGCCGCGGCGGTTAAAGGCGTGTACCCGGATGTCAAATTCGGTATGGGGCCGGCGATTGTTGACGGGTTCTATTATGATTTTGATTTGGGCGAGAATAAATTGTCGCCCGATGATTTGCCCAAAATTGAGGCAAAAATGAAAGAGATTATCGCCTCGGGGGTTGGGTTTGAAAAAAAGGAAGTTTCCATTGATGAGGCAAAAGAAATTTTTGCCGATCAGCCATACAAGTTGGAAATTGTTGATGATTTGCGAAAAGAAGGCGAGGAAAAAGTTTTGGTTTACCAAAGCGGCGATTTTTTTGATTTGTGCAAAGGGCCTCATGCGGGAAGTTCAAGAGATTTGCCCGCGGATGGTTTGAAGCTAACCAAAATTGCCGGCGCTTACTGGAAAGGTGATGAAAAAAATCCGATGCTCACGCGCGTTTATGGCGTTGCGTTTGCGAACAAAAAAGGACTTGAAGAATATCTCAAGCAATTACAAGAGGCTCAAAAGCGCGATCATCGCAAACTGGGCAAAGAATTTGATTTGTTTCATATTGATGAGGATGCCGGTTTGGGCTTGGTTTTGTGGCATCCCAAAGGCGCGTTATTGTGGAGGCTATTTGAGGATTTTTGGTATGACCAGCACTTGAAAAACGGTTATGATTTGGTGCGGTCTCCCCATATCGGCAGCCGCAAATTGTGGGAAAAATCCGGTCATTGGGGATTTTATTCGGAAAGTATGTATCCGCCCATGGAAGCGGGGCAATCATTGGAAGATCAAAAACTGCAAAAGAAAGTTGCCGAATCCGAGCAATACCTGCTCAAACCCATGAATTGTCCGTTTCACGTGCAAATCTACAAAAACAATTTACATTCATATCGCGAATTGCCGATGAGATGGGCCGAAGTTGCCACGGTGTATCGGTTTGAAAAAAAAGGAGAGCTTTCGGGTTTGACGCGAGTGCGGGGATTTACCCAAGATGACGCGCATATTATTTGCCGCAAAGACCAAGCCAAATCGGAATTGATGCGCGTGATTGACTTTATTGAATTTATGTATGGGGCGTTTGGTTTTCCGATGGAATCGGTGAATGTTTATTTATCCCTGCGCGATCCGCAAAACAAAGAAAAATACGCGGGTAATGATGAGGGATGGGAATTCACGGAAAGCGTTTTGCGCGATGTTGCCAAAGAGAAAAAATTAAATTTCAAAGAAGAGCAAGGCGAGGCGGCGTTTTACGGCCCCAAGCTGGATTTCAAGATCAAAGATGTTTTGGGGCGCGAGTGGCAATGTTCCACCTTGCAGTTTGACTTTAATTTGCCCCAACGATTTGATATGACATTTACCAACCAAAAAGGCGAGCAAGAGCGGCCGTGTATGCTGCATCGCGCGCTATTCGGTTCCTTTGAAAGATTTATCGGGCTTTTAATTGAGCACTATGCCGGCGCGTTTCCGGTGTGGCTATCGCCGGTGCAAGTGAAAATTTTATCGGTGGGCGAAAAACATGTTGAATATTGCCAAAAGCTTGCCGATGAATTCAGATCAAGCGGCATTCGCGCGGAAGTTGATTCCGCCGACGAAACATTAGGCAATAAAATCCGCAAAGCCGCGTCCGAAAAAATTCCCTACACCTTGGTGATAGGAGATAAAGAAATAGAAAATGATATTTTGGCCGTTCGCGACCGCGGCGCCAAATCTGCCCGTTCAATCTCCAAAAGCGATTTTATCTCCGAAATCCTTGCCAAAACCCAATCTCGTAATTGAGCAAAACCAAAATTGATAAATAAATGACGGATATTCCAACATTCTTGAGAATGTGAGAATGTCGGTAAAAACGGGATGGTAAATTGCAAATAACGATATTCTGGTATTCTGCAGAATACCAGAATATCGTAGATGCGTTTATATGTCATATATTCCATATGGAATATATGGTCAGAATGAAAGACAATAAAAAAATAGGAAAAATGATATGCATAAAAAGGGGGTATTAAAAAATTTGCCGGCGGGCGGAGGGTGTTTGGCGGGAATTAATTTGCCCAAAGAGAGCGGGTTTTATTCGGAAAAAATGGAGGTTTCTTTTGAGCGGGCGGATTTGCGCGAATTGCCTGGACCGTTGCATACCCACAATAAAATGGATGAGCTGGTGATTGTGTTGCGCGGCAGATTTGTTGTTGAAATGGACGGCGAGCAATTGGAAATCAATCAAGGAGAGTATGTTTTCAAAAACGCGGGTTCTCCGGGCAGGGCGATTGCCGCGGATTTCGAGACAGAAATTTTGATTGTCAAATCGCCGTCGGTTGCCGGCGATGTTTCGATAATTGGTTGATGAATGTATATACATATGTATATACATTCAAAAATTAAAAAATTCCGCGCGACTGCGGAATTTTTTATTCATGGTTATAAATCAAGGTGCCGGTGCCATGTCCGATGTTTGGTTTTTCGCGTGCGAATGCTTCCTCTTGGCCGTCGGGGATTTGGGGCAGGGTGTGTTCAAAAATAAATTTGGCGTCGCCCTGCGTCATATTGGTGCAACCCGCGGACTGCGGTATGCCGAATTTGTCGTGCCAGTAGGTGCCGTGGATCGCGTAATCGTAATTGTAATACATTATCCATGGAATGTTCTTTAAATGATAGCGATAGGTGTGCAGAGGCGGTCCGCCTTGCATTTCGCCTTTTTTGAGCTTATACCAAATTCGGTAAAGTCCTGTTTGGGTGGGGTTTTCTTCCCGTCCCGGCGCGATATAAGTGGCAAATATCGGCCGGTCATATTCAAAAAACGTGAGGATTTTTTTTGTTAAATCAACATCAATCCAATTCTCATTTTCCTTGACACCTTCGGGAACGGCAAAATCGTTGGGTGGCTCGGGTTGCGTTATCGGGGTAATAAAATCCGAAAATATATACGCGCCGGCATACATCCCGCCGTCAATCTGATACCAAAGATTTTTTCCGTTTATCCATTCGCCATAGACCTCTTTAATCACTTTAACGCGGTTGGCGCTGGAAAACGACCCTAATTTATCGGAAGTTATTGCCACTCCCTTGCGCACATTGACTCCGTCAGCGTTGATTTGCCCCCACCAGCCCAGATATTTAAAACGGTTGTTTCCCAATGCTGCGGCGCTGGGAATTTGCGCCATAAACGACCAGGAGCTCGCGCTGGCGAAATTATTTTCGTCGGCGATGATCGCTTTTACGGAATATTCTTTTTCGTTTTCCAATTCTGCCGCAAAAGAAAAAATGTATTGACTTGAATTCTTTTTTTCGATATCAAATTCAACGGGATTGCCGTTTAAAAATACCGCCGCGCCTTTTAAGGGATTATCAAGATTTGCCTCAAAGCTTATCGCGCGCGGCGCCGGAAATATGGCGGAATTGTCGGGCGGGTTTTGCTTTGATATCTGCGGATAACCGTCTTTGGCGGTTGGAATAATGATTTCGGCGATTGCATTGTTGGTATTCACTTTTGCCGGCAAATAAGCTCCCTTGCGGTATATTTCCATTGTCAATTGATTGTCTTCAATTCTATAATCAATTGATTCAATCAAGGGGCTGCCGATGATTTTTTCATAGTCCAATTCACCGCTTATTTTTTTTACATCCTCAAAAATAATTAAGGTTTTCGCTTGGTCGAAAATTTCTTCCGTTCGATATTCGGGCATATTGATTTGCGCCGGTTCTGCCGGAGAGAATTTTAACCGGATGCGATTTTCGCATTCGGACAAGCAGTCATAACCCGCGATTCGCGCGGCGTATGATTTGGGGCGGGCAGGAACTTCGGTTTCAAAATTTTGCGGGAGAGGAAGCATCATCCACCAAATTGCGGCGAAAACCAAAAAAACGCCGATGGTCAAAACCCCGAATTTCCATTTCCACGTGGCGCGATATTTCAGTTCAATTATTTTGTCGCGCACTTTAATAGCGTATTTTTTGGGCATAATAGCAAATTCAATATTGCAATCGCAGACAGGCGCGATTAAATTATCATACCAGCAAACCCTTTTTACTCAAAACCCCGCCTTGGCGGGGGTTTGAGCATGAGAATAAAGAAAAAAGCGCAAAACGCATTTTTCTTTACAATAATGGCGTCTTCCGAACCTCCCGGCTCAAAAGTTTCGCACGAGTTTTATTATATTCCGCCCAATATCGTTGTCAATTTGATTTTTTTAACGATTTGTTGCATAATCAGAATCGTTTAAAAATAAAAAATGAAGGTATTTTTTGATCGGACAAAATATAAATTATTGATGTAGCAAAACAGGGTCAACTCGTGAAAACGGGCTTTTTTGGAGTAATACCCTGTTTTTTGTTTGGGAAAACGGGTCAAAAAATATGAATAACGAATCAAAAATCAAAGTATCAAAACATATCGTATCAAAAAGGGGCGCATCTGGAAGCGATCCGCTTTTGATTGTCAAAGACGTTGCCAAATCCTATGGCAAAGAAGACTTGTTTCAATCGGCGCGTATGCGCGTTTTGCCGCGGGAACGGATCGCGATTGTGGGTGCCAATGGCATCGGTAAAAGCACCTTGCTTAAAATTATCATCGGCGTTGAAGATTGCGACGAAGGCTCTTGCCAATTGCATAAAAACGCGGTTATCGGCTATTTGCCGCAAGAAACCCATTGGGATTCGCTTGTCAATTCGGTTTTTGACGAAATACATTCGGCGGATCGCAAAATGAAGCAAATGATGGAGCACAAAAACGATTATGAAAAAAGAGAAGCTGAGGGAGTGTTAAAAGAAGACGAGATTAGAGATTATTTTAAGCTGTTGGAAAATTACAAAGCTGTTGACGGTTATCGGCGCGAAGGGCTGATTGAACGTCTGCTTTTGGATTTTGGTTTTGCCAAAGATTCATGGCAACGCGCCGTGGGGAGCTTGAGCGGCGGCGAGCGAACCAAGCTGGCGCTGGCAAAAACAATGCTGGCTAACCCCAATCTTATTATTTTGGACGAACCCACCAATCATTTGGATATTGAAACCTGCGAGTGGCTGGAAGAATTTTTAATTCATCGCAATATCGCGGTTATTTGCGTGTCGCACGATCGTTATTTTTTGGACAAGGTTTGCCAAAAAACTTATGAATTAACCAAGAACGGGATTGAAAAATATCAATGCGGTTATTCGGATTATGTGGTGGAAAAAGCTGCGCGTTGGGCGGCGTTGGAAAAAAGATATAAAATCCAGCAAAAATATTTGAAAGAACAGCAATCCTATATCGACCGTTTTCGCTATAAAGCCACCAAAGCCGCCGGCGTGCAAAGCCGGATTAAAATGCTGGATAAAATTGAAAAGATAGAACCGCCCAAAGAAGAAGCGCAAGACATTAGAATTAAATTGGACGCAGGGACAAAACTTTGCCGCAGTGTTTTAAAAATCGACAACATTTCCATCGGCCCGCAAAATTTGCCGTTATTTTCTCTTGACGGGAGACTGGAAGTTGAGTGGGGCGATAAAGTTGGCATTATCGGCAATAACGGCCAAGGGAAATCAACGTTTTTGAAAACGATAATCGGGCAAATGCCGCTGCTGAAAGGAAAGATCGCGGTTGATGACCGCGCCCAAATCGGGTATTATGCGCAGGCGCATGAAGATCTTGATCCGCAAAAGATTTTGCTAGACGAAGTGGCGTCAAAAACAATAGAAACCGAAGAACGGGTGCGCGCGGTTTTGGGGGCGTTGCTTTTTGAGCCGTTTGAGGTGGAAAAGAAAAAAATCGCCGACCTCTCCGGAGGCGAGCGGGCGCGCGCGGCGCTGGCCGAACTGATTTTGCAAAATTTCAATTTTTTGCTTTTGGACGAACCCACCAATCATTTGGATTTGCCCTCAAAAGAAGTGATCACCAAAGTTTTCAAAGATTACAAAGGCACGATCATCTTGGTTTCGCACGATCGCTACATCCTCAATGAAGTTTGCGATCACATCTGGGAAGTCAAAGACGGCAAATTGCAAAGCTACATCGGCAACTACGACGACTACCGCTACCATCTCGCCCATTCGTAGGCAGTTATAAAAGTGCGGCAAGGTTTCACTTTGCCGCACTTTTTTGTTTGTTGTGCAGTTGGGATGGTTCGCCCCGCAGTAGAAATTCGGCGCGCTAAAGCACAGGTTCAAAAAGCCCAATTTACACTGCGGGACATGCCCGAAGGGTGGAATAAAAATATGGCAAGGTTTTTGCAAATGGAGTGAAATATTGCGGGGGCGGGGTTGTAGTAGAGAATGCGACCCGGGCGAGCAGTTGTAATTCAATAATCAAAAAATAAATATGAAAAAATTATCAAGGAAAAATATTGTTGCCGCGGCGATTATGATATTTTGCGCGGCTATGGTGGCGGGAGTTGGTGCGGTCTATGCCGATGAAGTTGTTGGCAAGGACAATTCGATGAGTAATTTAATAACCTCTATCGCGCAAAAATTTAATTTAAACGAAGCCGATGTGCGGGCGGTGTTTGACCAGCATCGCGAGCAAATGGAAGCGCGGCGCGAGCAAAATCGCGAGCAGATGGAAACCAAGCGGCAGGAGCAATTTGAAAGTCGTTTGAGCGAGGCGGTTGCGCAGGGCAAATTGACGCAAGCGCAGGCGAACGCGATTGCCGCCAAGCGCGCGGAATTGCAAGCGCAAATGAAAACACTGCGTCAGTCGCGGCAAGCCGAAATGGATAATATGAAAAATATGACGCAAGAAGAACGCAAGGCGGCGATGGAAGAGCAAAAAACAAAAATAAAAGCGCAAATATCCGCATTAAAGCAATGGGCGGCCGATAACGGTATTCCCGAAGAATATTTGCCGATGGCCGGTATGGGATTTATGTCCGGCGGGCATGGCTGCGGGGGAGGATTTGGCGCGCGCGAGTAGCAAGACAAAATGCAAAATGCCGGAGGTTTGACCTTCGGCATTTTTTGTATAAAGCAAGTAATCTGGTATAATGAATCGTAGAAAAATAAATAAAGGTCGGAAGACAAAACAAAAATTTAAAATTTAAAATAAAAAATAAAATGGAAAATCAAAATAACATTTGCAATATATGCGGATGCCAAGGCGGATTCGCGCGGCTGGTAATGGGGGCGCTGGCGGTTGCGTTGGTTGCCTATGTCGCGGCGCTGGCGGTAAACTCAATCAAAGAAAATAAATATATCGGGCGCGCCACGCAAATCCAAAGCACGATTTCAGTTTCCGGCGAAGGGGAAGTTTATAAAACTCCGGATTTGGCGGTGATGAATTTTTCGGTGGTGAGCGAAGCCAAAACCGTGGCCGAAGCGATGGAGGACAACACCAAGAAAATGAACGCGATCATTGACGTAACCAAAAGCTTGGGGGTGGAAGAAAAAGATCTGCAGACAACAAATTACCGGATCAACCCCCGCTATGATTATGTAAAAACCACTTCGTCGATTTTGCGTCCGACAACAGCCGAATTGGTGATTGAAGACGAAGAATATTATTATCCTTCGGGCAAGCGGGTTCTTTCCGGGTATGATGTAACGCAGACTTTGACAGTTAAAGTGAGAGAAGAAAATATGGAAAAGATCGGCACGATTATCAACGAGGTAGCCGCGGCCGGAGCCAATCAAGTCGGCGATTTGCAATTCACCTTGGATGATCCGGATGCCGCGCAAGCCGAAGCGCGCGAAAAAGCGATTGAAGAAGCCAAAAGCAAAGCCGGCAAATTGGCCGAGCAATTAGGCGTGAAGCTGGTGAGAATTATTAATTACAACGATAGCCGGTATTATCCGGTGTCGCAAATAAACTACGCGGCCAAGGATATGGCAGCCGGTATGGGCGGAGCCGCCGAATCGGCGCCAACCATTCAAACCGGCGAAAACAAAATCACGGTGAGCGTGAATATCTCCTACGAGATAGAATAGCAAAAAAACAAAAAACCGCTTTCATTTACGTTGAGGTGGTTTTTTGTTAGGATGATGGCAATATGAAAAACGAAAAAATAATTTATGATGTGGCGGTGATCGGGGGCGGGCCGGCGGGGATGATGGCCGCGATTTCTGCGGCAAAGAATGGAGCGAGAACCGTTTTGATTGAGAAAAACAAATCTTTGGGTAAAAAATTGCTTTTGACCGGAGGGGGGCGGTGCAATTTATGCAACGCCGAATTTGATTTGCGCGAGTTGGCGGCCAATTACGGCAAAAACGGGTCATTTTTATTCCATTCATTTTCCGAGTTCGGTCCAAAAGAAACGGTTAAGTTTTTCAGTGATTTGGGAATAAAAACTGTCATTGAAAACAAGCAAAGATTGTTTCCCAAAAGCGGTCGGGCGCAAGAGGTTTTGGACGTCTTGACGCGTACCCTTGAAGAGAGCGGCGTTGAGGTTGTCTTGGGAGAGAAAGTTGCCAATATAAAAAAAGATGATGGCGCGATAGGAAAGCTTTTTCTTGCCGGGCGCGAAATTGTTGCCAAAAATTATATTCTTGCCACCGGCGGTAAATCCTATCCGCAAACCGGATCAACCGGAGACGGATATGAATGGGCGCATCGCCTGGGGCATCGGATTGAAAAATTATCTCCCGCGCTGGTTCCGATAACGATTAAAGAGGCATGGCCGAAAAAATTGGCGGGAACAGGTTTCCCCGATGTTAAGATTAAAATAGCGCAGATCGGGAAAAAAATTGCCGCGGCGCGCGGGGAAATTCTTTTCGCGCATTTTGGATTGACCGGCCCGGCGATCTTGAATATGAGCGGTTTGGCGGCGTTATTTTTGAAAAGCGGTCCGGCCGATATTTTTATCGACATTTTGCCGGATAAAAATGCTGGAGTTTTAGAGCAAGAAATTCTGAAAGATTTTTCGCAAAATCCAAATCGCGCGGCAAAGCATTGCCTGGCGCGGTACGCGTCTTTAAATTTTGTTCAGGCATTATTGGAGCAAGCCGGCATTGACGCCGAGAAAACCTGCAATAATATCAACAAAAAAGAGCGGCGCTTGATCGTCGGCGCGCTAAAAAGTGTTGGGCTGTCGGCGGTCGGAACATTGGGGCTTGAAGCCGGAATGGTGACGGCCGGAGGCGTTGATGTTTCGCAAATTGACGATAAAACCATGCGCTCAAAAATTATTGCCAACCTTTATTTTGCCGGAGAAATCATCAATGTCCACGGCTCGACTGGCGGCTTCAATCTTCTGCAATCCTGGTCCACCGGCCATCTTGCCGGCACCTCCGCAAGCGCATTTTGTGGATGGGCGGGCGGTTGAATAAAAAATAAAAAGCGGTAGGATTAAACTATTAAACAAAATTTATGGAGAATTATTTGACGCCCGAGGGGTTGGAAAAATTAAAAAAGGAATTGGATGATTTGGAAAACGTGAAAAAAAAAGAGCTTGCCGAGAAGCTGAATTATGCCATATCTTTCGGCGATTTGCGCGAGAATGCGGCATATCATCAGGCAAAGGAACAGCAGGGATTTTTGGAAGGGCGCATCGCGGAATTGAAAGCCATTATCGGCGGCGCGAAAATTATTGATCGCCGCGATTCGGATTCGGTGCAAATCGGCGCCACCGTGGTTTTGGCTTCCGGAGAAATTACCGAGGAATACCAAATTGTCGGGCACGACGAGGCGGATGTTTTTAGCGGAAAAATTTCCCACAGATCGCCGCTGGGAGAAGCCGTTTTTGGAAAAAGTGTCGGGTGTCTGGTGCGCTTGAAAACTCCAAACGGATTGATTGAATATAAAATAATGCAAATAAAATGAAGTTTTGCGCCTTTAACCGAATCAATCAAGCCGCCGATTAAGGCGGTTTTCTTGCGTCTTTGGGCGGTATTGTGATAAAATGGCATTGTAAATAATTCAAATAATATGGAGGAACAATTATTAAATTATATTGAGCAGGAATTAAAAAGGGGTGTTGCCAGGCCGGCGATCAAAAAAGCGCTGCTTGATGTCGGCTGGAAGCTTGCTTTAATAGAAGAAGCGTTTGGCGCGGTGCAATCAAAAGCCGCCGCTCCGGCGCCATTTGCGGAAACACCGCAAAACGGCCAAGGGCAAATGAAAAGTTTTGATGATCAAGAAAGCGAAAGCAATGGTATTGCCCAAGAAGCGCGGCCGGGAAAGGGGAAGTCAATGCTTGTCGCGGGAGCTGTTTTTGCGATTATTATCATCGGTTTCGCGCTGGCGGTGGCTTATCTGGATTCCCAAGACTCCTCTTGGGGCGCGGGAGACGCGGGCGATATGGGCGCCAATATCCAAAATCAGGGCGAGCAAAAACCTTCCAATGATTTGTCGGCGCAAGAAGAAATGTTATCGGCGGATGGAAGCGAAACGGCGGCAATTATTGAATCCGAGAGCGCCGGCGATCTCGCTTTTGGCGACGGAGCAACCGCGCTTGTTGATGTCAACGATAAAGGCGAGGCCGGTACTACCGTCGAAGAAGGCGCCACAGGAGATGACCGGCGCAAGGCGGATATGAAGCAATTGTTTGACGCGCAAAAATCGTGGTTCGCGGCCAACGGCCAATATTACACTTGCGGTTTGCGCGGCGGCGATTGCGGAGGCAGGCCATATGGCTATCCGGCGCAAATCGGCGAATATCTGGCTTCTATGCCGCAGGATCCTTTATATGACGCGACACAGGCGGTTTGCGGGCAAAGCTATGTTTATTGCGGCCTGAATAACGCGTCTTATCCGCATTTTTTCTGCTACTATGCCAAGCTTGAAGGCGGCGGATATTACACGGCGTCGCACGCGGGTAATTTTTCGCGCAGTACTCCACCCAAAATTTTTGAAGAATGCGCGGTTGCCGACTGATTTGATTTTTGTTTTAATTTGAAATAAATTAAAAGCCGTAATGTAATAAACAAATTACGGCTTTTGTTTAATTGAGCGGGCGTAAATTATTATGAATGAAATCAAAGATGAAGTAATCGCGCGGCGGGTGCAGGATGGCCGAATTGATGATTTTAGCTTATTGATGAATCGCTACGAAAAAAAGATTACTCGCTACGGAAAAAAATTTCTTTATCATCCCGACGATATTAAAGATATCGTGCAGGAGATTTTTACGAAAGCCTATGTTAATATCAGAAGTTTTGACGCAACGCGCAAATTTTCTCCATGGATTTATCGCATCGCGCACAACGAGTTTGTCAACGCGTTAAAAAAGAAAAAATCGGAAAAAATATCTTTTATTGATTTTGATATGTTTTTTCCCCATCCGGCGGCCAAAGAATCGGCGGACGGCGATGTTGACCGCGCGGATTTGCGGCGACTGCTGGACGATCATATCGGTAAAATGCCGGCAAAATACCGCGAACCGCTGGTATTGTATTATTTCGAAGAATTGAGCTATCGCGAGATTGCCGATGTTCTGCGTTTGCCGGTTTCCACGGTGGGAATTCGCCTTCAAAGAGGGAAAAGAATACTCAAGAAAGCGATGGACAAGGATCCGCGCCATAATAATTGAAAAATATGAACGAGCAAAACGAAAAAACACAAGATGAGCGAAACAAAGAAGGGTTGAGCAAAAAAATTATTTTGGCGGCCAAGCGTGGCGAATTGAGAATGCGGCCAAAATGGCATTTTGTTTTGCGTGCGGGATTGTGGATCACGGGGATTGCCGCGGCGGTTTTGGCGACGCTTTACTTTTTGAGCTTGTTTTTATTCATTACCCGCGAGACCGGAATTTGGATGGCGCCGATGTTTGGCTGGCGAGGAGTGTTTGTGTTTTTGTCGTCGCTTCCTTGGCTGATTATTTTATCAATACTTATTTTTGTTTTAATTTTGGAAATTTTGGTGCGTCGTTACGCTTTTGCCTATCGTTTGCCGCTTCTTTATTCGGCTTTCGCGATCCTGCTGGCGGTTTTTGCCGGCGGTCTTTTGCTGGCGCAAACGCCTTTGCACCAAATCTTGTCTAACTGCCCTTCGCCGAGAGACTTGCGCGACAAAAAAGATTTGCCCGTCCAGCCGCCCTGCGGGACCGGAGTTTACCGTGATTTGGCTCCCCGCCGCTTTAACGATTTTCATTATGGAGTGATTGATAGCTTTGACGGCGATAACTTTATAATTCTAAACCGCCATCAAGAAAAAATTCTGGTAGTTGTCGGCAAAAAAACGCGCCTGCCGCTGGGGGCTCAGTTTGAAGCCGGCGACGCGGTGGTGGTGATCGGCGAACACCGCGGCGGTCAAGTGGAAGCCTTCGGTGTCGGAGGGTTGGACTATTGAAGCGTTAAAATGCCGCAAAAGCGGTAATTAAAAAAATGGCAAATATAATTAAAGCAATCAAAAACCACAAAAAAATATCCTTCATTTTAATCGTTATTTTGGGAATTGCCGGATATTTTTTTCTAAAACCTTCAAGCAGTGATGAAATGATCACGGTGTATAATTACGGCACGGCCGAAATCGGCACAGTGATGCAATCTGTGTCGGGAGCGGGGCAGATTTCTCCGGCTCGAAAATCGGACTTGAAATCAAAAGCCGGCGGATTGGTTTTGGCGGTCAATGTTTCCGCGGGTGATGCGGTTAAATCTGGTGATGTAATTGCCCGTATTGACGACTCCGATGCCCAAGCGGATATTGAAGACGCGCGCGACGTGCTGGAAAGCGCGCAACTTTCTTTGGAAGAGCTAAATGAACCTCCCGACGAGTTGTCGCTGATGCAGGCACAAAATGCCTTGGAAAAGGCAAAAGAGGCGCTTGCCGATGATAAGGAGGGTCTGATTAAAAGCTATGAGGACGGGTTTGACGCGGTGGCAAGCGCGTTTGCCGATTTGCCGTCAATCGTGGCCGGATTGCAAAATATGGTTGCCGGCGCCAGCACTTATGTGACGCAATCCAACTCCACCTATATTGATTATTATTCCGATGCTATTAAGGGCTACGATTCGCAAGCGGCGCAAATGGCCTCTAACGTGGCGGGTGCTTATCAGCAGGCAAAAGCGCGATATGATGCCAATTTCCACGTCTATAAACTGATGGACCGCGACTCGGTCGCTCATGATGAGATTGAGGATATTATCAATCAGACCTACGCGACCTCGCAAACCATTGCCGAAGCACTGAAAAATACCAATGTTTTAATTCAGCGCTATAAGGATGTTTTAACCGATAGAAACTTGGTTCCGCAGACATTTGCCGACAATCATCTTGATTCATTGGCCGGCTATACTTCAAGAAATAATTCGCATGTAAGTTCGCTGTATTTGGCGAGGCAAAGCATTATAAGCGCGCAAAAGGCAATTGACGATGACGAATACACGATAGCCGAAAAAACAAAATCGCTGGAAAACCTCATCGCCGCGCCCGACGAGCTTGATTTAAGATCGGCTAAGCTGGCGGTGGAGCAAAAAGAAAGGGCGCTTGACGATGTGATTGAAGAATTAGAGAATCACACGATTCGCGCCCCTTTTGACGGAATCATAGCTTCTGTTGATATTGAAAGCGGGGACGAGATTTCTTCGGGAGCCGCCGCGGCGACAATTATTGCCGAAAATCAGATTGCCACGGTCACGCTCAACGAGATTGATATTGCCAAAGTTAAAATTGGTCAAAAAGCTGCTTTAACATTTTCGGCGATTGAAGACCTATCAATGACGGGCAAGGTGATTGAAGTGAGTGCTTTGGGATCGGTGAGTCAGGGGGTGGTGAGCTATGATGTTACCATCGCGCTTGATACTGCTAACGAACAAGTCAAATCAGGAATGAGCATTTCGGCGACAATTATCACCGATATTCGGCAAAATGTTTTGACGGTGCCGCTAACCGCTATCAAAAGCGATATGCAAAAAAATTCGTATGTTTTAGTTCCAAACGGCGAAGGCAACAAACAACAGGCGGTAACTACAGGGTTGTCCGACGATGAATATGTTGAAATTATCGAAGGGCTTTCCGAAGGCGACCAAATTGTGGTTTCTTCATCGAAGCAAAACACCAACAAATCATCAGCCAGCACACTGCCTTCGAGGCGAAGCGGTTCTTTCTTCAATATGGGCGGCATGGGCGGATCGATGCGGCAATAAGTTAAAAGTAAGAATTTAAAAGTCAAAAGTGAAATTCAGAAGTAAGATTCAAAATTTTTTAACTTTTTGGTTATAATTTTGACTTTTGAATTTTGGCTTATTTTTATGATTGAGTGTAAAGATATTGTAAAAATTTATAAAACCGGGGATATCGAAACTAAGGTTTTGAAAAATATTTCTTTTTCTGTCGAAACCGGAGAGTTTCTGGCGATTATCGGGCCTTCGGGGTCGGGAAAGTCAACGTTGATGCATATTTTGGGCATGCTGGATACTCCCACAAGCGGAGACTACTTTTTGGACGGGAAAAATGTTGCCAAATATTCAGATGACGAATTGGCCGAGATCAGGAAGGCTAAAATTGGATTTGTGTTTCAATCATTTAACCTTTTGCCGCGCACCACGGTTTTGAATAATGTTTGCTTGCCTTTGGTTTATGCCGGTGTTGACAAAGAAGAGCGCGAAAAGCGCGGCAAAAAAGTTTTATCTCTCGCCGGATTGGAAGAAAGATATTACGGCTACCATACCAACCAGCTTTCTGGAGGACAGATGCAGCGAGCGGCGATCGCGCGCGCGCTGATTAATGATCCGGCGATAATTTTTGCCGATGAGCCCACGGGAAATTTGGACACCAAAACCGGCCAAATTGTGATGGAAACATTTCAAGAGCTCAATAAAAACCACGGGCACACGATTATTTTAATCACCCACGAGCAGGATGTTGCCGAATACGCCCGGCGTATTATTACCGTGCGCGACGGCCAAATTGTTAGCGACGAGCACAACGGGCACAGGGCGGTTGAGATTCTTAAAAGAAAGTCCAAAGTATAATTTGAAATAATTTTTATGAAGTTTAACGATTTGTTGGAACAAACATTTTCATCTTTGCTTGCCAATAAGGCGCGTTCGGGGCTTACGGTTTTGGGTATTGTTATCGGTATCGCTTCGGTAATTACCATGGTTTCCATCGGCCAGGGCGCGTCGGGGACCATCACGTCCAGTATTGAATCTTTGGGGTCAAATTTATTGGTTGTTATGCCCGGTATGCAGCGCGGCGTGGGGCAGCAAGTGAGTTCCGGGCGGGGAAGCGCGCAAACGCTCACATTAGAAGATGCTCAGGCAATACAGGAACAGGTTTATGGAGTTGAAAATATCGCGCCGCTTTATTCAACTCGCTTGCAGGTTGCCGCTACGGGAACAAATACAAATACCACGGTGAGCGGCACGACTGCGGCTTATTCAATGGTGCGTAATGTTGCCGTGGAAACCGGAATTTTTATTACCGATGAACATGATTTGGCCAAATCAAAAGTGGCGGTCCTGGGACCCACAACTGTTGAAGATTTATTTGGTGAAGAAGTAATATCGGAAGATGTGCTTGGCCAAAAAATCAGAATTAACAATATTGAATTTAAAATTATCGGTATCACGGCGGCTAAAGGGGGGTCGGGATTTAACGATCAAGATGATGTTATTTATGTGCCTCTTGGCACCGCCCTTCACTATTTTGCCGGAAATGACAAGGTGAGCAATATCAGCGTGCAAGGCGAATCTCAAAAAATACTGGATCAAGTCGAAGCTGATATTACTGCTTTGCTTTTAGAGCGGCACAAAATTACCGATGAAGCGTCGGCGGATTTTCAAATTATGAATCAGGCCGATATCGTGGAAAGCGCGTCGTCCATTGCCGGTACGCTCACAATTCTTTTAGCGTCCATTGCGGGTATCTCGCTTTTGGTGGGCGGAATTGGCATTATGAATATGATGCTCACCACGGTTACCGAGCGCACTCGGGAAATCGGGTTGCGCAAAGCCGTTGGCGCCAAGAAGAACGATATTACCGTCCAATTTTTGGCCGAGGCGGTGACGCTCACATTTATCGGCGGGATTATCGGCGTGGCGCTGGGGTGGCTGGCTAGTTTGGCGGTTTCGCATTTTGGCGGCACGGCCACGCAAATTTCGTTGCTGTCGGTTTTGTTGGCATTTGGCGTTTCGGCGGCAATCGGTATAATTTTCGGCTATTATCCGGCGTGGCGCGCGGCAAAATTGGATCCGATCACGGCACTTCGATATGAATAAAAAATAAATATATTAAATTCCAAGCACCAAGCACTAAATACCAAATAAATTCCAATATTCAAAACTCAAATTTTAAATATTGAGATTTAAATATTGAATATTATTTGGAGTTTGAGATTTGGTTCTTGGAAATTATTGTTTTTATGAACAAAAACATTATTGTTGTTTTGTTAGCGGTTTTGGTTGTTGGGGGAGGGGCGTTTTTTGCCGGAATGGAATATGGCAAAAAGCAAAACGCGCAAGCATTGTCGTTTGGAAAGAATTTCCAAGGAATGTCCGCCGCCGGACAAACTTCGAGCGGCACGCGCGCCAATCGCAACGGCGCGGGCATGGTGAGCGGCGAGATTGTCAGCGCCGATGATACCAGTATTACCGTTAGTGTTGCGGATGGCGGCTCAAAAATAGTTTTTTTCTCCGAAAAAACTTCAATCGGCAACTTTGTTGACGCGGCCGCCGATGATTTGACGGCGGGCAAAAATATTGTGGCAACAGGAACCGCCAACAGCGACGGCAGCATTGTCGCCGCCAACATCCAAATCGGTGCGCCGGCGCGGCAAGGCGGAATGCCGATGCCCGGCGCCCCGGCCGATAACGAAAAACAAGAAGATCCCGCCATCCAGCCGGCAATGTAAAACCCGACCCAAGACCTCCAAGGCGCGGCATTTATGCCGCGCCTTTCGTTTAAATCCAGCTTGGTGTTGACAATTATATCCAATAAGATATAATGACCCTATTATGGATGGCATAAATTATGAACATCGTTTATTATTATGATCCGGATTTAAAATTCTGTCCTGTAAAGCAATATTTAAGCCATTTGAATTTTGGTGTTGCCAAAGATGTGGTGTTGCTTGCGACCATTGACAGCAAAATTATTTTTTTGAGCCGTCAAAAAAATCATCCGCATCCGCCAATTTCCAAGTCGTTGCATAATTATAATTTTTTTGAAATCAGGCACAGAAAAAACAAAAATATCCTTATCAGAGTAATTTATTTTTGCTGTGAAGGGAAAATGGTTTTATTAAATGCTTTTGAAAAACCAGATAATTATAATTCACAAAAGATAAAGAAAGATATTGGAAAGATTCTTGATATAAGCGCAAATTATCGCCAAAAATATTTAAAAAATAAAAATCTTTATGAAGATTACAAATAAGAAAAATATTGATCCCATTGCCGAAGCCAAGAAAAACAAGCATTTTAAAAGATATTCCGACGAGGCCGATGTGAAAATCAGATTTGCCAACGCGGTTTATAATGCCAGAATCAAAAAAGGGATGAGCCAGCAGGAATTGGCAAAAAGGGCGCAAACTACGCAAAAAAGAATATCAAATATAGAAAACGCGGATATTGATTTGGGTATGGGCGCGATTTATCGAATATCGCAAGCTCTTTGCTTTGATTCAAAAATATTGGCCGATATTTTCGGATGCGATTTTACTCCTTTGCAACCTCAATCACCCGGGGTTAAAAGCCAACGATTTCGGGAATCTGTATTTTGTAGCGAAAATTAATGGAGGTGAAAATTTTCGCGAAGCCGATCGTTGCAAATTTAGAATTGACAAAGCATAAATTATGGCGGGAAAATCATCCAATAAAAATCTGCAATTTTGTTGACACGGCCGCGGATGACTTGATTGGAGGCAAAACCATAATGGCAACGGGAACCGCCAACAGCGACGGCAGCATCGTTGCCGCCAACATCCAAATCGGCGCGCCGGCGCGGCAAGGCGGAATGCCGATGCCCGGCGCCCCGGCCGATAACGAAAAACAAGAAGACCACGCCATTCAGCCGGCAATGTAAAACCCGACCCAAAACCTCCAAGGCGCGGCGAAATGCCGCGCCTTTGTGTAAAGTTTAATCCGTTTGGTCAATTGAAAAATGATCGCAAAAAGGGTAAGGTGTATGTAAACAGAGTTATAAACCGATATGAATCTTTCGGACAACGAAAAACGGGATATTATAAAATTTATTGAGGCGGGAAAGCCGTTGCCGGACAAATACCGGTTTTTGTTGTTTGAAGACAAGCGCGAGGTGGAATTGGTGTGGAACGGAAAAACAAACGAAGTCGCCAATGTGGTTTTGCCATTCCAAACCATTGAGCAGGTTGATGAGCCGCGTAGCGAAAAGGAAATTAAAATGCAAAAGTCGCTTTTTGATATAGATCCGCGCGGGCGGCAATTGAAGGGATGGACGAACAAACTGATCTGGGGCGACAACAAACTGATTCTTTCCAGCCTGAAAAACGGCCCTCTGCGGGAAGAAATTGAAAAGCAGGGCGGTGTCAAATTGATTTATATTGATCCGCCGTTTGATGTGGGCGCGGATTTTTCAATGAACATTGAAATAGGAAACGAAGAATTCACCAAAAAACCAAATGTTTTGGAGGAATTGGCCTATCGCGACACATGGGGCAAGGGCGCGGATAGTTTTATCGCCATGATTTACGAACGCCTTTCGTTGATGCGCGATTTGCTGGCTGATGATGGCAGTATTTATGTCCATTGCGATTGGAGAGTTGCTTCTTATATTAAAATAGTTCTCGATGAAATTTTTGATGAAAAAAACTTCCAAAATGAAATAGTTGTGCATTATACAGCAGTTGGGTTAAAAGCACTTTCAAAAAAATTTCATCAAAACACAGAGTCAGTTTTTTATTATGCGGTCAGGAAAGGAAATCACATTTGGAATCCAGTTTATGAAAAAATTGAAGATCCGTCAAAATATAGAACAGCAAGTAAACATCAGTGGAATGCGGAATTGGGTAAAGCAGAACGCTTGCGTGACGATAACGGGAAAATTATTTATTTTGAAGTTACAGAAAATAAGGCGGATAATTTTATTGAGGTGCCTGCATTGCGTGGCGATTTAAAATTAGGGTATCCAACGCAGAAACATGAAAAATTGCTTGAAAGAATTATCAAGGCCAGCTCAAATGAAAATGATATTGTGGCGGATTT
>Ga0265293_10003959_pt1 | contig 26787 bp, 24 predicted proteins | sample Munlanlewell138R_FD_192505 | JGI IMG/M metagenome (GOLD analysis project Ga0265293, IMG submission 192505) | Leachate microbial communities from a municipal landfill in Southern Ontario, Canada - Leachate well 138R | ecosystem: Engineered > Solid waste > Landfill > Unclassified | place: Canada...
AACATCTGCACCAGTAAAGGCTTCTGACTTAAGGGCAGGGGCGGCTTTAGTATTGGCAGGATTAGTATCTGAAGGAATTACTGAGATAGACAATATCTATCATATTGATAGAGGTTATGATGGTATAGAAGAAAAGTTTACAAACTTAGGAGCAATTATATATAGGAAGACAGTGAATAACTAATAGTGAATAACTAATAGTAGGAAAAGGATTTTTTTCTTTTGGGCTATTAGTTATTTTTTATTTTTGTATTTTTAGTTATTCACCCTTAATTCTTAACTATTCACTAATATAATATGCCAATAATTAAAGCATAAAGCTTTAGTTGTTGGCATATTATATTCTATACTAAAGGCAAAGAGGGGAAAGAGATGAAAAAAGTTGGAATTTACATTTCTATAGTCTTAGTAATAACTATATTGTTACCTACAGTTATTGTTAAGACTTTTAATTTTGTACCTAAGGAAAACTTAGTATTAGGTGAAGCTTTGGAACAAGGAGAAATAATAATAGGTGAAGAGGAACCTTCCGTAAAAGCAAGTTATATATATGAAAAGATTAAGGTTTATAATACAAAGAATAGAAATGTGGATGAAATCAATATAGAGGACTATGTGAAGGGAGTTGTAGCAGCAGAGATGCCTGCTGAATTTCATATGGAGGCATTGAAAGCTCAGGCTGTAGCTGCCAGAACATATGCCATATCTAGAACTATTAAATATGGTGATGGACATCCAGACCATAGTTTAGCTCCCCTTTGTAATGGTATCCACTGTCAAGCCTATCTATCATTGTCTCAGATAAAAGAAATCCATGGAGAAACATGGGTAGAAAAGTATTGGTCAAAAATAGAGGAGGCTGTAGACAGTACAAGAAATTTAGGAATTTTCCATAAGGGAGAAATAATAGAACCCCTTTATCATTCCACATCTGGTGGTAGAACAGAGGATGTAAAGGATGTATTTGCTATGGAAATACCATATTTAAAATCAGTAACCAGTCCCTATGAAGAAGAAGCACCTAGGTTTAGGAATATAGTCACCATTACAACAGAAGATTTTATTAAAAAGATCAAATCGAAATATCCAAATGCAAAGATAAGTAAGGATAATTTAGCTGAAAAAATCAAACTAATTGATAGAACCATGACAGGAAGAGTAAAGAAGATAGCCATAGATGGAAATATGGTAGAAGGAAGAGAATTAAGGGATTTATTTGCTTTAAATTCAACTAACTTTACCATATCCTTAGATAAAAAACTAAATATTATTGAAATAGAGACCTATGGATTTGGTCATGGAGTTGGCATGAGTCAGTGGGGAGCCAATGGTATGGGTAAGCATGGCAGCAGTTTTGAGGAGATATTAAAACATTATTATACGGGAGTGGAGATAAAACCAATCAGCAATTAACTATTTTTTAATTAAAATTCTAATCCACTTTTGTGGATTTTTTTGTATGTTTTTCTCCATTGTGGAAATACTAGGTAATGGAGGTGGATATATGAAAAATAGATTGATTAAATTGGTAGAAAAGGATGGATTTATTTTATTCTTATTTCTATGTGTATGTGTGGTTGCAGGTGGAACATTGTTTTTGTCCATGAGAAATCTAAAGGGCAATCATGACAGAGGAAATGTTGACTTTATCATTCTAGAGGATATGGAAAACAGAGACCCTTCTTATGATGAAGAGATGGCTTTAATTAATGAAAGTGATATGGAAATAGGAGTAACCAATCTAGATGAAGAAGAAGTTGTTGAAGCCACTGTGGAAGACTATGAAGAGATGGAAGAAGATATTGAATTTGAAGAAGAGGAAATGGAGGACTCCCAGTTGGTAGAGGATGCTAAGACATTAATTCTTCCATTGGAAGGACCAATAATCACAGATTATACATCAAATTCCTTAGTGTATTCAGAAACTTTAGAAGCCTGGATAGGACATGGGGCTGTTGATATTGGAAGTAAGGAAGGCACTCCTGTTAGGGCAGCTATGGATGGAGTAATTAAGGAAGTATATGAAGATGAATTATGGGGAATAGTAGTAGTGATAGATCATGGTAATCAACTAGAAACCAGATATTCAAATTTATCTACAAAGGAAATGGTCAAGGAAGGCTTGAAGGTAAAAAGAGGAGATCATATATCTAAGGTAGGCAATACTGCAAAGGTTGAGATGTTAATGGAGCCTCATATTCATTTTGAAGTCATAAAAAATGGGAAATTAGTAGATCCTCGTTCTATTATTAAGTAAAAAAGCATAAATATTTAGTAAAATACCCAAAATGTCAAGGGGGGTTAATCAATTGAAGGATTATATAGAGGAAAGGGCTTTAGAAATAGCAAAATACATAGTAAGTGAAAAGGCAACGGTAAGGCAAGCAGCAGGAGTTTTTGGTGTAAGTAAATCTACAGTCCACAAAGATATGACTGAGCGACTACCAAGGATAAACCCTCTTGTTGCAAACACAGTAAGAGATATTTTAGAGACTAACAAAGCAGAAAGGCATATTAGAGGTGGTAAGGCGACAAAATTAAAGTATAGAGCATCTAACGAATAGAAAGGTCCCATTTTTGGGACTTTTTAAGTTTTTGTCATATTTTAAAATATTTTCCAAAAAAAGAAGGAGTTTTGAAATTTATGTAGAATATAACATAGGATAAGGATAATTAAGGGGGAGCAGAAAATGGCTGGATTAAGAGCAGATATAGGTGTAGATTTGGGTACTGCCAGTGTATTGGTATATGTAAAGGGAAAGGGAATAGTCTTAAAGGAGCCCTCTGTGGTTGCTATTGACCAAAATACAAATAAATTTTTAGCTGTTGGTGAAGAAGCTAGAAAGATGTTGGGGAGAACTCCTGGAAATATTATAGCTATTAGACCTATGAAGGATGGAGTAATATCCGACTATGATATAACTGAGAGAATGTTAAAATATTTTATTAAAAAATCTGTAGGCAGAGCTTTTCTAAAGCCTAGAGTAATAGTTTGCGTTCCAAGTGGGATAACTGAAGTAGAGAAAAGGGCTGTAATAGAGGCAAGCAATCAGGCAGGGGCCATAAAGACATATTTAATAGAAGAACCAATTGCTGCTGCCATTGGTTCAGGAATAGATATTACAGAGCCAAGTGGCAATATGATAGTAGATATTGGCGGAGGTACTACAGATGTGGCTGTCATATCCTTGGGAGGTATAGTAGTTAGTAGGTCTATAAAAGTAGCAGGAGATGAATGTGACGAGGCCATTTCCAAATTTATTAGAAAGAAGTACAACATGATGATAGGAGAAAGGTCTGCAGAAGATTTAAAGCTTAGTATTGGATCAGCATACAAGAGACCTGAAGAGGAATATAAGGAAGTAAGGGGTAGGAATTTACTTACGGGACTTCCTATTACTGTAAATGTATCTTCTACAGATATGATTGAGGCCCTAAAGGATCCTATTCAAGAAATAGTAGATACTGTTCATACAGTTCTTGAGAGGACACCACCAGAGTTGGCTGCTGACATTAGCAACAAAGGTATCATCCTTACAGGTGGAGGAGCTTTGCTTTATGGTTTAGATACATTGATCACTGAAAAGACTGGGATTCCAGTGCGTATAGCCAATGAGCCAGTATCCTGCGTTGCTAGAGGAACGGGTAAGGCATTGGATTGGGTCCATGTCTTTGACAATAATATAGTAGAAGATAATACAACAAAGAAATATAAAGGCTAAAGTTTTTATTAAAGTTGCCGATAATATGGTAGATATCTAAATATAGGATGTGATAAAAGATGAATAGAGGTCTATATATTGGTGCTACCTCTTTGATGGCCAACCAAAGAAGACTAGATGTTCTTTCAAATAATTTGGCCAATATAAATACTGTAGGGTACAAAAAAGATATTTCTCTTACGGAATCTTTTCCAGAAAAATTGTTGGCTAAGTTAAGCAGGATTCCAGAGCCAAGAAATATGCCTGGAGAAAATAATATTACCTACGAAAATACGGGGGATATTCATACTGCCCGTACCCAAGAAGGATATTTTGTACTGGATACTCCAATGGGAAGATCTTATGTGAAGGAAATTAGATTTGTAATAGATGAACAAGGTTTTTTGAAAACTCATTATAAAAATTTAGAAGATGAATATAAAACAGACCATGAGAACTATATAATCGATGCTAATGGGAATAGGGTAGAGGGCCAAGATGATGTTGAAAACCTTTTACAAGGTCTTGTCTACAATCCGCCTCCATATGTGGTAGGAACCATGAGTGGAGGAGTTAGGTTTCAAAAATTGTTTACAGATTTTACTAAGGGAAGTTTTATAGATACAGGTGGAAAATTGGACCTTGCCATAAAGGGAGAGGGGTTTTTCAAAGTACAAGGTGATGAGGGAGAGACCCTTTATACAAGAAATGGCTCCTTTGCCATAACAGATGGATATTTGACAGATTTAGATGGAAGAAGGATATTAGGGCAGAATGGAGAGATACCCCTAGGTAATGGGACCATAGATATTTTAGCTGATGGGTCTATTATGATAGATGACGAATTCCTTGATAGATTAGACTTGGTAAATATAAACGATAGTGAATTTCTTAGAAAAAGAGGAGACAACCTGTTTTATGTAGCAGAAAATGCTGATGTACAGGAAGAAGTTTTTGGTGGAGAAGTACTTCAGGGTCATTTAGAAACTTCAAACATGAATCCCATATCTGGAATGGTTGAGATGATAAATCTCCTTAGGGAGTTTGAGGCAAATCAAAAAGTAATTAGAATGCAGGATGAAATGTTAGAAAAAGCAGCTACTGAAATAGGAAGGGTGTAGGAGGTAGATTATGAGATCATTATGGACTGCAGCAACAGGAATGAAGGCACAGCAATTTAATATAGACACCATATCTAATAACTTGGCCAATGTGAACACTACCAGTTATAAGGTACAAAGAGCAGAGTTTAAGGATTTGTTTTATCAAAATATTAAGAGAGCAAATATCAACGATGACCAAGGTAGACCTGTAAATCTTGAAGTAGGCCATGGAGTCATGCCAATAGCTACAAAAAGGGATTTTAGGACTGGTAGCTTTATAGAGACCCAGGGTACCTTTGATTTTGCCTTAAATGGCGAAGGTTTTTTTGCAGTAGTGCTTCCAAATGGAGACACAAGATATACTAGGGATGGAAGCTTTAAACTGAGTATAGATGGAGATGAGGGTACTTTAGTTACTTCCGATGGATATTTTGTACTTAGTGAAGACGAAGATGTAATAGTTATAGAGGCAGGAGTAAAGGATGTTGCCGTTGACGAACTGGGATATATTTATGGTAGAGACGAAGATGATGAGATAATAGAGATAGGAAGACTGATGTTAGTCAACTTTCCAAACCCAGAAGGGCTAGAGTCAGAGGGACAAAACTTATATAGAAGTACAGTAGCTTCTGGAGAGGCCATGTTTTTAGAAGCTGAGGAAATGAAGACTAAAGTAGTTCAAGGATATTTGGAGTCTTCCAATGTTCAAGTAGTAGATGAGATGGTAAAGATGATTACAGCTCAAAGAGCCTATGAAATCAATTCAAAGACCATAACCACATCCGATGAAATGATGCAGATGGCTAATAATCTAAAGAGATAAACTGGCAATTTAGCATGATAACCTAAAGAGATAAACTGGTAATTTAGCATGACAACCTAAAGAGATAAGATGGTGAGTTAAATGGAAATACTACCAAATAATAATATTATAGATAACTATAAAGACCCTTCCTTAGTTCAGAAGAAGATGGAAAACATAAAGGAAGTGGAAGATGATAAAAAGTTAATGGATGTGTGTAAGGAGTTTGAGAGTATATTTATTCATATGATGCTAAAGGAGATGAAGAAGACAGTTCCTGATAATGGCATCATAGAGAAATCTCAAGGAACCCTTATTTTTGAAGACATGCATTTAGAAGAATTGTCAAAGGAAATGTCTAAAGGAGAAAATGGCATTGGTATAGCAAAAATGCTCTATGCTCAATTTAAAAGTGGAAGAGTTAAATTATAAATATAAAAGTGAAGCCTTAAGGCTTCACTTTTATATTGGGTTTTTCAAAGAATGGATTCACCTCATAGGTGATATCAGAACCATTTAGGACAAATTCAACAATAGACAAATTATATATATCTTCTGGATTGGTTAAGGTTTTAGTATTTATACCTATATACCTTATACCATCTTTTAGTTCTAAGGTGTTAGTATTTCCACCATGTACTACGAAGATATTTTTACCCTTTTCCTTGGCTTGGACTAAATGTTTATGAAGGAGTTCTCCTTCTAATACATCATTAAATCCATTGGAACCAAAGACAGGAGAAGTAAGTGAAAGTACAATATTGTTTTCTGCCGCATTGTTCAAATCTGAAATCAACATATTCCATTGCTCAGGATTTGTTGGTCTAATTCCGCCTTTTTCAGTATTTATATTTAAGAACAGTATGCCCTTGTTAGAGGATTTACCATATTTGCCAGAGGCATTTATCTTTTGCGGGGTGGTTAATCCTTTTCCAAATTTTTCAGATAATCCATTTAAGGATAGTACCATTTTGTGTTTATTTATTCTAGATTGAACCTTAGAGAGGGCATCATATTTTACTAACTCATTTAATCCCTTAGGCTCCATGACTACTGCAAAGGAAAAACTGTCCTTGTTGATTTTAGCATTTATATTTTTACTATCCTTTAAGGTACTAGGAGTAGGCAATACTACATTACCTATTGTGGGAAGATAGAATGCATTTAGTCCATCAAAGGATATTTCACCAGAATGTTTCTTTAGACTATCTGTTTCAACTACATAGATGTCTTCCAATGATATGGGGTATGATATAGTTGTTGGAAGGTTTGTAGTCAGTAGCTGCCATCCAGTCCAATTGATGGTCTTGGCAAAATCAATTTTATGAAGATTGCCTTCTTTATCTTTTATGGTTCCCCTTAACCAGCTACCATTATTATCTCCTTTAACCCAAAGACCTAACTTTTTAGGTATTCCATCTATTGGTATCCCTGAGCTTCCATCCTTAGATAGTTTCAGATAAGCAGCTCTTGAGTTTTCTCCAAGGGAGAAATCATATTTCAGTGTAGCAGATGCATTTCCTTCCTTTGCTTCGGAAGTAATCATCAATTCTCCCAAAACAGTTTCTGGATATACGGTAAACCTTAAATTATCAAGGGTCTCAAAGCCTTCTAATAGTTTACCATCATTGCCTACATATACTAAAATATTTCTAACCCCTTCTCCAAATTTAGCAGTTAGAGCTCCAGCTACAGAAGTTTCTCCACTATAGAAGGTGCCATTTTCTACACGACCAATATTATTTATATTTGTGAATGTAATGTCTTCTGGATATATTTTGGCTTTATGGCCATTTTCATCTTTGCCATAAAATATGGGCAAAGCTTTTTCGCTATTTATGTCTACGGTAAAACTAGTTAGATTTGTAGACAAATCTTTTACATTGCCTAGTACATTTAAATCTAAGGAGCTTACTATGTTATCATACTTGGCTTCTATTTTAGCTTTACCTATAGAACTAGGCTTAAATATATTACCTAGAAACTCACCTTCTACACCATTCAGGGTAAATGCAAGATTTTCTTCATTAAGGGATACTGGATTGTGATATTTGTCATAGCCCTTTACGGTTAGTTTTCTAGTAGTGCCTACAAACATATTGGTGTCGTCTGTTGAGAGTTTAATATAGGCCAATTCACTTACTGGAGCATTTGAAAAGACTCCTACTCCATTGATGACAAGTCTCTCAGAACCGTCAGAAGGTTTATTAACTACAGTTGCTTTACTTTCACCAATAGGTTTTAAGGCCATGGTAGTAGAGCCACCACCATCTAAGTTTATAGCGTTATATGCTCCAAGGTTTCTTAGTACTGCTCCGAACATCTCTTGACTAACACCTTTAAAGGAGGTATCTCTGCCATCTATGGTCACTAAAATTATTTCTGAACCATCTTTACTAATTCCGATACCAGTTCTAGGATGATTTCCCTTAGGATCTCCTGCAGATTTAGGGTCTAAAGAAGGAATCTCACCGTTTTTTAGTATGATATTTCCCCCACCTATGGAAAATTTAATATCATTAATATCTGGAGTACTTGAAATGTTAAGGTCTACAGGGTCTCCGATGGAAAAATCCAATAGTCCCTGGGCTCTTGGTCCATTTCCAATCAACACATATCCGTTTACAGGTATATCTATAGGATTGTCTCCTATTCTCTTGTCTATTACAATACCATCATCTACGAATATTTCTATTAAGTCTTTGTCATAGGTATTGCCTATGGATTTTTCTCCCCAGTATCTATTTAACATTGTAATAGCATTAAAGTGACCAGTCACATTATTTACTGCATTTACATTTACTTTGTTTCCAGTGTCTTTATTAGTAACAGTAATTTGTCTATTAAAATTGTCAACTTTGGCTTTATTTAAGAAATCTATAAAAAATCCTGGAAGTTTTTCAACTGCATCATCCCTTGGAATATTTATTGGGTAACTATTTTCTATTAATGCACCTATGGGACCTGTAAATTTACCAGAGTAAAAGAAATCTGCATTTATGCCGGCTATGGCATTGTTTTTTTCTACTAATGAACTAATTCTATCCCTATTAGCCACTCCATTTGGACTGATAAGTCCTCTGACCTCTGTGAAAGGGTCTATTAGATTTACCCTAAGGACATTAATATTCCACCATCCATTTGCATTAAATCGCATTATTTTTTCGTAGACTACTCCAGAGGAAATAACATTTTTCTCTACCGATTCATAGATAGAGTAAGGCATATCTATAGTAATATTATTAGCTAAGACAGGCCCAGTAGATGTGAATATGATTATAACAGCTAATAAGGATAATAAAGTTTTCTTCATATTTTTTCTCACCATTTAAATCTCACCTCGATGTATTTTATTATTCTAGTATTTTTCTTCTCTAAACTTGCCCCCCTTCCCCTAGGATATTACCTTAATTATATAGGTTAAATATATCAATTGGGTTACAAACATATTACAATATCTATACAAAAACAAGAAAAAGGACTAAAGTAAACTTTAGTCCTTTCTGTCGATGGTCGGGGTGAGAGGATTTGAACCCCCGGCCCCATGGTCCCAAACCACGTGCGCTACCAAACTGCGCTACACCCCGTCGTAAACTCGACTATTATAGTATATGATATAACAGATATAAATGCAATAGATTAAATGAAATAAAATATAGACAAATTTAGTTAAAAAAGAGTTATAAACGGAAATAACTAATTAATTTAAAACTAAGCTTAAAATATCTTTCGTTTTCTACGATTAACAAACTATTTATTTATTATTGAAGACAATATTTCAAAAAATAAAACACAATCGTTGACTCATATAATCTGTTATGGTAAAATAATTGGAGAATAAAAAACCAAATAGTTCCTTATCAAGAGAGATGGAGGGAATGGGCCCGATGAAATCCAGCAACCAGTAGTATTACAAGGTGCTAACTCCCACAGAATTATGTTCTGAAAGATGAGGTAAAGCGGATGCTAAGACCTTTTCTAAAGAAGGTTTTTTTTTATGACCTAACCCAGTGAACTTTAGTGAACTGTAGGTAGGTCAAACGCAATGAGAACCAAATCTATGTGAGGTTGCGAACAAAGAGATTTGCGCTTCGAAACTGCGTGATATGACCTAACCCAGTGAACTTTAGTGAACTAACACTAACCCTAAACTTTAAGGAGGAAATCAAATGAAAAAATGGTTATTTACTTCTGAATCAGTGACAGAAGGACATCCAGACAAGGTATGCGATCAGATATCTGATGCAATACTTGATGCAATACTTGAGCAGGACCCAATGGCAAGGGTAGCCTGTGAAACGACGGTGACAACAGGTATGGTACTTGTAGTAGGTGAAATCACTACTGATTGTTATGTTGATATACCTAAGATTGCAAGACAAACCATAGAAAAAATAGGATATACAAGGGCTAAATATGGATTTGACTCAGATACTTGTGCAGTACTAACTTCAATAAGCGAGCAGTCCCCTGATATTGCCCTTGGTGTAGACAAAGCTTTAGAGCAAAAGAACGACTCCAGTGATGAATTGGATCAAATAGGTGCAGGAGATCAAGGGATGATGTTTGGCTTTGCATGCAATGAAACAAAAGAATTAATGCCTTTACCCATATCCTTGGCACATAGATTGGCTAAGAGATTGGCTGATGTGAGAAAGGACGGTACTCTAGAATATTTAAGACCAGATGGAAAGACTCAAGTAACAGTAGAGTACCATGATGGAAAACCAGTAAGAATAGAAAATGTAGTAGTATCTACCCAACATAGTTCAGAAGTAGAATTAGAAACTATTAAAGAGGATATAATGAAGCATGTAATAATGGAAATCGTACCCCAGGAATTACTTGATAAAGATACAAAATACTATGTAAATCCTACAGGAAGATTTGTAGTAGGAGGACCAATGGGAGATGCAGGATTAACGGGAAGGAAGATAATAGTAGATACCTATGGAGGATATGCAAGACATGGTGGTGGAGCGTTTTCCGGCAAGGATCCTACAAAGGTAGATAGATCTGCGGCCTATGCTGCTAGATATGTGGCTAAAAATATTGTAGCAGCAGGATTGGCAGATAAATGTGAAGTAGGTCTATCCTATGCCATAGGAATAGCAAGACCACTGTCCGTATATGTGGATACCTTTGGAACTGGAAAAGTATCTGATGAAGAAATCCAAGCATTGGTTAATAAACACTTTGACCTTAGACCAGCAGCAATCATAAGAGATTTAGACTTAAGAAGACCAATATATAACCAGTTGGCAGCCTATGGACATTTTGGTAGAGAAGATTTAGATTTGCCTTGGGAGAAAACAGATAAAGTTGAACTATTGATGTATAGATAAAACGAAAAACACTCATTTCACTTCAAGGTTTCATACATTTATCAGCATTCACACATTTTTCATTTTATCTTATACATTTAATATACAATTCATTAATATGGGGGTATTAATTTGTTGCTAGAAGGAAGAATCGAAGAAATAAGATTTAGAAATGAAGCCAATGGATATACTGTTGCAAAACTCAATACATCTGATGGACCAGTTACCATAGTAGGCTATGTACCCTTTTTAAACTTAGATGAGACTGTAAAGGTGGAGGGTGAATGGATTTATCATCCTAACTATGGAGAACAGTTATCCTTTACAAGTATTTCTACAGTAGTACCTTCTACATTAACAGGCATAGAAAACTACCTTTCATCTGGACTAATCCCCCATATTGGCCCAAAAACAGCTAAGAGGATAGTAGAAAAATTTGGACTTGATTCCCTGGAAATCATACAATACAACCCAGAAAGACTAAAGGAGATTAGTGGAATTGGAGACAAAAAGCTGGAAAGAATAGTTGAAGCCTATGCTGAGCAAAGAGAACTTAGGGATACTATGGTGTTTCTTCAGCAATACGCTATTACAGTAAATTATGGTATTAGAATATATAAGAGATATGGGAAAGATACGATAAATATTATTAAGGAAAATCCATATAGATTATCAGAAGATATATTTGGGATAGGATTTAAAACTGCTGATAGAATTGCAGAAAAGATGGGTATAAATAAAAAGTCACCATATAGGATAGAGGCAGGTATTAGATATATAATAATGGAATTTGCTGGAAATGGACATTGTTATGTGCCTAAGAAGGAGTTAGTGCCTTATGGAGAGAAACTATTGGAAGTAGAAGAGGAGCTAGTTGAAGAAGGCATAAGAAACTTAGGACTAAAGGGACATGTCCATCTGATTACAGAGGATGAAGATGTTTTAGTATATTATATGCCCTTTCATATGGCAGAAAACAATGTGAGTAGAAAACTTATAGAACTATCCCAAGTAAGATTAGAAGAGCAAGAGATAGATATAGAAAAAGAAATAAAAAAGATTGAGGAAGAAGAAAATATTTGTTTTGCCAAAAAACAAATATTGGCTATAAAAGCAGCTTTGGAAAATGGGCTTGTAGTCATTACAGGAGGGCCTGGCACTGGAAAGACTACTATTATAAAAACTATAATAAAGATCTGTGAAGATTTACAACTTTCAGTGATACTATCTGCTCCTACAGGAAGGGCGGCTAAGAGGATGACTGAAACAACAGGAAAAGAGGCAAAGACTATTCACCGATTATTGGAATATTCCTTTATGGAAGAGGAGTCTATGGCTTTTGGGAAAGATGAAGATAGTCCTATAGATGCTGATGTAGTCATCATAGATGAAGCCTCCATGATAGATATACTTCTTATGAATTCTCTGGTAAAAGCATTAAATCCTGGAACAAGGGTAGTATTGGTAGGAGATATAGACCAGTTGCCCTCTGTAGGTGCGGGAAATGTGTTAAAAGATATTATTCTTTCTGGAGTTATCAAAGTTGTTAGATTAGATGAGATTTTTAGACAGTCAGAGGAGAGCATGATAATAGTTAATGCCCATAGGATTAATAAGGGGGAGCATCCCATTTTAAATGAAAAGGAAAAAGATTTCTTTCTTTTGACAAGGGAAAGTTCTAATCAAATATTAGATACAATATTGGAGCTTTGCAACGAAAGGCTACCTGGATTTTATGGAGTAGATAAATTAAAGGATATTCAGGTTCTAACTCCTATGAAAAAGGGAGAAGTAGGAATAAACTCATTGAACAAACATCTGCAAGCCATATTAAATCCCAAAGAAAAATCTAAAAAAGAAAAGCAAATGGGAGATGAAATATTTAGGGTTGGGGATAAAGTAATGCAAATAAAAAACAACTATACTGTAGAATGGAAAACAATAAGAGATGGTATAGAGTTGGAATCGGGTGAAGGTGTTTTTAACGGAGATTTTGGTTTTGTAACCCATATAGATGAAGAAGATAGAAGGTTAATAGTATTATTTGATGATGAAAAAGAAGTAGAGTATGAATTTAGCCAGTTAGATGAATTGAAACTAGCCTATGCCACGACAGTGCACAAGTCTCAAGGGTCAGAATTTCCAATAGTAGTGATGCCTATATCTTGGGGGCCACCTATGCTTTTGACTCGCAACCTTTTATATACAGCTATTACAAGAGCTAAAAAACTGGTGGTATTAGTAGGAGAAGAAAAATACCTATCTATGATGATAAAAAACAATAGAATAACCAAAAGATATTCAGCATTAGATAAAAAGATTAGAAACTATATGCAGATTTTCATGGGGTGATATAAATTGTTTGGCCTATTTAGTGAATTGCTTTTTCCCAAAAAACATATTTGCCTTTTGTGTAAAGAAAAGACTGGCAATATAAATGGATACATATGTAAAGATTGTTATGAAAATATGGACATCATAAATAAAGAAGTTTCAATGGATTCGCCTTATATTAAGAAAGTTTATTATTCCCTTTTTTATAATAGATTTATTAGAGAAAAGGTGAAGGAGTTTAAATTTAATGGAAAGACCTATCTATGTAAAGCCTTTGGTGAAATAATGAGTGAAACAATAATAAAAGAAAAAATATATGAAGAGATAGATATGGTGGCATTTGTGCCTACCCATAGAAGAAAAGAAGCCTTGAGAGGATACAATCAGGCAGAATTGTTGGCAAAGCATATATCTAAAAAGATTAACAAACCTTTGCTTCAGGGAAGTTTTATAAAGGTAAAATGGACAAAGGATCAAAGTCATTCAGATAAAGCGGATAGAATTATTAACCTGAGGGATTCCTTTCAAATAAGGGAGCCCAAAGAAATAGAGGGTAAGACCGTACTCCTAGTAGATGATATAATTACAACAGGTGTTACCATGGAGGAGTGTAGTAGGGTGCTTATGAATAATGGTGCTAAGGCAGTAGTTGGACTAGCACTTACATCAAGTAAAAAAAATTAAAGGATGTGAGACCATGAATGTAAGGAATTGTACTCGCTGTGGGAGGATCTATAATTATGATGGGTTTAAAATATGCCCTACCTGTAGGAGGGGAGATGAGGAGGATTTTCAAAAAGTAAAGGATTATTTATACGAAAATCCAGGAGCCAATATACAGGAGGTCCATGAAGCAACAGAGATAGAATCAAGCAAGATAATTGATTTTCTAAGAGAGGGAAGGCTTGAAATAGGAGATGGTAGCAATCTAATCTTAGAATGTGAAAAATGCGGAACTAGTATTAGAACTGGCAGGTTTTGTGACAGATGTGCCTCAGGGCTTCAGAAAGAGTTGGGTTCAGTGATTGAGGCTTCACGACCATCAACAAAAATGGCTGAAAGTGAAAAAGGAAAATTTAGAGTAATAGATAGGTATGAAAAAAGAAGATAAAAAAGCTAAAGAAACACCCCATCTTACCGATAATATATGTAATAGGTTAGGGGGTGTTTTTTAATGAGAATAAATAATGTGGAAAATGTATTTCAAGTATACAATAGAAACACAGGAACAAAAAAGGTAAAATCAGAAAAGTCCCTAAAAGACTCTGACGAAATCAAAATATCTGAAAAAGCAATAGAGTTTCAATTTGCTTTGCAAAAAGTCAAGGATGTAGAAGAAATCCGTAGTTCAAAGGTAGATACAATCAAAAACCAAATCCAGGCTGGAACCTATCATGTGGATGGAAAGAAGATAGCTGAAAAGATGTTGGATAGTATTAACTTTAATAAAAAAATTTGATAGTTGGTGATACTAATGACCTTTAAAGAAGAGTTAGAAGCTATACTTGAGAAGGAATTGGCTGTATTAGTTGATTTAAAAGAACTAACCTTTAAAAAGACAGATTTGATCATAAACAATAAAATACAAGATCTAGAAAAAACAATAAAAACAGAAGAGTCCCTGATAAATAGAATGGGACTACTGGAAGAAGAAAGAGAAAGATTATTAGATACATGGGGGGTAGCTGTAGATACCCCTATTTCTGATGTAATCGAAAAAATACCAGGGAATAGTGAAAATCTAGTAGATATTAAAGACAAGTTACATAGTGTTATGGAAGAACTTTATTTGAGAAATAGACTAAACGATGATTTAATAAGAGAAAACTTGGACTGGATTGAATTTAACATAAATCTTATCACCAATATTTACCCCCATCCAAGCTATGGGAAAAACAATACAAAGTCTGGTGGTAATAGCATTTTTGATAGGAAGGTGTAATTATGGCTTTTGGAGGTCTTTATATATCTATAACAGGGTTACAGGCATCAAGAAAATCCCTAGATACTGTTGGCCACAATATGGCCAACGCCAATAATAAAAATTATGTGAGACAATCAGCGATTCATGTAAACAATCCATATACAAAATCCTTTGATGGGAAGGTAGAAGTAGGAACAGGAGTCAATGTGATTCAGGTAAGACAGATAAGGGATGAGTTTTTGGACTTAAAGTTAAGACGGGAATCTGCAAGTTTTGGATATCATTATGCAAAGGCACAAATCCTTGAGGATGTGGAGGGTGTCTTTAATGAGATAACCAATAGTGGTCTCCAAAAAATAATGGACGATTTTTGGAATAATTGGAATGAACTATATAAGGAGCCAGAAAGCCTAACCATTAGGGGGTTGGTTCATGAATCCTCTGTAGCCTTTACTGATACGGTAAACCACTTGGCTACACAGCTAAATGACATAAGGAAAAATCTAAATAGTGAGATAGTCATTAAGGTAGAAGAAGTAAATAATGCCTTAAGAAAAATTGGGGACTTGAATAAAAGTATTAAGCTAGTAGAAGGTCAAAATAGCAGAATGAAGGCCAATGATTTTAGAGATGAAAGAAATGCAATTATAGATAGATTATCGGAGCTACTGCCTATTAGTGCCTATGAAAACTCCTTTGGAGAAACGGTAGTACACCTATATGGTAAAGAACTTGTAAGTAGCAGCTATATTAGCACCATAGATATAAAAAATGATAAAGAAGGACTTTCACATATATATTTTCACAACACAGATGAAAAGGTAGACTTAAATGGCCTAGGAGAGTTAAATGGATTTATTGATGCAAGAGATAATTCTATGGTTCAATATATGAATAGATTAGATATATTGGTAAGAAATATGGCTGAAAAAATAAACCTACTCCACCAAGGAGGCACAGGATTAGATGGAAGTACTGGAGTTAAATTTTTCTACCCAGATACAGGACTGATTACAGCAGCCAACATTAGGGTAAATCCAGAACTTGCAAATTTTAATAAGATAGCTGTATCTGCATCAGGAAGCATTGGAGATGGAGATATAGCAAAGGAAATATATAAAATAAGAAATGAAGTACTCTATGGAGAATATGATTTTAAGGATCCCTTTGGAACACCTGGGAAATTAGAAATGAATATAGATGATTATTATAGAGATATAATTCTTACTTTGGGGTTGGAGAGAGAAGCTTCACGCCTTATAGCAGATAATCAAGAGTTTTTAATCCACTCCATAGATGAAAAAAGAAAAGGTATCTCAGCAGTATCCTTAGATGAGGAAATGGCAGATATGATAAAGTTCCAACACTCCTATGTGGCCAACTCTAGAGTTATCAATGCCATAGATGAGATGATTGAAACAGTAGTTAATAGAGTAGGGTTAGTAGGAAGATAGTGAAGAGTGAATTGAGCCAAAGGAGTGAGCGTTAAATGTTCTTCGGTTTTAATAGTGCAGTAAGAGGCTTGTTGGCATCTCAAAGAGCCTTGTATACTACAAATCATAATATAGACAATGCAAACACAAAGGGATACTCAAGGCAACAAGTAGACCAAAGAGCTACTGATCCATTTAAAATGCCAGGCATAGGATTTTTAGGGACTGGTACAGAAATCTACAACATTGCAAGAGTCAGGGATTCCTTTGTGGACTTTAAATACTGGAACGAAACAGCTCCCAAGGGGGAGTGGGAAATCAAAAAAAACACATTGACAGAAATAGAAAAACTAATGGGAGAACCTTCCAACAATAGTTTTAGAAAATATATGGATGATTTTTATTCAAGCTTAGATGAAATGAGTAAAAATCCATCAGATATAGCCTTTAGGGAGCCAGTTCGAGAAAATGCTTTGGCTTTCACAAAACATATAAATGAAACTGCGGAAAGATTGCAGGATATGATAAAAGAAACAGAATACTCTATAGATATGAAGGTGAAGCATGTCAATAGTTTGTCAGAACAAATCGCTGGACTAAATAGACAAATATATTCCCAGGAATTAGATGGCAGGCATGCCAATGACCTAAGGGATAGGAGAGAATTATTAGTAGATGAACTTTCTAAGATAGTAAATGTAAGGGTAAATGAATCTCCCAATGGAAAATACAATGTATCTGTAGATGGTATATCTATAGTAGACCATCTATACACAAACAAAGTAATATTTAAAAAGGATGCTTCAGAAAAGATAGTTTGGGAAAATGGAAGCCCAATTAACTTGAGTTCAGGTGAATTAAAAGGACTTGTAGAGATGTATGAAGGAGATGGACAAGCAAATAGCTATAGAGGAATTCCCTACTACATGGATCAGCTTGATAAGTTTGCAAGAGGGTTTGCAGAAAAATTTAATAGTGTCCACACCGCAGGCTATGGACTAAACGCAACTACTAGTGGTATAAACTTCTTTGTAGGAGCAGGGAACGACCCAGACCCTACTAAGATTACGGCTGCAACCTTGACTCTATCAAAGGAAATATTAGATGATGTAAGAAATATAGCAGCAGCATCAGGTATAGGCGGACTGGCTGAGGACAATACCAATGCACTAAAGCTTATATCTCAAAGAGAGGACAAGTTTTTCTTTACAGGAGGAGTATCTCAAGGAACACCAGATGATTTTATTAAATCCATGTTATCATCTATGGCAGTAGATAGTCTTCAAGCAAAAAGAATATATGGTACTCAAGAGCTTATACAAAAAAACATTGAGTTAAAGCGCAGTTCCATATCAGGAGTGTCTTTAGAAGAAGAAATGGCAGATATGGTAAGATACCAACATGTTTATGTAGCATCATCTAAGATGATATCCACCATGGATATGATAATAGATGTTACAGTCAATAGATTGGGATTAGTAGGCCGCTAAGAACAGTTAATAGTTAAGAGGTAAGGGAGTGAGTAATAAAATGCGAATAACAAATAATATGCTGATAAACAATATGACATATAATTTAAATGGCACTTTACAGAGGCTGGAAAAACTACAATACGAAACAGCTGAAGGAAAGAAGTTTAGAGTACCTTCAGATGACCCAATAGGGGCCAGTAAGTCCCTAAAGTTTAATACAGACATATCAAAGGTAGAACAATACCTAAGAAACGCAAAGGATGCAGGGTCTTGGATGAAAGAAACAGAGTCAGCCCTAAAGGAAATTAGGGCAGTACTTCATAGGGCAAATGAATTAACAGTTCAAGCAGCCAATGGAACTAATTCCCAAGATTTAGATAAGATAAAAGACGAAATAAGGGAGTTAAAAGGACATATAATTCAAGTAGCTAATTCAACCTATGCAGGAAGGTCTTTGTTTACTGGATTTAAGACAGACCAAAAACTTTTAAATGATGATGGCACATATAATGTAGATATTAAAAATGATGAAGTATTTGTATACAATGTAGGAGTAGCAGAGACTATAGATGTCAACACCTTAGGAAACAAAATATTTGGTAGTGGAAATAAGGACTATGACGGAGAAGTGGCTGGTGGAGGTACTAACAAGGCTTATTTAATTAAAGTGTTTGAAGATATGGAAGCAGCATTATCAACTACTGATCCAGATGGTATACAAAGTGCCTTAGGCAATATACAAGAAGCTATGAATCAAGTTCTATCTGTGACTTCTGGAATTGGTGCTAAATCAAATAGACTAGAACTTACACAAAACAAACTAGAAGATCAAGTAATTACTTTGAAGGAACTATTATCTTTTAACGAAGATGTAAGCCTACCAGAAGCCTACATGAAGCTGGCCATAGAAGAAAATGTCTATAGGGCTAGCCTTGCAGTAGGAGGAAGAATAATACAGCCAAGCTTAATGGACTTTCTAAGATAACAGGGTGTACCTTTGTACATCCCTTTTGTTTTTCAGCATTTAGGAATAAATACTTATGGAAGAAGATTTAAAATTAATGTATAATATTTCAACATATTGTATTATAATGGAATTAATTTAGATTAAGAGGGGGGTAATTTAGGTGAAAGTAAAGACTAGAGAATTTGGTGAAATAGAAGTAAATGAAAAAAATATAATCTATTTTCAAGAGGGAATACCAGCCTTCGAAGAAGAAAAACAGTTTGTACTCATATTAAATGAAGACAAGGAAAACCCTTTCCACTATTTACAGTCAATTAAAAACCCAGATTTATCATTTATTATCATAAATCCCTTTGAAATATTTGATGATTACGATATTTTGATTCCAGAAACTGCAAAGGAAAAACTAAAAATAAAAAGAGAAGAAGATGTACTTATCTACACTATGGTAGTAGTACCAGAAGATATAGAAAAAATAACAACAAATCTTCTTGGACCAATAGTCATCAATGGAGAAGAAAGACTAGGAAAACAAGTAATTCTAGAGGATGACAGATACAGGACTAAACACTTTATATTTAGTCAAGACTCCCAAAGAGGAGGAGAATAATTATATGCTTATACTTACTAGGAAAAAAGATGAATCCATAATATTGGATGGAAAAATCGAGATAAAAATAATTGAAATAGAAGATGGTAAAGTAAAAATTGGAATAGATGCACCAAAAGATATTGACATAATGAGGAAAGAATTGTATAAAAAGATAGAAGAAGAAAACTTAGCAGCAGTAAATCATACTTCAAAACTAGAAGATATGAAAAAAATATTTAATAAAAATAAAGATTAAACATTGCAATCGTTCAAGGAGGAACCATAGCAACCATGGAAGGTACTAAAAAACTTTGCACTAGCAAAAATGGATTTTGGAAAGTATTAATAGTTGATGATGACAATTTCATACATCGAATGATAAAAGAAGTCAATAAGGGTCTTCAATTCGAGAATAGATGTATAGAATTTTATAGTGCTTATACATCGGAGGAAGCCATCAACATATTAAAAGAAAATAGTGATATAGCTTTGGTTTTGTTGGATGTATTCTTAGAGGAATATAATTCAGGCCTAAATCTTTCAAAATATATTAGAGAAGATTTAAAGGATACTGACATTAGAATAGTCCTCATGACGGGCAAAGGCTCCGTTAGCTTACAGGAAGAAGTCATACTAAACTATGATATAAATGGATATGAAAATAAAACAGACCTATTTTCTAAAAAAATGAATACAGTTATTCTATCATCCCTAAGATCCTTTAGGGATATTAATCGTATAAAAACTAATAAAGAATCCATGGGAAAAGTTGTATCCTCCATATCAACCTTATATGAAAAAGATGGTCTCAATGATTTTCTAATATCTAGCCTTTGTCATCTCAGCTCCGTAATCAATCAATGTAAAGGAAAGGGCAAGGAAAATTGCAATATTAACTCCTTTGCTTCCCTAAGAGAAGGAGATACCCATATATTTAGGGTTATTGGTGGGTCAGGCAAATATAAAGATTTTACTGGTGAAAAAATCAGAAAAGCTGTAACAGAAAATGATTTGCTTAAAATTAACAAGATATTTAACGGTGGTGACCATGAACTCTTTGACGACTGCTATATTGCTAGATACAAAAGCTCCTCAGGAAACGAAGCTATCATATTTATAGAAATAGATTGTAAAACTGATTATGTGGATATGGAGCTATTGAATGTGTTTTATAAAAGCATAGCTGCCACCTTTGACAACCTTTGTCTAAACATAGAAATTGAAGAAACTCAAAAGGAAATCCTCTATACCTTAGGAGAAGTTACAGAGGCCAGATCAGAGGAAACAGGTTCCCATGTAAAAAGGGTGTCTAAGTATTGTGAGCTATTGGCAGAAAAATGTGGACTTTCCAAAAGAGAGATAATGCTTTTAACCAATGCAACACCAATACATGATATAGGTAAAATAGCCATACCTGACAATGTACTTTTAAAACCAGGGAAACTATCAGTAGAAGAATTTAACATAGTAAAAGCACATACCACAATAGGATATAATCTCTTAAAAAACTCTAAAAGAGAAATCTTAAAGGCGGCAGCCATAGTGGCCCACGAACATCATGAAAGATATGATGGGCGAGGATACCCAAGAGGGCTAAAGGGTGAAGAAATTCACATCTACGGAAGAATATCTGCCATAGCAGATGTATTTGATGCCCTAGGGTCACCTAGAGTATATAAAAAGCCTTGGCTAATGAATGATATACTAAAATATTTTAAAGAAGAACGAGGCAAACACTTTGATCCAAACTTGGTGGACATACTTTTTAACAACTTAGATCAGTTTTTGGAAATAAAAGAAAAATATTCTGATGAAAATGCTAAAGTTATTGGACTAGCATCCGATAATAATATTGAAAGTTAAAAAACCTTTGGCCAAAGGTAGCAAAGCTGTCATCCTGAGCTTAGCGAAGGATCTTAGAAAAATGTGGCAAGGATGCCAAATAAACTTAAAATTCAAGGAGGAAGAAAAATGAGAATTAATAACAACATGTTAGCAATGAACACTCACAGACAATTAGGTATATCAACAGCAGCTGGTGCAAAATCAATGGAGAAATTATCATCAGGTTTCAGAATCAACAGAGCTGGAGATGACGCAGCAGGATTATCAATCTCCGAAAAAATGAGAGGTCAAATCAGAGGTCTTACTCAAGCTAGTAGAAACTCACAAGATGGTATATCAATGATTCAAACAGCAGAAGGCGCATTAAATGAAGTACATGCAATCCTTCAAAGAATGAGAGAACTAGCAGTACAAGCAGCTAATGATACTAATGTTACAGCTGATAGGAAAGCAATAGGAAATGAGCTTAAAGAATTAGGTAAGGAAATTGAAAGAATAAAAGATAACACTGAGTTTAACACTCAAAAATTGCTTAATGGAACTGCAGGATCTGGAGGAACTGTTCAACTTCAAGTAGGTGCGAACAGTGGTCAAAAGATGACATTAAACTTTGCTACTGCTGGTATTAATCTAAGTGGAGTTGTAACTGCAGTTGGGAAATTATCAGGTGCAAGCGTAGCAAGTCATACTGCTGCTACAGGATTAATTGATAAAATAAATGCAGAACTTACAAAGGTATCAGAAGGTAGATCATTATTAGGTGCATATCAAAACAGATTAGAGCATACTATTAAAAACCTAGACAACTCAGCTGAAAACCTACAAGCATCAGAATCAAGAATCAGAGATGTAGACATGGCAAAAGAAATGATGGAGCAAACAAAACAAAACATACTTCAACAAGCTTCTACAGCCATGTTGGCTCAAGCAAACCAAAGTCCACAAACAGTATTACAATTATTAAGATAATAAATAATACAACAAAGAAGGTCAGGGAAGATTTCCTTGACTTTCTTTTTTATATAATTAGTTACTAAAATGATGTATAATATAAACAATAATCAGATTTTGTCGATAATATATATAGATTAAAAAACTGGGGGGCTATTAGTGAAGATATTTATTGAAGACCAAATATTAGAATATGAAAATAATAGGGAAAAAATAGATAATATCCTAAGAGAAATAGATAATGTTATAGAAAAAACGGCTAAAACACTAAGCCATATGATCATAGATGGGAATGAAGTGATTAGTGACTTTTATGATTACTTTTTAGATAATATTAATAATATAAATAAAGTGGAAGTCGTAGCTCTTACATACAAAGAGTTGGTTGATGACATACTAAATTCAACTTTAGATTATCTTGAAAGAACTCCTGAATTAATAGAGGGCTTAGCCAATACATTTTATAAGGAGCCAACGAAAGAATCTTGGCAGGATATCAATGATTTATTTGGTGGAATTGGTTGGATAATCAATACATTCACATCCATAGATAAAGACCATAGACTTAAAAGCATCGTATCATCCTACGAGGATTGGAATCTATATGCTAAGGAAGTATTTTCCCTTGCTGAAATCTTAGAAAACCTGGAGGAAGCACTATCAAACAATGATTATGTTTCAATAGCTGATATACTTTCCTATGAGATAGGCTCCACATTTACAGAGATGGGGGACAAACTATCTAGTCTAGTCCACAGAGAGGCTGATTCATATGATCTTAATTGATAATATTAATATCCTAAAACAAATCTATCCAGCTACTTGGAATAAGTTAAAGGAGATAGAAAAAAATATTGATACTGAGCTGATCCAGTTTGAAGATACAAAACAGGGTAATAAGACTATCTATATGGAAAAAGATGGCAAAAAATCATACCTCCACAGTAAGTACAACCCTATTAGAGAAGCTGAAACTATAATAGATGAGTACAGAGATGTAGACAAAGATACTACTGTGATATTTTACGGGGCAGGCTTAGGCTATCATATAGATTTATTTTTAGAAAGACATCCTGATGTAAACTATTATATATATGAACCAATACCAGAAGTTTTATACAATTATCTATCCTATAAGTCATTAAAAAGACTATCTTCATATAAACTTAAAGATATTGTATTAGGAAATGATGAATCTACTATCAGGACTTTTATAAATCATCTTATTGACAAATCCAGCAAAGATATATTACATGTTTGTCTAAACAGTCATATAAACCTATTTCCAGAGGAATATAAAAGATTTTTAGAGCTATTTAAAGAAACCATAGTGGACAAGAAAACTAGTATAGGAGTAGAGCTTAACTTTCAAAAAAAATGGATAACAAATAGTATGAAAAATTTTGGTGATGTTCTAACTACTCCAAATATTTTACTAGAAAAAAGAGGAGAGTTTAAAGGAAAGCCTGCATTAATTGTATCTGCTGGACCATCCCTTAATGAAGAAATTGAAAACATCAGGTATATTAAGGAAAAGGGTCTTGCTTATATATTTAGTGTAGGTTCAGCCATACGAACTTTACTGCACTACAACATACATCCACATGTAGTCTGCACATATGATCCGAAGCCAGGTAATCATTGGATTTACAAGGGTATAAAAGATAAACGCATTAGCGAAATAGCAATGATATATGGTTCAAGTGTAGGATATGAAACAATAATTGATTATCCCGGAGAAAGATATCATATGATTACATCACAAGATACTGTAGCTGGATACTATTTAAAAAACAAAGATAATTCGGAAATAAATATTGTTTATGATGCACCTTCTATTGCAGTAGTCACAATACAACTGCTATACGAATTGGGTTTTAGTCCCATAATATTAGTGGGACAAAATTTAGGATATAAGGGAGAAAAAGCATATTCTGATGGGCTCAAGTATAAGGAAAATATTACAGAAGAACAAAGGGAAAAAGCTATCTCAGTAGTTGATGTATATGGTGAAAAAATATTAACTAGTGAAGTATTCAATGCCATGAGACAACAAATCGAACATTATATTAGAGTGCTTCCAAATATTAATGTAATAAATACTACAAAAGGTGGGGTTCATATCGAAGGCACAGAATTTATTGAATTAAAAAAGATAATGGATGAAAATTTAAAACAACCCATAGTTGAAGCAAATTGGTTAGAAGGAAGTAAAACAGCTTATGATTTAGATTACTTAATAGTTCAAAAAGATAAGATGGACAAGTCTTATTATAAGGCTTTAAAGATAAATAAGGATTATAATACTATATTAGATAAAATAGTAAAGTCAATAAACAATAGAAACTTTTCTCAAGCTGAAAACCTATATATTAAATTAGATAAAGAACTTAGAAAAATTGAAAATAATGATTTTTATAAAACTTTCATACTTCCAATGAATAGAGTTGAGTATAAACTATTAGCAGATAGTATAGATAGATTAAATGACATAAAAGATCCTTATGAAAAAGGGAACATAATAGTAGAAAAGTTTAGAAATTTCATGAAGTTGTGTACTAAAAATATTGAAGAAATAGAGCCAATTTATAAGGAATTGAAGAAAAGAATAGAGAAATATATGGGAGGGAGTTAATATGAAAAAACCGATAGTAATAGCTGAAATAGGATGTAATCATAAAGGTGATATGGAGATAGCTAGAGAGATGATAAAAATAGCAGCACTATATTGTAAAGTGGATGCAGTAAAATTTCAAAAAAGAAATAATAAAGAACTATTATCAGAAGAAGAATATAATGCACCACATCCAAATCCTATTAACTCATATGGCAAAACATATGGTGAACATAGGGAATATTTGGAATTAAGCTTGGAACAAAATAAGGAACTAAAGGAATTATGTGAAGAATACGGAGTGATTTATAGTACTTCTGTATGGGATATGACATCAGCAAAAGAAATAACAAGTCTAAACCCTAAATTTATAAAAATACCATCAGCTATGAATACCCACTTTGAAATGTTAAGTTATTTGTTTGATAACTATAATGGAGAAATTCATATATCTACTGGTATGACCACAGTAGATGAAGCAGAGCAGATTATTGAATTAGCAATAGGGAAGAAAAGAAATAAAGATGTAGTATTATATAATTGTACATCAGGATACCCAGTTCCATTTGAAGATATTTGCCTTCTAGAGATAAATAAAATAGTTGATAAGTATAAAGATAAGGTAAAGGCAATTGGATTTTCAGGACATCATCTGGGAACTGCTGTAGATATTGCAGCATTTACTTTGGGAGCAGAATATATTGAAAGACATTTTACATTAGACAGGACTTGGAAAGGCACGGATCATTCAGCTTCATTAGAACCAGAAGATATGAGAAGGTTGGTTTTGGACCTTGGGAATGTGGCAAAAGCTCTTGATTATAAAAATGAAGAAATATTAGATATAGAGAAGGTTCAGAGAAACAAACTAAAATATAAGGGGCGATAAAATGGGTTATAAAAATGTTGCCTTTATACCTGTTAGGGGAGGAAGTAAGTCTATACCATTAAAGAATATAAAGTCTATAAATGGTAGGCCATTAGTTTATTGGACAATAGATGCAGCGATAGGATGTAAATATATCGATAGAGTTTATGTTTCTACGGATAGTGAAGAAATTAAAAATGTAGTTGAACTTTACAATTCAGATAAAATTGAGGTAATTGACAGGAGTAAGATTACAGCAGGAGATAGCTCTACAACTGAATCAGCCATGCTTGAATTTGCTGAGAAATATGATTTTCAAAATATAGTTTTGATTCAAGCGACATCACCATTATTAGAAACTAAAGATTTAGATAAGGGATTTGAAATGTTATTAAAAGATAATTTTCAGAGTATACTTTCAGCAGTTAGACAAAAACGATTTATATGGGAGAAAGATAAGAAAGGCTATAAACCTATAAATTATGATTATAATAATAGACCAATGAGACAAAACTTTGAAGGTTTCTTGGTGGAAAATGGGGCTTTTTATATTACATCCAAAACTAGCTTATTAAAATCACAAAACAGGATTTCTGGCAATGTTGGAATTGTAGAAATGGCTGAAGATAGCTATTTTGAGATTGATGAACCTAGTGATTGGATAATCGTTGAGAATTTATTGAAGCAAAAGAAGAGTGAGGGCGATTCTAATATAGAAAAGTTATTTAGAGGTATTAAATTACTCATTACGGACAGTGATGGAGTTCTAACTGATGGCGGAATGTATTACTCTGAAAAAGGTGATGAATTAAAGAAATTTAATACGAAAGATGGAATGGGAGTGCAAGTTCTAAGGG
>Ga0265293_10003963_pt1 | contig 26769 bp, 27 predicted proteins | sample Munlanlewell138R_FD_192505 | JGI IMG/M metagenome (GOLD analysis project Ga0265293, IMG submission 192505) | Leachate microbial communities from a municipal landfill in Southern Ontario, Canada - Leachate well 138R | ecosystem: Engineered > Solid waste > Landfill > Unclassified | place: Canada...
ATTTACGTTATACCAAAGAATTACCAATGGCATGATTCCCTTACTGCAAAATCTTATATTAACAGCTATAGCTTCATAGGTATCGGTCAAGAAAGTGAAGGCATACTAGGTTTTTTTGACGGCGTAAATGAAAATGGGTTTGCTGCCGCTGCCTTATATTTTGCCGGATATGCGGATTATGATATAACTGTTGATATTAACAAAAAGGAGCCTATTTCATCTTTGGATTTTTTACATTTTATCCTAGGTAAATGCAGGTCTGTAAAGGATATCTACCTTTTGTTGAAAAATATTTATATTGTTGGTTCACCGGATCCCATTACCAAAATTGCCGCACCCTTACACTGGATTGCAACAGATAGAAGCGGCCAATGTGCAGTAATAGAACAAACAAAAAATGGGCTGGAAATATTTAATAACCCCATAGGTGTAATGGCAAATAGTCCCGATTTTAAATGGCATATGACTAATCTAAGGAATTACCTCCAAGTATCTACGGCACAAGAGGAAGAGGCCCTTTGGGGAAAGGTTAAACTAACACCGTTCGGCCAAGGCGGCGGAACAGTACCCTTGCCCGGTGGTTTTACCTCCCCGGAGAGGTTTGTAAGGGCATCATTTTTAAAATCTCATTCCTCCATATCAAGAAGCAAAATTGAAGCAATAACAACATGTTTTCACATAGTGGAGAATGTATCAATACCTAAAGGAATTGTACTTACAAACAAAGGTGCCTACGATTATACAATATATACTGCTTTTATCTGTACCGACACTTGTGAATACTTTTTTAGAACCCATGATAACAGTCAAATAGCTGTTGCAGGACTATGGAATATTTATCCGAACAGCCCACAGCCTGTATTTCTAGGTTATTTAAATCGCCCTATACGGTTTATAAGGTTTTAATTTTATAATTGGCCCTGTTCATTTCAGAAATAATACGTTGAATATGCGCATAATTATTTGTCTCAACTGTTACCTCCAATTGAACTTCAGTTAGTCGGTTTAAGGCTTTAAACTGATTATGAGCCAATTTGATTACATTTGCATTTAAGTTGGCAAGAATCTTTGATACTTTCAACAACTCCCCGGGTTTATCAGGCAAATCAACAGAAAAACAAAATATACGGCCACGTGAATAAAGTCCTTGATTTATCATAGATGATATTGTTAAAACATCTATGTTACCGCCGCTTACCAAACAAACAGCTTTTTTATATCCTTTCATCTTTTTTGCTCCCGCGAGGGATAATGCACCGGCACTTTCGCTGATCATTTTATGTTTTTCCAAAAAAATCAAAACTGCTTCCATTATTTCAAAGTCTGTCACTGTTATAATATCATCTACATAGTCCCTTATGATAGAATAGGTCATCGCCCCGGGTTTTTTTACTGCGACACCATCTGCAATGGTACTTATATTTTTTAAATTTATTAATCTCTTATTATCTACTGACTCTTTCATAGAGTTAGCGCCTTCCGGCTCTACACCTATTATTTTTATATTTGGATTCAAAGATTTTGCAGCTACAGCAATACCGCTTATCAGTCCGCCTCCTCCAACGGGCACAAGAATACAATCTACATCATTAAGCTCTTTTAATATTTCAAAAGCAATAGTCCCCTGTCCCTCTATCACATCTAAATCATCAAATGGATGTATGAATACATATCCGTGTTTTTTTTCCAATCTGCATGCCTCGGCATATGCATCATCATAACAGTCTTCAGCCAATATAACATTGGCACCATAATTTTTAGTAGCTTCAACTTTGATTAAGGGAGTCGTTTTTGGCATAACGACGGTTGCTTCAACTCCAAGTTTTTGCGCTGCAAATGCAACACCTTGGGCATGATTCCCCGCCGAGGAACAGATAAGACCTTTGCGACATTCATATTGAGATAATTTACTAATTTTATTATAAGCTCCGCGAATCTTGAAGGATCCGGTATTTTGTAAGTTTTCCGGTTTAATATAAACCTCCACTCCGCTTTCCTCGCTGAAAACAGGGCTATAGATAAGCTTTGTGGGTTTTATCACATTGTCCAAATTTTTTTTCGCTTTTTCAAAATCCAACAACTCTAATACCTCATTTGTTTCGTGCGTTACTTGATTCTTTAATAATTGCATGTCATTCCTCCGTCATTTTTTATTGTTTCATAATTTTTGTAACAAAAAAACCCGTCCAAATCATTCAAGGACGAGTTTACCCGCGGTACCACCTTAATAGTGCTATATAAAAAACACCACCTTTTTCAGTTCAAACAAACCTAAGTCGATAATGAGACTAATCAGCTCCCTTTACTTTGTTAACGGCATATTTCAAAGGAACAGCTCCGGAGGGATTTATATTTATTAAAAGTATCGGCTTACACCACATGCCGACTCTCTATGACTTTTTACAATAAATATCGTTCTCCATCATGGCAATTTAACGTTTAACAAGTTTTTATTATTTAATCATATTTATATTCCCTTGTCAATAAGAAATTGACAAGTAGTCCAAATTATCTATAATAACCATATTGTAATAAAAATCTTCTAGCGCTCTTTAGCATCATAGCTATGCATATCTTAAATTTATAAATAGAAAAATGCTGTTTTTAATACCCACTTATTTCATATTCCGCATCAATTTCATTATCGTCTTCACCGGATATGATATTATATAATCTTGCAAAAGAGGCTTCTTCATATGGTATTACAAAAACACTGCCTACGCCAAAAAACAAAGAACCTAGAATATTCCAACCTAGAAAGGATAAATCCAAAACAAACATTTTCCACTTATGTCCCTCTGTTATAAATCTACTCCTACGTATGGCTTCACTTGGTGCCATGTTTGGCTCCTTTGATATGATATAAGGAACCATTCTATATTCATAAGACTTGATTATACCGGGTATTATAAATAATAAAGTCCATAAGAAATTAAAAAATCCTCTGTAAAATTGAGTTTTAACAATATCTATATATTGTTCTGAATTAAATGCTGTAAAGACATCTATCGTATCAGCATCGTCATTTTTAAATGCATTTAAAAAAAACCGGACTTTACCCACTTCGGCAACATTACCAACAAAAACAGTAAGTGCAAAGGTAATTATAGAAATCATAGGTATCATTTTTTTTGACACTTTAAAGTTATAAGATAGGCCTATTTTTTTCAGTCCAAAATTAAAAATCGGATTTCTAAGTCCTAAAATCACTTTATCATTTTCAAGAATTGTATGTCTTTGCTCGTGTTTTGGTTTTTCCCAATGTGTATTACTGGTTATGCCGCTTCCTAAAGCCCATACAATAATGCATACTAAAAAAGCCTTTAAGTAATGTCTTTTTAAAAATTTTCTTGCATAGGCTTTTACTTCCCACCTTGACCACATAAAAACGCCTCCAATTTACAATTCTACACTTTTTCTATTTCTTTGATAGATTTTTGAATGTCTTTTAAAATTAAAGAACCCATATTCTCATTATAACTTGATAAATCCGCATTGTGTAGTGCATTTAAAACACGGTTTTTCAAATAGGGTTTATACTTTACAATGCCTTGCACAAGTTTTATAACTAATTATCTCTTGAACGCATCCAATTCCTAATTATATCATTAGGCTCACCACTTTTGTATTTTGCAATATCCGTAAAACTTGTAAAATCATTTTGAAAGTATTTAGTATAAATTTAAATAGCAAATCCATTTGCTTCAATCGTATCTTTTTTCATTTTAGAAATGTCAGTTCCTCTTTTGTTCTGATGTACTCCTTACAGTAACATATCCAAATGATAGTTCTAAACACTCCACTACTCCCTAAAGCAGAGTCTTTTATGGATATTTATTTTATTTTAAATTATATACAGTATTTTTCCCTTGCCCCTTTTTTGCGATTATATTCATATCAACCATATTTTTAAGAATTCTGCCTGCCATGGTTTGTGATACGCCAAGTCTTTCCTCAACAAGTCTTCTGTTGATTTTGCCATGTATGGAAATGAGGTCAATTACTTTTTGTTCTTGATCCGTCAACTGCATTTCTTTTGACAATTCATTACAATTAGGAAGAACTATTTTAAAAGCATTATCAGTCGCCTCTATTGAAGGTTGCCGTACTAACCCCTTATAAGCATCTAAAATCTTTGGTATCCCTGTTCCGTATGCTTCAATAAAGTTCAGTCGATAAAAAATTGCTGCAAGACCCTTATTTCTCGTTATGGATAAACCTAACATAATGTCAGGCAAAGTTACTCCTTTTACCAATCCACCAACAGAAATAAGCTCCAGCCTATTATCAAAAATGCTGATAAGAATGTCTGCGCTATAAGAATAATCTCTATGCACTATTGCATTCAAAAGGGCTTCTCGTAAAGCATCTTCAGGATAATCTCTTTTGTCTGTTCTGTACAAGCCATCAAATTCAGCACGGATTTTATTATATTGGTTTAAGTATGCATAGGCATCACTTAATTGCTTTAATAAAGAACCCGTAAACTCTCTTCGATCCTTAAAAATTGATTTGCTTGTGCCTTCAAATACGGCAGCTTTTACTTTATGGGAACACTGGTCGGAAAGCAATAAAGCAAGATTGGTAAAAATACTGTCCTCATTCAAAAGTTGCAATGTTTTCATATGGTTTTCATCAAAAGCCACTCCTCTTTTTTGAAATTCTGCTTCCGAATATAGAAAAGTAAGATCTTGATTTAAAGAACGCATTTTCTCATAGCTGTCTCCGTCTGCCTCTTTAATCATTCGGCGAATCGCAGACTCACTTGCCGGTGCAGATGACGCTCCGTGACGGACATAAACCCCTTCAGGTCTCAAGCCTTTGTTCCTTAGATAATAAGGGTTTTGACTGCCCTTTTGCACTTTTATTTTTATTATGTTTTCTCCTTGTTCTTTTACAGTAGAAATAGATGTAAACATTGTAACATCAGGCTTTATAGAATCTCGTACCATGTTAGAGACCTTTAGCATTTCATCTTCAATTTTGTCTACACCTATTGCTTTCCCGTCATTTTCAATTCCTATATAAATAGTTCCACCTTGAGTATTAGCAAAGGCTACTATTGTCTTGCATATATCATCTGTTACTTTGCTTTTCAGCTCTAATGTAGAACCTTCAACATATAACATTACAAACACCTCCAGCTTTATCTAACACAATTCTAACACATTCTAACCATCATTGTCAATAGTATGTGTTAGAATACTGATTACGCAACATCTTTAACGTTACTTAGCAATAATTGCGGTTAGATAGCTTACTTAATCAATCAAGGAAATTAATTATTATAATGAGTCTTTAAAGGGTCGTCCATAGCCTGGGCAAAATATTTATAACTTTTGATTTTATCTTCTGTCTAGGCTGTTCATCCTTATAAAAACCAATTCCCTTCATATCTCTGCCATCACTGATAATAAGCTTATCTTTATTAAATGCTGATTCTGCTCTTATTTTTTCGTGTGCATTAAATGGGTATTCATTATTACCTGTTTCCTCAATTTTCGCAATAAAGAAGCCCTTGTAATAAATGTTTATATAATTTTTTCTTATTTGCAGATCCAAATCGTCATCTAATTTTACTTCTTCCAATAACGAACTTAAAATACCACCTTTTAATTCTTCGATAAAATCATATGAAATTTTTCTTATAATACTAACACTCCATTTCATTTTATTTTCTTATCTTCTAAAATTTCCGTCATCAAAAATATATTAGTTTCTTCAATATCTATCTCTTCGGATTTTCTTCCTTTTATTGTATCGTTTTATATAAATAATGTTAAGAAAGGAAGAGAGAAAAGAAAAAGTACAACCGGTTCTTTCTCTTATATATTAAATCCTAAAACTGACACCATCCTCTTTCAATTCTACTTTTTCTGAAATATTAATAAAAGAATTAGGCTCCATAGTATGTATAGGAATTACTTTTTTGGGATTTAGTAAGGAAATTACTTTTCTGATAGTACCAATAGTTGCGTGCCCACTAGTATGTAACACTTCATACTGAAATCCAAGCCTTTTTAATGCTTCCTCAAAATTTCTTTGATAATCGTTATCACGATAACCACTCCATAATGAGTAAAAAAAGATACCGCCTTTTAACTCTAAATTCTCAATATCCCTCTTCATAGAAGGCCTACAAATCATAAAAATTTTATTTTGGATCCTTTTTAATTCTTTCTTGGATATATGATAGGAGGAAAATCGTTTTGCATATTCTTTCCCTATTTCTTTAAAAATTTTATCCGTTAAACTATACGGATAAAACACTTTTATATTATTATAATCTTTAGAAGGATACGGTAATCGATTATTCCCTAAATTTCTTAATTCATATAAAACATTTGCTGTATAAACATCTAATACAAAGGTCCTGTTCAGTCTTAGTGACGCACGATAAAAAGTAACAAGACGGTCGATATTTTGACCTGAAGATTGAAATAGCACCGGTTTTTGTGAATTCCCTATTTTAGTTACAAGCCATTCTTCCAACTCTTGTTCCGTCAGAACTTTTTCCTCCTGCCGACTAGACATTGTCCCTTCTATCGCAAGAACATCTGCATTCTTTTTTGCATTTCTAATGAATTTTTCCAAGCAAACACTTTTCCTTCCATGCCCACGAAAATCTCCTGTATAAATTACGGTTTTATCTCTACATGATGTTTCAAATGCTGCCGCATCAAATGCTGAATGGTCCATTAAATAAGGCATAATTTTAAATGAACTGATTCTAAATTCTCTATACATATCGAAATATTTTGTATTTATTTCAAATCTTTCATAGAGCAAAAACTTTTGAGAGATATTTATAAGGGTTTCCGTTCCCTTAGACATATATATTGGAATATCAAGGTTTATGTATTTGAGCAAACCATAGTGGTCTATATGAGCATGAGAAATGATTACACCGTCAAACCCTTTTTTATCCCAAAAATATAATCCTTTAATATCTGGTAGAACGCCAAGGGCTAACAATTCCGAGTAGGGCTTTTTTATTACATCATCCGGAATCGGTTTTTTATTTAGAAAAAGTGGATATCCTGCATCAATTAAAATCCGACTATCAGATGCTTTTATTTCAATAAGTGTTCCACCTATTTCTTTATTGCCTCTATAAATCGTAATTTCCAATTGTTTTCCCTCTTTCTATATAAATTCTAATGATGTATCTACTTCAATAATTTTGTTGTTCTTTTCAATGAAATAAATATAATTGAGCTTTATTATATCGCTTTCTATGTGAAGTTCGATATCTTTAAAAGAATAATCATTAAGCGAATTAGATGGCATTAGGCAGACTGCATATAGATTTAATCTCTTAGGTATTTCACTATTAAAACCAAAAATCTTCCACCAAAGGTTTCCGCACTCACTTCTTAACAACTCCCGTATAAAAGTAGTATAAGCAACGGCCTGACCAATGGCATACTTGGGTGGCTCTCTTTTTACATTTTCATCTTTCAATTCTATAATGCAAAGGTATGTATTAACTCCTCCTGTTCCCACTCTGGCTAAAATATCTATTCCGCCACCGTAGTAACCGGAATATTTAACTTTCTTATGATTACTGGCGCTTATTGGAGTAGGCATTGGAAAACGAGCTTTCCCAATTTCCACAGGTTTCGCATAAGGCAATATTTTATTTTTTGTCTTTTGTAGTTCAGAAAGCCATAGACTTTCTAAACGATGTTCCTCATTTTTCTTATTATTCCCTTCATTACGAGAAGTTTTTCTTTCTTTAAAATATTTACGAAATTCCTTAGCCTCATTTCCTGCCCAATTTACGCCATCCAGCTTAATCGCACAATCAAAATCTCTTAAGTTAGTCTCATCAAAACCTTTTGTGCTTAATTTATGCCTTCCACTTTTAAACCCTGTAAGCTTTGCAACTGTTTGTCCATAGTACCGTATTTCGTATTTGACTGATTTTTTTGCATTTAGCGCAGATGTGGTATTTAAATAAACAGTTAACGGCTTCCATTGATGGAAAGTTTTTTGGTTTGATTCAATAAAATCCAAGTTTTCTGTAATCTTATTAGCATAATTATTATAACGATTTCTCCATTCATCATTTTCCCATAATAAATCTTTTGTTTCATTAATTATTTTTTCTAAACTCTGCTTTAGACTCATTTAATATACCTCCTCATTAATTATTATACACAGATACTTTAAGAATCTTTTATTTTCATCTAACCCCTTCTGCTCTTAGCTGCATTTAGTGCGATACCTGCTGTTAGACTGCTACTTTTGATATGGCTTTATCTGTTATGGATATGGTTTCATCACTATCATTCATTGACTATATCCAATAACCTTTCATGTATTTCTTTCCAATGTAGATTCAAATTTACTGTTTTTATTCTAAAAATATGCCCTTGTATCGAATACTCCAAATTCAACTCATCACCTGTCTTTGGATACAGTAAAATACCTACGGCTTTGCTATCGCTAGTGTCTTTTGCTTTAACATTCTTTATATAAGAAAAGATTTGATAAAGATTCTCTGAATGAAGTTTCTTTGCATCATAATTATAGGAAAATGCAGATTTTTTGTATTTTGTTTCAATTATTAATTTTTCATTGCTTTTCTCTAGAGAAATATCTGTTTGCATTAAAGGTAAATACTCTACATCTTCATCTGTATCAGTATCCCATTTTATATTTTCCCGATATATTTTTGCATTTTTAAATTCTTTTTTATAAAAATTTCTAACAAAATTCTCAAATAACAATGCCATTTGTTTCTCATTGCGGATAAACTCTTTAAACTTTATTATCCCGGTTTCTTCATCTACCAATAAATTCTTATAGATTATTTCACAGATATCGATTAAAAGAGAATAGTATCGATTATTTCTATGAATAAATGCTTTTTTAAATATTTTATTATTCAAATTCACCCTTTCTACTGAATCAAAATATTTATATACTTTTGCGAGATTTTTCCTTAAACTAGGGTTTAGGTCTTCACACGAAATCAAATTACTGATTGTGGTTTTTATTATTCTATTATGTATAACATTGTGACTTAATTCGTCATATTCACAAAACAATTTACCTTGCAACCATAGTTTTTTTCTCAAAGATTCGTTTATATTAATCTTGCCTCTAATAATACTTTCTTCTTCGTTAACGGGTATATATTGTCTGTAAAAGCCTCTTCTAATAAGATAACTAACACCATTTGCCAGAACTAAAGCAAATAAATCCATTATCTCATTGCTGTCCAATGAATCAATTTCAGCTATGTCTTTAAAATCAAGTCTATCCCATGCATAACACAGCATATAATAAATATTTTTTATAGGAATAATGCTTTCCATAATATCACTTCTTACAAAAGATTTTCGGTTTCAATCTTTGCTGTTTCTTCATTGTCAAACCAATATTCATAGAGTAACGGTTTTATTTCCAAATCAATAATTCGTCTATACCAATCTTCTGCACTTTCGTCAGCCAACAATTTACCACAGAAATAGCTGTGTCCTATTTCATAACCTTTCCCAAGATCTTTAATATCATCTTTTATTTTGCTATTAAGCCTGTTGAATTTTAATATTATTTTATCGATTATATCAATTTCAATATTGTTTCCTTCCAGATGCTTTCTAAATTTTTCTGAATTAAAAGCCGGCTCAATATTTATAAATCTAAATCTTCTCCTAAGAGCATAGTCCACCATTGCTAAAGAACGGTCTGCAGTATTCATCGTACCGATGATGAAAATATTTGAGGGTATAAAAAATCTTTCTTCTTTAGAATATATTAAAGGAATCTCATATTCTTTGCCTCTTTTGTCCTCTTCCAAGAGCATCAACAATTCACCAAATATCTTACTTAAATTACCTCTGTTAATCTCGTCAATAATAAAGAAATATTTTGAATCAGGGTTTGCTTTTGCTTTTTCACAAAATCTATAAAATATACCGTCATTTAATTCAAACATCCCATTCTCTGTAGGCCTAAAGCCTTGCACAAAATCTTCATAAGAATAACTTTGATGAAATTGTACCATTTCGACTTTATCATTATCTTTACCGCCTAAAATAGAATAAGCCAATCTTTTTGCAATAAAAGTTTTGCCTGTTCCCGGAGGCCCTTGCAAAATTATATTTTTCTTTATATTTAAGCTATATATCATCTCATCATATTTTTCGCTTTCGATAAAAATCTCTTCCAAAAACTTTTCTTTAGAATATAATTTTATTTCGGGAAAAATAGGGTTTATCTCATCATCATTCTCATCTACAACTGGTGGTGGTGGAGGCTTATAAGTCCAAAAGAAAGTATCAAATACTCTATAGTTTTTGAATTTGAAATTTTCATCTCTAAATTTTTTGATTCTCTTTGTGTTTTCTATATAATAAATGGTATCTGTAGGTTTTATTAGTTTAAAGCCTAAATTTCTATAAACTTCTAAACCGGATGAATCGGGACCTTTATTAAAAATAGGAAAAACGAAAGGTTTGAGGCAGTGTAGAATCTGGCTTATTGATGCTATTCCTAATCCTTTCATATAGTCCTTCAAAGCTATATCAACAATGTTTATTACAATATCATCATCTTCTACATCAATAATGTCTATACAAAGTTTAATCACTTTTTTTGAATTGGCCTCACTTACTCTCAATGTTCCGATACCTGTACCGAACATACCGATAACATCTGACTTACCATGATTGTTGTAATCACCGTTAACTGCTTTTGCTCGGATTTTTTTTAACGTCTCACGAAGCTTTTGTTTTTCAATATCATTTAAACTGCTTTTATTTATACAAGCTTCTTTATGATTAAAGGTTCTACTGAAAGTACCAACTGTAGAAAAGTACAGCATATTCAAATCCTCAACTTTTATATCGTCATAATTCAGAGTTGATAGAGCTCTCACAGTCTCCCTGACTAACTCATAGCTCCCGTCATGTTCATCAGGTATCAATTCTGACTTTTTTGATAAAGCACTCAAAATATTTTCCATTATCAGATTCCTCCCTCTTTATTTCTCCTTTGTCTCGCTTTTCTTCGTATTCTTTATCTCCTTCTTTTACCTTTTACTACTTCTACAATTCCCTCAAATTTCCTTCCTTTTTATATTATAATGCATTTTTTAATCAATCAATGTAAGTTAATTATTATAATGAGTCTTTAAAGGATCGTCCATAGTCCGGTCAAAATATTTATAGTAAATGCCCACAGGTTCACCATCATGCATTGTTTTTTCTATTAAACCGACATTATCAAGTACAATAAGATCATGTTTATCTGCAAATCCAAGAAATTTATCGTAAATCTTTTTATGTTCCAATAAAAAAGCCTTTTCTGATATATCCAAGACAACACCATCATTGTCCGGACTGTATCTCCAAAAATGTACACTTGTTAATGGCTTTTCTCTTGATATTATGATTTCTAAAAATAAGCATTGTCCGTTTTTATTAAACTGTCTATGGTATCATCTGATAGGTTTTCATTACTTTTATTTAATGATATCAGATATTGATAACACAGTGTTTTTCCATTATCTATATCTGTAACATCATCTATATTATATGGGTAAAAACGTCCTATTACTAAGTCATACCATAATCCATAACTCCTCAGGTTATCTTTGGGGTAATCTTTTATTATAAATAACAGTCCCATAATTTTAACTATAGTCCTTATTATATAATACCTTTTTTCTCTTTTTTGCATATCCCCTTATATATCGCAATAATACAAAGAACAATTTCATAAGCAAAACTAATATACTTTGTGTGAATGATAGGAATTTTTAATAGTTGTTGTATTAAATTTTTGTTATCAATATAATGAGATTATGATTGTTGGTTACGGTGATAAAAATTTAATAAAAGGAGCATACTTATGAGATACGTCTATTTGGATAATGGGGCGACTTCTTTCCCCAAGGCTCCCGGGGTTGCTGAAAGTATATCGGATTATATTGTAAATGTGGGAGCCAATGTAGGCCGCGGGGCTTATAGTCAGTCTTATAAAGCTGAAGGCATTGTCTATGAGACAAGGGAATTAATTTGTAAATTGTTTAATTTCGATAAGACAGAAAATGTTATTTTTACAAAAAATATTACGGAAAGCATCAATGTATTGTTAAAAGGTTTGTTAAAAGATGGTGACCATGTTATCGCATCATCCATGGAACATAATGCGGTAATGAGGCCTTTGAACTCTTTGTCCGGCAAAATAGAATATACTAAAGTACAATGCAATGAAATAGGCGAATTGAATATAGCCGATGTAGAAAACGCTTTTAAACCAAATACAAAAGCTGTTGTAATGACTCATGCTTCAAATGTATCCGGTACTGTTTTGGACTTGATAAAAGTGGGCAAGCTGTGCAAGGACAATAAAGCATTTTTTATAATAGATTCTGCTCAAACTGCAGGATTTTTGGATTTGGATTTTAGGAAGCTAAATGCAGATGCTATAGGTTTTACAGGCCATAAAAGTTTACTCGGGCCTCAAGGAATGGGCGGATTTGTAATCGGTGATGAGATGCTCAAAGAAATGAACACCTTTATTGAGGGAGGAACAGGTAGTCTATCCGATATGGAAATACAACCGGATTATATGCCGGATAAATTTGAAGCCGGTACCCTAAACATACCCGGAATTTTTGGGCTGAATGCATCCTTAAAATATATATTGGATTATGGTGTGGTAAATATTCGAAAAAAAGAGATTAGCCTTATGGAAACTTTTTTAAACAGACTTCTTGATATGAAGAATATTAGAATTATTGGGCATAAGGATTGCGAAAATAGAACGGGGATTCTATCAATAGATTTTATTGATAATGATAATGGCATAGTTGCACATAATCTAAGTAAGGATTATGGTATTATGACCAGAAGCGGCATGCATTGTGCCCCGTCTGCACATAAAACTTTAGGCACTTTTCCTCAAGGAACGGTTAGGTTTTCACCAAGCTCTTTTACTACACACGAAGAAATAGTATATACGATAGATGCTATAAATAAGTTAGTAAAGTAGGATAAGTGCTATTATATCTATCGGGGCATAAGACTCTTCGCGTTGCTCAGAGTGACAGTAATAGAAAGCAGAGTGGCAGAATAGGGATAATCCAAAGTGACATTATCAGAGACTCGGAATGACAATAATAGCAGTCAGAGTAACAAAATAGGGACACAGGGTGGCAGAATAGGGACAATCCAAAGTGACATTATCAGAGACTCGGAATGACAATAATAGTAGTCAGAGTAACAAAATAGAGACACAGGGTGGCAGAATAGGGACAATCCAAAGTAACAGTATCAGAGGCTCAGAATGACAATAATAGTAGTCAGAGTAACAAAATAGGGACACAGGGTGGCAGAATAGGAACAATCCAAAGTAACAATATCAAAGGCTCAGAATGACAGTAGTAGGACACAAACAGAGACTCGGACTGGGGAGACATAGGATATCAGTTAATTTTTGATAGATAGACGGAACGGTACTATGACCGTTCCTATTTACTTTCATATACCAGTTTATTTTCTTTACCTTCTAATAAAAAAACCTTTTCCACTTCGTCATCAATTAACTCTAATATATTTAGTTCCGTGTTTATTCTTGCGCTTACACTGCAATTGGAGCTTAAGGTTCTAGGAACCGGCATCAGCTCACATGCTATTTTATTTTTTTTACACTTCCTATCAAATTTAATTGAACCGGAATGTGTAAAAAATAAAACCATATATTCCATTATTATCTCTCCGCTATTATTAAGAAAACTTCTTCCTGTTCTTCAACTGATACTTTGTAACCCGAGTTTTTTAAAAATCTTTCAACATTTCCTTTTGCTACTTGGTTATCTACTATTATTTCTACCCCGCCAGTGTTTTTATCCAATGCTTTTTTAGTCATCAAAACAGGTTGAGGGCAGCTCATACCGCATGTATCTATCCTTACCATTATATCATCCCTTTCTCTGTAATCTTACCTTTCGCAAAGCTCTCGGAATTAACATATGAAATAATTCCTAAAAACACAAAACAAATTATTGCAGCTATCTTTCCATTTTGGGTCACTCCCTCTGCACTTGAAGCCAAGCCGAAATTATGAATAATACCGGCACCTACTAGCATACCCATTACAGTAACTACAGAATCCGTATTGCCTTCACCGGATAGAATTAATTGCCTGAGAGGACATCCACCCAATAATACCGAGCCCCAGCCCACAATCGCCATGCCCAAAAAGTTCCATAATCCATCCGTATGTGCTACAGGCTGATTTTCAAGCCCCAGTTTGAAAAACCCAAATCCAATATTAGCAATAAAGGCAAATATAATTATTGCAATAAAACCAACTAAAAGATATGTATCTTTAAATAAAATCATATCCCTAGTTCCTCCAACCATGCATAGTCTGGTTTTCTGTGCCAAAACCCCTACAATTAATCCTGCCGCTAATGATATTAATATTGGAGCTTTAGCTGCTCCCGGACCACTTTCACTGAAAAATATAAAACTTGGTGCCGCTGCGACTAATACTATCAATCCTATGTTTATAACAGGAAACACATACCCTTCCGTTTTTACTATCTTATAGTTCCTTTTAAGGTTAAAACCGTTATTTAAAAAATACACCCCGATAAAGATTCCAAAACCAAAGCCCACCAGTCCGGCTATTGAATTCAAATCACCGCCGGCTAATCTTAGAACCATTCTTAAAGGGCAGCCTAAAAATATTAAAGCACCTACCATCACTACAATACCTAAAACAAATCTGATAAAGGGTGAGGATCCACCTCTTGATTCAAATTCCTTATTTTTTAACGATATAAAAAACGCACCTAGGACAAGTCCCATAATTTCCGGCCTTATATATTGAACTACCGGTGCTCTATGCAACCCCAAGCCTCCTGCTATATCCCTTATAAAACATGCTATACAAAACCCCATATTTGCGGGATTACCAAAGTATACAAGCAATACAGACAGTATTCCGATTACACCTCCTGCAATAATTATTTCTTTTTTTTCTTTCATGGATATACCCCCTTATGTTTAATCATTAATATTCTAACAATGACCTTTTTTAAAGTACAATAGATTATACTAATACTCTTTGTCCCAATAATAGAGAAACCAAATAGTTATTGTAATAAATATTTTTTATCAATATAATGATGTTGATGTATAAACCAAGGAGGTAAGGTTTTGGAGTTTAATCAATTAGAAAGTTTTTTATCAGTAGTAAAACACCGAAGTTTTTCAAAAGCGGCTAAAGAGCTATATCTGACACAACCTACTGTCAGCAATAATATCCAAGGATTGGAAAAGGAACTTAATACTACATTGCTTGATAGAAAGAGTAAGACTATAACTTTAACTGACTCCGGCAAAATTTTTTATAATTATGCCTTAGAATTAATCAACATTAGGGAACAAGCGTTACATAATATATCGAATCATAGTAATAATATAGAAGGTATAATAGAAATCACAGTCAGTTCCATTCCTGAACAATTTATTTTGCCTTATATTATCAAAGACTTTACTAAAATACATCCTAAAATATCCTTTTCCGTGTCTACTAAAAATTCAAAGGAAATAGCGGATGATATACTGGAAGGCAGAAAAAGTTATGGCATAGTAGGCACTAAGTTTTCTTCGCAAATTTTGAAATATATAAGTTTTTATGAAGACGAGCTTATATTGGCAACACCCGATAATAATGATTATCCTATGCCCATTGATACGACTCTGGATTTAGATATATTATTTAAAGAAAACTTTGTTCTAAGAACCGAAGGATCCGGCACAAGACTATTCTTAGAAAAATGTCTTAATAATATAGATATAAGTATTGATGACCTGAATGTAGTTGCTTTAATTGACAGTAATGAAATGATTAAAAAGATGATAGAGCTGGGGTTAGGGGTAAGCTTTGTTTCCAAAATATCTATTAAAAATGAAATTGCATTGGGGTTGATAAAATCCTTTAGGGTAAGAGATTTAGATTTAAAACGCAATTTTTATTTTATCTATTCAAAAAATAGAACCCTATCACCTATTATAGAAACTTTTAAAGATTTTATAGGTAAATGGAAAGGATTACCGGTTTAATACTTTAGTTTTTCTCTTTCACTTTATTAATCTGATCCCAGCTAATATGGCAATATCCACCCGGGTTTTTAACCAAATATTTTTGATGGTATTCCTCTGCCTTATAATAGTTTTCCAATGGTTTTATCTCTATAGCAATAGGTTCTTTATAGCGCTTTTGTAATTCTTTTATTGATTCTTTAATAACAGATAAATCATTTGAATCTGTATAATATATTCCTGTACGGTATTGGGTTCCCGTATCCGGGCCTTGACGATTGATGGAGATGGGATTTATAACATCATAATAAAGTTCAAGTAAAGTCTTAAGGGTAATCTTATTTGAATCATACTTTACAAAAACTGTCTCGGCATGGTCTGTATCGTCATAACAAACCTCTTCATAGGTAGGATTAGCGGTCTTGCCATTAGCGTATCCGACTTCAGTGGAAACAACACCGTATATCTCTTCCAAATACTTTTCAAGTCCCCAAAAGCATCCTCCCGCAAGATAGATTTCCTTTTGCATATATAAAATCACTCCCCGTTAATAATAAGCTAATTATAACATTATTTTCTTATAGTTAAAATATGTTTATGTCAATTAACAAAAAGGCGGTTCGAAAAACGAACCACCTTTTTATTTTGGTGCAAATGTAGCGCAGTCTGTTTCTTGCGATGATTTTGCATTTCTGTGTTGTATTTCTATCCTTCCCGCTGAACACATATCCCCGGGACAATGATAATGACAGTTAGTAACAACGCATCTGACTCCCGGTATATGCTCGTGGTCACTATGTGATTTTCCAGCCATTTATCTACCTCCATAATACTCTTATCACTATTATTATTGATTTTTGAGCATTATGTTATTCAAAATATGCGTAATTTTTTTTAATTTTTAAAATACAAAGATAAATCCGGAAAACACAGGAAATAGAAAACTCTTCGCTTTATTCAGTTGGTAAGTTGGTCTGTTGATCAGTTTAAAAGAGTGTAGCAAGTGAAAAATCTTGACCTTAGAGGATAATCCTGACTTCTTCGGATATATAAATTTCATCTTTTTCAACAACTGAATCATATGCAAGGATTTTTACACCGTTTTCCGAGCAAAAAGACAAAGCTTTTGTAAATTCCGGATCTGTCTTTATATTCGGAGTAAAATGTTTTGTGCCTTTAAACTGCATAAGGAAAATAATATATCCTTCATATCCTTCGGCTACTGCTTTAGTCATTTCTATTAAGTGTTTTTTGCCTCTTGTTGTAGGAGCATCGGGAAACATGGCTACGCCTTTATCTTCCAGTGTTACTCCCTTTATCTCTATATATCCTTTACGATTCTTTTTTTCAAAATAGATATCAAATCTTGAATTACCATAAGTTGATTCTTTTTTTAGATACTCCGCTTCCCTAAGTGCATCTATTTTTCCTTCTTTAATACCGTCAAATACTACGGCATTAGGTACTTGAGAATCAATATTTATAAGCATATCTCCCTTGTATGCACCAATAAGAGAATATGCTGTCTTTCGCTTAGGATTTGTTGATGCTTCTAAAAAAACCTTCGCTCCTTCTTTTAATATTTCTTTGCAACGACCGGTATTTTTGACATGTACTATTTCTTCTTTTCCGTCAATCAAAACATGAGCTAGAAATCTATTAGGTCTTTTAATAAATATTCCTTCTTTTATATTAAAATATTTCATGATAATCTCCATATATGATAATGTATATTAAATTTGTTCAAAGCCACTGACAAACACATATTTTTGAAAAATGTTATTCCCAGCGCAATGAGGGATCTTGTTTTCCCGGGGTATTAAGACTCTTCGCTGTCGCTCAGAGTGACAGTAAAAAGGGGCTCAGAGGACAGTAAAAAAGACTTAGGATAACAATATAGTGGCTTTTTCAGTGGTCTCAGACTGTTCTTATAATGCCTTGACCTTTTTCGGTAATTCTATAGGTCTTTATGATTTCTTTATTACAGGTTTTTGCAAAAGGACAACGGGCGCAAACAGTAGAACAGCTTTCACCTGTTTCTTCCTTTATAATATAGCCCATTCGTAAAAGTTCAAAAATACCTTCATCAATCAATGCTTCGGAGACTTTTAATTCCTTTGATAACATAGGTATCGATAAAAACCTATCCCTATCTATAACTTTTAATATTTCTTTCAACATTAATATCACTCCCTAAGATTAACTAAATCCCAGTAGAGAGCCTATTTGATAGACTATCACTGCCACAAACCACCCTATAGCAAATGTATAGATAGCCATTATTAAAGGCCATTTCGTTGACCTTGTTTCCTTAGCTACAATACCTAAAGTAGCCGCACAGGGAGTGTAAAGTAAAACCATTATCATATATGATAATGCTGTCAAAGGAGTAAAATGCTGTCTTATTGCATTTACCAAAATAACCCCTTCTTCAATATATTGTCCTGCATATAGCATTCCAAGAGTCCCTACAACAGCTTCCTTTGCCGGTATTCCTGCAAACAGTGCAACTGATTCCTGCCATGTTCCAAAACCTGCAGGTCTAAATATCGGCGCCAAGAATGTACCGATTGTCCCTAATATGCTATATTGGCTATAAGGCTCTACGGATGTGGGCAAAACCGCCAGCATCCACATTATTATTATTACCAAAAATATTATGGTACCTGCTTTTTTTATAAACCCGGATACATTATCCCACATATTTCTAAGCACATTAGTCGCTGTTGGAATCCTATAGGGGGGAAGCTCCATTATAAAATAGGATGAGTCTCCTTTAAACAAGGTTTTATTCAACAGCTTGGCCATTATCAATGCTACAAAAATTCCAAAAGCATAGAGGGAAAACAGAACCAAGCCACCGTGTTTAGAAAAGAAAGCGGCTATAAAAACTGAATATATAGGAAGCTTAGCACCGCAGGACATAAAAGGAGTTATAAGCATTGTTATCATTCTGTCTTTCTTACTATCCATGGTTCGGGTAGACATTATACCGGGCACATTACATCCAAAACCTATAATCATGGAAATAAAAGCTTTTCCCTGCAGTCCAAATCTCCTCATCAAATCATCCCAAACATATGCCGCCCTAGCCATATATCCACTATCCTCTAGAAATCCCAGCAATAAATATAGCACTGTAATCAAGGGTACGAACTCGATAATGGCTCCTACCCCATTTATTACACCGTCTATTATAAAGGAAACTAACCAGCCGGGTGCTTTTATTTTAATCAAAAAAATTTCCAGCAGCCTTCCCAAGCCCTCTATAGAACCCGCGGCAAAGCTGCCTAAAAGCTTCTCGCCTATTGCAAAAGTAAGCTGAAAAACAATCAACATTATGATAGCAAAGGCCGGTACTCCCAGATATTTATTTGTAAGTATTTTATCTATTTTATCCGTCAAAGTAATAACTTCTTCTAAAGGTCTTATAACGGAATATTCCGCAACCTTGTGAGCAAATGCATATCTTGAATCTACAATTTCGAGTTCAAAACTGTCAGAGGTATGATATTTATAGTATTCTTTAATATCTTCTATTATTTTTTTATCTACATTTACCCCTTCAAGTTTTTTTAATATATTTAAATCACCTTCAACGATTTTTATCGCTGTCCACTCAATGGGATATGGCAGATTATTATTTTTTAAAATTTCTTCCATATGCTCAATATGATGCTTAACAACTCCGCTATATATTAATGGGTTTTCAATGCTTGTTTTATCATCTATTGCATTTATTGCCGCCTCTACAATTTCTTCCACCCCGATGCCCTTATGTGCAACTGTTGGTATTACAGGGGCACCAAGGCGCTTAGAAAGCTCACCCAAATCAAATTTTATCTTTCTTTTCTCCGCTTCATCTACCATATTGAGAGCGATAACCAATCTCTTTTTCATCTCAAGCAATTGAGTTGTAAGATAAAGGTTTCTTTCTATATTGCCTGCATCTATTATGTTTATAATCACATCCGGATCACCGGTAAGTATATAATCTCTAGCCACAACTTCATCTTCAGAAAATGCACCCAGACTATAAATTCCGGGAAGATCCACTACATCATATTCTTTATCTTTATATATAAATTTACCTTCTTTTTTTTCTACAGTTACTCCAGGCCAATTACCCACATGCTGGTTTGAACCTGTAAGGGCATTAAAAAAGCTGGTTTTGCCGCTGTTGGGATTACCTACTAAAGCTATCTTGCCGTTTTTCATTTATTACTACTCCTTAAAATTGATGAATCATTTATTAATCATATATCATTAAGTTTTATTATATTTTAACCGGTAGTCCTTTTAAACCTCCAATATTACTTTTTGAGCTAATCCTCGTCCCAATGCAACCTTATTTCCGTTTAAGCTGATTATTATAGGTCCCGAATCGTTTTTGATTATTTTTACAAGTGCACCGGTATTAAGCCCCATTTCATACAATCTCTTTGTGGCATATCTGCCTGCCTCTATTGAATTTATCCTTCCTCCCTCACCTTTTCCCAAAGCTGTCAATTTTTTTGTCATCTTTACCGCTCCCTTTCAGTCAATTTATCTGCTAGTGCTTTTGCATCCCTATTTAATTGAAAAGACAGAGTTTCCAATTAAATCAAAAAGTTAGTTACTCCTAACTTTAGATTAGACTAAACTTACTTTTTTGTCAATAGTAAGTTTTATTCTTTTAGATTTTATGATATGATGATTTTAGTTAGGCGTATATAACCAATAGGAGGTGTCTAAATGCAAGTCGGTGAAACTGTTGAAAACTACTTGGAGACCATATTTATGCTTTTGAAGGAGCAAAGCACAGTTCGATCCATTGATGTAGTCAGAAAAATGGGATATTCCAAACCTACTATTAGCGTTATGATGAAACAGCTCCGTGAAAGTGCCTTTATTGAAATGGACGAGTCGGGATATATAACTCTTACAGATATAGGACTTGAAGTTGCCGAACGCACTTATGAAAGGCATGTTATGCTAACTAAAATATTGATTGGATTGGGAGTAGATGAGGAAATAGCCCGGGATGATGCATGTAAAATTGAGCATAATTTAAGTAAGGAAAGTTTTGCCCGCATAAAAGAACATTATTTAAAGAATAAATAAATGTTGCACTGCCACAGCCTGCGATGAGATTTGGGGTGTAGGGGAAATCTGTGATCGCCTGTGGAAAGACTCTTCGCGTTGCTCAAAGTGACAGTGTAGTAAATAACAGAGTGACAATGAGGAGAGCCTTAAAGTCATAGCGGGGAATTATTGAAGCTAAACAGGTGTCGATGACCCTGTTTTTTTTATCAAGTTTTCATATTGTGATAGGAGCATTCCTGCCAGCATTAGTGCACAACCTATATAACCCCTGATTCCCAATACTTCATTTAGTATTAAAAATCCGCCGATGCTTGCAAAAACAGACTCCATGCTCATGGCTATAGCAGCATGAGACGGCCTTGCATGCTTCTGCCCGATTATTTGAAGAGTATACGCCACCCCTGCAGACATTATACCACCATATAGCAAAGGGATAAGCACAATAGATAGGCTTTTAAAATCAATGGTTTCGAAGATAAGTGCTGTTATCATACTGAATATAAAGCAAGTTACAAATTGTAAGAATGAAAGTTTCAATGAGTCAACCTTTTTCGTAAAATGATCTATTATTAAAATATGCATAGCCCAAAAAAAAGCTCCTATAATAACGTATAAATCCCCTTTTGATATATGAAATCCTTCGGTAACACTCAAAAAGTATAGGCCAAGTACCGCCAATGCTATGCCTGCCCATGTACTTATATGAATACGTTGTTTTAAAAATATACCAAAAACAGGCACTATGACTATATATAAGCCTGTAATAAAGCCGGCTTTTCCTGCATCGGTATATATTAAGCCAATCTGTTGTAAGGATGCAGCAATATATAAAACGGAACCTGCCGCCACTCCGGCTACAATACTGGTCTTTAGTTCCATCTTATTGTTTTCGTTCTTTTCTTTTTTTCTATTAAAATAAATAAGTAAAGGAGCCAACGACAAGCTGCCTAAAGCAAATCTAAATGCTGTAAAGGTGAATGCCCCCACGTGCATTGTGCCCATCCTTTGTGCAACGAATGCAAAGCCCCAAATTGCTGCGGTTATCAATAATAATGCACTTGATTTTAATTCACGTTTATCCATGTTTACCTCTCCTCATCCTTTATGTTTATTTATTATACGGCGGCATAGTTTCTGACTCCCATAAGTATCCATATAGTTTATTAATAATTCTTGTGCAACCTTCATTATTGTGCTTTTTTGTATTATTTTCAAGTCCTAAAACTAATTAAAATCTATTCCATCCATACCGGGCATATCATAGTCTACCAAGACTGCATCAATTGCTTTATCTGATTTTTTAAAAATCATGCCGATTGCTTCGTCCGCGCTTTTCGCCGTTGTAACCATACAACCTACTTCTTGAAGATATATCTTTGCAATAACCCTATTTGTTTCATTATCATCTACCACCATTACTTTTTTACCTTTAAAAATATCAAAATCAATTTCCGAGTTTTGTTCTCCGTCTCTTTTAGATTTCTCAAACGGTAGGACAAAGGTAAATGTTGTGCCTTTATCTATTTTACTTTCTACCTTTAACTTGCCTTTCATCGCTTCGATATAAGCTTTGCATATGGTTAGCCCTAGCCCTGTTCCTTCAAACTCTTTGGTAGATGAGCTGTCCCCCTGCATAAAAGGAGTATATAGCCTGTCTAATGTCTTTTGAGTCATCCCCATACCTGTATCCTTTATGGTAAATGTTATATAATCTTTTGTATCACCTTTTTTACAAATACCGACTTCTACATAAACTTCTCCTTCTTCCGTAAATTTAATAGCATTGCCTACAAGATTAATAATTTTTGTTTAAGCTTTATCTTTAAACTCTTGTAACCATAGCATAAATCCATTTTATACGATTGTTTAATATTTGTCAGCTTTTTTGAAAGTTTTGTTATTCTCAAAAGTATTTATTGATTATAACATGTATTCCAGCTTTTTCCTTTGCTGTCCGCTCTGAGCCTTCTTTTGTCGTCACTGTGAACCTTCTTTTACTGTCACTCTGAGCGCCAGCGAAGAATCTTACTCTATAATGCATTGGAAACGCAAGATTATTTTCTGCATTTAGGCTGTCATTTTCCAAAATTATGTATTTCTTACCAACAGTAAATATATTATCAGTACAGATTTTTATAATTGATAATAGTTATCAAGCATGATAATATGAATCTAAAGGAAAGGAGGTAATAATATGGCATTTAAAGTTACTGATAAGGTTACATGGGTGGGAAAAATTGATTGGACATTAAAAAAATTTCATGGTGACGAATACTCCACTCATAAAGGTTCTTCTTATAATTCATATTTAATCCAAGATGAAAAAACAGTCCTTATAGACACTGTTTGGTTGCCTTTTGCCAAAGAATTTGTTGAAGAGCTTAAAAAAGTTGTTGATCTAAACAAAATAGACTATATCATCGCAAACCATGGAGAAATTGACCATAGCGGTGCTTTACCGGAGTTAATGAAGCATATCCCCAATACCCCTATATATTGTACCGGTAACGGTATCAAGTCCCTAAAAGGGCATTATCACCAAGACTGGAACTTTGTTCAGGTTAAGACGGGAGACACTTTAGACTTAGGTGAAAGTAAGCTGACCTTTGTTGAGGCAAGAATGTTGCATTGGCCTGACACCATGTTTACATATATGTCGGGAGATAATATTCTTTTCAGCAACGATGGCTTTGGACAACATTTTGCGGCAGACCCTTTATATAATGATGTAGTGGATCAGGAAGAATTGTACCATGAATGTATAAAATATTATGCAAATATACTAACTCCCTTTAGCAGTTTCGTTACTAAAAAAATCGAAGAAGTGCTGAGTTTTAACCTGCTATTAAATATGATATGTCCCAGTCACGGCGTAATCTGGAGAGACAATCCGGCACAAATAGTGGAAAAATATATGGAATGGGCAAATAATTATAAAGAAAATCAGATTACAATCATATATGACAGCATGTGGAACGGGACAAGGCGTATGGCCGAATACATTGGTGAAGGAATTAGGGAAGCCGATAAAGATGTGACAATAAAAATTTACAATGCCTCAATTACGGATAAAAATGATATTTTAACGGAAGTTTTTAAAGCAAAAGCTATATTAGTAGGGGCTCCTACTATTAATAAAAGCATCACTTATGCTGCTACCGGTATCTTAGAAATGATGAAAGGTCTAGCTTTTAAAGAGAAAAAAGCCGCAGCCTTCGGTACTTATGGTTGGAGCGGTGAGTCACCTAAGATAATTATGGAGGAATTGGGTAAAGCAGGTTTTGAAATAGTAAGTGATCCTATTAAGGAACTTTGGAATCCTGATGAAGAAGCTCTTGAAAGGTGTAAAGAATACGGCAAGGCTTTTCTATATAAAATCAAGTAAAATTTTACAAAGCCACTGATAAAGCTGATATTGTCATTGACATATAAATAGCATTTTCAGTGGCCTTGATTTTTTTAATTTATAGTCTTTTTACCTGTAAAATGCTCAATCTCTATTTTATAAAGTTTTGCTTTTTCATAATCGTCTTCAATATACTTTCTGCCCTTATCCATGAATTTAAAGGAATATTTATGAATAATAGCAAAAAGACCCGTTCTCTTATCTTCTTCCGCAACTACTTCTTCTACTTTACCAAAAACTATTACCGATTCAAATTTTGTGCTAAATTCACTGGGCAAAACCTCCGTATCCCCCACTACACAAAAAGATACCTTGCTGTTTTCCCTGAGTCTATCAACTTTATGTCCTTCACTTGCAGAATGAAAATAAATAAATCCATCTTTATAAACATAGTTCACCGGAACGCCATAAGGATAACCATCATCACCCACCAGTGATAAAACCCCATATTCACCCTTTTCCAATAACTCTAGTGCATCGTTCTTTGTCATTTGTTTTTCATGTCTTCTCATTTTTCTAAACAATTCAGATTCCCCCTTTTTTATTTGAATAGGTATTTTTAATAATCTTTTTAAGTATAACTTTTCTATTTAGTTCAGAATCCTTCAGCACCTTTAACATCAAATCGTTTAATATTTTTCCGATTATTTCACCTTCGCCAAAACCCATTTTTACAATATCACTGCCGTTGATATCTAAGTCTGCTAATTCAATAGGTTCACTATTTTTAAATATTTCATTAATATTATTCTCTAAATTTAATAATTCTTTTATAACTGTCTTATCATTTTTGCAAAAAGCATCTGCCTTTAATAAAGCAGTCAAATGATAAATACCGGCCTTACCAATTTCTTTTATAAGTACCTTCGTATCATATTTGGTCTTTGGTAACTGAAACTTTTCAAAATGTTCAATAAGTAAAACTGTTTTTTTGATTAGATCATTTGAAAAGCAAAGCTTTTTCATAGTTGCATAAGTCCCGCTTGTGATGCAACCTGTCTTTCTCAAAGGCTTATCATCTTTAAATAGCGCAGCCATACGAATATTTATTATAGCAGGTATATTATTTAATAAGCATAAAATGTATTCTATTGGCTCAGTATTTCCTTTATTATATTCTTGCACTATTTTAATTTCCGGCAATATATATTTTAATAAATCCGTATGCAGCAATTTTTTTATTCCCTCGGCTGAATTATCATCCATCAAAATTTTGAATAACTCTTCTCTTACTCTTTCGCTGCTCACCTCTTCTATGCCATGAGCTAAACTTCTAATAGCATTCAATATATCTTTATCTAACTCAAAGCAAAGACTTGCAGAAAACCTAATTGCTCTAATCATACGCAGTCTGTCTTCATTGAATCTGTCCAGCGGACTACCAACAGTACATATAGTTTTGCTTAATATATCACTTCTACCGTTAAAGGGATCTACTATTCCCCGTATTCTGTTATAAGCTATGGCGTTTATTGTAAAATCCCTTCTGCTTAAATCATTCTCAATATTTTTTTCAAACTTTACCCAATCGGGATGACGGCCATCCGTATAGCTTCCTTCGCTTCGAAAGGTTGTAACCTCAACTTTTCCTTCATCACACACTATCGTTATTGTTCCATACTTTTCACCGGTTAATACTGTTATCTTTTCTTTAAATATCTCTATTATTTGATGCGGTTCGGCAAGGGTTGTAATATCCCAATCAACGGGGGTTTTCCCCATTAAGGAATCTCTTATGGAGCCGCCTACAATATATGAATCAAAACCGTTTTCTATAAGTCTATCAAGTGTTTCCTCAATATATAGCGGAACTTGTATTCCCAAAAGTAACACTCCTTATAAATCAACATTATATAACAAATTATTCCCCGGGAAATAGTCTTTATATATATAATTATTTTATCATATAAGGAGAAATAGGGCTAGGGAATGAGAGGTGAGAGGTGGGAAGTGGGAAGTGAGAGGTGGGAAGTGGGAAGTGAGAGGTGGGAGGTGACAATAAAACAAAATTTCTAAAATAGTCATTTTTTTATGAAAAAAATAAATTATAATGCTAATACTATATATATCTGCTGTGGAGTAATACGAGTAACGGTTATTTAAAGGTTACAGTTCAGAAATTGTATATATTTATATTTTTTTCGCAGATTATTAATATTTGATTGAGACTGCCTTGTGGGTAAGATGTGGAACTTAGCAATCGTA
>Ga0265293_10003964_pt1 | contig 26763 bp, 29 predicted proteins | sample Munlanlewell138R_FD_192505 | JGI IMG/M metagenome (GOLD analysis project Ga0265293, IMG submission 192505) | Leachate microbial communities from a municipal landfill in Southern Ontario, Canada - Leachate well 138R | ecosystem: Engineered > Solid waste > Landfill > Unclassified | place: Canada...
GCTATGGAGTCCCAGTTACTACGCCGGTAGTGTTGGTGGTGCGCCTATTTCAGTGATACGCCAATACATAGAGCAGCAAACCCGACCCCATTAAGGAAGGCTACAGCCTTCCAGCGCTATCCTTCCCAGCACTAAAAGTACGGGGCTTGTCGCGCATTTTGGTCAACACGCTTTAGGGCAGATTATATTGAATAGAGTTGACGTACCAAAGTTGCGTACCGGTGTCTGTAGTTACTTCAACTTCATCATCCACTTGTTTTTTTAACAGCGCCCGCGCCATGGGTGAATCAATCGAAATATAAGCTGGATTCTGGAAAATCTCATCGTAACCCACAATACGAAAACGCAGGGTTTCCTGCGCTTCGTTTTCTACCTCAACCCATGCACCAAAGAAAACCCGTCCTTCCTGATCAGGGTGGTAATCAACCACCTTTAGATTTTCAATGCATTTACGCAGGTAGCGCACGCGTCGGTCAATTTCGCGCAAACGCCGTTTGTTATATTGATAATCTGCGTTTTCACTACGATCGCCTAAGCCTGCTGCCCAAGTTACTTTGCGAGTAATATCTGGGCGCTCCACGCGCCACAACTCATCCAGCTCAAGCTTAAGCAGCTCATAGCCTTGCCGAGTTATTAAAGGAGTGGCCACAACTGTCTCCCAATTTGCACAGACTTAACGCTGGCAAAGCACCAGCTAGCGAATAACCTCTTGCTCAATCACCAGCTCTGTTTGCTGTTCAGTATCGACAGTTACAGGCTTGATCGCGCTTAACCAGTTAGGCTCGCTCGCATTGCCGTCTCTTGCAATACTGGCTTGCACTTGGATGTCTTGCGCCGTTGAAAGCAGGCTTTCGGGCATCAGCGCATCCGCATCGCTCAACACAATTTCAGCAGGCAGCTGAGCTACAGTCAAACGCTGTGCGGCCAGAGGAATTTGACCATCGCTCGTAGCACGTGCAAACACAAAGACTACGTCATCAGGCTGCAGTTGTTGCTCTAAGTCCTGAGCAACACTCACGCGCAAGCTAATTTTACCATGCTCAGCTAAGCCAGCCATATCCGGTAAGGCTGGCAACACAGGGCTAGTCCCTGCATCGGCTGCTCGCTCACCAAACTGCTCAATCGCTTGTTCAGCGCGTTCAATACCGGTTAAAACAGCACGCGCTGAAGGGTCGCGCGGATCCATTTCATCCAACAAACGCGTCCAAGCTTCTAAAGCGATAGTAAAGTTACCTGACTCATAGGCTGCAATACCCACAAAGCCCAGCATGGTCGCATCATTTGGATCAGCGGCCAGCACGGTGTCTACCGCCTGCTGCATTTCCGCGGTCCAGCGTTTATCTGCAGCAAAATACTCTGCTTGCGCCCACTGCGCTAGAATTTCTGGCTGTTTACCAACCAAACGCATGGTTTTATCGAACGCTTGAGCCGCCTTTTTGTATTGCAGCTCATTCATATAAGTACGACCTAAGAAAAACCATGCCTCCGCAGAATCGGGCTGCAGTTTAACCATGGTTTCTAAACGCTCTATGGCTTCTACCGCCGTTTTAGGCTGCTCACCAAGACTAAGGGTTAGAGCAACTTTGTCACCCTCACCAAAAACCTTATAGAGTGCAGCGCCACCTACTGGTATTAGTAAAGCAGCTATCAGCGGAAGTGCTATACCCAGCTTCGACTTAGACAAAGGCGCTCCCAGCTCGGTGTCCTCGAGCAAATCACGACCTGCCTCTTGACGCCCTTGCTCTAACTGCTCATCTGTAAGCACACCCTCAGCATGCTGCCCTTCTAGCTCTGCTACGCGCTCTTGGTAAAGCGTCACGTTAAGCGCTGTGCGGTCTTCTTCTGCCTGATGCTTACGACCTTTGAGTACAGGCCACAGGAATATAAACAACGCTGGCAATAATAGCAGCAGGGATAAAAGCCAAAATACCATTATTTATTTTCTCTAGTTTGTTCAATTAATTGCTGAATACGCTGTTGCTCAGCTGCGGATAATTCATTTTTGCCTAAAGCTTTTACTGCTTTGCGGCGGCGCGCCACGATCACAACCAATATCAGCAATGCAAAAGCCAACAATGCAAAAGGGCCGTACCAAAGCAACAGCGTGCGTTTGTCCACAGGTGGCTTATAGCGTACAAAGTCGCCATAACGTTCAACCAAGTAACCAACAATTTCATCATTGGTTTTGCCTTCGTCAATCATCATGCGGTAGGTTAATTCACGCATATCTAATGAAATTTCGGCATCTGAGTCGGCAATGTTTTGGTTCTGACACTTAGGACAACGTAGCTCCTCAGTCAAACTGCGAAAGCGCTCCTGATCGGCCTTGCTCTCAAACTCATAGGTATCTATAGCTGCAGCAGCTGGAAATATTGCAGCCAAGCTAAGCATCAGGGCTAAAAAGAGCTTATTCATTGCTTAAGCAACTCCTCATACACAGGGCCAATTTTTTCTCGCCAAACCCTGTCATTGACCTCACCCACATGTTTTAAGCGAATCACGCCCTGCTTATCCAGCAAAAAAGTTTCTGGCGCGCCATACACACCCAAGTCAAAACCCAGCGTGCCTTTAGGATCGCTAATATTGAGTGCGTAGGGGTTAAGCAGTTCGGTCAACCATTTTTGTGCTTTGATCGAGTCATCTTTGTAGTTCACCCCAAAAATAGTTACGCCCTGCTTGGCAAGCTTATTAAGATCATCATGCTCCTGACGGCAGGTTGGACACCAGGTGGCCCAGACGTTGACTAAAGCTGGTTTGCCTAATAAATCCTGCTTACTGATCGTCTGCCCCTCAGCCAATAAGTTATTCAGCTCAAACTCAGGGAAAGGCTTATTAATCAGCGCCGAGGGTAACTCACGCGGGTCGTTATTCAGCCCATAAACGGCCATGCCTGCAAAAGCAGCTACGCCCAGTAAAATTGCAAATACTGCAATTAAACGACCTTTAGACATCTGTGGTTGCCTCATTTTTAGCTGTTGTTAGCGCATCTTTAACACGCGTACTGACTTTTCTGCGATAACGCGGATCGCAGGCCGCCAATAGACCGCCAAGACCCGTTAACAATGCACCTAACCAAATCCAACGCACAAAAGGCTTGACTTGCAAACGCACTGCCCATGCACCGTTCTCTAACGGTTCGCCCAAGGCAACATAGAGGTCACGCGTAAAGCCAGGATCGATACCCGCCTCTGTCATCGGCATGCTCTGCACTATATAAAGGCGCTTTTCAGGGTGCAGTAATGCGATTTGTTTATCGCCCTTAAAAACACGGATGGTGCCTTTGTCAGAAATATAGTTCGGTCCTTCATAATGCTCAGCACCTTCAAACACAAAACCATACTTACCCAGTTCAATGCGATCACCAATGGCCATTTTTAAGTCACGCTCAGAACTGTAATGGCTGGACAAAACCACACCTATGGCGCAGACGGCCAAGCCCAAATGCCCTAGGTGCATACCCAAATAGCTGCGACTTAAACCACGAACGCCTGCCCAAAAGCCCTTGTGACGGGTTTTCTCATACATATCGCGCAAGCCTGCAAAAACCACCCAAGCTGAGAGGAAATAGACCAACAACACCGCACCATTAAACTCATCCGCCAGCATAGTTAAGAGCAAACTCAAAGCTGCACTGACCAACAGCACCGGACCTAGCATTTTAACCAACCAAGTCACAGGCGTATTTTTCCAGCGCATCGTTACGCCTACACCTAAGGCAAGCATAAGGATGGCTATTAGCGGATTAAACAAGGCATTAAAGTACGGAGGCCCTACAGACAGTTTGGCGCCTGTTAATGAGTCCAAAATAAGCGGATACAGTGTGCCTATAAGCACCATCGCTGTTGCCACCACCAAGACTATGTTGTTAATCAATAAGAGCGTTTCTTGCGAGAGCAAAGAAAAGCCGACCTTACTTTTAACCGACGGTGCACGCATAGTGAATAGCAGCAAAGAAGCCGCAACTACTACTAGCAAGAACACCAGAATAAACACACCGCGTGTAGGGTCGGAAGCAAAGGCATGCACCGAAGTCAGTACGCCGGAACGCACCAAGAATGTGCCGAGCAAACTCAAGGAAAAAGCGGCAATGGCGAGTAACACTGTCCAGTTTTTAAACAGTCCACGTTTTTCAGTCACAGCCAGCGAGTGCAGCAACGCTGTTCCCACCAACCAAGGCATTAATGATGCGTTTTCAACGGGATCCCAGAACCACCAACCGCCCCAGCCCAGCTCGTAATAAGCCCACCAAGAACCCAATGCAATACCTAGACCTAAAAACGCCCAAGCCACTTGCGTCCAAGGCCGTGACCAGCGCGCCCAAGCGGCATCCAACTTGCCGCCTAATAAAGCCGCAATGGCAAAGGCAAAGGCCACCGAAAAGCCCACATAACCCATATATAGCATCGGCGGGTGAATCACCAAGCCAAAGTCTTGCAGCAGCGGGTTTAGGTCGCGCCCATCTACTGGGGATTGTGGCAAAATACGTTCAAACGGGTTGGAGGTGACGATCAAAAAGAGCAAGAAACCAATACTGATCATGCCCATAATTGACAGCACTCGCGCCAGCATTTCTTCGGGTAACTGGCGTGAGAAAATAGCTACGGCAAAGGTCCAGCCAGCCAGAATAAATGCCCAAAGCAACAAAGAACCTTCGTGTGCGCCCCAGACAGCGCTGATTTTGTAATACCAAGGCAACATGCTATTGGAGTTATTGGCAGTATAGGCAACGGTAAAATCATCCGTCATAAATGCCCATGTCAGACAGGCAAATGAAATCAGCAAAAAGACGAACTGACCCCAAGCTGCTGGTTGGCCCAAGCTCATCCAGTGGTGATCAGCCTTCCAAGCGCCGATTAAAGGGAAAAATGCCTGCACTACGGCAAAACATAACGCCAGAATTAAAGCCAAATGACCTAATTCAGGTATATACAGAGCCAACTCCATTATTTAGCTCCCTTGGCAGATTCTTCGTAATGTTTAAGCATGCCGGTTTTCGCTAAAGCATCGCCGACTTCGGGCGGCATATAGTTTTCATCGTGCTTGGCCAGCACTTCGTCAGACACCAACACGCGCTCAGCGTTTAAACGCCCCAACGCCACAATACCCTGCCCCTCACGGAACAAGTCCGGCAAAATACCGCGATAGCTAATTGTGACATCCGCATCACCGTCGGTGACCACAAAGGTAACAGTTAAAGCATCCTCGTTACGCTGTACTGAACCTTCCTTAACCAGCCCACCCGCACGAATACGCGCATCCTGCGGTGCCTGGCCATTCATGATCTCAGTGGGGGTATAAAACAGATTGATGTTTTCCTGCAAGGCATACAAACCCAGGCCCAGTGTTGCGGCTATGCCCAACACGATGGCCAATATAATTGTTAAACGTTTTTTACGTACCGGATTCACTGCATAGCCTCCCAACGCAACCTACGAGCTTCTTGATTTAAATAACGTCTGCGTGCCAGCCAAGGCAAAGCCACATTTAAGACTAGCGCGGCGATGGTAATGCCGAAGCACACCCAGACATAAAATCCATGCTTACCCATTGCGATAAATTCTGCAAAGGAATTAAAAGCAAAAATTGATTCATTCATGTTTTTTTCCAACTAAACGTGTTACTTCCGCCTTAACCCAGCTTGTCTTAGCCTCGCGGCGTAAAATCTCTAAGCGCATGCGCATTAATAACACCGTAGTAAAGAAACAATAAAAGCCTAATACCATTATTAACAATGGAACCCACATTTCTACAGGCATGGCTGGTTTTTCGATAACTGAAAAAGTGGCTGGCTGGTGCAGCGTGTTCCACCAGTCTACCGAGTACTTAATGATGGGAATATTAACAACGCCCACTATAGACAATACAGCGCAGGCCTTAGCCGCACTATCTCGGTTACTAATGGCTTGCCCAAGAGCGATCACGCCAAAGTACAAAAACAGCAAAATCAGCATAGCGGTCAGGCGAGCATCCCACACCCAGTAAGCACCCCAAGTAGGTTTGCCCCAAATGGCGCCGGTTAATAAGGAAATAAAGGCCATCCACGCACCAATAGGAGCTGACTGCTGCAGCGCCACATCGGCGATTTTCATTTTCCATACCAAGCCAACCACCCCAGCGATCGCCAAGGAGATATAAATAGACTGAGCTAAAAATGACGCTGGGACATGAATGTAAATAATTCTAAAACTATTACCCTGCTGGTAATCAGGGGGCGCTATGGCCAAACCCCACACCAAGCCTGTCGCTATGAGCAGTACTGTAGCCACGGCAAACCAAGGCAGCCAACGTCCGCTTAATTCATAAAACCACTTGGGTGAGCCTAATCTATGAAACCAAGTCCACTTCATTTACATACTCGCTATAAAAACATTGGCCAACTATTCACCCACACTAATTTTCAGCCCGGCCGCTATCGCAAAAGGCGTGAAGGTAATAGTAAGCATCATCAAACTGGCCATCCATAACAGATAACCCAGCGTTGGCAGTCCCTGCAAAGCTGCTTGCAAAACACCGCTACCTAAAATCAATACTGGAATATATAAAGGCAAAATCAGCAACGCTAAGAGTATTCCGCCGCGCTTTAAGCCCACAGTTAAAGCCGCTCCCACTGCGCCAAGCAGGCTTAAAATAGGCGTACCTAACAACAAAGACGCCAGCAAAATGGGCACCCGGTCTGCCGGCAAGCCCAGCATAATAGCCAGCACCGGCGACAGCAGCACTAACGCCAAGCCTGAGAACAACCAGTGAGCAAATACTTTAGCCAATACCAACACTGTTAATGGATGCGGCGAAACAACCCACTGCTCTAGCGAACCGTCTTCAAAGTCGCTACGAAACAAGTTTTCCAAAGACAGCAGCACAGCCAACAGCGCCGCGACCCAAATTAAACCCGGTGACAGGGTGCGCAGCATTTGCGTTTCCGGGCCCACGGCCAAAGGAAACAAAGCAATCACAATGGCAAAAAACACCAACGGGTTAGCTAACTCAGCCGGTCGTCGAGCCAACAGACGTGCTTCGCGTAAAATCAATAAAAAGAATACTCGACTCATACTGCACGCTGCCCTAAATCAAGCTCTGTGAACTGGCTGGGTCGGTGCTGCAGTTCATGATGAGTAGTAAAAATCACCATACCACCCTGCTCACAATGCTGCGCCAAGTGCCGCTCCAAATCAGCAACCGCCTGCTTATCTAATGCTGTAAAAGGCTCATCTAAAATCCATAGTTTAGGCGCGTTGGGTAAATGCAGGCGCGCCAAGCCAACCCGCCGCTGCTGTCCTGCCGATAGCGTATGGCAAGGCACATCATGAAAGCCTTTTAAGCCTACGCGCTCTAAAGCCTGGTAAATATCTTCAGCATTGGCGCCGTGCTGTAAAGCGGTTAACCAAGCAAGGTTTTCCTCAGCAGTTAACAGACCCTTAATGCCTGCCGCATGGCCTATCCAGAGTAAGTTTTGCGATAAAGTATGACGTTGTCGACGAAGCTCGACACCTTGATAGAGAATCTCACCAGCGGTCGGTTGCATCAACCCTGATAACAAGCGTAGTAAGCTGGTTTTACCACTGCCATTAGGTCCAGAAACCTGTAGCATCTGCCCCAGATTGACGGTCAAGTTGAGTCCCGCAAATAGCACACGCCAATCGCGCTCACAGGTCAAATCAACTGTTTCTAAAAAAGCAACCGTCACAAAGCAACAACCTTAGTGAATAATTTAAGTCTGACCAGTCATTGCCGCTATACTGCAACACACCGGTAGCGTTAAAAAGTTGTGATTATACACAGAGTTAGCCCGACTAAGGAACTTTAAACATTATTAAGCATGACGTAGATTAAGCAAACATGATGACCACGAGCTCGACCATGCCCAGCGAAATTAGCACCACTAACATCCAGCCAACAGTGAGCACTCCTTCCCGGCAAACCGCGGTAGAGGCGGCTAATGTGTTGCGATTATTACAAGATCTACCGCAAAGTATTGTTGACGGACAAAAGCTGCAGGCGCAAATCGTTGCCGCTAAGCAAGCAGGGCAAGTATTTGAAGTGCTGCTAAAAATGGCGTTGCCGGATGGCAAGCAAACTACGCTGCCGGCACAGGTCAATCAGATTCTTGCACCCGGCCAGCAAGTGACGCTAACCGCCATCAGCCAAAGTCAATTCACGTTAACACCTGCTTTAGACAAACTGACGCCTGCTTTAACACGACTGGATCTGGCACAACTGCCCAGCGGCACCATCATTCAAGCCAAGGTCATCAACTTAGAGCCTCTAGCTCAGGGTAACTTTCGCGCCACTTTAAGCCTAAATAACACCGCGCTGGCCGGTCAGTCCGTCATTATCGAAACCCCAAAAGCGCTGGCACTTAACAGCGTTGTAACCGCGCGGGTTGAAGGCAGTTTTCAGCTGCAATTTATTCCCAGCAGCAACACCACCGATCGCCTCAATATACAACAAGAGCTGCTTAGCCAATTTAACCGCCAAGGCAGTCTTGGCCAGGCTTTACAGCAGCTACAGACCGTCGGTTCTAGTTCTAACCTATCTAGCGAAGGGCAAAAAATCGTACAGCAATTGCTCAGCAGCCTGCCCAACATCAGCGACAAGCTAACCACCGCACAGCTCACTGAACTAGTAAAAAATAGTGGCACCCAGCTGGAACAACGTTTGCTCACCGATGCTGCTGCAACACAACAAGACTTAAAAGCCAGCTTATTGCGCCTTATCGGACAAATACTTCCGAGCCAAACGGGCAGCAACCCACTACTCACCAGCGCGCAAGCCTCCATTGCAAGCCAAGCGTTACCGCAACTATTGCGCGAAATAGGCGGTATCAACCTTAGCCAAATGCGCGAACAAGCCTTACGCTTCCCGCTAGCCAGAGGCATTCTACAAAAGCTGGATAACCCTAACGATCTTGGTGCGCTGCTGCGCATTGCAGCGGCAGCCATTTCACGCCTGCAAACCCATCAGCTGTCTAGCTTAGGGCAAACCTATACCACGCCCGAAGGCACCCAGCTCACTACCTGGCAAATGGAAATCCCCATGCGCGATCAGGATTCCGTCATTCCTTTGCAGCTAAAGTTTCAGCAAGAACAAAGCAATAGCGAGGAGCAAGACGAAGAAAAGAAAGCGCCCATCTGGCGTCTAGAACTTAGCTTTGAGCTCGAGCCATTAGGTCCTCTGCACGTGCAAGTCAATTTGAAGAACGAAGAAATTTCCAGCAAACTTTGGGCAGAATTTGCACAAACGGCTGTCTATGTAAACAAGGAGTTGCATGTTTTACGTGACAAGCTTCTGGCTGCCGGACTGAACATCAAAGAACTTGAATGCCTACAGGGCACGCCACCTGCTGCGCCAAAAGCAGCCATAGAACAGCGTTGGATTGATGACTTAGCATGAAAAAAAACAAACAGCCCACCCAGGCTATTGCTCTAAAATACGATGGTGATAAAGCACCCAGCCTAACCGCCAAAGGTGATGATGAGCTGGCTGAAGCTATTCTGGCTATCGCTAAAGAACACAAAGTGCCTATCTATGAAAACGCTGATCTGGTGCGTCTGCTTGCGCGCTTAGAGCTGGGCGATGCCATCCCCGAATCACTTTACCGTACCATTGCTGAAATTATTGCGTTTGCTTGGTACCTTAAAGGCAAAGCCCCTAAAGGTTTCTACCAACGTGAAGCGGCTAAACAGCCGCTACAAATTGGTTATCAAACAGAAAAAAAGACGGACTCGGTTTAGTCCAATTAATACCCAAGAAACCCTTCACTCAGCACATCATCCGCATCGACACCGGCCTCATCTAACAGATCATGCATAGCCTCAACCAACATCGGCGGACCCGATATGTAATAAATGGGCCTGCTTAGCTCTTGGCAATACTCTTGAATACGCTGTGCATTTAAATAACCTGTAATCCCTGACCACTCTTGCGTCGAGCCTTCCATTTTAGTCATGGTCGCTATCAGCTTAAAACGCGGATTGTTCTGGCTTAACTGCTGCAGCTCAGACAAAAAAGCACTGTCTTCCGGTCGCCGATTAGAATAGAGCAACAACAAATCCTGCTGCCGTTGCTGCTGTGCTGCATCGCGCAGCATGCTCATAAAAGGCGTGATACCAATACCGCCAGCAATAAAAACGGCCGCTCGCGTTAAATCCTTATCTAGAGTTAACTCGCCAAAGGGACCTTCAACCTGTACCTGCGTACCTACAGGCAGTTCTTTTAGGCGCTGCTTAAAACGGCTATCACGCATTCGCGTGGCTATCACTAGCTCATTTTCGTGTGGTGCTGCCACAATAGAAAACGTATGGCGCACATCCCACTCGGAATCTGCATCGCCCTGTTCACCGAGAATCAAATCTAAAGCCTGACCAGCGATAAATTCAAAGCCTGCAGGCTTTGTGAAATGAAATGCCGACGTCCCTTCAGCCAGCTGTTCTTGGGCTTGCAGTTGAACACTATAAGTCTTCATACAATACCTCCACTGGTTATTTCCTTTTTTATACGCCCAAGTCAGAACCCGAGCAAGTCGACCTAAGCTAAAGTCTTAACCAATTAGGCATATATCAAATAAGACTAAACATATAGATAATAATTACTTTATCGAATAAACAAAACTTGTTAGTGTGCGACTCGTTCTGGCTTTTTTGGTTCGGGAAATCCTATGTATCTGTATGACCACTATGATCAACAAATCGTTAACGAGCGCGTAGCGCAGTTTCGCGATCAAACACGCCGCTATTTTGCTGGCGAGCTAACTGAAGATGAATTCTTACCCTTGCGCCTGCAAAACGGCCTGTACGTACAGCGTCATGCGCCGATGTTACGTATTGCCGTGCCTTACGGCCTGCTGTCGTCTACCCAGCTACGGATGCTGGCACACATTACTCGCAAGTATGACAAAGGCTACGCACACGTCACCACGCGCACTAATATGCAGCTAAACTGGCCTAAACTTGAACAAGTACCGGATATTTTGCAAGATTTGGCCAGCGTGCAAATGCACGCCATTCAAACCAGTGGCAACTGTATTCGTAATACCACCACTGACCAATTTGCCGGTGTAGCCCGTGACGAACTGGTTGACCCACGCCCTTGGTGTGAGCTTATTCGCCAGTGGTCCACCTTCCACCCTGAATTCGCGCGCCTGCCGCGCAAGTTTAAAATTGCCGTCAATGGCTGCGTTAACGATCGCGCCGCTATAGAAGTGCACGATATCGGTCTAGAAGCAGTACGTAACTCTGATGGTGAGCTTGGCTTTAGAGTCTTGGTCGGTGGCGGTTTAGGGCGCACGCCCATGCTGGCTAGCGTCATTAATGAATTTATGCCCTGGCCTCATTTGCTCAGCTATTTAGAAGCTATTTTGCGCGTCTATAATCGCTTCGGTCGCCGTGATAATAAATTTAAAGCACGCATAAAGATTTTGGTAAAGGCCCTTACCCCAGAAGGTTTTGCTAAAAAAGTGGACGAAGAATGGCAGCATTTAAAGGATGGCCCCAGCACCTTAACTGATGCAGAAGTACAACGCGTTAGTCAGCACTTTACTGCACCTGATTACCAGTCATTAAGTGATGTCCCCGAGCTTCTCGCGGAACAAGACGCTCAGCACCCAGGCTTTGCCCGCTGGCGCTCACGCAATACCACAGCCCACAAGCAGCCTGGTTATGTTGCCGTGACCCTTTCATTGAAAAAAACCGGTGTTCCTACCGGTGACGTTAGTGAATCACAACTGGATGCTATTGCTGATTTAGCTGATCGCTATAGCTATTCCGAAGCGCGTAACACCCATGAACAAAACATCGTTTTGGCCGATGTGGAGCAAACAAAACTGTTGCAGTTATGGCTGGAAATCCGCGAGCTGGGTTTTGCCACCCCCAATATAGGCCTGCTGAGCGACATTATCTGCTGCCCAGGCGGCGACTTCTGCGCGCTAGCTAACGCCAAATCAATTCCTGTAGCAGAAGCTATTCAGCAGCGCTTTGCTGATTTGGATTACCTATTTGACATAGGAGATCTAGATCTGAATATCTCAGGCTGTATGAACGCCTGTGGGCACCACCATGTTGGTCATATTGGTATCCTAGGTGTGGACAAAAAAGGGGAAGAGTTTTATCAAGTGTCTCTCGGCGGAAACAGCGGCCGCAATGCCAGCTTAGGTAGCATTCTTGGCCCTTCTTTCGCGCAAGACACCATGCCAGATGTGATCAACAAAATCATCGATGTGTATATCGAACAACGCACGGCTGAAGAGCAGTTTATCGACACCTATCAGCGTATTGGCGCTCAACCTTTTAAGGAGCGTGTTTATGCCCCTCATCATTAAAAACAATCAAGTTATCGAAGACAGTTGGCATTTATTACAGGCCGACTGCAGCTTGGCAGATGCCTTAGCACAGCCGCAACCCATAATAGTACCCTTCACGCTTTGGCAAAATCACGCGGTCGAATTGAAACAGCTAACTAAGCTTGGGGTATGGCTGGATAGCCATGAGGCTATCGAGGAAATTGTAGAGGATTTACCGCTCTTTTCTCTAGTCGCTTTAAACTTTCCGACATTTACCGATGGTCGCCACTTCAGCAGCGCACGCTTGCTGCGCGAACGTTATGCTTACTCAGGGGAAATACGCGCCATTGGTGATGTTTTGCGCGACCAGCTGTTTTTTATGCAGCGCTGTGGTTTCGATGCCTATGCGGTTCGTGCGGATCGCTGCCCACACGATGCGCTCCTCAGTCTGACAGAGTTTTCTATCTGTTACCAAAGCGCGGTTGATTGTCCAGAGCCGCTCTTTCGACGGCGTGTACTTAAATCCGCTTAATAAAAAACCCAGCCTAGGCTGGGTTTTTTATTTTTAGGTTAGAGCTTACTCAACCTGAGCTTCTACAACAGCTTCAACACGACGGTTTAGACTGCGACCTTCTTCAGTCGCATTATCCGCTACAGGACGTGCCTCACCATAACCGACAGCATTTACGCGGTCAGCAGCTACACCATACTTCTCAACCATTACCTGGCGCACTGCATTAGCACGGCGCTCAGAGAGTTTTTGGTTATAGGCATCAGGACCTGCTGAGTCAGTGTGACCTTCAACAGTGGTGCTAAGCTCTGGATACTGCTTCATGAACTCAGCTAGGTTCTCGATATCGCTATAGCTGCCGTCTTTTACGTTAGCTTTGTCGAAATCAAATAGAACTTCTAACTCAACACGAACAGTTTCCGCTTCAGCTATTACAGTTTCTTCCTGCACAGGAGCGCTAACAACAGGTGCCGGCTCTTCTACGCGTGCTGATTTGCTTGCGCCACCGAAGTTCAGACCAACACCCATACCGGCCATCCACTCTGACTGATTATGATCTAAGCCATGCATACCATCTACACCTGCACGAACAAAGAAGTTTTCAGCAAAGTAGTACTTAGCACCTGCACCAATATTGGCAAAGGTTGTGCGGTCACGGCCGGTACGAGCAGGTAGGTTGCTGAGGCTCTGGTGACCAAAACCTGCCGATAAGTATGGACGTAACGCTGAACCCGCATCACCGAAATGGTAGGCAGCATCAACGCTAGTCAAGCTACCATTTACTTTTTTACGACTTGTATTGTTATTCAATACCTTATTTTTGGACTCAATGCGGTGGTACTCACCGTATGACAACCCTAAAGAAACATCATCAGTCAAAAAGTAACCAACAGAACCTCCATAGAGGTTACCGTTATCCATATTACGCATACTGTCAGTGAAGTAGCGCTTAGCAAAGGCTTCTGCTTCAACAGCGCCTTGGCCCTGAGCCAAAACACCTTGCGCACCAAATGCTAAAACTGACGCAACGGCAATACCTAGCGTATTTTTTAATTTCATTATTTTCTCCTTCTAAACGGGGGGGTATTCGATACTAAAAACTGAATTCTCAATACCGTAAAGTAATTATTTTGACGCTTAATGCAAGTTAGACAATTCAGTGTCAGAAAAGTTCTCTTTAAGCTTATCAATGGCTCTTTTGTAACGCATTTTTGTGGCACTTAAACCTAAGTGCATGATATTAGCGATTTCTTGAAATTCTAATTCTGCAACAAAGCGAAGAATAATAATTTCTTTATCTATTGGATTCACATCCAATAGCCAGCGATCCAAACTGCTATCTTCTTTAAGCATTGGTGCAGCCTCTTCACTGGCCTCCTCTAATGGATTTAAACTTAATGCATCCTGCAGTCGTCTTTTACGCCGCTCTTTGCGATACTGCGTAGTGCATTCATTATAAGTAATACTATATAGCCATGTTTTAAATTTGGACTTACCTTCGAACTTTTTTAATCCGTAAAGCACCTTAAGCATAATTTCTTGGCAGACATCATCGGCATCACGTTCATTACCCAGATATCGCGTGCATACACTATATAGCGTTCTCTGGTAGCGGCGCATCAGCTCTTCATAAGCCCTGGTAATATTAAAGAGCTCTTGCTGTGCATGCTCCACCAACTCTTCGTCTGTAAGCAGTTGTGGATTATACCTTTGATGTATATTTTTTTCACTAGTCAAAACAAGTCAAACCAGTCAACTATAAAGTAATTTTAAAATGCAATGCATGATTGCTGGCCATTAACTGCTTTTAACTTGCTGCTCTAACAGGACGCGATTAGCAAAGTAGAACAATTCACCCTGCTCGTTTTGCACTATAGTTTTTACCGTTCCTATCTCTTCTATTGTTCCTTCAACAGTATCAATAGAAATATTTTGACCTATTTCATACAGTTCACGCACATAAATACCGGCTATTATCTGCCCGACGATTTCTCTACAGCCAAAACCTACCGCTATCGCCACCGCCAAGCCAACGCTAAACAAAACGATAGCAATGACATAGTTAAGCAGCTCAGCCTTGATTTCTAACTGCCCAAAGGCCACCGAGATACTGATAATCACCACTAAGCCTTGAGCTACACGACCCAAAGCCGCTGCATACTCTAAACCAACACCTTCTGCCGCTCCCGACACCAAGCTATTAAGCAGCTGTGCCAATAACACACCAGCAAGCAATACAATGGCAGCCGCAAACACTTTTGGCACATACAGCGCCAACACATCCAAAGCAGCGGAAATTCTTTCTAAGCCCAGAGACTCTAGGGCCGATACCAAAAACACCAACAAGACAAACCAATAAACAATTTTGCCTATAAGCACTGAAACCGGGACTTTAATACCGACCCGCGCCAATAGTTTATTCAGTCCAGTACCCTGAGTTAGACGGTCCAAGCCAAGCTTGGCCAATAGCTTAGAGAGCAAGGTATCTAGTAGGCGCGCTACCAGAAACCCTAAAATAACTACTATTAAAGCGCCCAGCAGGTTAGGTATAAAGCTAGCGATTTTTGCCCAGAGCGCACTCATGGCGCTCACTAAACTCTGCGTCCAAGAATCCAGTTGCATACTTAGTTAACCTTATTAGTTTTAAGATGGTTTTTATTCAAACGAGAAACGGGCTTTAAGTGTTCAGATCCATGAACAAAGCCAAGTATTACGGCATAAAAAGCTCGCCCAAACATAGTGAAAAGCGTACCCGCGCCTACTTGGCGATTAGCCGTCTTAAGCACACGCTCCAGAGCCGCATCTACATCTTGTTGCTGTGCAGAGTCTTTTTGTAATAGCTCGCGTAGTGATTGCTCAAATCGCTCATTCTCAACACTCATAACTATTGCCTCACTTTGGCTATATTGTATAGCAAAACGGCTATACAGCTCTGCATAAATTCAATAAAAATCGCCCGCCGAAGCGAGCGATACATGCATCAAGCTTAATTACACAGGCATGCTAAGAGCCGTTTTCGAGACAATTATCCCATTGTTATCCGCATAAACAAACTCACCCGGACGAAACGTAACACCGCCAAAATTAACCGGCACGTTTAAATCACCAATATCACGCTTGTCCGTTTTCATCGGATGACTGGCAAGTGCCTGCACGCCCAAATCAGTTTGCGCCAGCTCATCCACATCGCGCACGCAGCCGTAAACGATAATCCCCTCCCAGCCACACTCCGCTGCCTTAGCAGCCAGCATATCGCCCAACAGCGCACGACGCAGTGAACCGCCACCATCCACCACCATCACCTTACCTTTACCCGGCTGGGCAACCTGAGCTTTTACTACTGAGTTATCCTCATGACACTTAACAGTGACGATTTCCCCACCAAAAGAATCGCGCCCACCAAAGTTAGCAAACATGGGTTCTACTACATCAACCTCTGGGTAGGCATCACATAAGTCCGGGGTAATATATTGCATTCTATTGTCCTCTTCTAAAAGTATCTGCTCGTTAGCCTGAAGCATGAGCAAAAATTAATTCTGCACTCAAGCCATGCTGCTCTAACTCACGCCTCATCCTTTGTAGCACCTGAATTTGCATCAACCGCACACGCTCTCGCGAAACGCCCATTATACTGGCCACCTCTTGCAAAGTGTGCGCTTGATTACCAAACAAACCAAAGCGCAGTGTCACAACAGACTGCTGCACTTTAGGCAACTGTTGAACTAACAGTAAAGCAAGTTTTTCCAGCTGCACATCTTGAGTGTCCGTAAAAGGGCACTTAGTTTCAGCTGGCAACACTTCATGCTGTGTGCGCTCGCTGTTCGCATAAGTACTATCTAGCGAATATTCATGATAATCAAGACGCGATAACAGCCTAACCTCTTGCACCGACCAGCCAAGATTGGCTGCAAGTTGCTCTGTTGTGCTGGTTTTCGCATGCGTTGCCGCCATTTTAGTCCGTGCTCTTTGTAGCTGCCTTACTTTTCTAGCAAGCCGATAAGGAGTACGTACTAGTTTTTGTTTAACCAGAATGCTTCTTTCAATGGCTTGTCGAATCCAAGGCGTTGCGTAGGTTGAAAACTTATAGCCTAAATCAGGATCAAATTTATCCAACGCATAAAACAAACCAAGATTGCCTTCACTGATAAGCTCCAGCAAAGACTGGTTACCTCCTAAATAAGATCGAGCAATTTTTACCACCAAGCGCAGATTATGCACCACCATTTTCTGCCTAGCCGCCAACTCACCTTGACGCAGTTGGCGCGCATAAAACTGCTCTTCTTCGCGAGTAAAAATATGCGCTCGACCAATTGCTTGTAAATAGCTCTGCGTTGCACAGCTTAGCTTGCTAGCACTTAGCTTTTGATTAATATTTTCTTGATAGGCTGCGCCCTCTTCACGAATGCGTAAGGAGTTTTGGCAACCTGTGTTTGTGATATATAACCGAGCGGCATAACTACAGCCTGCTTCTTCCTGAAACAACATACCCTTCTCCTCGTTGAGTTAGGCTGGTGCATTAGAGCACCCCAGTTTTAAGCTGCGCTTTTCTCAGAGATTCCTTACTCCCTTATTAGAGCAGCACTTTGCGCACTGACTAACAGAATTCCTCTTAGCGTGCTGGAAGATATTGTAATGGATCGACTGGTTTTCCTTGCCGGCGAATCTCAAAGTGCAGTTTAACCTGGTCTGTTCCAGTAGAACCCATTTCCGCTATTTGCTGGCCAGCATTCACTTGCTGACCTTCATTTACTAACAACCTACGGTTATGCCCATAAGCACTGATATAGACATCATCATGCTTAATGATGATCATCTCACCATAACCCCTGAGACCACTACCTGCGTAGACCACGGTACCTTTGGCTGTAGCAATCACAGGCTGCCCCAATTTACCCGCAATATCAATACCTTTATTCAGGCTGGTGCTAGAAGAAAATTTGGATACCACCGCTCCCGCAGAAGGCCAGCGCCAACCCTTGACACTGCTTGCTGCAGTAGGTGCTTGTTTAGGCTGAGGTTTAGCCACAGCCACCTGTGGCTTGGTCCGGGCTGGGGGGGTCGTTTTCGGTTTGGTTTGCGGCTTAGCTACTGGCCGCGGTTGTTGCACAACAGTTGCCGGTTTTGAGAAGTTAATCACTTGACGCGGACGAATGGTATAGGGTGCTTGGATGCCATTGCGCCTCGCTAGTTCTTTCCAGTCCCAACCAAAGCGAAAAGCAATTGAATAAAGCGTATCCCCAGGGCGCACCACATACTGCCCCTGAGTTACAGGCTTCACCGGTTTGGCAACCCTCGAGCCATGCGACCTATCAACCACCGGAACCTTTCTAGGCGTACCTGAACATGCAGCCAATAGCACACAAGAGCACAAAACCAAGACTGATAAAATCAACCGTTTTGAAGTATCTTCTTGCTTAGCTGCTCTATCAAGCATAAGGCTTCCTTTTCAATCTTCACTTAGCATGTGCTGCTTATTGACCAAGCACCACAGAATCGGAACTCTTGACTTTGCGCTGGGCAAACCATTCGATCGTAATCACCAACAGCACCGCTAAAACAGCCATTGCAATAGCCAGTAGTAACTGCGTGTCTTGTCCTGATATTTGCGCATAATTCCAGGGTAATATATTTTCCTGCAGTACTGGTTTTGGTGCGGAGTTAGGTGCAGTAAACCAAGTTACGGTTTGTTTCCAGGGCCAAATCTTGTTGAGCGAGCCTAGCATAAAACCGGTTAACAGCGCCAAAGTCACATCGCGGTAATGCTGCAAAGCGGCTTTTAATACCTTAGCAAAAGCCAACAGACCAAAGGCACAACCTAATGCAAACGCCAGCATAACGGATACATCAAAATTCTTTACCGCATCAAGAATATAGCTATACAAACCCATCAGTAAGAGTAAAAAACTGCCCGATATACCCGGCAAAATCATGGCGCAAATAGCAATCGCACCCGCCAAAAAAATACTCAGCGGATCATGCCCCCAGTTAATTGGCGAAGCAACTGTGATATACCATGCTGCAGCAGTTCCCAAGACAAAAAACACATACCTTGCCCAATTCCAGCGTTTTATGTCACGACCCACAAAATAACAAGAAACCAGTACCAAGCCAAAAAAGAATGACCATACGGCAATGCTATGATACTCGAGCAACCAAGTAATTAAGCGTGCCAGGCTGACTATACTGGTTAAAATTCCAGCAAAAAGAATCAGTAAAAAATTAACGTGCGCCAAAGCCCAAGCTTGTTTAACCCTACCCTTTAAAAGCAGCAACGCAGCCTGTGGCATATTGGCTAATGCGTCCAGTAACTGTCCATAAATACCGGTAATAAAAGCAATTGTGCCGCCTGAAACTCCCGGAACCACATCAGCGGCTCCCATCGCCATACCTTTCAAATAGACAAGGAGCTTGGCTCTCACAGTTGGGTTCCCGTCAAAAGCGGCACAAAGCGCACAGCATCAAGCACTTCTCTGGTATAGCCGGTTTCGGTACGTACAATGACCAGCAACTGTTGCGCGCCATCAATACCCACAGGTATAACCATACGCCCACCAATAGCTAGCTGCTCTAATAGCGCCTGCGGCACATCACTGGCACCTGCAGTGACTAAAATACCGTTATAGGGCCCCATGGCATTCCAACCTTGCCAGCCGTCGCCCCAGCGATAAACCACATTACGGATATTTAACGACTGCAACCTTGCCTTGGCTTTTTCCTGTAGCGCCTGAATACGCTCAACGGAAAAAACCCGCTCAACCAGTTGTGCTAACACCGCGGTTTGATAGCCCGAGCCGGTGCCAATTTCCAACACTTTATCTAACGGGCCAGCGGCCAAAAGCAGCTCAGTCATGCGCCCGACAATATAGGGTTGGGAAATGGTTTGGTTTTGTCCGATCGGCAAAGCCGTATCTTCATAAGCTCTGTGCGACAGAGCCTCGTCAACAAATAAATGGCGCGGTGTACTACGGATAACCTCTAAAACCTGCGCATTGCTTAAGCCTTCCTCGTATAAACGCTGAACCATGCGCTCACGAGTACGCTGCGAAGTCATACCAATACCGCGATGTACCAATGTATTCACAGCGCATTCTCCAGCCAACGCTGCACATCGTCTAACTGTGCGTGAAATGTTCTATCTAATTGCAATGGTGTTACCGTCACATAACCTTGACTGATAGCATGAAAATCCGTGCCCTCTTCACCATCTTCTGCAACACCTGCTGCGGCCAACCAATAGCCTGTCTTACCTCTAGGGTTAACCGCCTTAACGGGCGCTGCTGCGCGCACGCGATGACCCAAACGCGTTAGTTTAATGCCTTTAATCTGCTCCAAAGGCAGATCCGGCACATTAACATTAAAAACCGTGCGCGGTGCAACGACTAAACGACTTTGTGCTTGGATCAGCTGTTTAGCAAACCAAGTCGCCGAGGGTAAATTGTTTGGGCTACGCGAGACCAATGAAAAAGCAAAGGCTGGACGCTGTAAAAAGCGCCCCTCTAATGCGGCGGCGACAGTACCGGAGTACAGCACATCATCCCCCAAGTTCGCACCAAGATTTATTCCTGCTACAACCAAATCAATAGGCTCTTGTAGCAAACCATTAAGCGCCAAATGCACGCAATCAGTCGGCGTACCATCAACACTAATAAAGCCATTGCTTAAGTTTTGCGGATGCAGTGGCCGGTCAAGCGTTAAAGAACTACTGGCACCACTGCGATCCTGTTCAGGTGCAACAACAGTACAGCTGGCAAAAGTAGCAAGTGACTCATGTAAGGCAGCCAAACCTGGTGCATTTACACCGTCATCATTGGCAATTAAAATTCGCATGCAACATCCACATCATCAACAGGTAACAACTCAACAAGCTCTCTAATTACTGCCGTAGCGTAACAGCCAACGGGCAAATTAAACCGCAACTCTAAAGTATTTTCATCGGGATAGCACCAGCTAAGTTCAGCAACCGGCAGGCGCAATATACGGCGCTCTTGCTTTAAACCAGCCTGCTCCAACCAACGACACAAAGCCGCATGATTATCAGCGACACGCTGCTCCAGTTGGAGCACTTCACCCTGAGTTGCCAACTCACCCTGCCCCCACAGCGCACCACTGGGATGTAGGTCTAGCTCTTGTAGCCGCAGATCTTGTAGCTCTTGGGCGGCAGCCAAAAAGTGGCTACGGCTTTGGGTGAATGTAAGCAGATCGCCCAGCTTAGCTTGCTGCCAGCTGCCGTCGGCAACACGTGCAGCTAAAATACGATTAAATATGATACTGCGTGCAGTAGATAACAAACGAGAGCGCACATTGCGCTGTGATGGCAACTCTTGGCGCTCCGCACAATGTACTGCATGCTGCACATTTGCACCATCACGACCAAAGCGCTGCACACCATAATAGTTAGGCACGCCAAAACTCTGGATTTGTTGCAAGCGGGTTTCTAATCTTTCCCGCTCTGCCGCTAGCTGAGTGAGGCGAATACGAAAGCCATTAGCTTTGTGCGTGCCACGCTGTATTTTTCGCGTATGGCGAGTGGCTTGCAGGATACGCAACCGCTCACTTTCCACACTAGACAGCTCAACCTCTTTGCCTGGCAGATGAACACTGAACCATTGACTGGTTAGCGCTTGACGATCCTTCAATCCTGCATAGCTGACGCTTCTAAATGGCACCTTTGCCGCCCTAGCTAGTAGGCGCGCCACTTCCTCGGTATTTAACTGTCGTTTTTCTATCCACAGCCACAGGTGCTCACCTGTGCCGGAAAGAGGAATATCTAATAACTCATCAACCTGAAAGTCCTCGGCACTGGCCTTAAGCATTGCCCTACCACAGGCTTCACCCCATGCACGAGGTCCTAGCAGCTCATTTTCAGTCATCGCTGTTCCAAAAGCACTACCGCATGAGCAGCAACACCTTCCCCACGCCCGATATATCCAAGCTGTTCTGTGGTGGTTGCTTTGACGTTAACCTGCTCAAGTCCTACCTGCAAATCTTGCGCTAAATAGGTACGCATCAGGTCAATATGTGGCGACATTTTCGGCGCTTGTGCCAAAATCGTGCAATCCAGATTGATCACCTGCCAACCCTTGCCATCAACCATATTCATTACCGCACGCAATAAGCCACGACTATCAGCGCCTTGAAATCTTGGGTCGGTATCGGGGAAATGCCGACCGATATCACCTAACGCCAACGCGCCCAACAAGGCATCACAGACAGCATGTAACAAAACATCACCATCTGAATGAGCAACAAATGCCTGTGTATGCTCAATACGTACTCCACCTAGAGTAATAAAATCACCCGCCTGAAAACGATGTACATCATAACCGTGACCAATACGCATTTTAAATCTCATATAAAGCACTAAAACATTCAATTTTGTCTGCCAAAGTAGCATTGAACTCCTTTAACAAAGCATGCCTATTCTAGCAGGCTTAAGCTTATAAGGTTAAGTTAGCTGATTTTTTTATCTGCTAACTGTTAGAATAGCGCACCCGATTTATTCCAGCGCCTGCCGAGGAGACTCCAACCATGACCTTTGTTGTCACAGATAACTGCATTAAGTGCAAATACACCGACTGTGTGGAAGTTTGCCCTGTTGACTGCTTCTATGAAGGACCCAACTTTCTTGCCATTCACCCTGATGAATGCATTGACTGTGCTCTTTGTGAACCTGAGTGCCCAGCTGAAGCGATTTTCGCCGAAGACGAAGTGCCAGATGATATGCAAGAATTTATTGAACTCAACGCTGAACTGGCGGAAATCTGGCCAAATATCAGCGAAAAGAAAGATCCCCTACCCGATGCAGAAGAATGGGATGGCGTAGCAGACAAGCTCAAACATCTTGAGCGCTAAAACCACTGCCCGCATCACCTAATCCAATCTTCGTGCAAAAATATCTGTTTTGCTGTTTGGATTTTCAGGAGCCTCTGAACGCATCGAGGCTCCCAAACCAATAAGAAATCAGCGAGTAGCGCCAGATACTGACACTGCTGCAACCGCCCCCCTCAAAGTCACCCTCCGAATTCGCAAAAACCACTGACTTTGCTATTATTGCTCGCTTGATTTTTGTTTAGACCTCCGGAAGTAATCATGACCAATCGCAGTACTCGTTTAGCCCAGCTTCACGCCGACCTTAAAACCCGCATTTTATTGCTCGATGGCGCCATGGGCACCATGATTCAGAATGAGCGCTTAGATGAAGCGCAGTTTCGTGGCGAACGCTTTGCCGATTGGCCGCAAGATGTGCAAGGCAACAATGACCTGCTTATTTTAACCCAGCCTGAGCTTATCCAAAAAATCGAGAAAGCTTATTTGGATGCTGGCGCGGACATTATCGAAACCAACACCTTTAACTCCACTCAGGTGTCGCAAGCCGACTACGGCATGCAGGACTTAGCTTATGAGCTGAACTTTGAAGGTGCACGCATTGCCCGCGAAGTAGCCGATACTAAAACCCTAGAAACTCCGGATAAGCCGCGCTATGTTGCCGGTGTGTTAGGCCCAACCAGCCGCACCTGCTCACTATCACCGGATGTGAACAACCCTGGCTACCGTAACGTCACCTTTGATATTTTGGTCGAGAACTACAGCGAAGCAACCCGCGGATTAATCAATGGCGGTGCCGACATCATCATGATCGAAACCATCTTCGACACCCTTAATGCTAAAGCGGCTATTTTCGCCGTCGAAGGCGTGTTTGAAGAACTGGGCGTCACTCTGCCCATTATGATTTCCGGTACGATTACCGATGCTTCAGGCCGCACGTTGTCAGGGCAAACCACCGAAGCCTTTTGGAACTCCATCCGTCACTGCAAACCGATTTCCGTAGGCTTAAACTGCGCCTTGGGTGCCAAAGAGCTGCGCCCTTACCTGCAAGAGCTCTCCGAAAAAGCCGACACCTTTGTGTCCGCACACCCTAACGCCGGTTTACCCAACGCTTTTGGTGAATACGATGAAAGCGCCGCCGAAACTGCCGCGCTGATTGAAGACTTTGCCGCCTCAGGCTTTTTAAACATTGTCGGCGGCTGCTGCGGTACCACGCCTGAGCACATTGCCGCTATTGCCAAAGTGATTGCCAAGTACCCACCGCGCCAGATTCCTGATATCCCCAAGGCCTGTCGCCTGTCAGGGCTTGAGCCGTTCACCATCGACCGCAGCTCCTTGTTTGTCAACGTGGGCGAGCGCACCAACATCACCGGTTCGGCTCGTTTTGCGCGTTTGATTCGTGAAGAAAATTACACCGAAGCACTGGAAGTCGCTCTGCAACAAGTCGAAGCCGGTGCGCAGGTGATTGATATCAACATGGACGAAGGCATGCTGGACTCCAAAGCTGCCATGGTCACCTTCCTCAACCTGATCGCTGGTGAGCCGGATATTTCCCGTGTGCCAATTATGCTCGACTCCTCCAAATGGGAGATTATCGAAGCGGGTTTAAAGTGCATTCAGGGTAAAGGCATTGTGAACTCCATTTCGATGAAAGAAGGCGTAGAGGAATTTATTAAGCATGCCAAACTCTGTCGTCGTTACGGTGCCGCCGTGGTGGTCATGGCCTTTGACGAACAAGGCCAAGCCGATACCGCAGCGCGCAAACAAGAAATTTGTGCGCGCTCCTACGATATTCTCGTGAACCAAGTAGGTTTCCCGCCCGAAGACATTATCTTTGATGCCAACATCTTTGCGGTGGCGACCGGTATCGAAGAACACAACAACTATGCCATGGACTTTATCGAGGCCTGTGCGTGGATTCGTGACAACCTGCCCCATGCGCTGACCTCGGGCGGTGTGTCTAACGTGAGCTTCTCCTTCCGCGGCAACAACCCGGTACGTGAAGCCATTCACTCGGTATTCCTGTATTACGCCATTCAAAGCGGCTTGAATATGGGTATTGTCAATGCCGGTCAGTTAGAAATTTACGACCAAATTCCAGCCGACCTGCGCAACAAAGTCGAAGACGTGATTCTTAACCGTCACCCAGGTGCCACCGATGCGCTGCTTAATATTGCCGAGGATTACCGCGGTGACGGCAGCAAAAAAGAGGTGGAAAACGAGGAGTGGCGCTCGCTGCCAGTGGATAAGCGCCTTGAATACGCGTTGGTCAAAGGCATTACCAGCCACATTGTCGATGACACTGAAGAGTGCCGCCAGTCCGTTAGCCGCCCTATCGAAGTCATTGAGGGGCCGCTCATGTCCGGCATGAACGTGGTCGGCGATTTGTTTGGTAGCGGTAAAATGTTCCTACCGCAAGTGGTCAAGTCCGCACGGGTAATGAAACAAGCCGTAGCGCACCTGATTCCTTTTATTGAAGAAGAGAAAGGTGACCAGCCGGAAGCCAAGGGTAAAATTCTGATGGCTACGGTGAAGGGCGATGTGCACGACATCGGTAAAAACATTGTCGCTGTGGTATTGGGCTGTAATGGCTACGACATTGTCGATATGGGCGTGATGGTGCCCGCCGATAAAATCCTAAAAACCGCGATTGAAGAAAAATGCGACATAATCGGTTTGTCGGGCCTGATTACTCCGTCACTGGATGAAATGGTCAACGTGGCCAAGGAAATGCAGCGCCAGAACTTTCACCTGCCGCTACTCATTGGCGGGGCAACCACCTCCAAGGCGCACACTGCTGTGCGTATCGACCCACACTACACCAATGATGCTGTGGTTTACGTTACCGACGCTTCCCGTGCCGTGGGTGTGGCGACGACCTTATTATCCAAAGAGCTTAAACCAGACTACATCAAAGGCATTCGTGAGGAGTACGCGGTTATCCGTGAGCGTACCGCTAACCGCAGCGCCAAGACCAAATACCTCACTTACCCGCAAGCGCTAGACAATCGCTTACAGCTAGATTGGAGCACTTATCAGCCTCCAGTGCCCAGTTTTACGGGCAGTAAGTTGCTGAAAAACCTTGATTTGCATGAAATCCGTAAGTATCTCGACTGGACACCGTTTTTTATCTCTTGGAATCTAGTGGGCAAATACCCGCGTATTTTCGAGGACGAAGTGGTGGGTGAAGCAGCCAAAACCCTGTTCGATGAAGCGCAGGTGATGCTGGATAAAATGGTCAATGAAAATCTTATTGAAGCCCGTGCGCTGTTTGGTTTCTGGCCTGCCAATCAGGTGGACCATGACGACCTTGAGCTCTATGATGAGCAAGGTCAGCCCTTACGCCGTCTGCACCACTTGCGTCAACAGTCCGTCATCCGTGACCAAGGAGCCAACCGTTGCTTGGCTGATTATGTAGCACCTAAAGACAGCGGCTTAACGGACTACATCGGCGGCTTTATTGTCACCGCGGGAATTGGTGTAGAAGAATTATGTAACGAATACAAAGCGCAAGGCGATGACTACAACGCCATTATGGTGCAGGCTTTAGCCGACCGCCTAGCGGAAGCCACGGCTGAGTGGCTGCACCACCAAGTGCGCACCAAGTATTGGGGCTATGCAGCCGATGAGCAGCTAGATAACGATGATCTCATTCGTGAACAATACAGCGGTATTCGCCCAGCACCTGGCTATCCAGCCTGCCCCGACCACACAGAAAAAGGGCCATTGTTTGAATTGCTAGACCCTGAAGGAAGTTGCGGTGTGAGCCTCACTGAGCACTATGCGATGTTCCCCACGGCAGCGGTCAGCGGCTGGTATTTCGCCCACCCAGAAGCCAAATACTTTGCGGTGGGTAAAATCGAAAAAGATCAGGTGCAAAGCTATGCCAAGCGTAAAGGCCAAAGCCTAGAAGACAGCGAACGCTGGTTAATGCCTAACTTGGCGTACGAAACTTAATTCACCCGCCCGCTTTGTAGAGCAGCGATTTTTTGTGGAGCAGGCCATGCCTGCGACAGCGGTGCGTCAGGACAACACCGTATCTACTGGCGTAATCCGCAGTCGGATGCATGACATCCCCCTACAGGCGCAACGGACTCTTGCGCGATGCGATCTATAAGGCAGCACCACCTCGCTCTTGTGGGACCCGACTTGT
>Ga0265293_10003965_pt1 | contig 26763 bp, 18 predicted proteins | sample Munlanlewell138R_FD_192505 | JGI IMG/M metagenome (GOLD analysis project Ga0265293, IMG submission 192505) | Leachate microbial communities from a municipal landfill in Southern Ontario, Canada - Leachate well 138R | ecosystem: Engineered > Solid waste > Landfill > Unclassified | place: Canada...
TTGAAGCAGATATAAATCTGTTTGTTTGCCATGCTCAAAAACTTTTAATCCCTCTGTATCATCAAAACATTCTAGTGATTCGTCTACCTTTTCCATAACTTTTTCTTTTTGCTGATAGAAAAATACCCTTATCGTTAGTTAACTAAATGACATTGGGGAGTGAACAGTAACTAATAAGAACTTAATTTGATTAAATATACAAATATACCTTACAATTATTAAGGAAAAAGGGTATAATTTTATTAAGTGAATAATCTATATGAATATTACAATCCAATTATATTGAATTTAGCCAAAGGTGTGAGGTTGTTTGCGGGAAACTCTTAAAGAATTTAATATTTCTAGTTTTTTGAAGCTGATTGGAGATCTCCTGGCAATTGACAGTCCGATTAGTGTCTTCCAAATAGTTGTAGATATTAGCATTGTTTCATACATTGTTTACAAGCTCATACAACTGGTCAGGGAAACCAGAGCTGTTCAATTGATAAAAGGTATCGTGGTAATTATCGTGGCAAGATATGTCAGTGAATTGCTTGGCCTTAGGACAATAGAGTACATACTGACAAATTCTATTCAAATAGTCGGATTTGCTCTTGTTGTAATATTTCAGCCTGAGCTTAGGCGCGGGCTCGAGCAAATAGGGCGGAGCAAGTTTAAGGACTTCTTTAACTTTGATGAAGAGGGCAAGGCTTTAAAGACAACAGCCATGATAGAAGAACTGGTCAAGGCTTGTTTTCATATGGCAAGCAATTATGTGGGAGCACTTATTGTCGTTGAAAGAGAGACAAAAATAGGCGAAATAATCAATTCAGGAATACAGATAGATTCAAATGTTTCTTCGGAATTATTGATAAATGTATTTTCTCCCAACACACCTTTGCATGATGGTGCGGTTGTAATAAGAGATTACAGAATTAAAGCAACCTCATGTTTTTTGCCACTTACCGACAACCCTAACCTGAGCAAGGAACTAGGAACAAGACACAGAGCAGCCCTTGGCATTACTGAAGTTTCCGATGCTATAGTAATTGTAGTTTCTGAAGAGTCGGGTAAAATTTCTTTCGCATTAAATGGCGGCTTAACAAGAAATCTTACTCAGGATACATTGCGGAAGGCGCTTAATAAGAATCTTATTATAAAAAAAGATTCACAAATGAAATTTTCTTCACTGTGGAAGGTGAAAAGTAAATGAATAAATTTATAAGTTCCAGCCTTTTCATGAAAATACTTTCAGTTATTTTTGCTGTATTTATATGGTTTGTAGCTTTAAACAGTGAAAACCCGTTAAATATTAAATCTGTTACCGTTTCGCTTGATCAGAAAAACAGCTATGCGCTTGCAGAGAAAAACCTTGGACTATATAAGACGGTAATTCCTCAGTATATTACTGTCACAATACATGGTCGGGATGAGGCTTTGAAAAATGTAACGGGTAGTGACTTTGAAGCAGCAATTGATTTTTCCGGGATCGAAAAATCCGGTGTTTATAATTTATCGGTTGTTGTAGAAAATAATAATGACGGAATATACATAAATGATATAAGTCAGAAACTGGTTAAGGTAACTGTTGAGGAAATCATTAAAAAAACTTTTGAGGTTGGTTTAAAAAAGGAAGGTACTCTGAAGGAGAACTATTTTATAACAAATGCATTTTTAAGCCCTGATATCATAGAGGTTGAAGGTCTTAAGCCCGATATTGATGAAATCAATTCTGTAGTTGCGCCTTTGCACTATGAAAATCTAAGTGAAAATATTTCAACGCTGATAAATTGTCATTTCTATGACAGGGATGGAAATGAGATAACCAAACAAAGCGGCAAGTTCAGTGTAAGTGCAAATGTGGATATTGCTAGAGAGGTCCCGGTTATCCCTGTGGTTACCGGCAAACCCCAGAAATATTATTTCGTTGAGAGTCAGAAGGTAACACCAGCTAAGGTTTTGGTACAGGGTTCTTCAGCTGTACTAAATGAATTGGACAGGGTAAACATTTCTCCTGTAAGTATTGAAGGTGCAAATGACAATATCAATGTGCCGGTAGCCTTAAACTTGCCTGAGGGAGTCAGCATCTATGATCCGGATCAGGAAATTACACTGTCTATAATCCTTAAGAAACTGACAGAAGCTGACTATCATATCTCTAAAGAACGGATCACAATTATTTTTACGGAGTCGAAATACAAATACGAAATTAAAAATTCGGAAATTACAATAAAGCTGTTAGGGGTAGAAGAGAATAAAGAACTGAGTAGAGAGCAAATAATACCATCAGTTAATGTAAAAGGACTTGGACCAGGGGTTCATGAGCTTCCCGTTAAGATATTGGTTCCCCAGGGAATATTTGTTGACGGAGAGTACTTTGTAACAGTAGAAATCCTTGGAAATACTGACAATGCCGGTCCTGAAGATAACGGGACTACATTTATTCCCCGCTAGAAAAATGTAATGTGTGGCAGGGCATCCCCCTCGTGATTTTTTAAAATTTATTAGTATTTGGAGTGCAAATGAAATTTGTTATAAATAATTTAATGTTAACCTTGGATGAAGATACAAACCAACTTGTGCATGTTGCTGCAAAAAAGTTGAAGGTTCCTGTTAATGATATAGTTAAGTTAAAAGTCATAAAAGAATCTGTTGATGCAAGAAAAAAGGATAGTATTTTTCTGGTTTACTCAGTTCTGGTTGATATTCCGCATTCGAATTATAAAATTACAAACAGTGATGTTAAATTAATTGAAAGCGACAAAAGTGAGAAGCTTGCAGAAGGCTGCAAAACTCTTGTGAATAGACCTGTCGTTGCCGGTAGTGGACCGGCTGGCTTATTTGCCGCTCTGGTTCTAGCCCAGAACGGATATAAACCTCTTATACTGGAAAGAGGAGAATGTGTCGAAAAACGTGCAGTTATAGTAGAGCACTACTGGAAAACAGGAGAACTGAATCCTGAAACAAATATACAGTTCGGTGAAGGCGGCGCAGGAACTTTTTCAGACGGAAAGCTCACTACCAGGATAAATGACAGAAACTGTGAAAAAGTACTTGAGGAGTTCTATAAGGCAGGTGCTCACGAGGAGATTCTTTTCAAGGCAAAGCCCCATATTGGTTCTGATGTTCTGAAAAAAGTAATTGTAAACATTCGCAAAACAATAGAGTCGCTTGGCGGCGAATTTTTATTTAATTCAAAAGTTACTTCTATTCAAACCCGAAACAGCAGTTTGATCGGCTTAACAATCAATGATGAACAAAAAATAGATGCAAGTGTACTAATTCTCGCAATTGGTCACAGCGCAAGGGATACTTTTGAAATGCTTTTAAACCATGGTATTAAATTTGTTCAGAAGCCATTCTCTATAGGTGTGAGAATTGAGCATCCACAGGAATTAATAAACAGGGCTCAATATGGAAAGTTTGCCGGACACAGAAAATTAGGTTCGGCTGATTACCAGTTGTACAGTAAGATAGGAGACAGAACCGTATATTCTTTCTGCATGTGTCCGGGAGGTGTTGTGGTCGCGTCAGCATCAGAGCCTCTTAGCATTGTGACAAATGGAATGAGCGAATTTTTAAGGGACAGGGAAAATGCTAACAGTGCGCTTGTTGTGTCTGTAAACCCCGGGGATTATGGAAGCTTTCATCCGCTTGCAGGTGTTGAATTTCAGAGGATTTGGGAAAGGCTTGCTTTCAAAGTTGGTGGAAGCAAAGGCGCTGCACCGGTACAAAGACTGGGCGATTTTATTGACGGTATTGATACAGGATTGATTGGCGCTGTGAGACCTTCTTATACAGGTGAATTTAAGGTTACAGATATTAATCAATGCCTTCCGGGATTTGTGACCAAACCCATGAAACAGGCTTTATCAGATTTTGATAGAAAAATTAGAGGTTTTGCTTTGAAAGATTCAGTTTTAACTGGTGTTGAAACTCGTACGTCTTCGCCGGTGAGAATTCCCCGGAGTGAGTGTTTGGAAGCTTTGGGTATGACGGGTTTGTACCCTGCAGGTGAGGGAGCGGGATATGCGGGTGGTATTGTCAGTGCGGCGGTAGATGGAATAAGAGTGGCAGAAAAGATAATTTCAGTTTATACACAGCCAGCTCGATAAAGGAGTAAAATAAGTGCGTAGACAAATGGAATAGAAAGGGTAAAATGTTTATTATGAATAAAACCAGAAATATACTGGTCAGGTTGCAATATATCCTTCATACAGATTCATTAAGCTGGCGATATGGTGCAACAGAATCAATTGAATTCCAGTATTTGTAACAGAATCTTCACTTGTGCATAAATTAATGTGGAGTTATAATATTTTATGGGTGCGTAATAAGCTATACCAGAAATTTCAAATTAAATATTACGTAGGAGGGATCAATTATTGGCTAGACTTTTTGGAACAGATGGGGTCAGAGGTGTTGCCAACGAAGAACTTACGGCAGAACTTGCATTTAAGCTTGGTAAAGCCGGAGCGCACGTTTTAACAGCAGAGACCAAACATACTCCCCGTATACTGGTGGGCATGGACACAAGAGTTTCAGGACACATGTTAGAATCAGCTCTTACAGCAGGTATATGTTCTGTGGGAGCAGAAGCTGTGTTGCTTGGAGTTATTCCAACCCCAGCTGTGGCTTACCTTACAAAAAAGTATAAAGCTGATGCCGGGATAGTGATTTCTGCATCACATAATCCATTTGAGTTTAATGGAATCAAGTTTTTTAACAGTAATGGATACAAACTTTCCGATGAACTGGAAGACAAAATTGAGGAATTTGTAACGCCCGGGGCTGAACAAATACCTTTGCCCAAAGGCGCAGGTATGGGAACCAGAAGTTTTATGGCAAAAGCTGTGGATGATTATGTCTGTTTTCTAAAAAGCACAATAGATGTGGATTTAAAAGGGATCAAAGTAGTGGTGGATTGCGCCAATGGTGCGTCTTATAAAGCAGCTCCTTCAACCTTAGCAGAGTTGGGAGCAGATGTAATAACTATTCATAATGAGCCGAACGGTGTAAATATTAATAATGGATGCGGTTCCACTCACCTGGATGACCTTTGCAGGATGGTAAAAAAATGCCGAGCTGACATAGGAATTGCTTTTGACGGTGATGCCGACAGGATGCTTGCTGTAGATGAGAACGGCAAAGATGTGGATGGAGACTCAATTATGGCTATAATAGGTCTTGAGCTTAAAAAAGCCGGTAAGCTCCAAAAGGACACCATAGTTGCTACTGTTATGAGCAATATGGGATTTGAGATTTTTTCAAGAAACAACAATATCAATCTTGTAAGAACCAAGGTTGGTGATAGATATGTATTGGAAGAAATGCTTAAAAACGGTTATGTTCTCGGTGGAGAACAATCGGGACACATTATTTTTCTTGAGCATAATACAACCGGTGATGGTATTTTAACGGCATTGCAGCTTCTGCGAGTTCTTAAATTGTCAGGTAAGAAGTTATCTGAACTTAGTTCCGTTGTTCAAATACTGCCCCAGGTTCTTAAAAATGCAAAGGTCAGTAATGGAAATAAGCATAAGTATCTTGAAGATGAATTAATTGCAGGAATGTGCTGCAGTATTGAGGCTGAATTTCAACATGAAGGAAGAGTATTAATAAGACCGTCGGGGACTGAACCTTTGGTAAGGGTTATGATTGAAGGTAAGGATCTTGATTACATTACATCAAAGGCTTGCGAATTGGTAAAAGTTATTGAAGAACGGCTGGCTTAATGATAATGAGGTGATAATACTTATTTTGAAGTAAGGATATAATTGTCGAGAATTCCTAAACGATTATTTGGAAAGGATAATTAATATGGCTTTGTGGGGAATTTTCATCGGTGCTTTTTTTATTGGCTTTTCAGGAGCTATGATGCCCGGACCTTTACTGGGGATTACGATTGACGGCAGCATAAAAAAGGGATGGATAGCAGGTCCATTGATAGTATTAGGACATGGAGTCCTGGAGCTTATATTAATTATCATCATGACCTACGGACTTAAAGATTTTTTCTCTAATCTGACAGTTTCAGGGCTTATCGGGCTAATAGGCGGTGCTTTTCTTGCATGGATGGGATATGGAATGATAAAGGTAGGCATAAATAAATCAGTTTCATTGGAAAATCAAGATGCAGGGAACACGATCGGGATTAAAAATCTCACATTAACAGGAGCACTTGTAAGTGCTACCAATCCATATTTTATTCTCTGGTGGGCTTCGACAGGGATGGAATCAATACGTCAGTCGTTCACTTTAGGATTGGTCGGTGTATTATTCTTTTTTATGGGACATATTTTATCTGACTTTATATGGTATTCTGCAGTTTCCACAGCGTTTTCTAAAGGAAAGAAGTTGATAAGCGATAATGTATATCGTTGGATAATTTTATCGTTGGGTATATTTATAATAGCATTCTCGATCTATTTCATGGGAAGCGGGTGGAAGATGCTTCAAATCTATTAATATTGATGCCCACATGTTTTCAATTTTAATACTTGTTGTGTGTTGTCTATTGAAGTACATCCTGATGCCATTAAAGAGAGCGAATTATCTTTGAAATATCTGTTAATCACTAACAATAATAGTTTTGGCACTTTTATCAATAGTAATAGATATTCCAAATGCATTGGTAATATCCTTTATTGGAAGAAAGGTACGTCCGCTTATCCTCTCAGGAGCAGCTGAAAGTGTACCTTGTTTCCCATTATACGTATATAGCAGTTCACTTTCTTTCATCTCTATTGTATTACCGCTTTTTTGAAGAGTTATTTTTTTTGTAGATGCAATTGCACTCCCGGACATTTCAAGTGTGTTTACCATATCGATAAAATGAACCATTAATGTGCCGTTTTTCTCATAGGATTTTGTTAAGAATTCAATCTTTCTATTATTCCAATAAGCAATGTATAAAACTCTGTTATCAAAGCTATCATCAAAGGTTGCTCCGGAAGCTTCCTGCAATTTAAGAGTTTCCTTTGGAGAATTAATCTGATTTTCCATATTTTCAGCTGCCATGATTGGTGTATTATCTGCAAATATATAGTAACCTAATAAAGAAATGCATATAAATGCAGTCATTAAATAAAATAATTTCTTTAAATTCATAAGATTAGAAGTTCTGAGATCCGTGACTTCAGTCATGGGAGAAGAACTCCATTACACCGCCCTTCCTTAAGTTTTATTAAATATAATTCCTTAGTCATCAGTGGTCTCTACCACTGTTCAAATTCATAATTTGACATTAATTGATTTCGATACGCTTTTTAAATCATTGGTGAAACCGCTTAAGTTACTACTAAGGTCACAAATATCATTTCCTATATCTGAATTAAGTTTGTTTGATTCAATTACTGCTTCCATCTTCTCCAGGCTGCTCATTATGTGCTGAAGTAATATTTTTCTCTGGTTAGCTATCGCAATCATACTTTCCAGTTCTTGCTTCAATTCCATTTTCTCATTCAGAATTTTCAGATAAGTATCTTTTTCTTTCTCGTTGCAGTTTTCCAGCATATTGTTGATATTATCTATGTCCCTTATAAGAATTTCTATTTTATTGCCAATGAAAATAGTTGTGTTCTTGAATTCACTATAATAAGTGGAAACCTGTTCGCCCAAATTATTTATTTCCTGAAGGTACTTATAAGTAAACAAGTAACTTTTATTTGATTTGGATTTCATTTTAATGGTTCTGATTTTATTATCAATTTCCTTTTTTAAAGAATCGACTTCTTTAAGTTTAGCTGTTACTTTATCGGCATCATCAGGAGGAAAAATAAGATCATAGGTGACTGAAAACAGCATTACTATTGATGTGAACATCAGAGGTTTAAACAAATTACCGCAAAATATATTATAAACTATAGTAAGTGTTATACCACCAATAAAAAGTATTAAATTTCTCAGGTTAAATATTCTTATCATAATAGAACATGCCCTTATTTAGTAATATTTTACTATTATATTATACTACAAATATAAATAAAAATGAATACAAAGTATAAGATTTTTTAAAAAATAAACAGGTTTCGTAAGTTGACAAAGTAAATGCAACCTTTTGCTTGCTGGTTCTTTCTTAACTTTGGGTAATCATAAGTATAATCAATAATTCTCATATGTTTTGTTTTATCAACCAGATCATAAATAAATAGTTGGCAAATCTAGATTTAGTATTACATTTCCAAAATAATAACGAAACATCTTGTATCCTTTGAGATTTTATCAACAACAGTAAAGCAAAGACAGTAATAGGCATATCGCTTTTTCATAGAAGTTCCGCTAGGGAGAAATCCACATCCTTACTCGCAAACGTCAGCTTACACTTTTTTGTCATATCAACTAGCCCAGCGCGACCATATAATGTCCGCTTGTTTAGCTTGAATTTATTGTTATTGCCTTCAACAACCTCCAAACTTATATCCATGAAGATTGCATTTTTTACAAGAGCAATGTCTTTTTTAATTCCATCTCAAAAGCCAGCGATTTTTGAATCTTGATATTTTTCAATATACTCATTGATGGTATAAGGGTTCTTGCACATGATGACAGTATGAATGTTCTTTACTGAGAAGGAAATTAAAGCTGTCAAATTCTTGGCACTTCAAAACCATCGCCCCTTTTCTTGTTCCCACTGGTGTCAACCAGCTTTTTTATAACTTTGTACTTTTCATTTGCTTCCATGCTCAAATCAATCCTTCTCATTAGTAACCACCTCACAAATTAATATGAGATATTATACCATATTATTTTTGGGACATTTTCACGTGCGGTACAATGAGACATTATCATAAGTGGATCATACATGGTGGGCGGTCAAAGTAAATGCAACCTTTGACAGAGTAAATGCAACAAGTAGCGTTTAATTGTTCCCAAAGAGGTTGCATTTAGTGAAAAATGTTTATTATAAATGCAAACGACATGGGAAATGCAAGGTTTAATGTTAAAATTAGGCGTAATCTAGCTAAGGGTGCGAAAACTTGATTTTTCGGTCAGAGTAAATGCGCCCCCCTCAAATTTCTTGCATAGCCGTCCGCCGACCTTGACTTTTGCCTGTAAAAATGGGGCAGAAAAGTGTGACGGGGCGGGACGGAATTATAGATGCAGTTTTATTGCCTCGTCCGTACAGATTGTACCATTTTCACATTCAAAACTCAAGGCAGACCCGCCGTTGGCGGGCGGCTAGTAAGTGTGAACCGAAAGTGGTTGTTCAGGGGACAAACAAAATTATAAACGTAAAAAAACCGTTACGCAAGATGAAGTTTTCAGTCACCGCTTGTCGGACTAAATGCCACTATCCTGTTTGGCGGATTAAACGCAACCACCAAGCAAGCAAAAGGTTGCATTAACAATGTCAATTCACGGTGGATCATACATCGGTAGTGAATTTAACTATAATCATTGCACTTGTATTATTTTTGGTATATAATGAACTCAGAAATCACAGACAAACAAATTGTGATTTATCGAGTCAAGTATAATACAGGCGGTATTATAATGAACAGTAGATTTAGCTTTAAATTCATATCTATTAAGCAAAAAAGCGTATTTTTTAAATTTATGCTTTCGTTTTCTATTCTTATACTTATACCAATACTTACTCTTGGGATTGTTTTTAATTATGTTTTTTCCGAGAATTTTTACAATGAAACAAGAAAATATAATAATATACTTCTGGTAAGAACTTCGGAGAAAATTGAACAGAATATGTATGAATTAAAACAGATGATGTATAGAAAAACATTTTTAGTGAATATTGAACTTAGTAATTATTCCCGAATTTCTGAAGTTGTAAATGAGCTTAAAAGAATTAATGCAAGCAACCAATTCATTGATGATATATTCGTTTTTTATAATGGTTATAATAAAGTTATTACTGATCATGGAATGTATGATTCTAGTCTGTTTTTCAATAATGTCTATAAAATTGAAGGTATGAGTGATGAAGACAGGAACATAAAATTAAATAATAGTAATAATTTTCATGTTTTACCTATCGAAGAAATTATTACAAGCTCTGGCGGAAAAGTGAATGCTGTTATGGTTTTAACTTCATTTCCACTATACAGTACTCAAACTAAAGGCACACTAATTGCTATTGTAAAAGAAGATACATTAAATCATATGCTCGATTCAAATGGTGAACAGCTACAAAGCAAATTAGCAATAATAGATAAAGACAATGGAATAATTACTGAGACAATGAACATAACAGATGAAAGATTGCAGGGTAATGAGAAAAGTTATAAGAGCGTCATAAGTGCATTGGGCAAGGATAACAATAATAATATCATCATTGATTATAATGAAACAGAAACATCAGTATCTTATTTTATGTCCTCTTTTGCTAATTGGATATATATGGTTCTAACACCAATTGATAAAATAATGGCTAAAGTAGTTTTCTTTAGAAATTTTGTTGCAGGTCTATCCATTTTCCTTTTTGCGATAGGTATTTTTCTTTCAGTAATAGTAACTAAAAACTTATATAAACCAATCAATGAAATTGTCAGCATGTTTAAAAGCAATATACAAGAAAAAAGAGAATCGAAGGATAATGAAAATGAATTCAAATATATAATAAATCACCTAAAATATGTTTTTAATAGAAATTATACTTTGGAGGAGAATGCAAATAAAAGTGTTGCTGTTATTAAGAAATACTACCTTAAGTCTCTTCTGCTGGGTGGAGATACTGATAATAGCCAAGATAATGATATTTCGGGTGTAAACAGAATTTTTAAATATCCGTTCTATGTTGTAGTAATAGTTGCCTTAGCAGAACCACTTCGCGAAAGACACAAGATTGATAAAAATGAATTACAACAAAAAAAAGATGAGGTTCTAATGAAAATGCATCAGAAGTTTATGGGGGAAGGGTTTCTGGGAACCATTACAAACATCAAAGGAGGCAGGATATCAGTTGTTGTCAATTTTACAGAGGAATTTTCATTAAAATCGTACATAGATAACATTACGTTAGAGTTACTTAAGGTTTGGAATCATCCATTTCTACCATTGGATATTGGAGTAGGAGGTATATATAATAATATCGAAAGTATAAATCAATCTTATGAGGAAGCCATACAGAGTCTGGAGTATAGAACAATATATGACACTAACAAAGTGTTATATTATAGCGAAGTCAGCCGTAATTTAAAAGATATAAAGTTCAGCTGTCCCATAGAAACCGAAAAGGCAATTATTTATAGCGTAATGTCAGGGGATGTTGACAGTGTAAAGCGGTTAATTGAGGACATATTTGAAGGTTTAATATCAGAACAAACAGCATATGGTATGATTGTTTCCATGTACAATGAATTGTTGTATATATTAATGAAGGCTTTGAGCAAGAATAGAAATTCAATTAATGAATTAATGGTATCTGAACTAACTGATATGCTTAATACTAATTCATTATGGACACTCAAAGAAATACAGGATAATGTTATAAAGATATATAGCTATATTACTACCAAGTTTTGCGAGGAAAAGAGAAGTAATAATGAGTTAATGAAGGAACGTATTATTAGCTATCTTGATAGTAATTATTACAAAGACATTTCTTTAGAAACAGTTGCAGATCAGGTTGGATTAAATCCCAAATATGTAAGCAGATTCTTCAAGGAACAGAACGGTATGAATTTTATTAATTATCTCAATTCCTTGAGAATAGATAAAGCAAAAGAAATCCTTACGCAAAATAAAGATCTGAAGATAAAATGTATAGGAGAAAAGGTTGGATTTACAAGTACAAACACCTTTATTAATACTTTCAAAAAATATGAAGGAATTACCCCCGGTAAGTTTAGGGACAATTCAGAAATAGTAAGCAAATAGACCTGCTAGTCTAGCATATTTTTCTAATTACTAATATGATATAGCTATGCCATAAAAAATGTTGTTTAAAATGTTGTCATCCATCGGATTCTTTCATATTTCAACACTTGTTGTGCCGTTCTAGTGTTCCAGTTCAAATGTAGAAAAACAAAGATAAATAAGATAATTAAACATTCAAAATGTAGAAAAACATGCATAATTAGAAAATGAAAGATTTACAATCTGAACTCATAGTCTATACAATAAAAATGTGATTTATAAAACATCATTGATTGTATATACTACTAGAGCAAAGTAGAGGGGTCATATAATGGACAATAAGTTATCATATTTAAATCAGAAGCATACTGAAAAGCATGGTATATTTTTCAAAATTAATAGGGACAAGTATTTGTTATTAATGTTGTTGCCGGGGCTTCTTTATTATGTAATATTTAAATACCTTCCAATGTATGGAGTTGTAATTGCATTTAAGGAATATAACATTTTCAGGGGGATATCAGCTAGCCCATGGGTTGGACTAGAGCATTTCATGAACTTTTTTCAAGGTTCTTCCGTGTACAGGTTAATAAGAAATACACTTATTATTAACATTTATGGTCTTATATTCGGTTTTCCTGCACCTGTTATACTGGCGCTTGCATTTAATGAGCTGAAGGGCAAATATTTCAAGAAGACCTCTCAGGCAATAAGTTTGCTACCACATTTTATTTCCACTGTAGTAATAGCGGGTCTTGTAAAAAATTTCTTATCGCCTACTACTGGTATAATTAACCGTGCAATACAGCTTGCTACCGGGGCTGATCCAATTAATTTCTTTATGAATCCCCAGTATTTCAGATCGATTTATATTTCCATGGATCTATGGAAAAGTGTAGGATGGGGATCGATAATATTTAGTGCAGCATTATCAGGAATAGATCCATCGCTATATGAAGCGTCGTTTATAGATGGTGCAAACAAGCTTAAGCAGGCAATATATATTACAATTCCGGGGTTATTGCCCACGATAGTTATTGTACTGATATTAAGGCTTGGAGATATGCTGGATGTGGGAGCACAATCAATAATACTTTTATATAATCCAATGATTTATGAAACAGCAGATGTGTTGTCTACATATGTTTATCGGCGAGGTTTGGTTGGTGCAGATTACAGTTTCGGTGCAGCAGTTGATCTTTTTCAGTCAACAATTGGGATAATTTTGATTGTTTCTGCAAACTACATAAGTCGAAGAATGACAGAATCAAGCCTATGGTAGAATGAGAGGAGTCTTTATATATATGAGCAAATCAAGATTTTCACTAAAATTAACTTGGGATGATTTCATTTTTAAAATATCTGCTCTAATTATCGTGTGGGTAGCTTTAATATTGACTTTATATCCATTTATCTACGTCTTTTCCAGTTCGATTAGCAGTCCTGTTGCTGTTATGCAGAACAAGGTATTCATATGGCCTGTTGGATTTAATCTTACAGCTTACAAAAAGCTTATAGAATATCCAATGGTCTTAAAAGGATATTACAATACAATTCTTTACACTGTAACAGGTACTTTCATAAATATGCTGCTTACAGTTATGACTGCTTATCCCTTAGCAAGAAAAAGTCTTGTTGGAAGGAAAGGGTTCGTATTTTTGATTACTTTTACCCTTCTATTTAATGGAGGATTAATACCTACATATCTTGTAGTAAGAAGTTTAGGGATGGTAAACACAAGATGGGCAATGATTATACCAAATGCTATGGTAACATGGAATGTTCTTTTGATGAAGACTTTTTTTGAGAGTATGCCAAATAGCTTGATCGAAGCAGCAATTGTTGAAGGAAGTACAGAAATGCAGACCCTGTATAAGATTGTCTTGCCGCTTTCTAAGCCTGCAATTGCAACCATATCCTTATTTTATGCAGTCCGACATTGGAACAGCTTTTTTCCTGCTTTAATATACCTGAACAATAAGGACTATTATCCCATACAGTTGTTTTTACGACAGATAGTTCTTGAAAGCCAGACGGCTGATGTACTTGGTCAGATTACACGTGTAGAGGATTTAATGTTAACTGAGTCATTGAAGTATGCGACTATTATGATTGTAACAATACCAATATTAATAGTATACCCTTTTATTCAAAAGTATTTTGTTAAAGGTATCATGGTAGGTTCTGTGAAAGGGTAAGTGTGATACTAGGTCGTGTAGAAAAATAATGGGCGTGATTTTTATGTACAAGGGGGCGATAAAATCCATAAGATTATAATTTTAAGAATGGCAAAGTTCTAAGAATGGGACAGGAAAGCTTAAAAAAAAAGATACCAGGGGAGGTAATTATTATGTTCAAAAGTAAGACTAAGGTAATAGCAGTTTTATTAGTGTTGATTATTCTTGCAGGGATTGCATCAGGATGTACATTGAAAAAAGGTGATGAGAAGACAGAACCTACACAGCCTATCTCATCACAGGCACAAGCACAAGTGACCGACAAGCAAGAAGAAGTTGGTGGATACAAGCTTCCATTAACCGAGAAAAAGGTTACCATTGACTATTTAATGTCCGATAACTTACTTGATCCAATTACTGCAGATATGTTAGTTTTAAAGGAAATTCAAGAGAGGACAAATGTATATTGGAATCTAATTTCAGTGCCTAGCACCGGATACGCTGAAAAGTTTGCAATTACGCTTGCTTCGGGAGATATGCCTGATATATTATATTGTGAAATTATAGATAGTAAAAAGTATGGGCCTGAAGGAGCTTTTCTTCCTCTGAATGATTTGCTTGATAGTGTAGGTCCAAATATTGTAAATGGTATTAAAGAGCGAAAAGCTGTAAAAGAGATTACAGCAGATGATGGAAAAATATATGTTATTCCAAAATTCAAAGAATCTATCAAGCCTCATAGCTATATGCTTAGAATGGATTGGATGAACAAGTTGCAGTTAGAGATTCCCTCAACCCTCGATGAGTATTATAACGTACTTAAAGCATTTAAAGATGCTGATCTTGGTGGTGATGGCAGGACTATACCATTAGCAGTCCAAGGTCTCGGAATGTTAAGGGCTGTTTTCAATACTTTTGGCACAGAGGATGGGTTTGTAGCAAAAGATGGACAAATTTATTATGGACCTGCAACACCAGAAATGGAAGATGCAGTAACATACATAAATAAACTATACCAAGATAATCTTATAGAGCGCGATTTTATGGTTATTTCCAGAAAACAATGGGAAGAAAGAGTCAGCACGGGTTTAGCTGGATCAATAACTACTTCCGCAACTCAATCAGATGTTTTTACAGAACTTTTATCATATGATTTTCCTGATGCAATAATGATGCCTATTGAGCCCATAAAAGCACCTGACGGTAACAGATATTCTCGTGGAATATCATGGCTGGGAGCTGGTAACATTGCAATTTCCAGTAAAAGCAAGTATGCAGAATTGATAGTTAGACAATTTGATTATGTTTATAGTGATGAGGGCAGACTCCTTACTTCATATGGAATTGAAGGGGATACATTTACTTATATCAATGGAGAACCTGAGTTCACAGAGAAAATGTTTGAACTGGGAGGAGAAAGATTCACCCAATATGCAATATTCGGACGCAGAGTTCCTGTTAACCCTATTTCTAATGCTGATCTAAAAAGATTTAAAGACACATTGGCAGGGGAAGGTATAAGGTGCAACGTACCGTATATGATGGAACCTGTACCACAACTTGGTTTTTCGTCTGAAGAGTTGAATGAGTTAAAAAATATAGAGACTGACGTCAACGACAAAAAAGATGCATATCTTCTTAAATTTATTACTGGAGATGAACCTTTAAGCAATTGGAGTAAATATATTGAAGAATTAAAGGTTGCAGGACTTGACAGAATGGTAGAAATTTATAATGAAGCATACAGCAGGTTTGATTAAGATAATTAAAATTTTAATTAAGTGATAATTTTGGAGGCGGGGCAAAGGTTGTCATGCCTCCAAATTAGTACTTGCAGTCTTTAAAAGGTTGTAAAAAGGGGAGATAAAAGTTGGAGAAATCTATTGAGAAAAATAATGTTGTTTTAATATGCTGTGATCAGTTAAGAGCAGATTGGTTGGGCTGTAATGGGCACCCTGTTGTTATGACTCCCCAGATAGACCAATTAGCTCAGGAGGGAATTAATTTTCAATCGGCATTTTCAGAATGTCCGGCATGTGTACCTGCCAGAAGAATTCTTATGACAGGTAAAGGAAGCTATTCGATTAAAATGAATAAAAATAGGGCTACTCAGCCATTTGCCGAGGGACCGAAAATTGCAGAAGTGATGACACAATCGGGGTACCAGACTTTTGCAGCAGGAAAACTCCACACATGTCCTCCCAGAAACAGAATAGGGTTTGAGGAAGTTCAGCTAAATGAAGAAGGGAGAAAGATTCATGAGTGCTTTAAGGATGATTACGAAGCATTTTTAGCTGATAATGGCTACTCTCACCTTGCGTATACTCATGGTATGGGCAATAATGAATATGGAATGAGAATAAACCCGTTACCAGAACCATTTACTACTACTCACTGGACTGCACAAAAGGCAATGGAGTTTATTGAGAGAAGAGATCCTACAAGACCGTTTTTCCTTCATATTTCTTTTGATAAGCCTCATCCATCTATAGCACCTACTCAAGAATACTTTAATTTGTATAAAGATATTGAAATGCCTAGGCCTGTAGAAGGCGACTGGACAAAACACAAATTACCAAGCCACACACGCTATCAACAGTTAAAAAACAACTATGACATGTGGAAAGGTCATCCCTTGGTAATACAACAAAGCCTTAAAGGATATGCAGCTATGATAACCCATATCGATAGCATGATTGGTGTGTTTTTAGGAACATTAAGGGAAAATGGGCTGTTAGATAATACCATGATTATTTTCACAAGTGATCATGGAGATAACCTGTTTGATCATGGAGGACTAGCAAAAGTAGACTTTTTCAAAGGTTCATGCAGTATACCTTATATAATTTGTCCACCAAAGAAATGGGTAACAGAAAACGGGTTTATACTGGGACAATTAAATAAAAAAACCTCGGCTTCACTCATGGATATAATGCCTACTGTTCTTGAAATGTGTGGAATTAGTATTCCGGATTCTGTAGAGGGACAGTCGTTAGTTCCTGTACTACTTGATGAAAATGCAAATTTTAGAGAGAAGTCTTTTGGTAATTGCAGCGTGTTATATACAGTTATGGATGGCAGGTTTAAATACATTTGGGCAGGAGACGATGGGTATGAGTTTTTGTTTGATACTCATGTTGATCCACGTGATTGTGATGATTTAGCAGAAAAAGAAGAGTACAAAGACATGCTTATCACTTTCAGAAAAGACTTAATAAATTGGTTGGAAGTAAATGATGATCCTCATGTAGAAGATGGTAAGCTAAAAACGATTCCGTATTACAAAGAATTACTAAAAACAGCCTCTTCCAGAACATCGTGGAATAACAGAGGGAGACATTGAGATGAATAATGCGGGTGACTTTTTGCAAAGACCTAATTTCTTATTTATCATGACCGACCAGCACAGGTTTGATTATCTCTCCTGTGCCGGGTCAGCTTTTACTGATACAAATAATATAGATAGTATAGCACAAGAGGGCATGCGTTTTAGTAACTGTTATACAAATTCACCGGTCTGTGCACCTGCTAGAATTGCTCTTGCAACAGGTATTCAACCATTTAGGTTAGGAGTTCTTGACAACTATTGTTATCTACCGTTGAGTACACCTACCTATTATCAGCGATTAAGAGACTACGGCTATAGGGTTGGATGCGTAGGAAAGCTTGATCTGTCTAAACCTGATGGTTATATTGGATTTAATGGAGACAGACCATGCACATATTCATTTGGGTTTACACATCCGCATGAGTGTGAAGGAAAAAATCGTGCAACAATGTCCTGCGAGCCTATAGGACCCTATACAAGCTATTTGGATAGAAAAAATATGCTAAAGACTTTTCATAACAATAGTAAAGTTAGAAAAAGAGAAGATACATGGTTTAAAGCACAAAACTTTAATTCTGTACTGGATACAGAGGATTATCATGATGTATATATAGGGAGAAAATCGGAGGAATGGTTGAGAAATATAACAACAGATCATCCCTTTCATTTATTTGTTAGTTTTGTGGGTCCTCATACCCCTTTTGAGCCACCAGCTGAATATTGGCAAAGATATAAAGAAGTTGATGTTCCGGAGGCAATTGAAGATAATTTGGAAAGTAAACCTGAATGGGTGAAAAAGTTATCTTGTAAGTACAATGTTTCCGCTGAACAGGTACCTGAGACTAGAAGACGATATGCAGCTTCAATTAAAGTGATAGACGATATGATAGGCTTGATAATAGATACACTAAGAGAAAGAAATCTACTAGAAAATACTTATATAATTTTCACTAGTGACCATGGAGAAATGCTGGGAGATTATGGTTTATACACAAAACATGTAGCTTATGAGCCTTCGATACATATACCTCTAATTATATCAGGACCTTGCATACCAAAGGGGCAGGTTTGTAACAGCATGATAGAACTTATTGATCTGAACCCTACGATATGTGACCTAGCAGGTATACCTCGAATTCAGGGGATAGATGCCAAATCCTTTTTACAAGTTTTGAAGAGGGAAGAAATAAAACATCGAAGCCAGATTATCTGCAGCGAAAGAAACTTCCGATGTATCCGCACAGATAGATATAAATATATAGAAAATTATAATGATGTTTCAGAGCTTTATGATCTTGTGGAAGATCCTTGTGAGCTCAATAATATATCAGAGAAAAAAGCAGATATTGTATTAGATATGAAGAAATGTTTAAAAAAAAGGTGTATGGAGGGTAAGTGGAATAGGTGATTAAAAAGGTTTGTATGAAACAAAAAGTTATTATTTCAGATAAGAGTGTATGTATAGTAAAAGGTAATGATTCATATAGAGATTCTGGCAATGGACTGATTGAAATAAAAACTGGTGTTAGCAAAGCATTAATAGGCTTTGGGAGCAGGTTTGAATTTTCAGATGAATTAATTATTAAGCGTGCCAAATTAAGAGTGTTTGTTCACAAAGCAGGAACAAGGCAAAGCGGAAGACTTGATGTATATGGTGTAATGAAAGATGGTTTACTTCATGAATTTGAGCTTTACAAAGAGAATCATCATGAGCTGTTATGGCTAGATGCAATTGATATATATAACAATCGTGGCAATACAGGGTGGTATGAAGTCGATGTAACAGATTACATTAGTGATAGTCATTTAAATAAAAGATATATAGCCTTTAAAATAGAGTGTGAGACGAAATTAAAAAATGATTCACCTGTATATTTATGTGGTTGCAACTCGGAAATGAACAAACCGGAGTTGTTAATTGAGTACTATAAGAATAACGACATTAATAAGCCTAATCAGTGTAAATACAAAATGGATCCGTTACATGGTTATAAATTATGGCTTGATTACAAAACTATCAGTGACAAAACAAAGATTTCTGAATATAGGGATAATATTAAAAATATATATGTTGATGCTTCGGGAGATATTATTGATTCTGCTGTAGAGGAGCTAAAAGAAGGCTTGACAGGTCTTCTGGATAGTGAGATAAAAATCGCAGATAAAATCACACAGGGATCTGTAGTATTAACAAACAACAAAGAAGGAGCCCTTCTTAAGGAAACTTTTCAACTCATGCCAAGCCTTGGAGAAGAAGGTTTCACCATACGTACAATAAACTTAAATAAAACAAAGATTATTGTGATAGCAGCTTTGGGGAATAAAGGATTGCTGTATGGTGCATATAGATTTCTGGAATTTTTGAAATGCTTGGGGGATTTAAGCAAATTAAACATATCAGATAAGCCAATGGTAAAACTAAGAATGCTTAACCACTGGGATAATTGGAATGGAACTATAGAGAGGGGGTACGCTGGTAGTAGTATTTGGAATTGGGATGACTTACCTGAAAAAATTAACCCCAGGTACAGGGACTATGTTCGTGCATGTGCATCTATTGGCATAAATGGCACGGTAATTAACAATGTAAATTCGCAAAATGAGTTTATTAAAACTTATAATCTAATAAAAGTGGCTGCACTTGCTGACGAATTAAGAAAATATGGAATAAGAATATTTATTTGTGTGCCATTTAACTGTCCTATAACACTAGGAGGGATTAATACAGCTGACCCCCTTGATGAAAGAGTTATAAACTGGTGGAAACGAAAAACAAGAGAAATATATGACTATATTCCCGACTTCGGAGGGTATGTTGTAAAAGGTGATTCTGAAAGTCAACCTGGACCATTGCAGTATGGAAGAGATCATAGTGAAGGTGCAAACATGCTGGCAAATGTTCTAAATGAGTTTGGAGGGATTCTCATCTGGAGAGCGTTTGTCTATAATATAAAGGGTCTTGACAAAGATAGGGCAAAACAGGCTTTCCAGATATTTAAACCTCTTGATGGAAGGTTTTCTGAGAATGTAATCCTGCAAGTAAAAAACGGACCTTTAGATTTTCAGGTGAGAGAAGCAGTTTCACCCATTATAGGAGGGATGGAAAAGACTGATGTAGGAATAGAACTCCAAATTGCACAGGAGTATACAGGACAATCTACTCATCTATGCTGGCTTGTGCCTCAATGGAAAGAAATATTTATGTTTGACACCCATATGCATGGTGCAAATTCTAAGGTTTTTGAAATTATTGAAGGAAAACTAGGATCAAATAGAAACACACTTGTTGCAGGAGTCGCTAATACCGGTTCTGATATGAATTGGACAAGACATCCTCTTTCCCAAGCAAACTGGTATGGTTTTGGACGGCTTGCGTGGAATCCACAATTAAAATGCGAAGATATAGCTGACGAATGGGTTAAAATGACGTATGGAACTGATAGCGATGTTTTAATTACAATAAAAACAATGCTTATGAATTCATGGGAAACTTACGAAAGCTATACTTCACCCTTAGGACTTGGATACATTTGTGACAGACCAAGGCATTTTAACCCCTCTCCTGAAACTAGAAGCAATTATAATGGTACCGATTTGAATGGTCTAGGATATGATCGCACAAAAGCTACAGGTTCAGGGTATGTAGACCAGTATCATGAGCATGTATCAAAGATGCTTGATGATATATCCACAACTCCCGAGGAACTACTACTTTGGTTTCACCATGTAAACTGGAATTATAAGCTTAAATGCGGGAGGACATTAATTCAATACATGTATGATTCATATTTTTTGGGGGTTGAAGAGGTTGAAAAAATGATTGTTATGTGGGGAAAAATGATAAGTAAAATTGATTTTCAGTCATTTAAGACTGTGCATTCTATGCTTTATAAACAGCATGATGAAGCAATTGTATGGAGAAATATACTTTGTAGATACTATTTTGGTCTATCTGGAATTAAGGGCAAACAGGTGCAAAATGAAGTGTTTGCATTGCCCGAGGTATATATAAAGGACTTAGCTGTAAAGCCAAGTCAGATAATAGAAAACATACAAGTCAGCAAGCTAGGAACTATCTATTTATTATCAACAGAGCGTGCGTGCTCAGGTTCATATGAAAAAGCAAGAAGACTCAAGCTTGCAGACGATGGCTTAACAGGAACCTCTGCAAGGGTTGATAGGCTAGATATTCCCACTAAAATAATGGCTCCCCAAAATCCTGGTAAGTATAAGCTGTATGCTTGTGATAAATATGGAAACATATCTTTACCGTCAGATGGGACGGTTAAGGTTTTAGAATAATAAGACTATTTAATGCAAGGAGGATTTACATGGATATTTTGGCAAGGTGTGAAAGCAGTCGTATTCAGATATTGGAAAATGAGCATTTAAAACCTATTCTTGTTCAAAACGCATCTCCGAACAGGAGACCATATATTCATCCGATTTTAGCACCTGTTAGCAAAGGATGTATTACTGAAAATGAACCTTGGCACCACATATGGCAGCATGGACTCTATACAGGTCTTCATGGTGTAAATGGATGGGATTTTTGGACAGAGGGTTTGTCAAAAGGAGGTCTTAAAAAGGATGGCACATTTCATCCTTACACGCTAGAACACCCGATTATAAATGAAAACAAGGCAAAATGGAACGTGATATGTGAATGGAAGGAAAGGAAGGGTTTACCTTTACTTACAGAGGACCAAAGATGGACCTTCACTCACAATGAGTCGTACTATTTTCTTGATTTAGATTGGAGATTAACAGCAAGACAGCAGATTTGTTTTGAGCAGTGTAAGTATGGCGGGCTATTCTTACGGATTCCCTATAGGGAAGGAGTGGAAGCACATCTTGCAAACAGTGAAGGGAAAACAATTTCTGATGCAGAAGGAAAACGGGCAAGATGGTTGGCTGTTGATATAATTCCTCCCGATATGAAGTATGCAGCTGGAATAGCAATATTTGACCATCCCGAAAATATTACATTTCCAGTATCATGGCGAGCCGACAAACAATATGGTGTTTCTCCAAGCCCATGTATATTAGCTAAGTCCTCATTGGAAGAAGGACAAACAAGGCATGAGCGTTATAGACTTTATATCTTTGATGGCTCAATTAATAAAACAAAAATAGAACAGTACTGGAACGAATTCGCGAAAGAATAAAGGAGGAAAAAATGATGAGTGTAATTATTGTAACAAATATATTTGATGGTAAATGGCCTTTTGCAGCGGATCATTTACATAAGATATGGGGAAAGCAGGGCGAGGTTCATTTAATAAGAATGGGCTATAAAGATACCCGTACCTTGGTGCAGATGGTGGATTCTCCTGAAAAAATAAAAAGACTTGTATGCTTAGGATATGAAATAACATTAGAAGATTTAAAAAGGTTGTCTAACTTAGAAGAATTAGCAGTTACCAGTAAACAATTAACAGATGAAATTGCGTCTGAAGCAAGAGACAGGAATATAAGTATATATATGCATACAAGTGAAGGATACTGGAAAGAATCAGTTGCTGAATTTGCAGTTGGATTGACAATTTGTGGATTACGCAGAATTCCACAGTTATATATGCAAATGCGGTCGAATCTTGATATATGGAAGTACACACCTGAGCCGGGTCAGGCAGCACCAGGCAAAAGAGGTCAGCAGTATGCTGATGACAGTCGTTTTACTAATGGCACAATATCGGGAAAAAGGATACGTATAGTAGGAGCTGGAAATATTGCATCCCATTATGGAAAAATTGCATCATGTATGGGCGCTGATGTAGCCGCATATGATCCTTATGCAAGAGAAACTACCTTTGACCTTTCAGGAATGAGAAGGGAATTCAGACTGGAAAAACTGGTAGAAGATGCAGAGATCTTTGCTCCTATGGTTCCTCTTAACGACTCTACAAGGGGGCTTATAACCTCGGATTTAATAAATCGGCTTCCTATTGGATGCTTAGTTATATTAGTAACACGGGCTAAAATATGTGATATGCCGTCAATCCGACAACGTGTAATTAATGATGAAATCGCATTAGCAGCAGATGTTTTTGATATTGAACCTTTTCCACTAGCTGATGAACTCATTGTTAGACATAATGTGGTACACACACCGCATATAGCAGGAAGAACCAGGCAAGCGAATGAAAGCTATGTCAAAAAGCTCGCGGAACAGTTTAAGCGTTATGAAGGAGAGTGAATTAAGTAATGAGTGAAAAGAAGATCAAGGTTGCAATTGTTGGATTAGGATTTGGTAAGGAATTCATCCCTATTTATCAGCGGCATCCCTATTGTAGTTCAGTAGCAATTTGCACCAGGAATGAGATTACTCTAGATAAAGTTAGAGGCGAGTTTAATATACCTAAAGAAGATTGTTTTACTAATTTTAACGATATCTTGGGTAGAAGAGATATTGATGCTATTCATATTGTAACTCCCATTCCACTTCATGCTGAGCAGACAATTGCAAGTTTGGAAGCCGAAAAACATACAGCTTGCACAGTGCCGATGGCAACAAGCATCGAAGAGATAAAAGCAATAGTTAAAGCTCAAAAAAAGAGTGGAAAACAATACATGATGATGGAGACGGCTGTTTATACGAGAGAGTTCTTATTAGTAAAGGATCTTTATGAAAAAGGAGAGCTGGGAAGTATAAGCTTTCTAAGAGGAGCCCATTATCAGAACATGGAAGGTTGGCCTGGTTATTGGAAGGGACTACCACCGATGTGGTATGCTACACATGCAGTATCACCACTATTTGCATTAGTGGATGCTCGACCGGTAAAGGTTCACTGTTTCGGTTCAGGAAGAGTAAGAGAGGAATTAGTTGAGCCCTATGGCAACCAATATAGATTTGAGACAGCAGTATTCAAACTCAATAAAGATGATTTAGCTGCTGAAGTAAGTCGTTTCTTATTTCAAACATCACGTCAATACACCGAAAGCTTCAATGTTTATGGAGAAAAAATGTCTTTTGAATGGCAGCAAATTGAAACAGAGTTTCCAGTTCTATTTAAAGGTGAAGAAACAATACGTATTAAAGATGTTCCTGACCGCCAGGATTTACTGCCAAAGGAAGTCGCAATGTTTACAAAAAGAGGTGTATATGATGAAGAAAATGCACACCTATCCTTTGTACAAGGTTCAGGACATGGCGGATCCCATCCCCATCTTGTACACGAGTTCTTAAGCAGTATTGTAGAAGGAAGAAAGACTTATATTGATGTGGTAACATCAGCATATTGGACAGCTGCAGGTTTGTGTGCACATCAATCTGCTATGAATGATGGAAAGGAAATAGTGCTCCCTGTATTTGAAAATATTTGATAAGGATTATAAAAATCTCTGAAGCTTGTATCCGATAATCACGTTTGACCTGAAGAAACAAAATAGGTTTTTCAATGGAAAGTATAGATTTGATAGGTGCATTAGACTTTTAAGGCTATCCAGTCCTCTGTACAGATATCTATTACTAACCAATGGTAGTGGAGGTACATTAAAATGTTGTGCTATTAGTCCAATCATTGCATCAAATTTAGGTTGTGTCTCAAAGTGCAGCCAACAATGTTCTCAGGACAGCTAAGTTTTACATTAAATTATGTCAAAGGATTGATGGAGATATGAACAACAATTATAAGCTTGATCAAGGCATCAGTGAATGGGATATTGTAATGCCAGAGGCAGTTGGTGTTACTTCAAAGGCAGTCATAGATTTTTTGGATGAGTTGGACTATGAGGATTTATGTATGCATGGATTTGTTATGGTAAAGGACAGAAAAGTATTTTCAGAAGGGTACTATACTCCATTTCATGAAGGTTTTCAACATAGAATGTATTCTGTAAGTAAAAGCTTTACTTCAGTAGCAATCGGGTTGCTTATAGAAGAAGGAAAACTATCTTTAGATGACAAAATTTATGATTACTTTTCTGACAAGCTTACTGGAGAAGAAGTGCACCCATATATCAAACTTACCACAATAAGAGACATGCTTTGTATGGCAACTGCACATAAATCCACTACCTATAATCAGGTAAAGTCAGATGATTGGGTTAAAACTTTTTTTACTGTTAGTCCTGTTCGTTACCCGGGGACAAGCTTTGTCTATGATACTTCTTCAACACATGTATTATCCGCTCTTGTAGAAAAATTGAGCAACATGTCTCTTTTCGAATATTTAAAGTCTAAAGTACTAAATGAAATTGGATTTTCAAGAAACTCCAAATGGCTTACCTGCCCGATGGGAATCTGTCGGGGTGGAGGTGGTTTAATTTGTACTTTGAGAGATTTAGTGAAGTTTGCATATGTTTGCATGAATGATGGACAATATGGGGGGAGACAGCTAATTCCAAGAGATTTTATAAGAGCAGCTACCAAAAAACAAATTGATACTAGTTTGCGAACTGTAATAGAAGAACAGCAAGGTTATGGATATAAATTCTGGAGGTGCCGTAATAATGGTTTCATGTTATATGGACTTGGTGGGCAAATGGCTGTGTGCCTTCCGGATTTTAATTTTATTTTTGCAGTAGTAGGTTTTAACCATGCAAGTCCAGCTAACGTACAATCTATTTTTTCAGCGTTGTGGCATAACATCTTACCTATTCTCAAGAAAAAGCACCAGGATATGATCGCAGAAGAACCGGAAACGATCCAGAAGTTAGCAGACAGAATAGCGAGGCTAAAGGTAAAATCAGTAGAAGGAGTAATGGTGTCAGAGATAATTCCGTTTATTAGTGGTAATACTTATTCTTTTCCCTCGAATTTTATGGGTTTAAAGGAATGCAGTTTTCGGTTTAACTTGGGAGAAGAAAAAGGTACTTTTTCTTTTACAAAAGAAAAAGGCACATATGAAATTAGTTTTGGAATGGGCAATATGGAAGTGTGCAAATTTCCGGAAACTGATTTCAACTGTAATACATCTGCAGCATGGGTAGAAACTAACAAACTATATATGCGCACTTATGTTTTAGATGATTGTTTCGCAGATATCAAAATGACAGCAACCTTTATAGAAGATAAAATTACCATTGCCATGAAAAAGACTTCGGAATCTATGATGTTCGAACAGTACCAAGGACTTGTGTCGGGTATTTTAAAGCAACCTAGCTCTTTTAAGGATAAATTTGAGATTTGAAGTGATGTTTATTCGACTTATCTGCTTAAGTATATTGAGATTGTTAGAGTCGGTGAAGAATATGAAAGATGTCAAACTAAGAATGTTCTTTGCAACAGTGCTTTCAGAAGGATGCATTGTTTTTTCACATGTTTACTTATAGTTGCAATTTTTTATGGCAGTTATGCTTGGTGAGCCATTGACCTTAACTGAAGTTCTTTAACTGAAAAGTTGCTATAAGAATTAGTGCTTCTAAAACACTTAAATATAGACCATTATAGGATTAGCGGAAAAAATATTTTTAAAAGTATTGCATTCCGCTATCTTTTATGGTAAAATATTACGTGAT
>Ga0265293_10003967_pt1 | contig 26755 bp, 31 predicted proteins | sample Munlanlewell138R_FD_192505 | JGI IMG/M metagenome (GOLD analysis project Ga0265293, IMG submission 192505) | Leachate microbial communities from a municipal landfill in Southern Ontario, Canada - Leachate well 138R | ecosystem: Engineered > Solid waste > Landfill > Unclassified | place: Canada...
GTTTTCGCCTTTTTCGATACGCGGAACACGAATGACGACACAAGGCCGATGACGAATCCGAGTGCAACGGAAAGAAAAACTATGATAGCAAGCGATGTCTGAGATGACCAGGTGAAGATCGAGATCGAAATTGGCTGGGAATTCTGTATTGAAAAGATAGCGACGATAATGACAATGCAAATAAAGATGATGAGGATCATAAATCGCATAGCGCCTCCTTGCCCGGCTTCAAGCCCGGATGATGCTCCTTAAGTTCGGTTGTCTTCCTCCACCGCTTCACGGATCTTGTCGAGTATCTCGGGCACCGCTGCAATGACCCGGTCCCAACTCGCAATGAGAGGAACACCGAGGGGATCTTTCGTGATCACTGCAGCGGCGGTTTTGATGCCGTTTGCAAATGTCTCCATTGAAAGGCTCTCTTCGTGACGGTCAAAACGCAGATTGTTGATCGAAGCGTCATCTTCATAGCGCTTCAGAACGTCCTGTGCCGTACGTGTATACGTGGCGAAAAGCGTTTTGAAAAAACCGTCGGAAAAGACAATTCCTTCGGAAGCAAGGGTCCGAAATATCGATTTGGCGATATCAACACCCATTTTATTGAGTCCTTTTGACGCATCTTCCGGGGACAGTTCTTGGTGTTTATGCTCATAATTCTCGGATAGATCGACTTGGCATACCCGGTTGATAGACGTGTTCTTATACACTTCGGCCAGGGTGCCCACCTCGAGCCCCCAATCACCAGGTATCTTGTTCACTCTGGCGAGATTGACATCCATGGAAAATTCACCGGCCAATATATAGCGGAAACTGTCGAAGAATACGAGAAGTGGATGAAAACCTATCATGTTCTCGAGCGCCCGTATAAGAGGGGCCACCAAAAGCCTTGTGACCCGTCCATACATTTTATCTGTTACCCGGGCGTAATAGCCCTTGCAGAAATCGTAATCGAGGCTTGGGTTCATAACGGGATAGCACAGACGCGCAAGCATATCGCGCGAATATGTAATGATATCGCAGTCGTGCAGGGCTATCGTGTTGAATTCGCGCCGTGCGAGAACATACCCGTATGCCATCCATACCGACCGGCCCTTGCCTTCAATACCGGTCGGCAGGTCTTCGGCCTCGATGATGCGATAGAGCTTTCTTATTCTCTTGCCGTTATTCCAGACAACGTAGGTCTTTTGAGGCAGGACCGAAAAGAATTGACGGGCTGCGGCAAACTCGGCATCGGAGGCCGGTCCTAACGTTACGATGATGTCTTTGATATATTGTACCTTCTTAAGCTCGTCTACTATTTTTCTTAATGCCTCACCGTTAATTTCACTGGAAAGGGACGGAAGGACAAGGGCGATGGGCCTGTCCCGCGCATACTTTAGCAACCTCGACTCAAGCTCCTCGATATTGTCTTTTCCCAATCTATGCAGTGTAGCAATCGCGCCGGCCTGGTAGAAATCCGACATGTGGCGCCCCCTTGTGGATATGATTCTCTATTTCATCAGCAAAACACAGCATTATTCCGGACTTTCCTTATGCCACCCGGAGGTAATATATTATATGCATGACCGATCATGGTGTCGACAAGAGCTGGCTGCAAAAGGGCTTCAGCAGTACTTTAGGGGTGTCCCGCAAAATCATAATTTTCACCGACCTTGACGGGACCCTCCTTGACGTCGTCTATTCATATCACGCAGCGAACGAAGCCCTTCATAGTATCCGGGAACAGGATATCCCCCTCGTCATCTGTTCAAGCAAAACGCGGGCGGAGATCGAGTATTACCAGGCAAAAATAGAAATAGCCGGCCCTTTTATTCCCGAGAATGGAGGTGCGGTTTATATACCACGGGGATATTTTTCCCGGGAAACGGAAGATTCGATCAATTTCGACGAGAATGAAGAGGGTTTCCGGATCATCCGGCTCGGTGCGGACTACCGGGATCTCCGGGCAGCTTTGGTCGAACTGCGCGATAGCGGATTTGATGTGCAGGGTTTTGGGGATATGTCGGGCCCGGAGATAGCACTATTGACGAAACTGCCGGAAGATCAGGCGATGTTAGCCGCCAGACGTGAATTCGATGAGCCTTTCATTTTTGAGGGAACCGCGGAAGAAACCGGAAGGATGGCGGATGCCATACGTTCGAAGGGATTTGACCTGGCCCGTGGGGCTTTTTTTCATATTTTCGGCCAAAGCGACAAGGGCAGGGCGGTATCGATCCTTATCGATATATACCTTAGGGAATTTGCCGGGATACTTACTGTCGCTCTCGGGGACAGTTCCATTGATCTTCCCATGTTGCGGATTGTCGATGTTCCGGTTATGATCCAAAAACCGGACGGCTCGTTTGACCCGGAACTCGAAAGAGAGAATTTTCAAAGGGCTGATGGCATCGGCCCTCACGGATGGAACAAAGCGGTTATGAAGATCCTGTCGTCTTCGCCATGACCCATTGTGTCATGCACTGAACATATCTCGGGCGGAGTCGTTTTACCGCTCCTTTTCCGTCTTGACATACAGGACGGGTTTGTATTATAAAAGACAACACGCGCGGGAATAACTCAGCGGTAGAGTGCAACCTTGCCAAGGTTGAAGTCGCGGGTTCAAATCCCGTTTCCCGCTCCATAGATTATTAGCGAGCATAAACGCTCGCTGTTATAATAAGGTAATCGCGGGCACGAAGCGCAGGTCGCCCGGTCCTTCAAATATGGCGGCATAGCCAAGTGGTAAGGCGACGGTCTGCAAAACCGTTATTCTCCGGTTCAAATCCGGATGCCGCCTCCATTAAAAACCAGTTTCAGGTTTCAAGTTTCAGGATGAACAGAAAAATATTGAGCTTACGAACAACGGCCTCAGGGCACACCCCGTGCTTTCCGAGCGTTCCTTGTTGCTAATAGTGTTAATATTGCCTTTGGCAATGCCGATTAGGGGTGTTTATAAAATGTTGTGGGTTTTGTTGACCGGGACCATTGACGGAAAATAATGATTCCGGTTTTTATTTACCAGCTTTTGTCGGTATCGCAACTGACTTGTTTTCTGCCGAGCATTTGGTTGATTATCGCCCTCGCACAGCCGACTCCCGCACTTACGGTCACTGCCCCCAGGGGGCAATTGCGCTGGCACGCGCCACATTCTATACAGGCGTCACGCAGGACAATCTCGATCTTTCCATTGGAACGCCGAAGGACCTGGCGCGGGCAGACTGAAAGACATATGCCACATCCGTTGCATATTTCCGGGTTATGGGACAGGGTGACGACGTCTCTGAGATAGATCATGGGTTTCATCATTTTCTACCTCCCTGAACGAGCGATGAGCCACAAAAGGAGCCCTAAACTCGCGCCGGCAATCTCGAGCGGAAGAGCAAATCGCATCTCCTTTCTTACACCCGAAAGCGAAGCGAAAGTCGAAGACCCAGTAAAATTCATTGCAAGGTAAGCGGACATGGCTGGAATTGAGACAAGAAGAACGGTTTTTTCGAGCAGACTTGAAGCGTGACCAAAGGAAATGACAAAAAGGGCGGCCAAAATACCGATCACTGTTCCTTTTACCGAAAAGGCCCGACCCGGCAACCAAGGGAGCAAAAGTGGGGCAAGCACCGCGCCCGCAAGTATAGAGGCCACAATCGCCTCGGCGGGAATTGCAAAGTACCCGAGTGCTTCCGATATCGAGAACCCTGCAAAAAGAAAACACAAAACGAGAAGGGCAGCAGCAGCAAACAACCCAGCTTTTACGGCGGGCACCACTTCCATCGGGACAAGGGCCAACCTTTCGGGAAACCCGAATTCCTTTGTTCTCATTCGTTCTTCTGCATAGAGACATTTCTCGAGAAACTCAGGTATATCTTCGGCTTTAACGGGCCCGTAAATAACCTGAAAACCTGAACGTTTCTTTACCTCATGGCCTGCAACTCCCGGTCCGGCAAGTTGGGGAAGTATCAGCTTTCGGTGATTCACAATGTCGGTGAGACGGCTCGATTGAATCCGATCAACCAGTTCGTCAGTCCCGAAGGTCCCCTTCCCTGCAGCGCACCACACGTTGATGCCCAGCGTGTCGAGCACGAGGACCCATCCGTCTATCGACGCGACAGCCTTTCTGAGCAGATCGAATGTCAGTTTATAATTTGCTGTGACGAAAACCGGGGACTCTGCGGTTGGTTCGCCTGTTGCGTAAAGGCCGGCGTCAATCCTGTATTTCATGCGCCCAATCCCCCATCGCACCTTGAACGCACCCATGCGGTCGGCCTGGCTGAATATCTTCGATATCCTGGGGACAGGGCCGGCACTGGTCGTAATGGTACCGATGACGAAAGACTGATCGAGACGAGGAGGCCTTACCGGGCCCCGCTTCTCTGAGGGGCCTCAGCAGGGTGCATCATCACGTACGACTTGCAGAGTGGGAAAGGGTTCCATAGTGTTTATAATAAGGCTTCCCGTTGCTTTTGTCAAGATTTGTTATATCAATAAATTTTTATATGATGGCCGAATAACATATTGACATAACATCAAATGATATGTATACATATAAAAGAGAATTGATATTATGCGAGGCGAGCAATGAAGGAACTTCTCTCGGTGTTCAAGGCATTATCCGACGAAACACGGTTAAGGATCGTTAAGCTTCTTGAACGGGGCGAACTGTGCGTATGCCACATCGTAGCCGCTGTCGATATGTCCCAATCGAAGGTCTCTTTTCATCTGAAGACCCTCAAGGAGGCAGGGCTCGTCAAAGATAGACGGGAAGGGAAGTGGATGTATTACCGCCTCAACGAATCCGACCTGTTCAAACGTCTTCTCTTTCTTTCCATCGCCGAAAGGGTAAGGGAAGAAGCCGCAGTGGGCGATCGACAAAGATTGGAAGCCTTTATCACGTCAAGGCCGGAAGAGTTCGCGGTTATGGGGTCCGGACCTTGCTGCCGGGTATGAACATGGATGATACCGCCCGAAGGCTTTCTTTTCTCGACCGTTTTCTGACCCTGTGGATCTTCTTAGCCATGCTTGCCGGTGTTGCCTGGGGATACCTTTCCCCAGGTGTCGTACAATTCTGGGATCAATTCCAGTCCGGGACCACAAATATACCAATCGCGGTCGGCCTTATCCTCATGATGTACCCACCGCTCGCGAAAGTTCGGTACGAGGAACTCGGCGAGGTATTCAAGAACGGGAAAGTTCTCCTGCTCTCTCTGGTTCAGAATTGGGTGGTGGGGCCTGTTCTCATGTTTATCCTCGCCATTCTGTTCCTGAGGGGATATCCGGAGTATATGATCGGTCTCATCCTGATCGGCCTTGCCCGATGTATCGCCATGGTCATCGTCTGGAACGATCTCGCGAAAGGAGACACTGAATACTGCGCCGGCCTTGTCGCCTTCAATTCGATATTTCAAGTTTTATTCTTTTCCCTCTACGCCTATATTTTTGTGACTATCCTTCCGCCAATGCTCGGGCTTAAAGGAATTGTCGTGGACATCACGATCGGGCAGATCGCGAAAAGTGTTTTTATCTATCTGGGCATTCCGTTTATAGCAGGTGTTATAACAAGATTTGTCCTGATCAACGTAAAGAACAAAGACTGGTACCATCAGCGTTTTATTCCCAGGATCAGTCCCATAACGCTCGTTGCCCTTCTTTTTACAATACTCGTTATGTTTTCCCTCAAGGGAGAATATATCATCAAAATACCCGTTGATGTGGTACGGATAGCTGCTCCCTTATTGATGTACTTCATTATTATGTTTCTCGTTTCCTTCTTCATGAGTGCCAAAGCGAAGGCCCACTACGGTCAGGCTGCAACACTCTCCTTTACCGCAGCCTCGAATAACTTTGAGCTGGCTATCGCCGTCACGGTCGCTGTTTTCGGTATTAATTCCGGTCAGGCGTTCGCAGCAGTTATCGGGCCGCTTGTTGAAGTTCCCGTCCTCATCAATCTGGTTCACCTTGCTCTCTGGTTGAAAAAGAGATACTTTCCATATGCCGTGGAGATGCCGACAGGTGTCTGTTACTACACGTGCAGGGACTGACCGCAGCGGATTTCTCGCTTCGAACCAGGATCACCAAGCGCTGCGTCCGCAATCAACAAAATGGAAGACCACTCGCTTTGATCCATTTCCACCGGATCTGAAGACGCAAGTCAAGAAAGGAAACAACCCTGGGACCCCGATCGTAATCCAGTTTTCTGCTTTTGTCATCCTCTTGTCATCAGAAGGACTACATTCGAATTGTTGTTTTGATGATATACACTTTGGGCTTATCATAATAACCTTATTGAAGGTTGTTTGTTAAAATGCCTGATGGCGGCATAGCCAAGTGGTAAGGCAATGGTCTGCAAAACCGTTATTCTCCGGTTCAAATCCGGGTGCCGCCTCCAACAAAAACCAGTTTCAAATTTCAGGATAAATACAAAATATATACAAGACGTTAGCTTCGGAGGTTGGCATGAGAGAGCCTTGCACCCGTGAGGTTGGCACCGGTGAGGTTTGCACCGGACAGGTCGGCGAAGGTGAGATCGGCAAAGGACAGGTGGGCACCGGTGAGGTTGGCATGAGGGAGCCTGGCACACGTCAGGTCGGCACACGTCAGGTCGGCACCGGTGAGGTTTGCACCGGACAGGTCGGTATAGGTGAGTCTGGCGTGGGTGAGGTTGGCATGAGAGAGCCTTGCACCCGTGAGGTTGGCACCGGTGAGGTTTGCACCGGACAGGTCGGCGCCGGACAGGTCGGCAAGGTAGGACTCGGCAAGGTAGAGGTCAGCAAGGTAGAGGTCGGCACCGGACAGGTCGGCACCGGACAGATCGGCAAAGAATAGGTGAGTGCGAATAAGTTTGGCACCAGGGAGCCTGGCGTCAGTCAGGTCAGCACCGGACAGGTCGGCACCGGACAGGTCGGCTCCGGATAGATCGGCACTGTCGAGGTCGGCCCGGGAGAGGTCGGCCCGGGAGAGATTGACACCGACGAGGCTGAAACATTTGAGGTCGGCTCCGGATAGATCGGCACGTATGGCGTCACCATGACCGTCAAGCCATAGCAGGTGGCTGGACAAAACATTTTTAAGTTCATCCTCTGTGATTTTCATGACAGGTCCATCGTAAAGTCCTAAAACATATTTCCCGCAGGCACAAGACCGATCGAGAGGACCCCACCTCTAGGTTTCCCCTGAAACCTTCAATTGACAACAATCTATATTATAGTACCGATTGTGAAGCTTGCAAATATGCTATTGCATCTCTACAACTGCAGTCAGCCAAGGGTGGAGGTGCAAGGACAGCAAGAAGATCTTCCTTGAAACGTATCAATCCAGTATAAAATCCCATGCGGTATCGTTGATCCAGATGCTGTAATAGCCTCGGCCGAAAAGCCCTTTGGGCTTTATGATATACATATCTTTACCCTGTTGTTTCACGTCAAGGTCGATCGCCTTGCCGAAAGCGAAGCGCGGCTTGCCGAGAGATGACGGCTGATAGAACCCCATGGGATTTACGGTAAGTACGCTCATGTCGTACTGGCCGTAAAGAACCAGGTATTCGACATCTTTAAGAAAATAATGGGCGGGATTGTTCGATTCGACGAAAAACACACCGTTTTCATCGAAGACTATGTTCGGCAGTATGCGTACGTATCCTTTTTTAAGTTTGATATACGCCCCGTACTCCTTAACGCCCGAAACCGTCTTTGCCGTCTTCGCAGGTTTTTCATTCTTTGCATACAGGGGTGCAACTGAAAAAATACATAACAAAGCCAGACAAAACCCGGTAAAAAATATCGTCTTTATTATTTTATTTTCTTTTTGCATCTAATTTCCTCCAGGTGCTAGATCACGGACACTATTATCCTGCGTTCCCGCGGCCCGTCAAATTCCATCAAGAAAATACCCTGCCACGTTCCTAGGGTGGGCGATGTGCCTGCAAAAGGGATGCTGACCGAAGCGCCGGTAAGAGACGCCTTGATATGGGCATCGGAATTGCCTTCCCTGTGGCGATATGGGTGATCCGCCGGGGCAAGCTTTGCAAATCTCTCGATGATGTCGCGCATGACATCGGGATCCGCGTCTTCATTAATGATTATGCCGCAGGTGGTGTGCGGGGTATAAACGTGAAGCAATTTTCCCGCCTGTCCCCTGACCGCGTTCATGACCTGACCGGTAATGTTGACCGCCTCGATCTTTTTCGATGATCTGATGGAAAATTCGGGCATGAGATTATTTTGCTCCGCTTTTCTTTTTGTAATCTTCGATGGCAGCCTGCAACGCCTCTTCCGCCATGACGGAACAGTGCAGTTTTGCCGCCGGAAGTCCGCCGAGTTCTTTGGCCACCAGTTCATTCGTTACCTTAAGAGCGTCGTCGAGTGTCTTGCCCTTTATCAGCTCGGTTGTCATGCTCGCCGATGCAATGGCTGCCGCACAGCCGAACGTCTTAAACTTAACGTCAACGATACGGCCGTCTTCGATCTTGAGAAATATTTTCGTAACGTCGCCGCATGTTGGGTTCCCGACCTCGGCCTCCCCGTCCGCTGCCGGGATCTCTCCCGTGTTTCGGGGATTTTCAAAATGATCGATAACAATATCACTATATGAACCTTGGGCCATTCCTGGTTTCTCCTTTCCAATGGGACCGAATTAACTTATTTGAATATAGCACAAACAGGTCGTGTTGTATAATTCATTTTACTTGACGGTTTTGAGGCGAATTTGTTAGAAACTAGCATTAAAATTCAGGAGATTGAGAATGCAGAAACGGTATTTGCTAGCCCCGGGACCAACCCAGATCCCTCCCGAAGTACTTTTGAAAATGGCCGAACCAATGATCCATCACAGAAACCCCGTGTTCGAGACGGTGGTGGAAAAGGTGAGAACTGGCCTTAAATTTCTCTTCGGCACCCGGAACGAGGTCCTGATATTTGCGTCGTCGGGCACGGGGGCCATGGAAGGCGCAGTTACGAATATGCTTTCGCCGGGAGACAAGGCAATAGTCGTCCGGAGCGGAAAGTTTGGGGAACGCTGGGCGGAGATATGCGGGGCATATGGTGTTGTATCGATAAATATCGATCTTCCCTGGGGTGACAAGCTGGATCCGTCAGCCATCGCAGAGGCCCTCGAGGCAAATCCCGATGCAAAGGCCGTTTACACGCAAGCAACGGAGACATCGACAGGAACTATATTCCCTACGAGGGAAATTGCGCAGATCGTCAGGAATTATCCCGGCACATTGATGGTCGTCGATGGTATTACCGGGGTTGGGGTCCTGCCTTTGCCGATGGATGAATGGGGGATCGATATCCTTATCGGTGGATCGCAAAAGGCTTTGATGCTTCCTCCTGGATTGGCATTTGCCGGGGTTAGCGATAAGGCATGGGAGATGAACAAATCTTCGAAAATACCCAAATTTTATTTCAACTGGGCCAAGGAACGTGAGAACCTGAAAAAGAACCAAACAAACTTTACCCCGGCCATTTCACTGATAACGGGGTTGAGAGAATCTCTCAGGATCCTTAAGGAAGAGGGGCTTGAAAATGTCTACCGCCGCAGCGACATGCTGGCGAGGGCTACCCGGGAGGGCGTCGTGGCCATCGGCCTCGAGATCTTTTCAAAAAACCCGTCCCCAGCCGTTACCGCAATATGCGCGCCAGAAGGGATAGACGGGCAGGCGATTTATAAAACGCTGTGGAAAAAATACGGTGTGACGGGTGCGGGCGGACAGGATTTCCTTAAAGGGCGCATCTTCCGTCTGGCGACGCTTGGCTACGCGGATAAATATGATGTCATAACGGCCGTGGCCGCTATAGAATTCACCTTGAACGACCTCGGATACAGTTTTCCTTTAGGAGCCGGAGTTGCCGCCGCGGTAAATTGCCTTAAAGACCTGTAAGTGCTTTCAGGGTATAACAACCGGTCTTCAATGCCCGTTCGCGCTGTTATTTTCGATTTCGATGGCACCCTTACGCCGCTCACGCTCGATTTTTCGCTCCTGCGCTCCAGGGTCGAGGAGATAGCCAGGGAATATGTCGATCCGCATGTTATCGATGCGCAAAAGGACCAGTATATACTTGAAATGATCCATGCCATCGAAGACGAGATCAATCAAGGCGCGCCTGGTTTTCGGGACAGGGCGTTCAGTGAGCTTGACAGGCTCGAGACAGAAGCATGCCGCAATAAGGAATTATATTCCTATACGCGTGATGTTATAGCTAATCTCAAAGAACATAATATCCGTATCGGGATCATAACCAGGTCGTCAACGAAGGTTATCCTGACCATTTTCCCCGACCTTTATACATTGATAGATGTTGTCGTGACACGTGACGACACCCGGCATGTCAAACCTGATCCCCATCAGCTTCGCATGGCATTGGAAGCACTGAAAGTGTCACCCTCAGATGCGGTCATCGTGGGCGACCACCCCACAGACATTGCCGCCGGACGGGCCTTGGGCGCCGTTACGGCTGGCGTGCTTTCAGGCAGGTGCTCCCGGTCCGACTTTGCCCGTGCAGGTGCCGATCACATTTTTGAGGATATACGGGGAGTACTGAACATCACTGCTGACGGCCGGTAAAACAGGCCTCGCTTCGTTTTTTCCCACCCTTGTGGCCCGAATTTATTCATGGAATTGTCTGCCCGTCGATGTTATATTTGCACCATTGAATTACCAATGGAGGATCGATGAAAAAGAATTTGCTGTGTACCATATGTTCTGTTGTGGCCTTTCTTCTTATCTTTGCAAGTACCGGATTGAGTGATGGGTCGGTACAGGCTGAGCAGGCATTTAAAAAAGCGTTTCCCAATGTACCTTATGATTCTATCAAGCCAGGCCCGGTTAAAGGTATTTATGAAGTTTCAAAAGGGGCCGATCTGATCTATTTTTTCCCGGAAAACGACCTTCTTTTTGTCGGAGAGATCGTAGACAAAACAGGCAGGAGCCTGACAGATGAACAAAAAGGGCAGTTGCTTGTGAACAATGTCAAGAAGATCCCGCTCGACAAGGCCGTCAGGATCGGCAGCGGAAAACAGACGATCATTGAATTTACCGACCCTGATTGTCCGTACTGCCGCCGTGCCGCCGCATTTCTCGAAACTGTCAAGGACATAACGCGCTACGTGTTCTTTTTTCCCCTGCCATCTCATAAAGACGCCGAGAACAAGATAAAATACATTTTTTGTTCATCGGACATGGGCAAGGGTTACGAGGACGCCATGAAAGGCAGGCTCGACACCCAGAAATACACGGTTTGCAAGAAACAGGAAGCGGCCGATCGGCTCGCCCTCCATAAAGAAATAGGGGCCCGCATTGGTGTGAACGGTACCCCGATGTTCATTATAAATGGAAAGGATCTGGTGGTTGGCGCCAATTTCCCAGCAATGCAGGCCGCTCTCGGGATCGAGGCCGCAAAGCCGGCCGAGGACCCGAAAGGCGCTGACACCCCTGCAAAGAACAAATAAGGCCTCAAGCTTTTAGCGGTCGGAGAAAAATATGCTCTACGAATATAACGGAAGGTATCCATGCGTCGGTCAGGGGTCATATGTTAGCGAAACTGCGCAGGTCATCGGGGATGTCAGGATAGGTGATAATTGCTATATAGGCCACGGCGCCATCCTCCGGGGCGATTACGGCTCTATAGTGATAGGTAACAGTACGGCTGTCGAGGAAGGGGTCGTCATCCATGCTCCTCCCGACCAATACTGCTGGATCGGTACAGGCGTCACGATCGGTCATGGAGCGATCATACATGCCGCCCGGATAGGTGATCTTGCAGTGATTGGCATGGGTTCGATATTGAGCATCTACAGTGAAATAGGGGACGGAAGTATCGTCGCCGAAGGGGCAGTTGTAAAGATGCGGCAGGCCATTGAAAAAGCGGTTGTAGCGGGAGGGAATCCTGCGCGCGCGATCAGGAAGGTAGCTGAAAAAGACGTTGAATACTGGAAGATGGGAAAGCAGCTTTACGTCGATCTGGCCGGGAAATACATCGAGATGGGCATGAACCCCTTAAAGGGTACGACGAAGAGCGGTGTCGAAGGCGCCATTGATGATATAATTATTGAGAGGCTTCCTGAGACCCGGGAAATAGACGGGGCGAAACGCTGGGTCGATGAAAAAGGCGAATTTGCTCAAATTTCGTATCGTGAGGATATCGGCCACCTTGCATTTTTTGAGTTGCGCAAAGGACAGACACGCGGAAATCACTATCACAGGGAGAAACGCGAGGTCTTTTACATCGTCAGTGGCAGGATACAGGCTGTTTTTGCCGGTGTGCCCCCCGGCAGAGAAAGGAAAGTGATACTTGAAAAAGGTATGAAGGTCCATGTTCCAAAGGGTATTGTGCATAGCTTTTATGGTATAGAAGACTCGCTCGTCATCGAATACAGCCCGCAATACTATGACAAGACCGATTCGGTCAAAGTAGATCTTGGAGGATAGTCATGGCTGAAATAAAAAGTGCTATTCAGCTGGCCATGGAAAGAACGCAGGGCCTCGTCATGGATGAAAAAGAGAAGCAGTCCATGGCAATGAAGGAACTGGCATCCAACATATTGTCCATATTCAGGCGGTATCGTGAAAGCCTGGTTGATGACGTCGAAGCAGAAGAGCAGCTCGATGCCCTGAAATGTGACAAGGAAACGAAAAAGAAGATCGTTCTCGACCTTCTGGGTGATGAATTTGAGACCGCCGAAGATATCTCGTCACTCGACCGTCTTTTTTCGTTCGTACGGTTCGTCATTGATGAGAGATCGTACAGGCAGCTCAAACAGATCGAAAGATCGTTCGCGGACGAAATCGAAAAAACGAAGGCCCATATAAAGGGCCGGGTCCTGATGGAGCTGGCTTCCGCCGGTGTAAAGGGAGACAGTGTCGAGCCAAATGTCGAAGCATGGCCGAAGTGGCTGGAGGTATCTTCGGAGATCCGCCGGTCTTTCAAACGGCAGATCGATGAATGGAAGGATGCATGCCAAAAATGACCCAAACGTGCTGCGCGGTATAGAATAAAGGGCTTAAAGGAGCAAACATGAAAACAATTAGAATAATGCCGTGTCTGGACATGAAGAACGGACGCGTCGTGAAGGGTGTGCATTTTGTCGACATACGGGATGCAGGCGATCCGGTAGAGAACGCAGCATATTATGAAAAAGAAGGGGCCGATGAACTGGCCATGCTCGACATAGCGGCGACGGTCGAAAATCACAAGACCCGATTGGAGTGGGTTAAAGCAGTCTCGAACGTCATCACGATCCCTTTGACTGTCGGAGGCGGGATAAATGCGGCGGAGGATATCGAGCTTGTCCTTAAAGCCGGAGCGACCAAGGTTTCGATGAACAGCGCCGCGGCAAAGAACCCGGTCCTTGTCAGGGAAGCCTCCGAGCGTTTCGGAAAGGACACGGTCGTCATAGCGATCGACGCCCGGCGCAACCCGGTAGTTCCATCAGGCTTCGAACTTGTTGTTGCGGGCGGAACAACACCTGTCGGCAAAGATGCCGTTGAATGGGCAAAACAGTGTCAGGACCTTGGCGCGGGTACGATATTACCGACCAGCATGGACGGCGACGGGACCCTCAAGGGATATGACTTGGAGTTTACTAAAGCCATTTCGGATGCCGTGACCCTGCCTGTCATTGCCTCGGGCGGCGCAGGTACACTCGAACACTTTTATGACGGTGTGGTAAAAGGCGGTGCAGATGTCCTTCTCGCAGCATCCGTCTTCCATTTCCGTACGTTCACGGTACGACAGGTGAAGGAGTATTTGAAGGGGAGGGGGATAGCGGTGAATCTGTAAGAATTGTTCCAGGTTCTATGTTAAAAGACAAAATATAAAAACATACTTGGCAAAAGATTCATTCCTGCCTGTCTATTTTTTTAACCGACAGCTCCCTGACAATCAAGAGACTTGTACTATTTTATTGAACCCAGAACCTAGGCGTTGAGTGCCACATCATCGTTAACAGCCGCTTGTCTTATCACCTCATCCTGTAATCGAATATCGCCATCTGTTTTCCGTCAAGGAGCGGTTTTAATCCCTGTTCCCTGATGTCAATGGTGGCCACCACGTATTCAAGATACGCTTCCGGCGGAACCGGGAAGCACTCTCCGAAGATGTTGATCTTCAGATCACTGCGGATGAGCCTCACGACGTGATATTTACCGGTCTCCGGTTTTCTTGTCCGGTGTTCCGCCTTGTCCTGCGCTGGGAACCGCAATTTTGCATTCGGGGCAGCAAGGGCCTTCATCGGTGTACGCCCCCTGAGTTTGCTGTAGCGGTACCTGTTGTTATGGCGCTTCTCTAAAGCGAGCGGGGCGGACCTCAGTTCCTCCCCCGACCCCATCACAACCCTGCGCAGCAGCATCTGCTGATAACGGCCGCTGAAGCTCTCCACCATCCCGTCCCTCCAGGGTTCGGATATCGGTATGAACCATGGAGGGACGGGATATCCGTATGAGCGGCCCCATGCCGCTGGGATGCGTTGGGCTTACGAAGAAGGGCATGGCGTTATCGACCTGTATTCTCTCCGGTATCCCCATCAGTTTCCATATTCCCCAGAGGCCATCTAGGATGGTCTGGGCCGACCGTGACAGGCAGGGATGGAGACCGCAGCGGACCGTTGCCGTGTCGACGATGCTCAGGCTGAAGAAACGGACGGGTACCTTGAGGTAACAGGGACCGACGGGACCGGCCTTACGGGTCTCATCGGGTGCCGACGATGGCAGAACTGGATACAGGGTTCCCTTGGGCTTGTATTTGCCTGTCCGGCGATGCGCCAGTTCGTTGCGGCTCAGGATCCGGCTGATGGTCCTTACGGAGGGCAGCGGTTTGACGCCGGGTTCCTCCATCTCCCAGAGGATCGCCCGGGCACCGCAGAACAGGGCCTGGTTGTAAAGATCCAGGCGGACCATCTTGACGATCTCCTCGGTCTCCGCCGGCGTGCGCATCGGGTACGAGGAATGGCACCGGGAACGGTCATCGGCCCATGAGGCCTGGTTTTCATGATAGCGTCTGATCCATTTGCACGGCCAGGCTCTTGATCTGCCGGGAGAGGCGCATATAGATACCGGGTCCTCGCCGTCCCTGGAACGCTGAACAGCTAGAATTCTGTGCAGCTTTCTTTCGTCATCCATGAACACCTCCCAATTTGATTGGTATTCACAGAATGACACAAGCGGCTATTCGATTGCCGAAGAACTTCATTTAACGATGATGTGGCAATCAACGCCTAGAACCTAGAACCCGTCTTTTAGGAAGATCGCTTTCAAATACTCCCCTTCCGTGAACGGAACGAGTTGTGGATGGTCGATGCCGTGGGTGTATTCTTCAAGGATGGCCATTGTCCGATGGGCTTTTGCCCCCACTTCCGACAGCAGGTACCGGAAATCGTTCAGCGAAAGATGGGCTGAGCACGAGCAGGACAGGAGAATTCCCCCGGGAACGAGATGGCGCAGGGCCATGCCATTTATCGACTTATATCCGGCCAGTCCCTCATATTTTTTTCTGCGGTCCTTGATGAATGCGGGCGGGTCGAGGATGATCGCCTCAAAAAGTTCCCCGGCGCCCTTCAGATATTTTTTTACGTCCTCACAGATGAATTCGCACAGGGATGCATCGAACCCGTTGAGGACAATGTTTTCCCTTGCCAGGTCAAGCGCCCGGTTCGAAGAGTCTACGCTGATTACCCGTTTTGCTCCGCCTGCCATTGCGTAAACCGAAAATCCCCCCGTATAGCTGAAGCAATTCAGTACGTGTTTTTCCCGGGCGTATTTCATGAATGCGAACCTCTTGTCGCGCTGATCGAGAAAGAATCCGGTCTTCTGCCCCTCCTTGACGTCGACGAGAAACTTGAGGCCGTTCTCTTTTATCTCGATAATGTCGGGGACCTGTCCACGCAAGAGCCCACTGACCGGTTGAAGTGCATCGAAATGCCGCACCGGTATATCCGAGCGCTCGTATATACCGCGGGGGCCCATTGTCCGCTCCAGGGCATCGATGATATCGTTCTTCCATCGTTCAATACCGCGGGTATGGAACTGCACGACAAGATAATCGGCGTATTTGTCGACTATTAGCCCGGGCAGGAGGTCACTTTCACCATTTATGAGCCTATAAGCATTGGTATCCTGCTTTTCGACATACTGACGCCGGACATAGAGGGCCCGGGCGACCCGTCGGGCAAAAAAGTCCATTCCTGCCTCTTCGCCTTCTTCTTGTCCCCAGAGCCGTACTGATATCTGGCCATATGAATTGAAATAACCTGACGCCAGAAAATTACCCGATTGATCATACAGGAGGACAGGTTCGCCGGGTGTGATGCCTTCGGGTACAGATGCGAGGGCTTTTGAAAACATCCAAGGATGAAATCCCTTGGCGGGTCCGCTGCGGTCATTTCTTATTGTCAGTTTCAGCATACCGGGTCAGTATAGACCAATCGGGTCAAAAAATAAATATTTCGGGGATTTCTTTGTTTTTTATTCATAGATTATTATATTATTCAGGTAGGAGGCGCTATGAGCCGTCTCATGGAACTGAAGACACCGGTTTTCTGGGTGGAAGGGCACCCGGGAATGATCGACAGGGAATCCTGGGAGATCGAAGTGACGGGGCTTTGTGATGCGCCTCAAAAATTCACCTGGGACCGGTTATTGGAGATGCCGAAAACTACGGTAGACGCACGGCTCACAAGCGTGACGCGGTTTAGCGTGCGGGGAAACTGGGGAGGGATACGCCTCTTCGACATTATGAAGGCCGTAGGCTCACATCTCTCCGTGACGTTTGTCCGGTTCTGGTCGATAAGGAGTATATACGATACCTCGATCCCGGTTGACACGGCCATGAAGAAAGGGACCCTGCTTGCATATGAGTTCGACGGGGAATACCTGGAAGAAGATTACGGCGGGCCTATCCGGGCTTTCGTACCCTATCTCTGGGGATATAAGTCGGCAAAATCGGTCACCCGTGTTATATTGATGGACCATTACGTTCCGGGATACTGGGAAAAAAGGGGATATACCGATGAGGCCTATATCGAGGCGGGCCTTGTCAGGGATATGAATGACGGCGGCAGGATCCGCCGTATCTCGGAAGAGGAATGGACCGATGTCTGAAGGATTGATCGAAATGATTATGGAGGGAGGACCTTATGAGTAATACCAGGGTTGTGACAGATGCCGAGTTCAAGACGGAAGTGCTTGATTCTGCCGTTCCCGTGCTCGTTGATTTCTGGGCGACATGGTGCGGGCCATGCCATGTCATGGAGCCGGTGATCGATGCTCTTGCGACCGAATATGTAGGCAAGGTCAAAGTAATGAAGCTGAATGTGGATGAAAATCCTCAGACCCCTGCCCAGTACGGGGTCAGGGGTATCCCGACATTGATCGTGTTTAAAGGAGGGGCGGAAGTGCAGCGCATTGTCGGAGCACAGCCGAAGGGTAATGTCGACGAAGCCCTCAAAAAGGTCTTATAGGCCATGGAGGATGAAAAAAGGAATGCCTATTTCCGCCAGGTAGATAAGGAGCCGTTCGCACGTCTGCTCAATATACGGCTCGACGATGTCCGCGAAGGTTATGCCCGGTGTGAAATGATCTACGCCGAAAATATGGACAATATTTATGGCAATGCCCATGGCGGGGCTATTTTCGGACTTATAGACGAGGCCTTCGAGATATCGTCGAATACCCATGACCGGATCTCTGTTGCGTTGAATATGAATATAACCTATATGAAGGCACCGAAAAAAGGGTCGCTTCTCGTTGCAGAATCCAATGAAACACATCGGACTGCACGAACGGCTTCGTACTATATAACGGTAAAAGATGGGGAAGACATGATAGCTGTCTGCCAGGCGTTGGTATATCGGAAATCAGATCCGATACCTTTTTTGGAAAAGCGTGAGGAGTGAGGAGCTCTTTCGCTGTGTGTTTAGCCGGGTATTCTGCGCGGAGTGGAGGCATCCACCGCCTGGTGTCATTCCGCTGGCTTTTGCAGTGGAATCCCATATGGCTGACAACTGTCAAGTCTAGTTTAACCTGGTCCTTTTGTTTTTTATGTCATGGTTCTTCTTTATCAGCATACAGGTAAGGGATGGGGCCAAATAAGAACGTCTGATATTCTCATCTTAGCGAGATACAACAGTGTAATGGGGATTACTTCTCTTGTTTCGGGTAGACCGTTATCTTCGCTTTTTTAGTCTTCTCGGCAGTGACAACGGCGCGGTCTTCGTTGACGTAGTACGTTATAACGTCTCCTTCGACCTTGTCTTTATCCGACGTGACGACAGCGTCACCTTTCAGGAGAATTTCACCTTTGATATTGTCGAAGAATGCCTCTTTACATGCGGCCGCCTTGTTTTGCTTGATGATCCTTACATTGCCCTTGGCGTTGGCCTTGTCAATCTCATTGGTATCGGCGCTCATGAATGCTTCCAGGGTGTCTGAATAAATGTAGAGATCATCCTGCCTGGCAACGACATTCCCTTTGAAAAGTACATACTTTTCCTTGTCGAAACCTTCCATTGTATCCGATGCGATATCTATAGGTTTTTTCTGGTCGAGAAGCCCGAGGGCCTTGTTCGCTGTGCTGTCGGTCCGGGTTTTATCCGCGTTCTGTTTCGCAGACTCCCCGGTTTTTAAGGGTTCTCCGGCCTTTGCCACACGGGCAGGTTCCGGCTGTGCCTGAACGACAGGTCCTTTCGGGGAATCTGGCGCAGGCGCAACCTGAGCCTCTGCCACCTGTGTCTTCGAAGGTTCGGCGGCAGGTTCCGGCTGTGCGGATGAAGCTGTTTGTTCCGGCGGTCTTAGATCGATTACCTTCTTTTGCCTTTCGACGTATTGAGGCGTCTGCGGTGTTTCAGCAGCTTGAGGAAACCCTGTCGATAGGCTCGTCTTTGCCCGCGGCATTGGAATAGTTTGAGATTCTATGGTTGCCGGAGCTTCGAGCGTCGGCGCATGATCTTGCGTGCCCGCCCGCTTTCCGGGTTGTGCCTGCGTTCCTGCTCCCTGAGGCGATTGCAGGGTACCACCAGGCGGAGGTGTCTGCGTGGTCCCGTCAGCCTGTTTATGTACAGCATCCTCTTTACCTGCGGGCTTTGGCTGTTGTGCCTGCGTGATCTTTAATGTTTTACGTTCCCTGATAGTAGCCCGGGCATATATGCTTTTTGGGTATTTCGTGCGCAAGGTTTCAAGATATTCGTTAGCTTTTTCCTGGTTGCCCAGTTGTCTGTGGGCGTCGTAAAGGTAAAATAATACCTTGTCGGTATTTTTTGACCTAGGATGGTTTTTGAGCAAAAGCTCGAGTCTCATAATGGCTGCATTGTACTGCGCCGTCCGCACATAAAATTCACCGACATATAGTTCACGGTCCGCCAGTTTCTGGATAAAACCCTCAAGCCTTTTTTCGGATTCGGCCGCATAGGGACTGTTCGGATACCTGTTCCTGAGATAGGTGATCCTCTCTATACCTTTAAAGGTATTGGCCTGGTCCCTGTCAACGCTGGGCGAGAGTTTCTCGTAGCACTCGCCGAGCTTGAAAAGTACATAGGGGATATTTTCTTCGTCAGGGTGTGCCTTGAAATAATCCTCATACGTGCCGGCTGCGAGGACATAATCCTTCTTCAGGAAATATGCGTCACCCAGTTTTACGGTGGCCACCAACGCCATCGGGTCGAAGGGGTACTGTTCGCGGATCGCGGTGAACTTTTTTATCGAATCGTCATACTTTTTCTTTTTCATGAGATCGACGCCGGCAACATACAGGTCGACAGGATTTTCGGTCTTTTTCGGCGCCTTTGAAGAGCACGAAACCAACAAAAGGCAAATGATAAAAAACAGGACAAATTTTCGCATGGCGGTAGTATAACAGAAGAAGTAAAATTATGCTATCCTTTAGCGCATGAACTGTAAGCGGTTGATAAAAGACAGTTTAGATCATTTTCATATCCTGGCGTCCGAAGAGGAACTGGCGAAGCTCGCCCGGTTTATTGAGGAGCTTGCACGGTGGAACCGGACCGTCAATCTTGTCGGTATCAAGAGTATCGACCTGATCTGCGCGGAACTTCTCGCCGATGCTTTTTTTCTCTATACATCTATCGTTGACGGCAGACGGGTAATAGACCTGGGATCGGGATCAGGGATCGTCGGCATCCCGTTTGCCATCCTCAACCGTTCGCTGGAAATTTGCTCGGTTGACAGTAATCTCAAAAAGATCCAATTTCAAAGGCATATTCGACGCTCGATTGGAATTCATAATTTTATGCCCATCCGGGGAAGGGTCGAGGTAATTGACTCTCTGAGAGGAGACCGTCTTGTCGCAAAAGCTTATGGGACCAGCGAGGCGATATTGGCAGCCGCAGACAGGCATCTTCTGGAAGGAGGCCTTGTTTATATCGTTAAAGGAAGGGCCGAAAACGAGATATCGCGGCGGGGGTACAGTATCGAAAGGTCTCTGGACTATACATTGCCGGGGATAACAAAAGGATACCGCCTGCTCGTTTATAAAAAAATTTCTTAATATGGATTTATATGGTATGGTAATGCAATTGTCATGGTCATTTCCATAGCGAATCAAAAAGGCGGGGTCGGCAAAACGACCACCGCTGTCAACCTGTCTGCCTCGATTGCCGTCTCCGAACGCAAGACCCTGGTCATTGACATGGATTCTCAGTGCAACACGTCCTCGGGATACGGCATATCCTACAGCAATTCAGGCAACAACATCTATCACGTCCTGATCGGGGAGAAGGAAGCACACGAAGCGATCAGGACGACCGCGATACCCTATCTCGATATTATTCCGTCCCACCCGGACCTTATCGGCGCCGAGATCGAACTGCTCGACACCCCTGAGCGGGAGTATGCGTTGAAAAGGGCGATCGAACAGCTGGGCGGCACATACCAGTATATATTTATAGACTGCCCGCCGTCTCTGGGCCTTTTGACCATCAATTCACTCGTTGCGTCCGATCAGGTGATAATACCCCTTCAATGCGAGTACTTTGCCCTCGAGGGACTCGCGATGCTGCTCAGGACGATCTCAATAATTCAAAAGAAACTCAATCCGTCGCTTGAAGTGCTCGGGATCCTCCTTACTATGTTCGACAGACGGAACAACCTTTCGTTCAGGGTCTGGGAAGAGGTCACGAAGTGCTTCGATGACACGGTCTTTAAAACGGTTATTCCTAGAAATGTAAAACTGAGCGAATCCCCCAGTCATGGCAAGCCCGCCCTTCTTTACGATATTAGCTCCCGCGGTGCGGACAGCTATCTGAGGCTTGCTTCGGAGATCCTGGAGAAAAGGAGCGAAGCATGAAAAAAGACCCTCTGGGGAGAGGTTTATCCGCAATATTGAAAGATATCGAGGATAAAGGGACATCCCGGTCGATCGCAATCGATCAGATCGTGCCCAATCCCTCTCAGCCCCGGATCCGGATGGATGACAGGTCAATAGACGAACTGGCTGCCTCCATATCGGAAAAAGGCATTCTCCAACCGATCTTGGTCAAGAATAAGGGCAAGCTGTATGAGATCATAGCCGGAGAGCGGAGATATCGGGCCGCGATCCTTGCGGGCCTGAGGGAAATCCCGGCAATTATCCGGGACGTTGACGACAGGGAAGCCCTCGAAATAGCCCTAATGGAAAATTTACAAAGGGAAGACTTGAACCCCCTTGAGATAGCCGCTGTATATGAAAAGTTCATCGATGAATTTGCCTATACGCATGAAGAACTCGCGAAAAAGATGGGCGTTGATCGCAGTTCGGTCACGAATTGCCTGCGCCTTCTCAAACTGCCCGAATGGGTCCGCGATATCATGGCCGAAGGCAGGCTTACACAAGGCCACGGGCGGGTCCTCCTTTCCTTGAAGAATGAGAGGGAACAGAAGAAATTCGTCGACAGGGTTCTTCGCGAACACACCTCGGTCAGAGAGCTCGAGAGGGAGGTCAGAAAAAAGGTTGTTCCTTCCAAAGAACACGGCCTGACGGTCATAGAGGAAGCCCTGATCAAGGCCCTGCAAACAAAAGTAAATATCAGCATGAGGAAGAATCGCGGCAAGATCATTATCGAATTCTATTCACGCGAAGATCTTGACAGGCTGACGGAATTGATCGCCCGTGAGCCATAACGGCGCCTCTGCAACCGGCGCTTAGCAGCGAGTTTGTGCAATTTTTCTTAAATTGTGCAACAAAAGAATTGAAATATCTGCGGGAATTGTGTTAAAAAGCTACGGATAGTTAAACGTCAATCTAATTAGGAAGTTCCATTATGATTAACTTCGATGTAACAATTCTGTACCAGTTTGGCCATTTTCTTCTTCTCCTCATTATCCTCAATTTCCTTCTTTTTAAGCCCGTCTTGAAGGCGCTCGACAAGCGGTATAACACCCTTCAGGGACTGACGGATGGCCTCGAGAAAGCGAAGAGTGACACCGTTGACCTTGAAAAGGGATACGACTTGGCATATGTCGAAAAAAGGAAACCTATCTTGGGCAGCAGAGATGCTATGATCGTGGAAGCCAATAAAGAAGCGGTCCATGTGATTGAAAAGGCGAGAACCGAACTGTCCGAAGAGCTTGCAAGGATAAAAAGCGGGATAGAAGCCGAAGGAAAGAAGGTCTACGATGCATTGATGGCCGATGTTAGCAAACTTTCGATGGAAGCGGCACAGAAGATCTTGAGAAGGAGCATCTGATGGCACCCGGTGGAGAATCAGCTTGGAGTTTAGTCCTAAAGTTTTTTAATTTCTTTGTTCTTGTCGGATTGCTTGTCTATTTCGTGGGCAAACCGTTAAAAGCGTACCTCTCAAAACGTCATGATACCGTGAAAACCCGGCTCGAAGAGACCGAAAAGGTCCTGAAAGATGCTCAGGCTATACGGGCGCAGTACCAGGAAAGGCTGGACAAGCTTGACGGAGAGATCGAGGTCTTCAAGAAACAGACCATGCAGGAAGCAGAGGCCGAAAAGAAGAAGATAATCGAAGAGGCCCATGCCTTCGCCGAAAGGATACGGGAGCAGGCCCGTCTTACCGCCGAACAGGAGAATAAGGACATGGCCCGCAGGATCAAGGAAGAGATCTCCCGCCTTACAATGGAAAAGGCAGAGCAGTTGATAACTGAGAAGATAACCCAGTCGGATCACGATAAACTGGTTGAGGAATTCATTGTCAAACTGAGGAGCATGAATTGATAAGCCAATCCATCGCCAAAAGGTACGCAAAGGGATTATTCAATGTTGGTGAGAAGAACGGGAAATACAAGGAATACCAGGCGGAGATCGAGGGTGTTCTGAGTGTCCTTGACAAGGAAGAGCGCCTGAAAAGGGCGATCGTACTTCCTCTCGTCGAAGTGGAGAAACGCAAGGAAGTCTTAAGTGATGTCATGAAGTCTCTCAAGATCTCCTCTCCACTTGCCAGCATGTTTACCATGCTTTTAGAGAAGAACAGGATGGGTTATTTAAACCTCATCCGGGACGTCTACAATGATCTCGTCGATGAAAAAGAAGGAAGGGTCAAAGGGACTCTCTGGACCGCATTTCCTGTCAGCGACGAGATCAAGGTAAAAATAGAGAAAGAATTGGGAACAAGACTTAGCAAGAAGGTCACTCTCGCGGTACAGGAAGACAAGAACCTTATAGGAGGCGTCAAGGTGGCCATCAAAGGGACCATCATTGACGGTAGCGTCAAAAGACAGCTGCATACACTGCAGGAAAATATACTGAAGGAGTAGTGTCTATGGAGATCAGGGCCGACGAAATAAGCAGGATTATAGAGCAGAAGATATCGGGCTTCGAGAAGGAGATCGACCTTCAGGAAACCGGTGTCATCATGACGGTAGGCGATGGTATCGCAAGGATCTACGGACTTGAGAATGCCATGGCCGGCGAACTCCTCGATCTGCCCCACGGCATCACGGGCATGGTGCAGAACCTTGAGGAAGACAACATCGGTGCCGTTATCTTCGGCGAAGACTATAAGATCAAGGAAGGCGACTTGGCCAAGAGGACCGGGAAGATCGCCCAGGTCCCCGTCGGTGAGGCCTTGGTCGGCAGGGTCGTGGACGCCCTCGGAAATCCCATAGACGGCAAAGGCCCCATCGAAGCGAAGGAATTCCGTCCCGTCGAGCAGATCGCCCCCGGCGTCGTTGTCCGCCAGCCCGTTAAAGAGCCGCTTCAGACTGGCATCAAAGAAGTCGATGCGCTGATCCCGATCGGAAGAGGCCAGAGGGAACTCATCATCGGCGATCGCGGCACCGGCAAGACAGTCGTCGCCCTCGACACCATCATCAACCAGAAAGGCAAAGGCGTTTTCTGTATATATGTCGCTATCGGACAGAAGAGGTTCTCCGTGGCGCGTATCGTCGACCTCCTGACAGAGCACGGCGCAATGGAGTACACGACGATCGTTGCAGCGACCGCGAGCGACTCCGCCCCTCTGCAGTTCCTGGCACCCTTTGCAGGTACGGCCATGGGCGAATACTTCAGGGACAGCGGGAGGCACGCCCTCATCGTTTACGATGACCTGTCAAAGCATGCCGTTGCATACCGCCAGTTGGCCCTGCTCCTCAGGCGCCCCCCGGGACGCGAGGCATATCCGGGCGACATCTTCTACCTGCACTCACGGCTTCTCGAAAGGTCGGCGAAATGGGACGATGCCCATGGCGGCGGCTCCCTGACATCACTTCCCATCATCGAAACACAGGCTGGCGACGTCTCCGCTTACATTCCCACGAATGTCATCTCGATCACCGATGGCCAGATATATCTCGAACCGGAATTGTTCTACGCCGGTGTCCGTCCTGCCATCAACGTCGGTATATCCGTATCCCGTGTTGGCGGCAACGCGCAGATCAAGGCAATGAAGCAGGTCGCCGGCAAACTTAGGCTGGAGATGGCCCAGTACCGTGAAATGGCCGCATTCGCCAAGTTCGGCAGCGACCTCGACAAGGCCACCCAGGCATTGCTCGCCCGTGGTTCACGACTGACCGAGCTTTTCAAGCAGGGACAGTATGTGCCGATCCCCGTCGAGAAACAGGTCGTTCTCCTGTATGCAGCTGCGAACGGATTTATTGATACCTATCCGGAAAGCTCACTCAAGAAATACGAGGCGGAGCTATTCCGGTTCCTCGATTCCAAGGGCACCGCTGCATTGAAGGAGATCGAGGAGAAAAAGGCCATCGACGCGTCGATCGAAGAGAAACTTCAGAAATTACTGAGCGAGTTCAGAGACGGATTCAGCTACTAATCGAGTAAGGGAGCTTTAAGTGGCCACGTTACGAGAGATTAAACGAAAGATAAGCAGCGTGAACAGCACGCAGACCATTACGAGGACCATGAAGATGGTCTCCGCGTCAAAGCTCCGGCGCGCCCAGACCGACCTCGAAAAGATCAAGGATTACGCGATCAAGATGGAAGAGCTTACGGGCAGGGTCGTGAAAAACATGCCCGAGGACGCCCATCCGCTTCTCGCCACGCGGGAAGAGATCAAGAAGGTCCTTATCGTTTCGATCGGATCGGATCGCGGGCTTTGCGGCGGTTTCAATGTCAACGTTTCGTTGGCGGCGGAGAATTTCGTGCGGATGAACCATCCGAACTACGAGAGGATCGCGATCTATGTGTTCGGGCGGAAGATCCGTGATTATCTTACCAAGAGGAAACACGACATCGTGAAAGACTGGGTCGACGTCAAAACGGTTGACCAGGACCTTGTCGATGTCGTTGCTGCAGAGATCATCGAACTATACCTGTCCGGGGAATTTGACAAGGTTTACCTTTCCTATACATACTTTGCATCCCCGGTAAAGCAGCAGGTGGTCTTTGATGAGTTCATCCCCATCAAGACCCCTGAGGAGTCGGAATTTATTGACTATATCAGTGAGCCGGCACGCACGGAGATTGTCGGCACGCTCATCCCACGGTACATCAGCACGAAGATCTACTATGCCCTGATCGAGTCACAGACATCCGAGCATGCGGCTCGGATGAGTGCAATGGAAAATGCGACGAGCAACTGCGGTGAGATGGTCAGGTACCTCACCCTGGTTTACAATAAGAGACGTCAGGAAGGCATAACCAACGAGATGATGGACATCGTCGGCGGTGCCGAAGCATTACGAGGCCAATAATCCAAGGAGGAAGATAGATGAGCAGCGTGGAGGTCAAAGGGAAGATAGTACAGGTCATCGGAACGGTTGTAGACTTCAGGTTTCCACCGGATCAGCTTCCGCCGATTAATGGTGCGATCTATGTTACAAACCCTGCAATCAGCGACAAGCAGGAAAACCTCATCCTCGAGGTGGCCCAGCATGTTGGTGACAATACAGTGCGGTGTATCGCAATGAACACGACCGACGGTCTCATGCGCGGTCAGGACGGCACCTACAAGGGTGGCCAGATCGAGATCCCTGTCGGAAAAGAGATCCTCGGCCGGGTGCTCAACGTTGTCGGTGAACCAGTCGACAACCAAGGAGAGGTCAAGACAGCCATGACATACCCGATTCACCGTCCGGCTCCGACTCTGACCATGCAGAACACAAAGATCGAACTCCTCGAAACGGGCGTCAAGGTTATCGACCTTCTCGAACCGTATCCGAAGGGCGGCAAGGTCGGCCTGTTCGGCGGCGCGGGCGTCGGCAAGACGGTCGTTATCATGGAGATGATCCATAACATCGCCATGCACCACGGCGGCATCTCCGTGTTCGGCGGTGTCGGCGAGCGTACAAGGGAAGGAAACGACCTCTGGCTCGAAATGAAAGGCTCCGGCGTTCTCGACAAATGCGCCCTGATATACGGCCAGATGACCGAGGTTCCCGGTGCGC